>Ga0207067_10097_pt1 | contig 29104 bp, 25 predicted proteins | sample Alteio_BWMinCont_25_FD_153484 | JGI IMG/M metagenome (GOLD analysis project Ga0207067, IMG submission 153484) | Enriched cells from forest soil in Barre Woods Harvard Forest LTER site, Petersham, Massachusetts, United States -... | ecosystem: Environmental > Terrestrial > Soil > Temperate forest >...
CCCGTTTACGCGTCATTGGAGCCTCGCCCCACCAAAATCGGCTAGCTCCTGTCTCCGTCTCCCCCGAACTGCGCTACATACCGGTCCAGCTGTTGATAATACGGCCCTGCGTCTTCGTAGAGTTGGTCGAATAACGTGGCGAGCTTTTCGTAACGAGGAACCCAATCCGGGTTGGGAGCAATCTCTTCATCCAGTTGGATTAACGTTTTTGCGGCTTCCGCCAATGACCCATAAACACCGGCGGCAACCCCCGCAATCATCGTGCATCCCAAGATGCTGGACTCAGTGTGTTTGGTCGTGCGAATGGATGTCCGATAAATGCTCGCTTTGATCTCGAGCCAGAGACGGGTTTTCGCTCCGCCACCGCTGGCGACCAGGTATTTCATCGGGTTCCCGCTCTGTTCCATAATGGAGAGGTTGCGGCGGGAGGCGAAAGCGACCCCTTCCATTACAGCTCGGTGTAGATGCCCGCTGGCGTGGGCGTAGGTTAAACCGAAAAATTGGGCCCGGGCGTTCCGGCGTGATCCCAGTCGTTCTCCGTTCAAGTAGGGTAAGAAAATGAGGCCATCTGATCCAGGCGGAGCGGACGCTGCAACTTGAACCAGTTCTTCGTAGCTTACTTGATTGTCATGGAATGCTCGGCGAGCCCAGCGGACGGCGTCACCTCCGGCATCCAAGATGGTAAAAGCGCTCCATCCCTCGTCGATTCCGAGAACATTACTGATGATCGGATGAAGGACTGCGTGCTCGGTTTGCAGAGTCAATAACGTTGAAGTGCCGGTGGAATCGGATCCAACACCGACTGGACTTACACCGGATCCAAGCAGAGTAACCGGAAAGTCTCCGGCTCCAACGGCAACCGGAGTACCTGCTAATAGACCGGTCTCTTCAGAAGCTGCGCGGGTTATCGCGCCGACCAGGTCGACCGGCCGTTTGATCTCGGGGAGGATCTTTGGGTTCAGCCCTAATAGATCCGCCAACGATGCGCTCCAAGACCGTTTCTCGATATCGTAAAGGTAAGTTGTAGATGCCTCCGGATGGTCAATCGCTTGGCAGCCGGTTAATCGGAAATTGATAAAATCTTTAACAATCAGAACCGAGGCCGCCCGATCAAAAACGTCTGGATGCTCCTTCTGAAACCAAAGCAGCTTGAAAGCCGGCCAAGCGGTTGCAGCGGGATTGCCCGTGACAGGCAATAACTTTTCCTGGTCGTGCCGTTTGAGAAATTCGTCGAGCACATCTCGCGTCCGCTTATCATTCCAAAGAGGCGCGTAATCGACGACTGGTACCCCGTTTTGATCCAATAGGACGGTTCCATGCATCTGGCCGCAGCAGGCGACAGAAACTATCCGTGCCGCCGCATTATCGATCTTATCGAGAACCGCCCGAATACAGAGGACCACCCCTTTCCACCAGTCGGATGGACGTTGTTGAGACCAACCGAAGTGAGGCACTTGCTGGTCGTGTTCAGCCGAATGAAAGGCCACGATTTGACCGCGAAGGTCCGCTAGTGCGGCCCGGACGCTCCCGGTACCAACGTCGATGGCCAGAAACAGATCTTTGTTCTGGGGCATAGGGGGAAATCTAGAGTAGCAAATAGCAAATAGCAGATAGCAAATGGAGCAATTCGAGGAGAGGAGCCAGGAGTCAAAATCCAGGAGTCAGGAGGGTGTTTGGCAAGTCATGCATCTTTTGTAGTAAGCAGTGCAAAGGGTCGATGACTCTCTAGTTTCCGCGATTTCGTTAAGATACTGATTACTATGAAAAAGAGTGTTTTTTACGCCAAGCGATTACTTCGACCGCACGCCTCCTGACTCCTGGATTCTGGCTCTTGGCTCCTCTGCTTGACCCCCTAGCTCTGGACTGCTCGTCCCCGGAATCCGGTCTGCAGCAGGACGGCCAGCAGAATGATCACTCCTTTCACGACGTTTTGGTGGTAACCCGGAACGTTTTGCAGGTTCATAAAATTGCTAAGTGGAACAGGGATTTGGGATTAAGCCGGGAAGAACAACCGATTGCCGACACAGTGCGTAGTATTGCTACTCAAATCTATCCCAGCAACCATTTTCTATTACAAAGCGCTTTGTTGGGTGCCCAAAGCAGGGACATCCACCGGCACTCCCGGTGAAATACTCGGTCAATCAAGCGAATCTAGGGCCCGAACGAGAGAATTTGCGTTTCCAATTTCTCTGTTTGGTATCGACTATCTTGATAAATTCTGTTGTATTACTACTCAATACAGGCAATTCTGGCTTTCGTTCTCGCTGAACCTACTTAACCCGCACCTTCCCGAGCATCGCCATGACTCTTTCCAATGGTTTGTCGCCTTTCTTGACCTTTGTGAACCCGGAGACACTGCAGATTCAGCCAAACACGAGCGGCTATAAGAAGTATTTCCGGGAGTTGAGTGGAATATATGCCGACGAAACGGCCTATGACCGTTTAGCGGAAACTTTTGGTAACGCGGTGGCTTATCGCGTTGATGAAGCGCGCTTCAGCGATCAGGCGAGCGATCTGATCACAGGGATTAGCGTGCTTGAGCCGGGCAAGGTCGGCCAAGAATTCTTTATGACGAGAGGGCATCTCCATCAGCGAGCTGACCGGCCTGAAACGTATTACTGTTTGGCCGGGCACGGGATGCTCTTGCTGGAAAGCCTCGCCGGGGAAATCAAAGCCATGGAGATGCGGCCTGGGAGTCTCGTTTATGTGCCTCCGTATTGGGTACACCGCAGCGTCAATGTTGGTGAGACCGTTTTCGCGACCCTCTTTTCTTATCCGGCGGATTCGGGGCAGGATTTCGAAATTGTGAGGCAAGCCAAAGGATTTCGACAGCTGGTTGTTTCTAGTGGGAACGGTGGCTGGGCTCTAGCTCCGAATCCCCATTACCGTCCTCGGACAGCGGAGGAAATACAAGCTTATGTGGCTCGGACGCAGAGTTAGGAATTTGGACTGTGTGTCACGGACGGCCGGGAAGTTATCCCGAAGGGATGAAAGGACTCAGCCCGGGGTTTCAACCCCGGGCACCGATAAAAAAATGCCTCGCCCTGTAGGGGCGGCAGAGGGGGATTTTGCGCTACCAAATGGCGAACCGGACTTGAAACTAACTATCTGCCGCCCTTTCAGGAAGTGCTCATCGGTCGGATTTATTCCTGGGGTTAAAACCCCAGGCTTAGTTCTTTTATCCCTTCGGGATAAGTCCGACACGTCTCGGAGCGGTTATATCGTTGAATAAAACATGGCTAAGACGTTTCTCAGCATTATCGCGGAGCACCGGTTAGTACCGGTTATTGAATTGGATTTGGCAACGGACGCACCTTTTTTGGCGGAAGCCTTGTTAAAAGGGGGCCTGCCTGTCATTGAGTTGACGTTCCGAACGGGCGCGGCGGCAGAATCGATTGCCGCGGTGAGAAAGCAGTTTCCGGAAATGCTCGTAGGCGCCGGAACGATCGTCTCACAGGAACAGTTCCAGCAAGCCGTCGATGCAGGGGCTCAATTTCTGGTTTCACCCGGCTTCGATCCTCGGCTGACGGGAACCGCGGTGGAGAAGGGTGTTCCTTATTTGCCAGGCATCGCAAGTGCGTCAGAACTCCAAGGCGCCTTGGCTCTGGGTATAACGGCCTGCAAATTCTTTCCGGCTGAGGAGATCGGGGGCGCCCGCTTTTTGAGGATATTAGCGGCGACATTTCGAGCGTTCTCGCCGGTGTTCGTGCCAACCGGCGGAATCAACCTGAACAACCTGGAAAGCTGGTTACTGGAGCCGAGCGTGATAGCGGTAGGCGGGTCGTGGCTGGCAGCGAGACAGTGGATCAAGGACAAAGATTGGGCGGCAGTACGGGAGTCGGTTGCCACCAGCGTGCGAATGGCGAAAGCGATTAAACCGGCATGAGCATGGAGTTCGTTTCGACACCGGTTCCCACCATCCATTTTATTGGCGTATCGACCAAACAGTCGTCGATCATGCGCGTTTTCCCGGAATGGGCGAAAGAGCTTGGTTTAGGCGAAGTCGCCATTAACGGAATCGATCTGGCCCTGCATGCTGCTCCCGACCAATATCAGCAGGTGGTCGCGTTTATTCGAGATGACCTCAATTCGAATGGAGCGTTAGTTACTACCCACAAAATCGATTTGTTCCAGGCAGCACACCAGTTTTTTGATGAACTGGATTGGTTTGCCGCCTCCATGCATGAAGTAAGCTCGATCTCGAAGCGGGAGGGCAAATTAATCGGCCAAGCGAAAGACCCAGTATCGGCCGGGCGCACATTGGCCGCGATGATTCCGCCAGGATTTTGGACCGGCGATGGGGGAGACGTTTTCTGCATGGGCTGTGGTGGCGCCGGAGTTGCCATCACCTGGTTCTTACTGCTAGGGGAACATCGGTTAGGAAGACCTAAGCGGGTGATTGTTTCCGATGTATCGGCGGAGCGACTGGCGCATCTGGAAAAGCTAGTCGACACGACCGCACTGGAAGTCGAGTTGGTGCGTGACTTCAAGGATAACGATCGGATCCTTGAAGACTTGCGAAAGGGATCATTAGTAATCAATGCGACCGGCTTAGGCAAAGATCGGCCTGGCTCGCCGATTACGGATCATGGACATTTTCCGCGGAGCGGGATCATATGGGAATTGAACTACCGGGGCGCCCTCGACTTTTTTCATCAAGCCAATCGAGCCGCCGCCGATCGAGCACTGACGGTGCACGATGGTTGGGATTACTTTGTACATGGATGGAGCTGCGTGATTGCGGATGTGTTTCATGTGGACATCCCGAACGAACGGGTTTCTAAGTTAGCCGAGATTGCGGCACGTGTGAGCGGAAGAAAGTGAAACGAGTTCTAGTTACCCCGCGGTCATTGACCCACGGTGATCATCCAGCCTTTGAACGTATGCGACAGGCCGGCTGGGAAATCGTTTTGGGCCCGAAAGGCCGGCTTCCAGAGGAAGAAGAGCTTTGCGATCTTGTGCAAGGTTGTGTGGGCTGGATTGCCGGGGTTGAGCCCGTGACTCCGAAGGTGCTGGCTGCCGCCAAAGCGTTGCGGGTGATCAGCCGCAACGGCAGCGGAATTGATAACATTCCACTGGCTGATGCCGAACAACGCGGGATCACGGTGCTTCGGGCAAACGGTGCGAATGCGCAAGGGGTTGCCGAGCTTACTTTGGGACTCGCTTTATTGGCGGCTCGCAGTATTCATTTCGCGGACCGTGGGCTCAAAGAAGGTATTTGGCGCCGTTCTATGGGTGCCGAGCTCAATGGCCGGCGGGTTGCGGTAGTTGGGTATGGACGGATTGGTCAGGCCGTTGCCCGGCTCTTCGCTGCTTTTGGTTCAGTAGTGTCCGTGATCGAGCCTTTGGATGTCGCCACCGAACCGTTTGCCCGGGTGGATCTGGAGTTCGCTATCCGCGAGGCTGAACTGATCACACTGCACTGTCCTCCAGCTCCGGATGGAAAACCGTTGTTGGGCAAGATGCTGCTGAGTCGGGCGCGACCTGGTTTGACCTTGATCAACACTGCCCGCCGAACATTGGTCGATGAAGAAGAACTGCTGCAGCAACTGGAAAACGGCCGGATCGCCGCCTACTGTTCCGATGTGTTCGATCAAGCCGACGCGACTGCCGCAAACCTGATCGCGCATCCCCAGGTCATCGCCACGCCGCATCTCGGCGCATTCACGCGCGAAAGTGTTGATCGCGCCGCACTCGAAGCGGTTCAAAATCTTCTTACATTTTTCGAAAACGTTCCCACGTCTTCGCGCCCCTGGGAAAACGTTCCCACGTCTTCACGCCCCTCAGAAAATGCCGACCCTTGAAATGGTTCGTTTCGAAGGTTCGTTGCCTGCTAATCTTGGAAATGAGCCTGCCGGCGTTGAGCTTTACTGGCTCGGGCAAGCGGGTTTTTTAGTTCGGTCCCCAGGGCTGAGTTTTGTGATTGATGCCTACCTCTCCGATCAATTAGCCGAAAAGTATCGTGGAGGCGTTTTTTCGCATGCCAGACTGATGGCGCCGCCGATAACCGTGGCGGAACTGCCGAGTCTCGATTTTGTCTTCTGTACCCATCATCATGGTGACCATCTGGACCTTCCGACTATTAGAGAGATAGCGGGCAAATTTTCGCATGCCCGATTTATCGTACCTGCGGCGAGTGAACCGGAGATAGCTAGCGCAGGTTTAGGGAAAGAGCGGATAGTTTGGGCGGAAGCAGAGCACGAAATCCAGCTAGGCGAGACGTTGAAGGTGACACCCGTAAAGGCGGCTCATGAAGGCTTCGAGTACGATAAGCTTGGCCGGGACCGGTTCTTAGGATATCTTTTTGAGGTGGAAGCGGGCTTAATCTATCACTCAGGTGATACTGTCCGCTATCCCGGATTGCTTGAAAGGATCATCCAATCTGGTCCGCAGTTAGCTCTATTGCCGGTCAATGGACGTCGCCCCGAACTTCGAGAAAAGAAGATTCCAGGGAACTTCAACCTTGAAGAAGCGGTACAATTCTGTTTGGACGGCAAAATCCCCGCTTTAATTGCACATCACTTTGGGATGTTCGCGTTTAACACGATCGATCCCAAGCTGATCGATCAAGCGGCTACGAAGATGCAGAACCAGCTCCAGCTCGTGAAGTCGGAGTTGGGCACACGTTACTTTCTAACATCGGCCTCGCAAGCGAGGCGCGCTCCCCAATTATCCCCCAGTGCCTAGACGACCGCGCCCCCCCATAGAAAAGGATCCGAATCGGAACCTACTCGAGATAATATCGACTTCGCTACAGGACCTGCGTCCTTCCGATCGTAAGGTTGCAGAACTTACTTTGGCTGCGCCCGAGTTTGTACTGAATGCGACCGTTGATCTAACGGCAAGACGATCCGGTGTCAGCGAGCCAACGGTGATTCGCTTTTGCGAGGCGCTCGGCTTTGAGGGGTTTCAAGACTTCAAAGTCCGGCTAGCCCAAAGTGTTGCTCTGGGTATGCCGGCCACCCACTCGGTCATTTTGCCGGCTGATCCTGTTGGCATCATCGCGGATAAGATCTTTGACTACAGCATGAACAGTCTGGATTGGGCGCGCAAAAAGTTAGATAAAGACGAGCTAAACAAAGCGGTTGATCTACTATTGGCGGCTAGCCGTATCGAGTTCTTTGGCTTTGGTGCATCCGGAATAGTCGCTTTAGACGCACAACAGAAGTTTCCATTGTTTGGGGTGCCCTGTATGGCGCATTGTGACTCACATCAACAGTTCATTGCTGCCTCGATGCTGAAGCCAGGCGACGTTGTGGTGGCTATCTCGAATACGGGTCAGACAAAAGGGGTGATTGAGGCGGCAAAGACTGCGTTAGCGAACGGAGCTGCCGTCATCGCCATCACCGGAAAAATCGGGCCTTTGGTAGAACATTGCACCGTGCCGCTGCTGGTTGAAACATTGGAAAACACCGATGTTTACACTCCTACCATTTCGCGGCTGGCGGCACTTACCTTGATCGACATTTTAGCAACCAGTGTGGTAACGCGCCGGGGCCAGGACTACAATTCCCGGGTGGCGGAGATGAAAAGAAATCTCGCCACTATGCGAGGCAGTCTCTAACTCGCCTGAAGCTCGTTAGAGAATAGCAAATAGAAAATAGCAAATAGCAAAAGGGGCGCTGAGATTGCCCAGCGCCCGGTTCGCGAAACGAATTTGCTATTTGCTATTCCGAAGCAAGTCTAAGCGAGCTGCGGCAGCCATTGTTCCTGGGCGGCCAGCATCTTATCTACTAACTCATGAATTTGCGGCAGTGTGCAGACTGCCGCGGTCAAAGGGTCTAGCATGACTGCGTGGTAGACGGCGTCTTTGCTGCCGGTTAGGGCGGCTTCAACGATTAGCTCTTGAACATTGATGTTGGTGCGATTGAGAGCTGCCAGTTGAGGGGGAAGGGGACCCACTTTTATTGGTTGGATTCCGTTTCCGTCGACCAGACAGGGAACCTCGACACAACAACCCGCCGGAAGATTATCGATCAGGTTGTCATTGGGGACATTGCCATTAATTGTAATCGGCCGATTGGTCTCGATCGCTTCGATGATACGCGCGCCGTATTCATGTGTACGCACCGAGCTCAACTCCTCCTGTAAAATGGACTGATATTCTTGTTGGAACTTTTGGACCCGGTCATGACAATGACGCAGATAGCCGCCGGTACGCCCAAATTCGAACCAATGATTGATCTGGTCGGTAAACCGCGGGACGAGGTCATTGTTTACCATTTTCGCGGTCTTGCGAAAATAAGGGACGTATTCGCTGGCGTGCCCGCTGGATTCGGTAACGAAATAGCCAAAATGCTTTAGCAGATCAATTCGCACCGGCTCTTGTCCATAGATGGCGGGATCTTCGACGGCGGCCAAGATTTTTGGATAGAGATCTTCTTCTTTGGTCCGGAACTCGAGAAAGAAGGCTTGATGATTGATCCCGGCACAGAAGAAGATGAGATCCGCGTACGGTACTTTAATCCATTCGGCCAGTAGCTCGCTGGTGCCTTGAACACTGTGACAAAGGCCGACATGCGGAAGGCCGGTGCCTGCGGAGATCGCCCAGCAGTTGGCTGCCATGGGATTAACATAGTTTAGCAGCAGTGCATCGGGAGCGTACTGATCAATCTCGGCGCAAATGTCGATTAGCACCGGGATCGTTCGCAAGGCGCGGAATACACCTCCTGGTCCCAGGGTATCGCCGACACACTGCTCGACGCCGTATTGCTTGGGAATTTCAATGTCCAGCTGATAGGCATCAAGACCGCCTTGCTGAAACGTGGTAATGACATAGTCCGAATCTTCAATCGCTTCCTTGCGATCGAGCGTGGCTACCACAGTAGCTTTAACACCACGCCGATCGATCGTTGATTGGACGATTTGGCGCGACTGCTCTAACCGCTGCGCGTCGATGTCCATCAAAACGAGGGTGCTCTCTTGTAAAGCAGGTGTAAGCAGGATGTCGTTTGTGAGGTTTCGAGTGAAGACTAAGCTTCCAGCTCCGATAAAGGTAATTTTTGGCATAAGTTAGAAATCGAAATCGTTCCACAGCCGCCGGACTCGTCCGAATGACAGGTGACAAATGACAAATGACAGATTCTGGATACGGCTGACGCGGGTTATGGAACTTGTCCCGAAGGGACGATAGGACTCAGCCCGGGGTTTTAACCCCGGGTTACTCGCCCAAGGAGATCTCGCCCTGAAAGGGCGACAGATAGTTTTCCCCGACCCGCGCGCTGGCGAACGACTTGCGGAACTGATGTCTTCCGCCCGTTCAGGGCGGCGCGCTTTCTTAACGCTACCCGGGGTTAAAACCCCGGGCTGAGTCCTATTGTCCCTTCGGGACAGGTGTCCGTAATTTGTCATTTTGTCATCTGTTATCTGTCATAGCTGAGCGAGCTTCGGGCGAGTTCAGCTTTTGACTGCTCCGGCAGTTAGTCCCGCGACTAAGCGCCGTTGTACGATGGCGAAAAATACGACCGTCGGCACGATCGCGATGACTGTGCCAGCTGTGATCAATCCCCATTTTACTTGCAAGCTCTGCAGAAAGCTTTGTAACCCCAGCGGTAGGGTCTGGGTGGTATTGCTCTGAGAGAGAATAGAGACAAACAGGTAGTCACCCCATGAGACCACGAAAGCAAAAAAGCCGGCTACGACCAAGCCAGGAAGAGCGATCGGATAGAGAATCCGAAATAGGATGGCAAGACGCGAGCAACCGTCGATGGCGGCTGCTTGATCGAGTTCGCGCGGAATCGCGTTGAAGTAACCGGTTAACATCCAAAGCGCAAACGGCAAAGTGATTGAGGTGTGGGTGAGGATCAGCCCAAGGTGCGTATCGACCAAAGACAGGTTCGACATCAACACGTAAAACGGTACCAGCACCAAAACGTACGGGAAAAACTGAGGTAAAAGTGCGGCTAGCATCAGATAGGGTTTGCCTTTCAATGAGAACCGGCTGAGACCGTACGCACCGAGACTGGCAAACAGGACCACGAGCAGCATCACGGAGGTGGCAATAAAGATAGAGTTACCCACCAGCTGCGGGAAGTTGTTCAGGTTAAAGGCCTCAAGGTAGTTAAAGAAAGTCAGCTCGGACAAGGCGGGCAAAATGCGGCCGGATTGGATCGAGTCCGAGGTCCGGAAACTGCAGAGTAAAAGCCAGGCCATCGGCCCGAGCAGAAAGAGATAGAATAGGCCGAGCCCGAGATAGACAATAATCTGGTGGGTACGTTTCATTGCGTTTCGTATCCTCCAATCACTCGACGGCAGATCGTTACGAGAATGACTAGAACGACTAACATCACCACGCCGCCCGCGCTGGCGTAACCGAGCGCATAGCCACTCCAGGCTTGTTTGTAAATATAGGTGGGCAGAACTTCGGTCGCGTTTACCGGGCCGCCGCCGGTGGAGAGAAAAACGAAATCGAAATTGTTAAAGGTGAAGGTCACGTGCAGAACCACCATCACCAGGATTATGTAGCGTAGATTGGGCAAGGTAATGAAAATGAGACGATGCCACCGAGTGGCGCCGTCGATGCGAGCGGCTTCGTAGAGATCTTGGGGAATAGCCTGCATCGCCGCCATGAAGGCGATCGCGTAAAAAGGGATGTTACGCCAAAGATGCATGATCAGGACGAGTAGAAAGGCGAAATTCTCGTCGCCGAACCAGTTCCTGGTCCATTGGCTTAGCCCAACCTTGGTTAACAGCAGATTGAAGAATCCGTAGTTAGGCAGGGTAAAAAAACGAAAGATAACCACTGCGGTGATGATCGGTAGTACCCAGCTTACCATCGCCAGAGTCCGGAATACCTGGATACCGGGTACCCGTTGGATCAACAGGTGAGCCAGGATTAAACCGAAGACTACTTGTAGAAGGACCGCTGCCGAAGTGAGCTCAATTGAATGAAGAAAGGAGAGGCGAAAGATCGGATCAGTGAAAAGCTTAAAATAGTTAGCTAGGCCTACTAGATTGAAATGATTCGGATCAAGCAGCGATTGATCGGTGAACGAGGTGAAGATCCCGTAAGCGGTTGGATAAAGATTGAGCCCGAGAATGATGGCGAGCGCCGGAAGCAACAACAGGTATCCAAAAGCCTCTTTCCAAAGGCGAACCAAGATCGGGGTGCGGTACTCCTTGGGAGCACCAGCCTTTGGTTGCTGGAATGCAAGGTCCTTAGTATCCATCGTTAAAGGCATGATGTTGCGTAAGCCGGCGTTGTGCTAGGGGAATCGCGTTTGGGCGAATGGGCGACGGGGCTAAACGAAACCCATGACCGGTAGGGCAAAAAACTCGGCGCGTCGCTGGTTTTCCTCCCGAGTTCAATTTTCACGCGCCGGTTTTGAGCCATTTCGAGGGTGTGGTTATGCCGTGCGTTTATCGCACAAATAAAACGGTTGGTCCGGCAGCGGTCTTCAACGCTGGCACGCGATGGGTCGCGGCTCAAAACCGGCGCGTAACTGCGAAATGCCGGAGTCAACCCCTGGGCGCGCCGAGTTTTTCGCCCTACCGGCGCGCCTTTCCGTGTATACATCATTGCTAATTCAAACGGGGACGAGCGGGAGCCTCGCCCACCAAGTCTCCCTCTTCGTTCCTACAATTGATTATCGCTCGCTCGTTTCTCCAAGGTTGTATATAAAGCCTTACCGGCCTCTTCCGGTGTGCTGTTTTTGTAGATCACTTTTTGTATGGCCTCGGTGATATCGTTGATTACATAGCCCCAGTTAATGGCAGCTAACGCGACGCCCGTGCTCAATTGGGAGCTGAAAGCTTGCTGCCACCAGTTGTCTTTAAACTCCGGCAGCTCCGCCACGTCCTTTCGGGGTGGATTAACGCCTTCAGTTTGATTGTCCAAAGCGACAAAATCTTTACTCGCCAAAATCTTGATCAAAGCCCAGGCGTCCTGTTTATCCTTACTGGCGGCGTTGATCAGCAACGGCTTAACTTCCAGGTAAGTTGCTTGGGTTCCACCGGTCGGTAAGGGCAGGGGCGCAACACCAGTCTGTTCTTCGAGAATCTTCTTCGCCGTCTCTCCGGTTAGCCGGTAGGAATAGAGCCAGGGTCCCATCGGCACCATGGCCGATTTTCCCGAGACGTAGTCGGTGTCAGTCGCCTGATAATCATTGCCCCGGGTGTTTTGGTTAGCTCCGGACGGAGTACCGGCGAAAAAGACGTCTTGATATAGTTTCAGAACTTCCGCCAGTTTCTCCGGCGTGGTGTTCATCTCCCATTTCTTGGCAGACTCGTTGTATTTAAAGGGATTCTCGCCGCCATTCACCTGGAAGAAGAAAGAGATGAACTCTTGAAAAGTGCGGACGCTCCCATTTTTGGTCGTTAACCCCAGACCGGCCACACCATCTTCCTTGGATGAGATCAAAGCCGCGTCCTTGACCAACTCATCCCAGGTCTTGGGTGCCTCGATGCCATATTTCTGAAACAGGTCCTTTCGATAAACCAAAACCCGGACGTTGGTATTGTAAGGTACACCGTATAAATGGCCGTTAATCATTAGGGCTTTGATAGTGCTTGGGATGAACTGGTCTTTATCTGGCCATTTAGCGAATTCGATATCGATCGGCTCAATCAGCCCGGCTTTCTGATAAGCGATCATCCCTTCCAACACCGCTTCGATGACATCCGGTTTGCCCCGGCGCCCCTGGACGATCAGCTTCTGTTGGGCGTCTTGATAGATGGGGGGGCCGTAGTTATTGGCCAGGGTGACGCCGGGTAGCATTTTGGGAACATTTTCACTCACCCATTTGGTTAACGGACCTTTGGCGGGGCCATCTTGTGACATCGGGATGAACCAGAGCTCTAGATCTTTTGCGTGGCTGGTACCGACGAAAATAGAGGCGCTAAAAAGCGCTAAGAATCGGATGATTGGCAAACGTTTTGTCATGTTTTGGGGGCTGGTTAAGTCGGTGGGGTTCTTGAGATTCGGACGAAAAAAATCGGCGCGAATCGTTGCAGCTTGATAAAAACAAGGGGCTGCCGCAATAGTCGTTCCGGATCGATAATAGTCTATTTGTGAACAACTCTTCATCGAACGGTTTGGGTGGAGACCCGAGCCGAGATCTGCAGAATTTGTACGCGACGTTACGCGCAGTCCCGGCCTGTCCGGAGAAGGCGTCTACGTACGCAGGGAGCGTTTATTGCGGGTTAGAGACGCGTATTGATCCGCTGGACTATCACTGGGACGGGCGAAAGCGGGGCGGTCATCCCAAATATCCCTACCTAATCTGGCAATATACTCTAAACGGTTGGGGGCACCTCAAAACAGAGCGGACGGTTCATCGGCTGGAACCTGGTAGCGCCTTTACCACGATAGTCCCAAGCGACGATATATATTGGCTGCCGAAGAAATCGGCCAAATGGACCTTTTTCTGGTTCATTATTCACCATCCCTATGTTGTTGATAGGATGAAGAAGCGTCAAAGAATGGCGTCCCAAGTCTGGCCGATTCCCCCGGATAGCCCCTTGATGGGCCGGGCAGTCGATCTTTATGATTCGGTGCGAACCGGCGCCTGTCAGGACGAATTCACAGAGGAGAGTCTCCTCTTTGCGTTCATGCTCGAATACGAGCGATTTGGTCATTCCTTATTGCATCCGGCTGAAGCGCGAGAACGATTGCTGAGCGAACTTCGAATTGAGGTCCTGAATGGAATGCGAAACGGCGGACCGACGGTCGAACAACTAGCCGCCAAACGAAAATTGAGTCGAAGTGCGTTTTCTCATCGATTCCGTCATGTGACCGGTTCAACGCCGGCCCGTTTCATTACCCACGTCAAATTGGGGGAGGTCATCCGGATGCTGGTTCAAACCGATCTCAAGCTTTCTGCGATTGCTGAATTGGCGGGATTCGCCGACGCGACCCATCTAGGGAAAGTCTTCCGAAAACGCTACTCACTGACGCCCGACCGCTACCGGAACGCCATGCGGGCCCAGCGCTAGTACCCGTCCGGCAGCCGCCGGATGCGCGTCAACCTAAGGCCCGGATGGTTTCGTCCCGGAGGGACTGATCGATCGTAGCCTGGCAGTTTACTGCCTGGAATACGTAAGAAGAATGAGTCCGTCTCGTAGAGACGGTTTGATCTCCTTGGTTCCGATGCGGCCTCATTTGGCATCCCAAGACCCGCGAAGCCACATCATATCCGCCGCGGCGGAGACGAAGGCTTTTTCTAACACTTCCCAGGCAGTAAACTGCCAGGGTACGATCGATCAGTCCCTCCGGGACGAAAACACCCAATCCCTTTAGGTTGACGCGCCTGGGCGGCTGCCGGACGAGTTCTACCGCCCGCCTCCGATTTCCAGGATCGTTCCGGTGACATAGGAAGCTTCTGGGGACAGTAGCCAGAGAACGCCCGCGGCGATTTCGTCGACGGTGCCCGGGCGTTTCATGGGAATGGTGGAACTTAGCCGGGCGGGACGGTCGGGAGCGCCGGCGGCAGCATGAAGGTCGGTTTCGACGAGACCAGGAGAAACTGCGTTCACTCTGATGCCTTCGTTCGCCACTTCCCTGGCTAGTCCAATCGTGAGAGTGTCAATGGCTCCTTTGGTAGCAGCGTAGTGGACCCATTCCCCGGCGCCTCCTGTGCGAGCGGCTAACGAGGAAATGTTGACGATGGAGCCGCCGGAGTGACCATATCGTGTCGACATTTTTTTAACAGCCTCACGCAGGCAAAGCATTGGGCCGATCACATTGACGGCCATCAGTCTTTCAAGCATCGGATGGGTGGTTTCGTCAACGCGAGCGAATCCACCAGTGATGCCCGCATTGTTCACCAACCCATAGATCGGACCGAACCGAGTCTCTGCCTCTTGGAAGAGTGCGATGACCTCCGGCTCGACTGATACATCCGCTCGAATCGGGATCGCGTTGCCACCGGACTTACGAACCTGTTCAACCACTCGATCGGCAGCCTCTTGGTCTTTGGTATAGTTGACCACTATCTGATACTCGGACCGAGCGGCCTTAAGGGCGATTGCCGCGCCAATCCCGCGACTGGCTCCGGTGATGATTAAGGTACGTCGCGGCGAGGTAGGCATGACAGGGGAGTCGGTAGGGCGAAGAACTCGGCGCGCCCGTCGCGCTGCTAACCGTTAAGATGTTTCCGCGCCGGTTTTGAGCCGTTCCGCGCGTAGGTTATGGCGCAAGATATTGACATACCCTTTATCGTAACGGCCGGATCCGAAGAAACAACCGTTTCATCAGGTCACGATTACAAGATTTGGGATTCATCGAACACGCACGACAATGGTAACCCCACGGAACGGCTCAAAACCGGCGCGGAGCAGCCCAATAGAGAAACATTGCGATGGGCGCGCCGAGTTTTTCGCCCTACCATCGAACTCCTTGAACTCCTTGGACTCCTCTGGTTTGCTGAGGTGACGATGAAGCGCGTGATCGGCTACACTTTAGCAGCCCTACTAGTGGGGTTGGACTTAGTGGTCGGTAGTTTCTTGTTGAGCTCAGGCAAAGCACAAGTTCCCGGCGATGATGCCGCCGCCTGGCTGCGCGTATTTACTCGGGCGTTTGAGCTCGTAAAACAGGATTACGTTGATCCTAAAAAAGCGACCTCGTCCCATTTATTACATGCATCACTGCGGGAGATGTTGTCCAAGCTTGATCCGCATAGCGCTTATCTTGAGGCGGAAGACTATCAGGATTTCCAGGAGGAAAATCGGGGAGAAGTCACCGGTATCGGTATCGTGGTTGCCGATATTAATAGTCAGCTGACGGTAGTATCCGCGGTGGAGGAGGCGCCTGCCGCCAAGGCTGGGATTGTAGCTGGCGATCAGATCGTCGCAATCGAAGGTGTTAACGTCGAACACAAACGGGTGGAAGATATCGGTCCGCTTTTGCGGGGGGCTAAAGGCAAAATCGTCCACCTTAAAATTTACCGACCATCGACCAAAAGCGTTAGTGATATTCAAGTCACGCGCCAAATCTACCGGGTGACCAGTGTCCGAGATGCGCATCTCTTGGATGACGGAGAAGCGGGTAAATTCAAGATAGGGTATCTCCGGATCACAGAGTTCGATCAGCCAACCCCTGCCGAGCTCGGCGCTCAGGTGGACGACCTGCTGGGCAAGGGGATGCAGGCTTTGATATTGGATCTCCGATTTAATCCGGGCGGGTTAGTCCAGAGCGCCATCGACACTTGTGGGATATTTCTGCCTCCCAAGACAATGGTGGTCTACACAGAAGGACGCGATGCTGGCTCTCATCAGGAATTCTTTACCGCTGCAGAGGCCAAACCTCGCCAGGGCTTTCCGCTAGTTATCCTGGTAAATAACGAAAGCGCCAGCGCTTCGGAAATTGTTGCCGGAGCCATGAAAGACTTGCGCCGTGCGATCATTGTCGGGCAAACGACGTTCGGGAAAGGTCTTGTGCAGGCCCAATTCGAGCTCCCGGACGGATCCGGCATGCGATTAACCGTCGCCAGATATTTCACGCCGAATCACGAAACGATTCAGGAGAAAGGTGTGAAACCCGACATTGTCAGTCTGATGAATCGGGATGAAGACCGAGCATTGTTGCTTCGGCAAAGAGGCAGTTTTCTGAATCCCGCGGAGAAAGAGCTGGTCGCACACCAGAAAGACAAGCAATTGGAGCGAGCGGTTGACGCGCTGAAGGGATTGCTGACGTATGAAGGCTAGGAGCTAGGAAGGGCCGTAAGCAACATGTCGTCCTCGTCCTCGAGATTGTTTCAACGTTGTTTGTTCTGGGGACTTTGATCTTGTCAGGAAGCTAGTCAGTCTGAAGATCTGCCCAATACGCCCTGTCGAGGACGAGGACGACGACGAGTACGAGAACGAATGTCTATCGTCCTGCTTCGCTTGCCCTCCTAGCTCCTAGCTCCTACTCAGGGTACCAAGCTCACCTTAACCGATTGGCTCTTGTCGGAGGCGAGGTTGAAGGCGTCGAGCGCCGACTTGAGTGGCATGCGATGGGTAATCAATGGCTTCACATTGATCCGGCCTTTTTCCAAGAGGCACACGGCGTTCGTGTACTCTTGATAAAACCGAAAGGTGCCGACCACTTCGATTTCTTTTGCAAGAATGCGGCCAAACGGGAGTTGGGCGCTGGAGAGCATCCCGATTTGGACCATACGTCCACCCGGTCCGAGAGATTCGAGGCAATTGATCATCGCCGGCACCGCGCCAGCGGCTTCCAGAGCGATGTCAAATTCGCCACGCTCGCTGACCGCTTCTTTCAGGGCTTCGGGGTTGTCCGCTACATTAAGCGCATAGTCCATATCCAATTCCGATGCCAGCTTCAGGGGCGAAGCGAACCGGTCTGTGATCGTGACCTCGAGTGCACCGGCGAAACGGGCGGCGAGACCCGCTAGGAGCCCGATTGGGCCGGCTCCGGTGATCAAAACCCGCTTAGAATTAAGGTTTCCGGCTTGGTTAACTGCATGGAGGACCACTGCAAGCGGTTCGGCACAGGCAACTTCGGGGAATGAGATCTCCGTATTAAGGCGGACACATTGCGCCTCTGCCGCTACGAAAAACTCAGCAAAGCCTCCTTGCATATGAGGGTATTTGGACGCGCTGCCAAAGAAATAAACGTTTTTGCAGAGATTACCCCGCCCAGCTCGGCATTGGTCGCAGACGCCGCAGTACCGGGCCGGATTCACGGCAACTCGATCGCCTGGTTTCAGCGATGTCACACCAGGTCCGCATTTTACGACCTCGCCCGCCACCTCGTGGCCGAGGATCATAGGTTGCCTGATCTTGAAATCAGCCACGCCACCTTCGTGAAAGTAGTGCAGATCGGATCCGCAGATTCCTCCGGCGCCCAACCGGACGAGTACCTCGTTGGCACCGGGTTCAGGGGTATCGCGGTCTTCTAGCCGGAGATCATGTGCACCGTGAATGACGCAGGAGAGCATGGGACCAATGGTTCTAAGTTATAGGTTTTAAGTTATGGGTTATAGGTTCCGCTGTAAGCCTCGGCCCGACGCGTCGTCGATACAAACGTTTCGCGGCTCGCCCGTACAACGTAAAACATAAAACCTATAACCTGAAACTACATCTCATCGTGAACCTTTTTGATCTTTCTAATCGCCGTATCCTCGTCACTGGATCAAACGCCGGTCTGGGACTTGCCATTGCCCGAGGTCTCGGCCTGCATGGAGCCAGACTGATCCTTAACGGTCGTAATCCGGAAAAACTGCGGTCTGCCGCCGATCTTCTCAGAAAAGAAGGTTTAGCGGTCGAAGAGGCGCGATTTGATGTTACAAACGAGGCGGAGATTCGAACAGCCGTAACCGAATCTTCCTCAAGAGATCCTATCGACGTCCTAATCAACAACGCCGGAATCCAGCGGCGAGTACGATTGGACGAGATATCGCTCGAGACTTGGTCTGAAGTCATTCAGACGAATTTGACCAGCGCAATGCTAGTTTCGCGCGAAGTGGTCAAAGGCATGATCGGGCGACAGCAGGGCAAGATCATCAACGTCTGTTCGGTGATGAGTGATTTCGCGAGAACAACTACCGGACCGTACACGGCCGCAAAGGGGGGGCTCAAGATGCTTACCAAAATGATGTGTGCGGACTGGGCGCAATTCAATATTCAAATCAATTCGATTGGACCTGGCTATTTCATTACGGAGATGACTCAGGTACTGGCGGATAATCCGGAGTTCGACGCGTGGGTCAAACAAAGGACACCGGCTAAACGTTGGGGAGCACCGGCTGAACTTGTCGGAGCAGCAGTCTTCCTGAGCAGCGATGCCTCTTCATTTGTGAATGGACAGATGCTTTATGTCGATGGCGGCATGACCGCTGTCCTATAAGCGGTTTTCGCGACAGAAGATCACAGAGGACACCAAGATAGACTTTTGAACCGGAGAAAAGGGAGGCTTCGATCTAAGCTCAGCCGAACGCCAACAGGGGTAGAGGATTGAGTTCCTTAATCCACGAGAGCGCCATACTTCGTCCAAGGACCGGACGGGATGCTGCGAGAGTCAACGAATTTCCAATCGCAGGTGTCTAGGCCCCGCAGACCCAGATAATCGCGCACAGCCGGAGAAACGTCCAATCCCGCGTCATGGTTGCGATTTGGTCTTGGGCGTCCGTTACCAAAAACATATTGCCAGTCTTCGGTAGCGAACGGTCCAACGTCCTCCCATTGCGCGTAGCAGACTCTGTTTCCATGGCGAACTGCTATCCATCGGCCTTTGCATACAGATTGGCCGTCTCGAGTGAACGAGTTTTTGAACCAGGGAATCACCCCTGCAGCTTCCGCCCTGGTGTGATGGTTTTGGATATCGTTGTAGGGCAATGCGATATAAAACGGGTTTTGCCGAGGCGGGAAACGGAGCGGGATAAAATTCATCCGAGCACTCGGGTTAGGGTCATCATAGCCTCCGTATCGGGAGAACCAACCAACATCCCAGGCGCTCTTGTCGTTCGAAACCGGGTTGTTGATAGTCGCTTTTTCACCAATCCAGAAAACAGTCGTAGTGATGTTCAGCTTCCACTCGGTTTGGCCAGTCGAAGAGGAGCTATAAAACGAGGCTGCAGAGCTAGCTGTGTTTTGAGTCAAAGGGTGCTTGAGAGAAAGCTTCCGCCGCTCTGTTTCGCGCCACTGATTAACATATCTATTGAGGATGGCGGGATTGCCGATTTGCTCCTGACCAGAACTATCTGTAATCGAAAGGATAAGGGCCCAGACGTACAGGCCAAAAATCGTAGCCTGGGCGCTCGCCAGGAAGCCACGTCGATAGGTTAGCGTCATGAGCCCTGCCTTTTCACTTTTCCGGTAATTCGTTAACTGCTGGCTTCTTGCTTATCCGATTCCCATTGTGATCGCGAGTTTCATTTCTACGGCTTGGGATTGCAATTACGGTGGCGATAGCAAACCTAGTGGTTTCGATTTAGGCTTCTTTTTGAGGGCTCGTCTGGTCCAGAGCCACGAAAGGACGGACGCGAAAAATCGCGAGCTATCGGACCACGAGTTTGGTCCGGTCTGGATCGTAAACCATTCCGGAGGGGCGCTGTTACTTCTTGTTTTTTAGATCGGGTTACGCGGGCTTCACGACCCGCCATGCCGGTTCCAGGGCAAAATGATAACTAACCAGCGATTTCATGTACTCTTCCGTGCCGGCTTGTTCGCTGGTTGCCGGAAAGACCGTGGCCTGAAAATTCTCCAAAGCCGCCCGGTCGCGCCAAAAAGATGCGCCTAAAAATCGGTCTCGATTGCCGTCTACCCGGCAAATCAGCGCACCTAACATACCGTCCGCGGATCCCAAAGCCGGGTTCCAGATCTCCATCTGCCGGGCCACAAAAATCGGTGAGCTATTCGGCTGCAAGGTGACGTCACTAACCCGTAAGCATTCTGCTGATCCCGCCAAAAGCTGGGGATCTGGTTGATTAATGTACATGATCACGCTGGCGATGGTGGTCTCAATGCGCTCAGAAATCTCCTTTTGTTGCGGCGCTATTTCAGCGTGGCCGGTCTCCATGAATTGGCGATAAGCGCCAAAATTGCGCCATAACCCTAAGATGCCGGCTGTCGCCGGAAATGTGTCAACCCATCCGCCGACCTGAACGATAAACCCGTCGTAGTCTACCAGGTCCGGCCATCGCTTTTGAGCCTCATCAAATGCCGCCCGGTTCGAGGCGTCCACCACGATCCATTTCGCCAGCATGACGGTCCAACTTCCGATGAGATCAGGCGCCAAGCAATCAAGCATTGGCGACATTGAGAAAATCCTGAGATGATGGGGTGCAATGCGCGTTTTAGTGATCGGCGGGACCCGATTTATTGGATGGCACATCGCCTCCGGGTTAATCCGGACGGGTCATAGCGTCTGTGTGTTTCACCGAGGCGCAACCCCGTTAACAGGGCTGGATGGTGCGTCCGAAATTCTCGGCGATAAAGAAAATCTCTCCTCTTACCGAGATCGATTCCGAGATTTTCATCCCGAAGTGGTGATCGATTGCATCGGTTATACAGAAGCCGACGGACGAACGCTCATCCAGACTTTTGCCGGCTGGATTCCGCACCTGATTTTTTTGAGCAGTTGCGATGTATATCGCGCGCATGCGGTCTTGCACCGAGCAACTGATGATCCAGTGCAAATCACACCGTTGACTGAGGATTCGCCGTTGCGCACCAACATTTACCCGTACCGGAACTACGCCTCCGGACCGGAGGACTGGCAGTATGATTACGATAAGATTCCGGTAGAAAGGATGTTGGTAGGTGAACCCGAACTGCGGACAACGATATTCAGGCTACCAGCGGTTTACGGTCCGCGCGACTATCGGCCCCGAGTATGGGAGTATCTAAGGAAAATGGACGCGGGGCGAAAAGCGATCGTGTTAGCATTAACTCTCAGCAATTGGTGTTGGGGACGGGGATATGTGAAAAACATCGCGGCGGCGATTTGTCATTTCCTCAGTAAAGATTCGGCGTCATCGGTTGTGTTTAATCTGGGCGATCCAGTGTCTCTTTCGGAAGCACAGTGGGTTGAACACATTGCCGGAATCGCGGGGTGGACGGGTAAAATCGCGATTGTTCCGGACGATCAGTTGCCAGATCCGCTTAAAGTGCCGTTCAATGCGGCTCAAAATTGGACGATCGATGCAAGTCGCTTCCGGAGCGAAATGGGGTTTGCAGAACCCATTACCCTTAGAGAGTCGCTCAAGGAAACGATCGCTTGGCTCCGAGCAAATCCACCGAGCGTTCCCAGTGAACGGCTGGAACGCTGGGAACAGGAGGACGAGGCGGAAGATCAATGGTTGGCGGGAACGTAAGACGATGCGCGGCGTTCGCGTGCTTTCCTGGTGATCTCAATCCGGCAGCCGTCCGCCGCGTCGACTTGAGCGGCGTAGCAGCAATTGGCGCACACGCACCATCCATAGCGGAGGCGAGCCAGACTTCGCCTAGTCGTCTCGACTCCTAGAGGCTACGTCGGGCAGGCCGCATTAAACAGGTTCCGTCCTTGGACCGTGAAAAGGATTTATCGTGAGGCGGAACAAAACGTGTGTACTGCTGCGGCTCCCTTTGTGCGTCGAACGACCCAGAGACGTTTTCAACCCCAGGGTGTTGTATGTGCGTTGGGCCCCGGGGCGTCGCATCTCATCTAACGCCACACCAGCAAACGATCGTTCTGCGCCGATATCTGATAGACCTGAAAACAGGGAATGCAACGCCCTCCGAACGGGTCGTGGTTGCGCGCCACCTGCTGCTACGCCGCTTAGGTTGACGCGCATGGACAACCGCCGGAGCTTTTTCTAACTGGTCCCGATATGCTCGATTGCAATACCAGTTTGACCGACGCGAGTCAACGAGTGCTTTAGACGAGCAGGAGATTCGCGGACTGGTCCGTTCGCACCTCGGGCGGCTCTGAAATCGAGTCTGTCTCGGTCCTCACGGGGGGTTTGTTAATTCTAACTACCACCTTGTGCTCCGAGATCATCGTTCTCTGGTTTTGAGGATCACTGCTAGATCCGGCGACTTGAAGAAAGAGCTTAGAGTTCTGAAACATGTTCAGGGCGCTGTTAGGGTGCCGGCGGTCGTTGCTGAAGATTTTTCCGGGGCACATCCCTTTGCTTTGCTTGAGTTTATCGAAGGGGCGCTGCTCTCCGGCAGCCTAGGCTCGCTCGATGCCGTTGATCTGACCCGAGTTGCGTTTGAGGCCGGGATCTCACTTCAAGCCATCCATTCATTCGATTTGGGAAAGGCTGGATTTTTCGATGAAAATTTCGTGTTCGATCCGGCGTTTGAGAATTTCGGCGGCGGTCTTTACGAATATATCTGTTCCAGTCTCGCATCTGGACGGGTCAGGGAACGCCTCGGCGAAAATCTGGCTGCGCAGGCATTGGAGTACGTGGGGGGCAAGCGGGACCAATACTGGTCGATTCCTAGTTCCACACGTCTAATTCATACTGACTACAACCTGAAAAACATTCTGATCAGGAAAGTCGGCTCCGTTTGGAAAGTGGCCGGAGTCTTGGATTGGGAGTTCGCCATGGCGGGGTCTCCTTTGGTGGACATCGGAAATTTCTTGCGGTTCGAGGATGAATTGCCGCCGGGATTTAGTGAAGCGTTTATCAAGGGTTATCTGTCGAACTCGATCAGCTTGCCGGGTAATTGGAGAGAAGTCGCGCGACTTTTCGATCTAGCCGCAATGGTGAATTTTTTGGATAGCAAAGAAGAAACTCCTAAGTCCTTCCGCACAGCGGTCTCGGTGATCGCAAAGACGGTCGCATCAGGGCAAGGCAGCACAGGTACTGGCTGGCATTCCGGGTAGACAGCGATATTAACCGGTTGCGAAACTCACGTTCAATGCAGCGCTTGAACCAGTTTCTTCCGCCCCTTCAGGGCGGGTCCTCGTGTGGGATCTACCTGGGGTTAAGACCCCAGGCTGAGTCCTTTAATGCCCTTAGGGATAACCATAGAACCCGAAATTACTGATTACTGAATCACTGATTACTGATTATTTTCCCGGCCATGGATCTCATCTTCAGGCGCGCAAACCTTCCGAATGGCCGGACGAACATTGACGTTGGCATCGAGGGCCAAACTATTACCGCGGTCGGACAGAATCTGGCGGCTACAGCCGCAGTCGAGGTGGACGCCAAAGGTAAATTGCTGTCATCCCCTTTTGTAGACTCTCATTTTCATCTGGATGCAGCGCTCTCCCTTGGTCTACCGCGACTGAATCGTTCGGGGACACTTCTGGAAGGGATCGCGCTGTGGGGCGAACTAAAGCCTGAGCTAACCCAGGAGGCCGTGGCCGCGAGGGCGTTGGCTTATTGTGATATGGCCGTCGCGCAGGGACTATTGGCCATTCGCACTCATGTCGATGTTTGTGATGATCGTCTCTTGGCAGTTGAAGCCCTGCTCCAAGTAAAAAAGCAGGTGGCGGACTACCTGGACCTACAATTGGTCGCTTTTCCGCAAGACGGTTTGTATCGGTCCCACAACGCCGAGAAAAATCTGTTACGGGCTTTGGACCTGGGGGTTGATGTCGTCGGTGGCATCCCGCATTTCGAACGCACCATGGCAGACGGTGCAGCCTCGGTAAAGCGCCTCTGCGAGATCGCAGTCGAACGGGGACTACTGGTTGACATGCATTGCGACGAATCGGATGATCCTCAGTCGCGCCATATTGAAACTCTGGCTGCTGAGACCAAGCGGCTTGGATTACACAACCGAGTAGCCGGGTCTCACCTGACCTCCATGCATTCCATGGACAACTACTATGTCTCGAAGCTGATCCCGTTGATGGCAGAATCCGGTGTCGCTGCGGTGGCGAATCCTTTAATTAATATCACCCTCCAGGGACGACATGATACCTATCCAAAACGACGCGGATTAACCCGCGTCCCGGAACTAATGGCGGCCGGTGTTCCGGTCGCTTTCGGTCACGATTGCGTGATGGATCCATGGTACTCGTTCGGCTCGGGCGACATGCTGGAGGTCGCGCACATGGGAGTGCATGTCTGTCAGATGACATCGTTGGCCGCGATTCAATCTTGCTATGACGCCGTAACGCTTAATGCCGCTCACATCCTGCATTTGGATAAATATGGGATCGCCGAAGGCAACTGGGCAGACTTGGTTTTATTGCAGGCTGCCGATCCTTTTGAAGCGATCCGTTTAAAAGCGACGCGGCTAATGGTTCTGCGGCGGGGTAAAATCATCGCGCGAAGTGCCGAGAGAATTGCTGAGCTGGACCTACCCGGCCGACCGGGCAACCTATCGCTGAACTTCGTGCCGGGATCGGTGAAGGGTTAGCGGTTCGCGTTTGGGGTTTGGCGTTCGGCGCGCTTCGCCAATCGTACTCGTTCTCGTCGTCGTCCTCGTCCTCGATTTGGGCAGTGCGCGGCTCAGGAGTCGTTTTCCGGTTCGCAGCCGGCCCATCAGACCCCATGTGTCCCATGTGTCCCATGTGTCCCGTTAGTCGTGCGTTTGCACGTGTTGTTCCTGGCCCTACACACGCTGCGGACCCGCCAGTCCCAAGTCGAGGACGAGGACGACGACGAGGACGAGGACGAGCGGCCCCAAACGCGATGCGCTACCCCTTCCGAATATGCGGCACGTGCATGTTCTTAAAAATGCACGGGTAGTGGGGAACATGAAATAGCTTGGCCGTGAGGACGTGGCGACCAGGTTGCATTAAATAGAAAACTGCTACCGCACCCAGTCCACCCAACGGCGGAGCTACCCAATAAAGCCATTGGGAGTTCCAAAACCACTCAACGAACGAAGGGCCAAAGCTTCGGGCCGGATTTAGGCTGGTACCAGAAATTGGGCCACCTAACCATACGAGGGAGGCAACCAGTAGCCAGGTCATTAGCGGCGTCCAACGCATCAGCCATTTTTCGCTGAGAAAAATGAAGATGGCGAACACTAAGGCGAAGGTCATACCGAACTCGGCCAGAAAAACAAACCAGATCGGGTAGCCCTGGCCGGGCGCGGTTATCCCACAATGAATATTTGCCGCGTGAGCTCCCCATATGCCAACGAGTAGCCACGCACCCGCCAATCCGCCAAGGAATTGCCCGATCAGATAACCTACGAAGTCTTTCCCATGCATCTTTCCGCGAGCAAAGAAGGCCAGAGAAACTGATGGGTTAATATGGGCGCCACTTAATTTTCCTAAGGGTGAAATTGCGAATAACGAACCGCTCCCTGCGAAAATGAGACCTGTGACCAACAGCCGTAAGCTTGGTGAGGGAATAAGGTGGGCCATCGGAAAATCTGGGCTGAAATTGATGATCCCGGCACTCAGGCCTACAAACAAATTGAACCCGGTCCCGCAGGCTTCCGCGGCGTACTCCGCCCAGTTGAGCTTACCCATAAGTCGTTGTGAGAAGTGATGCAAAGTAATCAGTAGGTCAGTAATCAGTTTTTGCTTTACCGCGCTGGCTCAGCGGGATGGTACTGATTACTCTTTCACTGATTACTTCTCTCGCCCCTCCCTCACGGTTGTTTTGTCTCCCTCTACTGTCGTTTCCAAATAGACGTCGTTTTCCCTTGGGTATCCACAAACGTGTCCGAGCCTTCGAATTGGTAATTTCCCTGAGCTGATAAGAGCCCGCTAGTCAAGGTGTAGATGCCGTTAGTTGCCTTGAGAGTGCCAGTTTGGGTTCGGGTCAGATGTAAAACGTAAGTCTGGTCGGCTTTGAACTCGAATGTTCCCGGGGTGTACAAAAACACAATCTGAGACCCGGTCACAAAGGTGAGTAGCGGCGTTTTCCAGGAGCCAACTAAAGACTCAGGATTGCTGTCTCTCTTGCGTACCCAGCGAGTCGGATAATTGGAAAACCCAGTGAGATCGAGAAGTCCGTCTCCGGGGCCGGCCATAACCAACGGGATCGCTGCGTTCGCGACGCTAAGCTTGTATTGGTACCGGTCCGAACGTTGGCTTCGATTAGAGATGAGGGTGAGATAGCCGCGTGCGAAAGAGTAAGTGCCGGTGTCTTCAGGTTCTTCACGGATCTCGATCATGCCCGTGCTGGTAATAATCAATTGATGGACCGAGCGACTGTTCGTGAGGGCTGCCATGGCGATATTGCCGACCGGTGTTCCGCCAAATAGCTCGGTTAGCGGCGTGGCGCGAGCATCATCGAAAGATTGGTTCCAAGTCCCGGCCAAAAGAGGAAGATCATTGTCAGAAGCGGGCTGCGATAACGTCGGGGTCGGGGTGCGAAGCGCCGGCGTAATCGTCTGTACGTGCGGTATGACTGAGGTCTGAGGTACGACAGTGGATTGCGAAAGCGGCGACTGTTGGGCAAGCCTGGTTGTCTGGTGGTTCCGTGGGATAACCAGCGCAAGCAGGAGGCCCAGGATGATTGCGAACGTGATTGCAACTACGGAGACTGCCAGCAGCAACGTGAGCGCATGACGTTGCCACCATGGGGTCACGGGTATCTTTGGATGCGAGAACGGGACTTGAGAGCCAAAAACAATCTGATGGATAGTTCTGGACAGGTTTTCCAAATGGTTCTCAAAAGGAGGCGGAAAGGCGTCCATCCAATGCGAGGTACTGAGAAAGAACTCGAGCGAGCGAGCGGGCATCACGTCTTCCAGCCGTACCGGGATTATTATGATCGAGCGATTGACTGCCCGTTCCACTTCGCGCCTGATTTGGGGTGAACTGTTCGCCTGCTTAGAAAGCAACAAGAGCATGACCCTGGTTTGCTCGATCGCAGTGATGATCGATTCACCCCAGTCTGAACCTGGCCGGATATCCCGCGGTGCGATCCAGCACTTAATGCCTCTTGCCTCGAGAAGACCACAAGCGGCGTCCGCCGCCCGCTTGTCTGCTGAGGAATGACTGATGAACACGTCGTGGGACATGTTTTTTTCAGGAGCAGCGGTAAGGATGAGCTCCCGCTCATCCGTGATTTCGTCTGGTGGCCAGCACGTTCCATTTGCCCACTAAACGCCGCAGCCCCGGGTCGAGGTCCCAATCCTTTAACTCACCGAAGGTAAACCAGCGCAATTCCTTGCTCTCAGCGCTAGTTTTGGCCTCCGCGGCCTCGGGTGCGATCAGGACATAGCGTACGTCGTAGTGGAAATGGACCGGCTCGTCTCTATGAGCTGGGATCTCGTGGATATCGAGATCGAAAGGACGAACGGAGGCTACTACTAACCCGTCAATTCCTGATTCCTCGAGTGCTTCGCGGCGCGCAACCGAAAGCACGTTTTCCTCCCCGTCGCAATGGCCTCCAAACTGCAGCCAACGATCGAGTTTGCGATGATGGTGGAGTAAGACCTTGCTTCCGTCGGCGGCGAGCACCAGAGCGCTACCGGTAAAATGAGCCGGAAACGCGTCCCTGCGAAAACAGTCTGAGCGGGTATGGAGTAACTCCAACATTCGGTGGCGACAGGATTCCTCTTCCGCGCGATCGGAGAGGTCGAGAGTCAATAGGGTGTTCCTGAACTCAGTGCGATCTGTCTCCATGTTGCTATTGCTATTAGCACAACGAGGCGAATCGGCGAGAGGGCGATACGGCGAAACGGCGAACGACAACGAAGAAAATCTCACGCAAAGACGCCAAGGTTAAGGCAAGGGAGACGATAGGATTGGGATGAGCCCAGTAGTAGGTTGGTTGAGTGAGTTGTTGCCACTGTGGGGATGCTTAACCAGATCCTTTTTCCGGATTCCTCCTGACCTTTGCGCCTTTGCGTCTTTGCGCGAGATTTTTCTTAATGACTTGGGTGCTGTTTCGCCGACACGTATGCCGATCCGGGAATAATTCGTGCGCGCCAGCGTTCTAACGAGTAGAACTACGTTCGGTCTTATGAGCAGAAATTTTTATCTTTCCCTTAGCATTGCGGTTGCCGGAATCCTTTGGTTGGCGGGCCCTCTTCAACAAGCACGGGCAGCCACGACAGCAGCTCCAGAATGGCAGCTGAACGATCCCGACGGCAAAGCGGTGAAGCTTTCCGACTTCAAAGGAAAAGTTGTGATCTTAGATTTTTGGGCCACTTGGTGCCCGCCATGCCGGGCCGAGATCCCAGGCTTTATTGCACTGCAGAAACAGTACGCCGCGCAAGGATTGACCGTAGTCGGTGTCTCTCTGGATACTGATGGAGCGTCTGTGGTGAAGACCTTTGTGAAGAAGGCGGGCATGAATTACCCGGTCGTAATTGGCGATGAAAAAAATCGCCTCCGAGTATGGAGGGATTACCGCGATCCCGACGACGTTTGTCCTGGATCGCAACGGCAACATTGTTACGTCGCACCAAGGCTACGCTAGCCAGGTGGTTTTCGAGTCCGAGATTCGGCCGCTTCTGGAACAAAAGTAACGCCCGACGGCCCTACATTCAACACAAAGGCACGAAGACAGATCTATTGAACAGCAAGGCCACAAAGGCCGCAAAGATGACCATCGGTACCTGGAAGGATTGACCTTGGGTGCCTTCGTGGCCTTGCTTTGAAATTATTCTGTCTTTACGCTCGGGCCTTCGTGCCCTTTGTGTCTTTGTGGTGAATGCGAAGGTGGAGGTTCCTTATTTGCTGCGCTGGCTCCCGAATAGACGGGCCGAGTTCAAAATAAACGCCAACTCGGAGCCCACATGGATGAGGGCTGCGACGATAGGAGCTAACCAGCCCAGAAAGGCCAGAACGATACCCAGTGTATCG
>Ga0207067_10034_pt2 | contig 28980 bp, 6 predicted proteins | sample Alteio_BWMinCont_25_FD_153484 | JGI IMG/M metagenome (GOLD analysis project Ga0207067, IMG submission 153484) | Enriched cells from forest soil in Barre Woods Harvard Forest LTER site, Petersham, Massachusetts, United States -... | ecosystem: Environmental > Terrestrial > Soil > Temperate forest >...
TGGGAAGGGGCCAATCCTCAACCTCAGGTAATTGCTCAAAATGAGGCAGGCGGTTATTATACCTACGCTGCCGGGAAGTATAGAAATTTAAAAGCCAAAGGATACAAGAAACTCACTTATAAAGAAGTATATCCGGGTATAGACGTAGAATATACCATTCCTGAAGAGGGCGGGATTACCTATAGCCTGATCCTAAAGCCTGGGGCTGATCTGAGCAAAGTAAAACTAAATTATGGAGGTGATCTTGATAAAGTTGAAACAGACAATCGGGGCATCGTCACCATCAGGACCAAAGCCGGTGATATCAAACAACACCTCCCGGAATCACTTACGGCAAGTGTTCAATCTTCCGTTGGTTCAACGAATAAATCTGTTTCCTTCCGGCAATCAAATCCCGGTAACGTAGTAGTGACTGCAGCCTGGCCTATTTCTCCGGCATTGTACGGAGGTACGGGACCTTTTGATGTGGATTATGACCAGAACGGAAATGTGTACATTGATATGGCAGGTCCCGTTTATCACTGGACCTATGTCGACCCAAACACCGGCAATACAATTAATGTTTACGATACCTACAACTACCTAAGTAAATATGATCCTACAGGAGTATTTCAATGGACGATATCTTTATCTCCTGGCGGAGGTCACTCCAATGAGAGTGCAGGATACGCCGACTTTTGCGTTATTCCATCCGGCAGCATATTTATCGCTTCCGGATTTGACAGCACATTTGTAAATGGAGGCTTCGTGACAAAAATAAGCCCGGCAGGGTTTGTGGTAGCTAAAAAGCTATGGCCCAACGCATACAATCAGGAGGGATGGGTAATTAATTACAATAAATGTTCCAATGTTTTGCTGGTGGGTGGTGGTGGAACAGCTAATTATATCAGCATGAAATTTGGTATTGACACCTCCCTTGCAGGTACTTTCAATGGAAATAATTTTAATGGGGCCTCAGGTCCTAATGATTGTGCAGATAATATGGGCAACCCTGCACCCTGTTACGGAAATGATATGGCCAGAATGCTGATAGACGATAATGGAGACATGTATGCCTATTTCGCCTCGAATCCGGATATGTCAAGCAATAACAAAATAACAAAATCTGTTTCGCCCTATTCGACCAATGTGTATAACAAAACACGTTCGTCAGGAAGTTCCTTTTATGAATTGACAAGTATCCCCGGCTATGTTACCGGTTCGAATGTAGGTACCTGTAACCGCTTGAATGTAATGGATATTAACAGCAGTTTCATTTATTTTTTTGATGGGAAAAACCTCGAAGCACACAGCAAGGCAACCGGAACTCAGATCGCTACTACAGTAGTTTCAGCGGGTTACGCCGGCGGTGGGTACAATGACTTTTTTAATACCGGAAACATTCACCCTGTGGCTAAAAACGAAGGGATTGCTGTTGATGCCTGCAATAACGTATATGTGGGAGGGCAGGGAAAAGTGCATGAATACAACTTTAACGGCACTACTTTCACTCCTGTTACTACTTATGCCGTCCCAGGCAACGTTTATGACATCATGCTTGATAAAGTCAACCACTATTTATATGTTGTCGGAAATGGTTTTGTCACATCCCTGACCGTAACCGCGTGCAGTAGCATATCCCTGGCAGCAGCAGGTGCCTGTGGCAGCGGAACAGTAACTGTTAACATAACCGGAGGGACAGCCCCCTATACCTATTCCTGGAGTAATGGGGCTAGCGGCATAAGCACTGTCGTCCAATTGACAGCAGCTCCCGGAACCTATAATCTCGTTGTTTCTGATGCATCCTGCAATAAATCCATACAACAGGGAACTGTAACTATTCCTCCGTTTGTTACGGCGGCGGCGGCAAGTGCTACTGCTTCAACCTGTTTAAAATCGAATGGGCAGGTTAACGCCACTGCAGGTGGTGGTACAGGCCCCTATACTTACCTTTGGACCGGGGGCGGAACCACTCCAATCATTACAAACCTTCCTGCAGGTCCTTATACGGTCACCATTACGGATAGTAAAGGCTGTACGGCAACTTCTGCAACTACTATTGCGAGCACCGGCGGAGGTGTGGTTGCTGCCATTGCAGCTGGCTCCATCAATGTTGATTGCAAAGGGAATTCAACAGGTTCAGCAACAGCATCTCCTTCGGGCAGTTCTGGCTATTCGTACCTTTGGTCACCTGGAGGAGCAACTACACAAACCATCAGTAATCTTGCTGCAGCCACCTATGTAGTAACCATTACAGATGTCAATTCCTGTACTTCGTCCGCCAGCGTCATCATTACCCAACCAACAACTGTCCTTAGTGCTTCCGTAACGCCTTCATCCTCCTTATGCCTCCCGAATTCGGGTACGGCAACGGCAAATGCACTGGGAGGAACAGTTAACTATACGTATTTATGGAATGATCCGTCTGCTTCTACAACACAAGTAATCAACGGATTGGCATCCGGAACGTATGCAGTAACAGTAACCGACTCCCACGGTTGTATTACTACGGCAACTACTACTATTACCGGACCTTCAGCTGCGCTGAACCCGGTTACAGGCTCCGACTCATCTACTTGCACAAAAAACAATGGAAGCGTTTTTGCTAACCCTACAGGTGGAACCCCTGGCTATTCTTATACATGGAGTCCCGGAGGTGTTGGTCAGACGATAAACAATTTAGCTTCCGGAACGTATTCACTGACTGTGACAGACAAAAACGGCTGTTCTCAAACCGCCATTCAAACAGTCAGCGATGCAGGCGGAGCAACTATTTCGCTTAATGGTAACCCGGTTATACAATGTTTTGCCGGAAATAATGGAACCGCTACGGCTACTGTCACCGGTGGTACTGCTCCACTGGCTTTTGTCTGGAGTACAGGACTATCGGGAACAACAACCAGCACTGGATTTACAAGTGTCATTTCAGGTCTTGATTCAGGTATCTATGTAATAAATGTTACGGACGTTCATGGCTGCCTTTCCTCCTCCAGTATTACCCTCCACGCTCCACCACAAATAAATCCCATCATATCTTCCGGAAATCAGACAAATGTTACCTGCAATGGATTAACGAACGGTCAGGCGACCTTAACAACATCGGGGGGAACCGGAACGATAGGATATGCATGGCCCCCAAGTGCCGGAAATTCTGTAACTGCGACAGCAACGAATCTTGCCCCGGGAACCTATGTGGTCACCGTCACGGATGCCAATTCCTGTTCAGTTACGACCAGTGTAATAATAACACAGCCCAATCCGCTAGGTTTATTTACTACTTATGTTGGTTCCGTTTGCGGCAACCCTAACGGCAGTGTATCCGCTTTCGCTTCAGGAGGAACTGTTACGTATAATTATGTCTGGACTCCCGGTGGCCCTGGCCAAACAATAACAGGTCTTATACCTGGAAGCTATCAGGTTGTTGTCACGGATAACAATGGCTGTACCTTTTCAGCGTCTCAGTCAGTTTCAGATTCAGGAGCTGCCAACGTAACTCTGAGTGGTCCTTCAGCAACAATTTGCATAGGACAACCAGCTATCCTGTCAGCAAATGTGGTTGGGGGAATCTTACCATTTAAATATAACTGGAGTACGGGTGACACAATACCCGGCCCTCTTACCGTAACCCCTGCAACCACTACCATTTACAGCTTGATTGTTACAGATGCTAAAGGATGTACCAGTGCTGTACAGACGGATACTGTGAAAGTGAATAAGCCTTTAAGTGTCAAGCTTTCTTCAACCGGATTAGCGGTTTGTAATGGTGCTTCTGCCACAATAACTGCAGCTGCCTCTGGAGGAAACGGAAATTACTCCTACACCTGGTTTCCTTCCGGAAGCGGAGCATCATTCACCATTAATCCAACAGCCAACGTCACTTATTTTGTTACTGTAACGGATAATTGTGATTCCTCAGTAGCGAATGCTCCCATTTCATTTACAGTTGATGTACCTCCTACCGTCAGTATTTCTTCCGGTGAAAACAGCGGATGCAGCGATCGTCCGGTATGTATTCAGTTTACAGGCACGAGTAATCCGCCGGGAGCATGCGTTAGCACGGAATGGTATTTCGGGGATTCCGACTCCTCTTCTCAGGCAAACCCCATTCACTGTTACAACGCAGCAGGTGCCTATACAGTCAGTATGAAATGTACGGATGCCAAAGGGTGCAGCAGTATTTCAGCACCTGGATCCAGCATTATCACCATCATACAAAGTCCAAAGGCGGCTTTTACCTATTCCCCTTCCACACTGCTTACTCAGGATTCCGCTATCGCTTTCACCAACCACTCCTCGGTAACAGCTGTGAGTTGGAATTTTGGAGATACGGCATCACTCGCCAATGATTCCTCAATTTTGGTAAACCCAACACATGCCTATAAGGACAGCGGTGCATATTGCATCCGGTTAATAGCTTTCAATGCAGGTTGTGTAGATACTGTCAAACATTGCATCTTTATCAATGAAGCCTGTACCTTGCCTAAACAGATTCCGAACGTGTTCTCTCCAAATGAGGATGGAATTAACGACATCTTTACCATCAAGAGTACTGGTCTGAGAGACCTGCTCTGTACCATGTATAATCGTTGGGGAATGGAAATCTATCAATACGATGCAATCAAAACCGGATGGGATGGTCGCACATTCAGTGATGGGAAAGCTCCGGAAGGCACTTATTATTATGTCCTGAAGGCCGACTGTCTGACTTCCCCGGATCAGTTGAAGGGACAGGGCTTTTTGCAACTGGTACGATGAGGTATACCCTTTTCATTAAACATGTAACCTTTTCATCATTTTATACGTAAAACAAGAAGATATTTTTAACTGAAGTGTTAAAATGAAATACTTTTTACACCTTATTGTTCTTGTTTTACTAGTTTCTCTGGGTTCTTCTATTGCCTTATCTCAGGTAAATGCTCCGGCTGTTCAAACCGCTGCATCTCAGGTTCCTCAAACCCTCATTCCTTCCCAATACATCTTCTTCAGTGCTGATACGCTGCAGGGTATGGATCTCAATTCTCTTTTCAATGATCTTGGCAGATACAATGCCCGCTCTCACCTGGATGAAAGAGAGAAAAGAGCTTACATGTATTCAAGACAGCATGAATTTGTCCGTACTAAATTCCATTTACCCGGCCCGGCTTTCCTTGACCCTGCACTATTCATTAATTCCGGTACGGACAGGAAACACCCGGCAGCCAATGGAAAAGCAATGCGTTTGGGAAACCCAACTGCTGCACAAAACTCCATAATTGGTAAAGGACCATTGTTCAGACAGGGACAAGGATCCAACCCCTCTGCATTAGCAGCAAACACCTGTAATGATAATGACTTTGAAACCGATTTGACAAATGGCACAGCTGCGCCGACCAACTGGTCTGTTGATATTATCTATGCCAACCCGAATAATCTGCAGGGAGTACGGGAGAAAATTGGCTTTAAAGGCAAAAAAGATGCGAAAATATCCAATGCGATTGCCAATAACGTCAATAATGATTGTTCATTTCATACCCTTGTAAGTACAGGCACGGATCCTTATGGAAATACGCCAATGGTATATCCGGGAAGTGGAACACAATCCTACAGGCTTGGGGGACCCTATGTAAATTTAGGCGGAGCAGGAGGACCTGGCTTTGTCTTTGACAATGTATGTGGTTATGGTTATTCAGGAGCTTTGGAAATGGATAGTTCTACGGGTCCGGGAGCTGGTATACATGAAAATGCTTCTGCCGGAGAGTTAATCTGGCAAAATATAACAGTAAGTGCCTCTAATGCATTATTGACTTATTTTTACGATGTTTATCTTGCTGACGGAGGCCATCCGGCCAATGAGCAACCTTATTTTAACGCGTGGATAATTGATGCTTCAGACAATATTATTCCCTGCTCCAATTATGTACAGGAGTGTACAAGTGGAAGCCCCCCTTTCGGCCGGGGCTATTCTACTTCTGGCACAGCATGGGGCCCTTTCCCGGAACCACCTGGTACGGCTCAGGCTGTAACGAATGTATATTATTCCGGCTGGCAAAGCAATACGTTTGATCTGACTCCGTATATCGGTACAACTGTGCAGCTTCAGTTTATGACTGCAGGATGTTTCCCTGGTGGACATTTTGGGTATGCCTATGTGGATGGATTTTGTGGCCCTAAAGCATTAACAGTAGGACCACCCGTCTGCTCAGGCAATATGACTGTATCGGGCCCTCCAATGCCCCCTGGCACCAGTTATCATTGGACCGGGCCTGGAATTGTAAGCGGTTCTTCCACAGGTACCATTACTGTAAACAAATCCGGAACTTATCAGATAACGATTACCCCACCTTCACCAAATAATCTTTGCCCAATTACCATCAGTTCAGTTGTCACATTCATAAGCGGCCCAAGCCTAAGCCCTTCAACTTTAACGAATATTTCCTGCAATGGTGGAGCCAATAATGGCAGTGCAACCGCCAACGTCTCAGCCGGAACCGGAACCCCGGGTTATACTTATTCCTGGGCCTGGTCAACCGGTTCAGCAACAACCCAAACCATCAGCAACCTCGGTGTAAATACCTATACAGTCACCGTTACTGATGCAAATAGTTGCACATCCACATCGACAGTGGCCATTACTCAACCAGCTCCAGTCACTGCAACCGCAAACCCAACAAATGCAACCTGCGGAAAAACAAATGGGCAGGTAACGGCTAATCCCGCCGGAGGAAATGGAGGTTTCACGTATACCTGGAATACGGGCTCCGGCAGCAACTCAATTACAGGACTGCCTCCAAGTCCTCCCGGTTATACAGTTACTGTTACAGATTCCAAAGGCTGTTCTAAAACAGCCACAGCAAATGTTGGAAATACAGCTGGTCCTGTAGCTTCCGTTTCCGCATTCGGAAATGTAAATTGTTTTGGAGGAAATACGGGCACTGCGACTGCATCCGGTGCAGGAGGCACAGGGATATTGGGCTATGCCTGGAACCCGGGGTTTATATTAGGAGCGAGTGTCACCGGCCTTTCTGCAAATGTGATCTATACGGTAACAGTGACTGATGCTAACCTTTGTACATCAACTTCTACGGTCACACTTACTCAGCCTTCCTCTGCCCTGAGTGCAAGTACCGGTTCAACCTCTTCGCTTTGCGGAAGTAAATCAGGAAGTGTTTCCGTGAATGCGTCCGGCGGAACGCCGGGATACACCTATTCCTGGAATACAAATGCTACTGCTCAGACCGTTACTAATTTAGCAGCCGGCAGCTATACGGTAACAGTAACAGACTTGAACGGATGTTCAAAGATTCTTACTCAGGCAGTAAATAATGCAACCGGAGGAGCTGCTGTCAGCATTAGTTCTTCCACAAATACATTATGTAATGGAAGCAGCACCGGAAGTGCCACAGTCACGATCAGCGGCGGCGCTCCCCCGCTTAACTGGACATTTAGCAGTGGAACCGGTGGAACTGTAGCCGGCACTGGGTTCACAAGCACCATTACCGGTCTGGCTGCCGGTCCGTATACCTTATTGGTTACAGATGCTGACGGTTGCCTGACATCCTCAGCTACGATTCTGACATCACCTTCTGCTGTCACTCCTTCTGTCAGTTTCCAAAGCAATGCAACGTGCTTTGACAGTACGAATGGACAGGCTACGATCACTTCCACAGGGGGAACAGGAGGATTTTCATACAGCTGGTCGGGAGGCGCCGGAAATTTTGCAACTGCGACTAATCTTGTTCCGGGAACACTCTATACTGTCCAGGTAACAGATGCCAATTCATGCACAGCTACTATAAGTGTATCCATAAGTCAACCAACAGCCATCAGTATTGCCACCAGTTCCGACTCCGCTGTTTGCGGAAGCGCTAACGGAAGCGTATTTGCTTCCCCGACAGGAGGCACGCCAGGGTATCAGTATTCCTGGTCTCCGGGTGGCGCTGTCAGTCCAACAGCTGCAGGCCTTATTGCAGGCACATATAGCGTTACAGTTACCGATAAAAATGGCTGCACCTCCACAACAACGCAAGGTATCAGTAATGCAGGAGCAGCCAATGTAGTTCTGAGTTCAAGTGTTGCAACACTATGTATAGGTCAGGCGGATACACTTAAGGCTAATGTGAGCGGGGGAAGCCCTGGTTATAGCTATTCCTGGAGTATCGACTCAACCTCCGCCGGCCCGTTTGTTGTTTCTCCGGTAACCACAACCACCTATAGCCTGACCGTAACGGATTCCAAAGGCTGCACAAGCGCCGTACAAACCGTTCAGGTAAAGGTGAATCCTCCTTTGAATGTAACGCTTACCTCCTCGGGTAAAACGATTTGTAACGGAGCTTCTGCCACACTCACTGCAACAGCAACCGGAGGCAATACCAATTATAGCTTCACATGGCTTCCTTCGGGAACGACAGGTCCTACCCTCGCAATTACTCCAGGCACAAATACCACTTATACCGTTACTCTGAATGATAATTGTGGTACCCCTCAGGCAACTGCATCTGTGCCAATTACCGTTGACGTGCCCCCCACCGTAATTATATCATCCGATGGAAGTATTGGCTGCAGTGATCATCCGGTTTGCATTCAGTTTAGCGGCTCAAGCAATCCTCCCGGAGCATGTGTCAGCACCGAGTGGTATTTTGGGGATTCTGACTCCTCTTCACAGGCCAACCCAAAACATTGTTACACTGCGGCAGGCGTCTATACAGTCAGCATGAAATGTACGGATGCCAGTGGTTGCAGCAGCATATCAGCACCGGGATCAAATACAATCACCGTCATTCAAAATCCAAAAGCTGCCTTTTCTTATACACCTGCTTCGGTAATCATTCAGGACACCACAATTGCTTTCACCAGTCATTCAACCGGAGCAAGTTCTTTGCTTTGGAACTTTGGAGATACCGCCTCGCAGGCCAACAACACTTCTATTCTGATAAACCCAACTCACGCCTATAAAGACAGTGGCAATTACTGCATACTTTTAGTTGCTTTTAATACGGGCTGCGTTGATACAGCCAGACAATGTCTGATCGTGCATGAAGCCTGTACCCTGCCCAAACAAATTCCGAATGTCTTCTCACCCAACGGAGACGGAATTAATGACATCTTCACGATCAGGAGCTCCGGCTTAAAAGAATTGATTTGCACCATGTACAATCGCTGGGGAATGGAGATATACCAGTATGATGCTGTCCTGACCGGATGGGACGGGCACACCTTTAGTGACAGCAAAGCACCTGACGGGACGTATTATTATATCCTCAAAGCCACCTGTCTTACATCTACCGATCAGCTCAAGGGCAACGGGTTTTTGCAATTGGTCAGGTAGGGCAACCAGCCGGTGTCTGGCTGAGCCGCTTCGGGCGAGAAAAGTCAACAATTTCTATCTGATAAATTTTCAAAATTGGTCAGTAAATTGTAACCTTTTGTCGTATTTTTACGTATACCCGGGTTGGAGCTATAGGATATTATTGATGAAAATGAAACGACTACTGTGCATATTACTTCTGATTATCACCGGTTTGCCTTTTTCGTTTGCCCAATCTGTTTCGCAGCCTAAACTCCAGCCTAAACAGGAAAAAGAGCAACCTGCCCTTCGGCCCAAATGGACAGTCGCCAATCCTGGACAGACAGATGTTTTCATTAAAAATGAAGGGCAGTACGACTATTTACTCAAGCATTCATCCGAACCTGTTGCCTATGTTCTCAATAGCAACGAACATATTTTTTTCACTGAACATGGCTATACCATTCGCCTTTATAAGAAAGCGGACAGAAAAAAAGAAAAAAAAGATATTGCAGAAAACAAATTACCTGAAAAGAACAAGGGCAAAAAAGAGGAAGGAGAAGGAGAAACTGAAACAGAATCTATTTTTATCAAACTGAATTGGGAAGGAGCCAATCCTCACCCTCAAATGATAGCTGAAAACGAAGCCGATGGCTATCACACGTTTGCCGCCGAAGGCTACAGAAACCTGAAATCAAAGGGATACAAAAAACTGACCTATAAAGAATTGTATCCCGGTATTGATCTGGAATATATTATCTCTGATGGAGGGAAAATAAATTACAACCTGATCCTAAAACCTGAGGCTGATATTAGTAAAGTCAGTATGCACTACGGGGGCGAACTGGAGGAAATTCAATCCGATGCATCAGGGAATATCATCATCAAAACGGAGGCCGGTGATATTACCAGCCACGCTCCATTTAGTAATTCAGGCATGCAACCAGCCTTTGTATTAAATGAGAATTCCATATCTTTTAAACCGAATAATGCGCAATCGGGAGAACGGCAATTTAACCCGGGCATAACCATCATCAGTGCCGCCTGGCCGGTAACACCTAATCTGGGTGGAGGAGTTGGTCCCTATGATGTGGATTACGACAATCTTGGAAATGTTTACATTGACTATACAGATGGAGCAAACGGATATAATTACATCAGCAAGTATTCTTCTGCGGGCGTGTTTAAGTGGACAATTGATTTGTCTCCAACAGGGGGAGCCCCAAATGGAAGTGTCGGATATGCTGATTTTGTCGTCATCCCTTCCGGAAGTATTTTTATAGCCTCCGGATTTCTGAGTTCAGGCAACGGAGGTCTGGTATCCAAGATCAGCCCTGCCGGATCGCTTGTTGCTACCAAGGCCTGGCCAAAAGCGTTAAATCTTGAAGGCTGGGTGATGAATTACAACAAATGTTCGAATGTATTGCTGGTAGGCGGGGGTGGAACAAATAATTATGTGAGTATGCGCTTAGGGATAGACACCTCTTTGGCAGGAGCTTTTACAGGAACTAATTTTAATGGCGCATCTGAACCCGGGGATTGTGGTGGACCATGTTATGGCAACGATTTAGCCCGAATGCTCATTGATGATAACGGAGATATGTATTCTTATTTCGCTTCCAATCCTACGGTAAGCAGCAATAACCAGATCACCAAGTCTGTTTCCCCTTATACCTCTAAAGTATATAATTATACCCGCGCCGGTTGTTCTTTTGATGAGCTGACCAGCATTCCGGGGCCGGATGCTACCTGCAACCGCCTGAATGTGATGGATATCAACAGCAGTTACCTGTATTTCTTTGACGGGGAATACCTTGAGGCGCACAACAAAGCCAACGGAAACCTGATTGCCTCCATACAGGTTTCAGCCGCATACACCTGCGGAGGCTATAGTGATTTCTTTGGTACAGGACAAATCAATGCGGTCTATAAAAATGAAGGTATTGCTGTTGATGCCTGCAACAATGTATATGTAGGAGGACAAAGTAAAGTGCATGAATTCAGCTTTAACGGCACTTCATTTACCACACTTCCGACCATAGCTGTCCCGAATAATGTATATGATATTATGCTGGATAAAGTGAACCACCTCTTATATGTGGTAGGGAAAAACTTTGTAACATCGCTTGCAGTAACACCCTGCAGTAGTATTTCGCTGGCCTCCCCATCCTCCTGCGGAAGCGGACCTGTGACTGTCACCGTTACCGGTGGTACTGCACCTTTTACCTATTCCTGGAGCAATGGAGCCACCACCAACCCAATGATCGCAGGACCCGGCACTTATTCAGTGACTGTTACGGATGCTTCCTGCAACAAATCCATACAGCAGGCAGTATTGACTGTACCGGTTCCTGTAACCGCATCTTCTTCAAGTATTGCTGCCACCTGTGGAAAAAGTAATGGACAGGTTAGTTCCATCCCCGGAGGCGGAACTGCCGGATACTCCTATTCATGGTCAAATGGAGCTGCTGCTGAAACGGTTACATCGCTTGCAGCAAATACATACACCGTCACCATTACTGATTCCCATGGCTGCACAGCGACTTCAACTACTACAATAGCCAATAATGCCGGTGTAACCGCTGCTGCCCCTACTGTTAATAATTTAAACTGTAACGGGAAAAGCACCGGCACAGCGACAGGTGTTCCTTCAGGGGGAACACCGGGTTATACTTATTCCTGGTCTCAGGGAGCCGCCACCCAAACCATCAGTAACCTGGCAGCCGCCACTTATACTGTTACCATTACCGATGCCAACGGCTGTACAAGTACTACCACCGCCGTCATCACCCAGCCTGCTACTGCTGTCTCTGCCTCCTATACTTCTGTCAACTCAACCTGTTCTTCCAACAACAATGGTCAGGCTACCGCTTCCGGTGCGGGCGGCACAGCCGGATATGCCTACTCCTGGAACACGGGCGCAGCTACCAATGTAATTAATGGTCTCGCTTCCGGATCTTATACGGTTACTGTTACAGATGCCAAAGGCTGTACCACAACCACTACAGCCATTGTCAATAATACCAGCGGCCCTTTAGCTTCCATTTCCGCATCTAGCAGTGTCAAATGTTTTGGTCAGGCTACCGGCTCTGCCACTGCCACTCAGGGAGGCGGCACCCCTGGCTTCAGCTATACCTGGTCTCCAAGCGGAGGAGCCGCTAACGTTGCTTCAAATCTGGCAATTGGAACGTACACGGTTACCATCAAAGATGCAAATAACTGTACCTCCACTTCCACCACCACCATCACTCAACCCGCCGCGGCCCTTTCAGCAGCAGCTACGCCTGTTTCTGCTACCTGCGGTAAGGCCAATGGTACGGCAAGCGTGTTAGCAGGAGGCGGAACTGTCAACTATACCTATCTCTGGACTACCGGCAGCACCAGCAGTTCTATCAGCGCAGTGGTGGCAGGAGCATATTCGGTAACCGTAACCGATTCCAAAGGCTGCACACAATCTGCCACAGCTAACATTGGCAATTCAGCTGGCCCCACACTTTCAGTTTCTGCTTCCTCCAATGTAAATTGCTTTGGACAGGCTACCGGTTCTATCTCCACGCTCGAAGTGAACGGAACTCCCGGCTTCAGCTATACCTGGGCTCCTTCAGGAGGAGCAGGTTCATCAGCAGCTGCCCTTGCAGCCGGAACTTATACCGTTACCATTACAGATGCCAACGGCTGTACCTCCACGACCACTCAGTTAATCACTCAACCTGCATCAGGTTTAACGGCTGCCACAACACCCATTTCTTCCACCTGTACGGCAAACAACAATGGGCAGGCAAGTGTGCTGGCAGGGGGCGGAACTGCAGGCTATGCTTATCAATGGACCACCGGTGGCACCAACAGCTCCATCAGCGGACTGGCTTCGGGTACTTATACCGTGACCGTAACAGATACCAAAGGGTGTACCAAATCAGCTACCGTTGCTGTGGGAAATACGCCCGGACCGGTCGCTTCAGCCAATGCTGTCGCCAATGTGAGTTGCAACCGCCTTGCTACAGGATCTGCTGATGCTTTAACAGCTGGAGGCACACCTGGATTTACCTATATATGGTTTCCCGGAGGCACCACGGGGGCCAATGTTGGCACACTTACGGCGAATACCTACACCGTATCCGTAACGGATGCAAACGGCTGCACTTCCACTTCTACAGTTACAATCACACAACCTCCGCCTTTAATCCCTACCGGCAGTTCAATATCTGCAACCTGCGGAAACCCGGACGGAAGTGTTTCGGTTTCCACTGCCGGTGGAACGCCTAATTATTTCTATAGCTGGAGTACAGGAGCAACCAGTCAGACCGTAACAGGTCTTGCTGCTAAATCCTATACTGTAACTGTAACCGATTCCAAGGGATGTACAAACTCCGTTGTTCAAACGGTCAACAATGCAGGTGGTCCGACAGTCGGCATTGCGGGTTCAGTCAATTTAATATGTAACGGCTTCACCAATGGAAGTGTTTCGGCTACCATCAGCGGGGCATCTCCTCCCTTTAATTTTGCCTGGAGCAATGGCACAACAGGCAGTACCGGAAGCACGGGATTCACAAGCAGTATTTCAGGATTAACAGCAGGCACCTATACCTTGTCCGTCACCGACATAAACGGCTGCCTTTCATCGGATAATGTTACGCTGACTGCACCGGCAGCTGTAAGCTCCAGCATCAGTTCACAGACCAATGCCGGTTGTGGTACAAGTAATGGTCAGGCTTCTGTTAATGTGAGCGGAGGAAACGGGGGCTATATTTATAGTTGGAGTAATGGAAGTACTACAAATGGGATTTCAGGTGTTACGGCCAACACTTATTCATTGACCATAACGGATTCCAAAGGCTGTACGGAAATCACGACCGTTAACATAACCGGCTCTCCGGCAGTTACTGGTGCTTCAGCCAATGTACATTCCACATGCGGCATCAGCAATGGGCAGGCAAGCGCTACTCCTGGCGGAGGTACGCCGGGATTCAGCTATATCTGGTCCCCGGGCGGAGCTGTTTCCCAGACTGTAACAGGACTGGCAGCAGGCAGCTATACAGTAACCATTACCGATACGAAAGGTTGCACAGCTACCTCTTCCACAATAATTACTGCTAATAATGGCCCATCGGCAACCATTTCTGCATCTGCCAACCTTACCTGCAACGGAAACTCAGGAGGTTCTGCAACAGTTACTGCAAGCGGCGGGACTGCAAATTATACCTATGCCTGGAGTGTCGGGGCCACTGCAATAACTACAACAATAAGCAGCTCAACCACAAATCAGGTGAGTAATCTTTCTGCCGGAATATACGGCGTTACCATTACGGATGCCAATGGCTGTTCTTCAACTTCACTGGTAAGTATAACACAGCCAGGAGTACTAACTCCTGCTATAAGTTCAACAACTCCAACCTGTGGAACCAAAAACGGAAGCGTATCTGTTAATGTCAGCGGCGGCACCCCCTCCTTTGTCTATACTTGGACTACCGGAAATACCGGGCAAACTGTGAATGGGCTTGGTCCTGGATTATATGCCGTTACAGTAACTGACGGCAATGGTTGCACCGCGACAACAAATCAATCGCTAAATAATGCCGGAGCCCCAACTGTGAGCCTTGCTTCTATGGTTAACATTCACTGCAACGGAGGGCGTACAGGCAGTATTTCTGTCAATGTAAGCGGCGGAACAGGCGCACTTGTCTATAGCTGGAGTGATGGCGCTTCAGGGGTAACTGCATTGAACGGATTAACTGCAGGCACTTATATTTTTTCTGCAACAGATGCAAATGGATGTGTTTCTACAGTTAATACAACCCTGACAAACCCTCCCCTGCTCAATCCTTCAATCGGAACTGAGACCAATGTTTCCTGTGGGCTCAGTAATGGGGCAGCCACGGTCAAGGTAACAGGAGGCAGCGGACCTTATACATACAGCTGGAGCAATGGAAGCACAACAAATGGAATATCCGGAGTGACGGCAGCTACCTACACATTAACCGTAACAGATTCGTTGGGTTGTACTGCAACCCAACTGGTACCAGTTGGTAATTCAGGAAGCCCGACTGCCCTGGTGCAGTCTTCCGTAAATACAGCCTGTAACGGAGGCGCCACAGGAAGCGCGCTTATTAATGTCACAGGCGGAACTCCGGCTTATAATTATGCCTGGTCCGGGGGGGGCGGGATCCTCTTCTGCTGCAAACAACTTAGCTTTCGGCACGTATTCAGTTACCGTTACGGATGCAAATGGCTGCACATCTGTTACAAATGTAACGATCACCCAGCCCGCCAAATTGGCCGAAACGCTGACAGCTAACCCTGCCACCTGCGGTGCCGGTAATGGAACAGCTTTAGCATCTGCTGCAGGCGGTACAGGGCCCTATATTTTTAGCTGGAGCAATGCATTCGTTTCTGCACCAAGCAGTTTTGGATCCGCAATTTCCAATCTGTCTGCCGGCACTTATTCTGTAACTGTCAGCGACGCGAATAACTGCACCCAGGTAGTAAGCACTGTCCTTGCAAAAATACCCAAACCTGTAGTAACACCTACAGCGAGTTCTGCAACTATATGTATCGGCCAGAGTGTTACACTCAATGCAGCAGTAAGCGGAGGAAGTCCGGCATATACCTATTCCTGGAGCAATGGCCCCACTGGTGCAACCCAAATTGTAAGCCCGCTTTCTCCTGCTACTTACTCAGTGGCTGTAACTGATTCCACAGGCTGTTCAAGTGCTGTTAATACGATTCAGGTGAATGTAAATCCTCCTTTAAATATCAACCTTACTTCAACAGGAACTACCGTCTGCAGTGGTTCATCAGCAACCATAACCGCCAATGCAAGCGGCGGAAACGGGAATTACAGTTATAGCTGGCAGCCTTCAGGAACAGGGTCTTCCGTCACATTTGTTCCAACCGGAACGACCGTTTATACGGTTACGCTTACTGATAATTGTGGTACTGCCCAGGTTACAGCAGCCATACGTTTTACAATGGATGTACCACCGGTACTGTCCGTTTCTTCCAGCGCCAACAGCAACTGCGGTACTCCTTTCAATGTGCAGTTCACCGGTTCAAGTACTCCTGCTTCTGCATGTATTAAGACCGAATGGTATTTCGGGGATTCAGACTCCTCTTCTGCAACAAATCCAGCCTACACTTACAACACACCGGGAGTATATACCTATAGCATGAAATGTACAGATGCCAATGGATGCACCACAACACAGGTTGGGGCAAATACAATCAATGTCATCCAGGGTCCAAAAGCCCTCTTTTCTGCCCCTTCCGTATTTGTGCAGGACTCTGCAATTAGTTTTACAAGCCTTTCCACAGGAGCAAGTAATATACTCTGGAATTTCGGGGATACCTCCTCTCAGGCCAATAATACGTCCATTTTGATAAATCCGACCCATACCTTTAAGGACAGCGGCAACTATTGTATATGGCTGTATGCATACAATGCCGGATGCGTTGACTCAATTGATCACTGCCTGACAATCAATGAAAAATGCTCCTTACCCGCAAATATCCCTAACGTTTTCTCCCCCAACGATGACGGGATCAATGACCTCTTTACGATTAAAAGTTCCGGCCTCACAACACTCATTTGTACACTCTACAACCGATGGGGTATGCTGATTTATGAGTATGATGCGGTACGTACCGGATGGGATGGGCATACGTTTAGCGACAATAAAGCCCCCGATGGCACTTACTTTTATATCCTCAAAGCCACCTGCAACAATTCCAAAGTCACGCAAGGGAATGGGTTTTTGCAATTGGTGAGGTAGGTTATAAGTTATCTTTTTCGCTTATCTCCAATAACATCACTTGTCTCCAATAGCATTTAATCCTTAATAAATCTTATTAATCCCTTTTTCTGGTATTGAAACGGTATTTTTATTTTTTATCTTTACAACCAGAAATTTAGTCGTTTTTATGTAACCTTTTATCGTTGGGTTACGTAGAACAGGTATCAAATACTGAATGAATTAACCATGAAGCAATTTTTACGTTTGTTTCAGCTTTTTTTCTTTTCCCTTTTAGCTGCTGCTGTGGCTGTGGGGCAGGTGAATGGAAAAATGCAGGAGAAGGAACAGTTGGAGCCCAAAGAGTCAGCCAAAGACCTTCCTTCTGTTATTCCTCAGGATTATATATTTTTCGGTTCCGATACCCTTCAGGGTTTTGACCTGAATGCATGTTACAATGATCTTGGAAGGTACAATGTACATTCCCATCTGAGCAAGGGAGAAAGAAAGTCCTATATGTTTTTCAGGCAGCTTGATTTTGTGCGTACTAAATACCATTTGCCAAAAGGACGGCCATTTGTTGATCCTTTAAAAATTATTGAATCTGCCCAGGGAATCACATCGCGGCCTTTAGTCTATCAACCTAAAGCACTGGGGACACCAAATTCCAAAAATACCATGACAGGTATCGGGAAATTATTCAGTAATGGCCAGGGATCGAATCCTAAACCAGCCTCTACAAATCCCAGCTGTGTTGGCTGGGATTGGGAAAACGGGAACGGCCCGATTGGTGCGGCAGCCTGGGCCAATTCAACATGGGGTTCTGCAAATGAATGTGGCACTTGTACAGGAAACTGGTATGCGGATGTTATGTACGCCAATTTCCCCAATTATGGAAATGCCGGCAATAACTATCAGGGAATTTTTGAGAATGTAGGCTTGCATAATCCTGATGGAAATAATGCTAATGTTCTGACAGGATGTGATCATCATGTCATAGTAAGTACCGGTACCGACCCTTATGGAGCCGGTTCTATGGTTTATCCCGGAGGGGGAAGTTATTCCGTGCGCATGGGAGGACCTAATGTAAATCTGGGAGGCCAGAATGGCAGGCCCTATGGAAATGCCTGTAGTTCTCCAAATTATGCCAATGGTACCGAAACAGATAATACGGATGGATGGGGCTGGGAATCTGCGGGAGAAATTATATGGCAAAACATTACTGTGAGTGCTAACAATGCCTTGCTGACATATTATTACAATGTAGTACTTTCCGATGGAGGGCACCCTTCGGGTGAACAACCTTATTTTAATGCCTGGATTCTTGATATTACGGACGGGAATACACTCATTTCCTGTTCTCGATATACGCAGGAATGTACCGTAGGAACCCCTCCGGCAGGATATACTCAATATTGTGCTACCTGTTGGGATGGGGCTGGCAATGACACGCCTGGCCCCGTGAATTATTCCGGCTGGCAGGCCAATACTATAGATATGACTCCCTATATTGGAAAAACCATACAGGTACAGTTTATGACCGCAGGGTGTACTCCCGGTGGACACTTTGGTTATGCATATGTGGATGGATCATGTGGGCCTAAACAATTAACTGTGCAAAGTCCACCGGTTTGCCTCGGCACTGGTAATATGAATGTTTCAGCTCCTCCCATGCCCCCCGGCACAGCCTATTCCTGGTCCGGCACCGGAACAATCGTCGGTTCAAAAACCGGCAGTTCCATCAGCATCAGTACTGCAGGAACTTTCACTGTAACCATCACACCACCTGCTCCAAACAATACCTGCCCGATCACCATCAGTTCTGTTGTAAATTTTGCTCCCAAACCCACAGAAGGCCTGCCAACAGCAACCAACATCACCTGCAATGGTTTATCGAATGGCACTGCTTCCGCAGCCAACGCCGCAGGAGGGACTCCCGCATATACTTACAATTGGTCAACAGGAGCAGGTACACAAGCTGTTAATAACCTTGGAATTGGTACGTACACAGTAACAGTTTCGGATGCGAATGGCTGTACTGCCACCAATTCTATCAACATCACTGCACCCACAGCTGTGACTGCAGCTGCTTCCACTGCCGTAAATGCAACCTGCGGAAAAAATAACGGTCAGGTCAATTCTGCTTCCGGAGGCGGAACCCCAGGTTATTCTTACCTCTGGACAGGAGGAGGAGCTACTCAGAATGTTACTGCACTTGGAGCAAATACCTATACTGTCACCATTACCGATAGCAAGGGCTGTACAGCGACTTCTTCAACAACAATAACGAATACACCTGGCGTAACAGCCGCTGCACCTACCGTTAATAATTTAAACTGTAACGGAAAAAGCACAGGTACAGCCACAGGTGTTCCTTCGGGTGGAACACCGGGATACAATTATTCCTGGTCCCAGGGAGCCGCAACCCAAACCATCAGTAATCTGGCTGCCGCCACATACACGGTTACCATCACAGATGCCAACGGCTGTACCAGTACTACCACCGCTGTCATCACCCAGCCAGCTACTGCAGTGTCTGCTTCTTATACCTCTGTCAACTCTACCTGCACCGCCAATAACAATGGTCAGGCTACTGCTTCCGGTGCAGGTGGAACCGCCGGCTATGCCTATTCCTGGAATACGGGCGCAGCTACCAATGTGATCAGTGGCGTGGCTTCCGGATCTTATACGGTTACTGTTACCGACGCCAAAGGCTGTACCACAAGTACTACCGCTATCGTCAACAACACCAGTGGCCCTGTTGCCTCTATTTCTGCATTCAGCAATGTCAATTGCTTTGGTCAGGCTACCGGTTCTGCCACTGCCACTCAGGGAGGCGGAACACCTGGCTTCAGCTATACCTGGTCCCCCAGCGGAGGAGCAGCTTCTGTTGCTTCCAATCTTGCAACAGGTACCTATACCGTTACCATCAAGGATGCCAATAACTGCACATCTACTGCTACCAAGACCATCACTCAGCCTGCCGCTGCACTTTCAGCAGCAACTACACCTGTCTCTGCTACCTGCGGTAAAGCAAATGGTACGGCAAGCGTTTCAGCGGGAGGCGGAACTGCAGGCTATACCTATCTGTGGACTACCGGGGGAACCAGCAGTTCTGTCAACGGCTTAACTGCAGCATCGTATACAGTAACCGTAACGGATTCCAAGGGCTGCACCCAAAGCACTACAACTAACATCGGCAATACAGCCGGCCCTACACTTTCAGTGTCTGCTTCTTCCAATGTAAATTGTTTTGGACAGGCTACCGGTTCTATCTCCACCCTGGAAGTGAACGGGACTCCCGGCTTTAGTTATGTCTGGGCTCCTTCCGGAGGAGCGGGATCATCCGCAGCCGCTCTTGCTGCAGGTACCTATACCGTTACCATAACCGATGCCAACGGATGTACCTCCACTACCCTGCAAACAATTACACAACCCGCATCAGGACTTACAGCAGCCACAACACCTATCTCTTCCACCTGCACGGCAAACAACAATGGACAGGCAAGTGTATTGGCCGGTGGAGGAACTGCAGGCTATGCCTATCAATGGACCACCGGTGGAACCAACAGTTCCATCACAGGGCTTGCTTCAGGGAATTACACCGTGACCGTAACAGATACCAAAGGATGTACCAAATCAGCTACTGTTGCCGTGGGCAATACTCCAGGGCCTGTTGCTTCAGCTAACGCTGTCGCTAATGTGAGTTGCAACCGCCTGGCTACAGGGTCGGCAGACGCATCTGTAACAGGAGGTACCTCTGCGTTCAATTATGTATGGTTCCCCGGAGGAATGACAGGAGCCAATGTTGGTGCCCTTGCTGCAGCTACTTATACCGTTTCCGTTACCGATGCAAACGGTTGCACATCCACTTCCACAGTTACCATTACACAGCCACCATCGTTGATTCCCACTGCAAGCGGAGTTACTGCAACCTGCGGGAATCATAACGGAAGTGTGTCTGTATCAACAGCCGGGGGAGTACCTGGCTATCAATATTTATGGAGCAATGGAGCAACCAGCCAGACTGTATCCGGCCTTGCGGCTAACACCTATACCGTAACCGTGACCGACTCCAAGGGATGTACCAACTCATCTGTTCAAACGGTCAGCAACGCAGGCGGTCCTACTGCCGCCGTGGCTGGTTCAGCAAACTTATCCTGCAACGGAGGTAATAATGGAAGTGCTTCAGCCACTGTGAGCGGAGGTGCCGCTCCTTTCAATTTTGCCTGGAGTAATGGCACAACAGGAACTACTGGCAGTGCAGGGTTTACAAGCAGTATTGCCGGATTGGCGGCAGGCACCTATACAATGTCTGTCACCGATGTCAACGGATGTCTGTCCACTGTCAACATTACACTTACAGCCCCGGCGGCACTCAATTCCAGCATCACTTCACAAACCAATGCCGGCTGCGGAACGGGTAACGGACAGGCTACCATAAATGTCACCGGAGGTACTGCCGGATATACTTATAACTGGAGCAATGGAAGTACCACAAATGCAATTTCAAGTGTAACTGCGGGCATTTATACATTAACGGTAACAGACTCCAAGGGCTGTACAGGTACAACTAGCGTAAACATAACAGGTTCACCGGCCGTCACTGCTACTTCTGCAAATGTGTCCTCCACCTGCGGTATCAGCAACGGACATGCGAGTGCCAGCCCCGGAGGAGGTACGCCCGGATTTACTTATTTCTGGTCACCCGGAGGAGCAACCTCTCAGACAGTAACTTCCCTTTCGCCCGGCACCTATTCTGTCACTATCACTGATACCAAAGGGTGTACCATAACTACCACCACTACTATTGGCAATTTACCAGGCCCCGTTGTTTCGGTTTCCGCCTTCAGCAATGTAAATTGTTTTGGGCAGAGTACAGGCTCTGTCTCCACTACTGAAGTGAGTGGTTCTCCTGGCTTCAGCTATACCTGGGCACCTGCCGGAGGAGCAGGAGCAACTGCTTCAGGTCTTGCTGCCGGAACGTATACAGTAACAATCAAGGACGCAAACAATTGTACCTCAACGGCTGCTCAGGTAGTTACACAACCGGCTGCACTTACAGCAGCCACAACTCCCGTATCTTCCACCTGCATCACAAACAACAATGGTCAGGCGAGTGTGCTGGCCGGAGGCGGAACTGCAGGTTATGCGTATCTCTGGTCTACCGGTGGAACAAATACATCCATCAGCGGAGTAGCATCAGGGACTTACAGTGTAACTGTTACAGATACCAAAGCCTGCACTGTGCTTGCCACTGCTGTTATTAACAATACGCCCGGACCTGTCCTTTCTGCCAATGCTGTGGCCAATGTGAGTTGCAACCGCCTCGCAACAGGTTCTGCGAACGCTTCCGTGACAGGAGGAACAGCTGCTTTTAATTATGTCTGGTTCCCCGGAGGAATCACAGGTGCAAATGCCGGTTCACTTGCAGCAAACACCTATACCGTATCTGTAACGGATGCAAACGGATGTACTTCTACATCAACCGTTGCAATTACTCAACCCCCTTCCCTTATTCCAACAGCTAGTTCAGTTTCAGCAACCTGTGGAAGTCCGGATGGAAGTGTAGCTGTTTCCACAACAGGTGGAACCCCTGCTTATCAGTATAGCTGGAGTAACGGAGCGACAAGTCAAACAGTCACTGCACTTGCTGCCAACTCCTATACAGTAACGGTGACCGACTCCAAAGGATGTACCAATTCCACCGTTAAAACCATCAACAATGCAAGCGGCCCTGTCGTTTCCGCTTTGCCTGCAACCAACCTCACCTGTAACGGGGATAACAATGGAAGCGCTTCAGTTACCGTAAGTGGTGTTGCCCCTCCATTTAACTTTGCATGGAGTAATGGAACAACCGGAAGTACAGGAAGCACAGGCTTTACCAGCAGCATCAGCGGCTTAACGGCAGGTACCTATACCTTATCTGTTACTGATATTAACGGATGTGTGGTATCAGACAATGTCACCTTAACGGCTCCGCCGGCACTCAGTTCCAGTGTCAGTTCACAAACCAATGCTGCCTGCGGAGGAAGCAATGGACAGGCTACTGTGAATGTCAGCGGAGGAACCAGCGGATATTTTTACACCTGGAGCAACGGCAGTACAACAAATGGAATTTCCGGTGTAACGGCAAATACCTATTCATTAACAATAACTGATTCCAAAGGCTGTCCCTATAATACCACTGTCATCATCACCGGTTCTCCTTCGGTCACTTCTGCTTCTTCAAATGTATCTTCTACCTGCGGTTCCAGTAACGGGCAGGCAAGTGTCAGCCCCGGAGGAGGATCTCCTGGCTTTAGCTATTTCTGGTCACCCGGTGGAGCAACAGCCCAGACTGTTGCAGGTCTGGCCGCCAGTTCCTATACCGTAACGGTTACAGATACCAAAGGCTGTACCTCCACAACAGTTACCAATGTTGGCAATATAGCCGGACCAACCCTTTCAATTTCTGCTTTCAGCAACCTGAGCTGCAATCTTCAGCCTACTGGCTCTGTATCTACCAGTGAGGTGAATGGCACTTCAGGTTTTGGATATATATGGGCTCCAAGCGGAGGAACAGGTGCAACAGCATCAGGACTTGCTGCAGGAACCTATACAGTGACAATCAAGGACGCCAATAATTGTACTTCAACTGCCACTCAGTTAATTACTCAGCCACCTGCGCTTACGGCAGCAACAACGCCTGTTTCTTCCACCTGTACAACAAACAATAATGGTCAGGCAAGTGTGCTGGCCGGAGGCGGAACAGCCGGGTATTCCTATCTCTGGTCTACCAGCGGCACCGGCAGTTCCATCAGCGGAGTAGCTTCAGGAACTTATAGTGTGACAGTAACGGATGCTAAAAATTGTACGACAACTGCATCCGCTGTCATTTCGAATACCCCGGGGCCTGTTGTTTCTGCTTTTGCTGTTTCCAATGTGAGCTGCAACCGGATGAGCACCGGATCTGCGGATGCTTCTGTAACCGGAGGCACACCAGGGTTTAATTATGTCTGGTTCCCCGGAGGAAGCACAGGGACAAATGTTGGCTCCCTTTCTGCAACTACCTATACGGTATCCGTAACGGATGCAAATGGCTGCACCTCTGTTACAACCCTTACCATTACGGAACCACCTTCTTTGATTCCCACCGGCAGTTCAGTTGCCGCTACCTGTGGAAACTCAGATGGAAGTGTTTCTGTGAATGCTGTCGGAGGAACACCAACCTACCAGTACGTCTGGAGTACGGGAGCGACCAGCCAGACTGTTTCAGGACTGTTGGCTAAATCCTATACCGTTACAGTGACTGACTCCAAAGGCTGTACAAACTCTACTGTTCAAACCGTCAACAATGCAGGCGGACCGGCTGTGGCTATTTCAGGTTCGGTTAATTTAGTATGTAATGGAAACAGCAATGGAAGTGTTTCGGCTACTGTCAGCGGGGCCTCTGCTCCTTTTAACTTTGCCTGGAGTAATGGAACAACAGGAAGTACAGGAAGCACCGGATTCACAAGCAGTATTTCAGGCTTAACTGCCGGCTCTTATACGTTGTCGGTTACGGATGTCAACGGTTGCCTTTCATCACAGAACGTTACCCTGACAGCTCCAGCTGCAATCGTATCCAGCATCAGTTCTCAGACCAATGCCGGTTGCGGTACAAGTAATGGTCAGGCTTCAGTAAGCGTTACCGGAGGTTCGGGTGGGTATACCTATAACTGGAGCAACGGAAGTACGACGAATGGAATTTCAGGGGTGACGGCAAATACCTATGTATTAACTGTTACGGATGTCAAAGGATGTTCAGATGTAACCACCATCAACATTACAGGATCTCCTGCAGTTACAGCTGTCAATGCCAATGTGCCTTCCACCTGCGGTGTCAGCAACGGACAGGTAAGTACCACACCGGGTGGGGGCTCTCCTGGATTCAGTTATTTCTGGGCTCCCGGTGGAGCTGCTGCTCAGACAGTGACCGGCCTTGCTCCGGGAACTTATACCGTAACAATCACCGATACCAAGGGATGTACCGCTACTTCTTTCACCACAATCAACTCTGCTAATGGACCGGTGGCAACGATCGCACCTCCAACCAATGTAGCTTGTGGAGGGAACTCAACTGGCGCAGCGACAGTCACTGCAGCAGGCGGCACGGCAAATTACACCTATTCCTGGAGTACGGGAATAACGGCAATTACTTCCATCATCAGCAATTCAACTACTAACCAGTTAAACAATCTGACTGCAGGAATATATGGGGTTACAATCACTGACGCCAATGGCTGTTCCTCCACTTCTTTAGTTGATATTACTCAGCCCGGAGTACTTACACCTGTATTAAGTTCTACCTCTCCAACATGTGGAAGTGCTAATGGAAGTGTTTCGGTTAATGTAAACGGAGGTACTCCCTCCTATTCCTATATATGGAACACGGGCAACGCGGGGCAAACTCTGAATGGCATTAGTGCAGGAGTATACACTGTTACGGTCAGCGATGGCAATGGCTGTACAGCCTCAGCCAATAAAACTGTAATTAACCCGGGAGCGCCCCTGGTCAGCCTCGATACACTTGTCAAAATTAATTGCAACGGAGGCAGGGCAGGAAGTATTACCGCAAATGTGAGCGGTGGAACAGGAGCGCTTGTGTACAGCTGGAGCAATGGAGTTTCGGGAGTAACTGCTATCAGCGGACTAACAGCAGGTTCTTATACATTGTCCGTAACTGATATTACCGGCTGTGTCTCTACGCTTAGCGCAACACTTGCAAACCCCGCTCTGCTTAGCCCAACTATAAGTTCCCAGACCAATGTTTCCTGCGGACTGAGTAACGGCAAGGCAACAGTGGCAGTTACCGGCGGAAGCGGAAGTTATACCTATAGCTGGAGTAATGGAAACACAACAACAGCGATTTCCGGTGTCAACGCAAGTGTGTACACCCTGACAGTTACAGACTCTCTGGGTTGCACTGCTACCCAACTGGTGACCATAAGTAATTCCGGAACCCCGAGTGCGGTCCTTCAGTCTTCTGTAAATAGTACCTGTAACGGAGCATCCAACGGAAGCGCGATTATAAATACTACCGGAGGGACACCTGTTTATACCTATAACTGGTCCGGAGGCATTACCGGGACTTCATCCACGGAAAACAACTTATCCTCCGGCACCTATTCTGTCACAGTCAGTGATGCCAATGGTTGCACATCTGTTACCAGCGTGACTATTTCCCAACCCACTAAATTAGCAGGTACCCTTAAAAGTACTGCTGCAATCTGTGGCGCCGGCAACGGAACAGCCCTGGCAACTTCTTCCGGCGGAACAGCACCTTATGTTTTTAGCTGGAGCAATGGAGTAGTAACAAAAAGCGGCCTTAGTTCACAAATTTCTAACCTGGCCACAGGTAGCTATTCTGTAACTGTGGTGGATGCAAATTCCTGTACGCAGCTATTCGTAACTACCATCGGCAATACATCCTCACCAATTGTAATCCTGAGCGGTGCAGCAACAATTTGCATAGGTCAGAGTGCTACGCTGAAAGCAAGTGTAGTTGGTGGTAGTCCTGCCTATACCTATTCCTGGAGCAATGGTTCAGGAAGCGCCGGCCCTTTAACCGTAAGCCCGCTTACTACAACTTCCTACTCACTCATTGTCACCGATTCAACCGGTTGTGCAAGCGCCGTTCAGACGGAGATCGTGAAGGTGAACCCTCCATTAAATGTCACGCTGACTTCCACCGGAACAACGGTATGCAATGGATCTTCTGCAACAATTACGGCACATGCAACCGGAGGAAATACCAATTACAGCTACAGTTGGCAACCCTCAGGAACAGGAGCATCCGTCACATTTACTCCAACCGGAAGCACCATTTACACCGTAACTGTAACAGATAATTGCGGTACTCCTCAGGCCACTGCAGCTCTCCCATTTACAATGGATGTGCCGCCAACCATACGCATTTCATCCAATGTGAATACGGGCTGCGGCTCCCTCTTAGTGCAGTTCGCAAGTGCAAGTACTCCGGCATGCACGAATTCAGAATGGTATTTCGGAGATTCAGACTCCTCTTCAGTGCCCTATCCAAACCACTTATACTCCTCCCCCGGCACCTACACTTTCAGCATGAAGTGCACAGATGCCAATGGTTGCACCACAACGCAGACAGGGACAAACACGATTAATGTCATTCAGGGCCCTAAAGCAAACTTCTCCTCCCCTTCTGTATTTGTTCAGGACTCTGCGATTAGTTTTACCAGCCTTTCAGCAGGAGCAAGCAATCTGATCTGGAACTTCGGTGACACCTCTTCTCAGGCGAACAACACCTCTGTTCTTATAAACCCCACCCATACTTATCTGGACAGCGGCAAATATTGTATCTGGCTATATGCATATAATGCCGGCTGCGTGGATTCGATTGACCATTGCCTGACAATCAACGAAGCATGTTCATTACCCGCAAATATACCCAACGTATTCTCCCCCAATGATGATGGAATTAATGACCTCTTTACCATTAAAAGCTCCGGCCTCACGACACTCATCTGCACACTCTACAACCGATGGGGAATGCTGATCTATGAATACGATGCAGTCAAAACAGGCTGGGACGGGCATTCTTTCAGTGACAACAAAGCCCCTGACGGCACTTACTTCTATATCCTCAAGGCAACCTGCACCGATTCCAAAGTCACTCAGGGAAATGGATTCCTTCAATTAGTGAGATAGGGCAATTACGCAACGGTGCGAGGGAAATTTATTTATCTTAGCATAGAACATTTTAAGCTCAATAATTTAACACTATTACAAATCCTGCATTGAACCCCAACGTAAATCCTGATTCCGAAAACCTAAGCCCAGCTGAAAAGGAAATTGAAAAAGTCCTGAGGCCAGGGGAGTTTGGCGATTTTACAGGTCAGCAGGAAGTAGTTGAAAACCTTAAAGTATTTGTACAGGCTGCCAAACAAAGGGGCGAAGCACTGGACCATGTTTTGTTACATGGTCCCCCCGGCTTGGGGAAAACAACCCTGGCGAACATCATCGCAACTGAATTGAGCGTAGGCATAAAAACCACATCCGGACCAGTACTTGAAAAGCCCGGTGACCTTGCCGGACTGCTCACCAACCTCGAAAAGTTTGATGTCCTGTTCATAGACGAGATACACCGCCTTAGTCCGGTAGTGGAAGAATACCTCTACTCCGCGATGGAAGACTACAAGATAGATATCATGATAGATACCGGACCAAATGCCCGGACAGTACAAATCAAGCTCAACCCATTTACACTCATAGGCGCCACCACACGTTCAGGTTTACTCACCGCACCTTTGCGCGCCCGGTTCGGAATAAATTCACGACTCAATTATTACGACTCCAAACTTATCCGGAAAATTATTTTACGTTCTTCCCAGATTTTAAATGTGCCCATTGAAGAAGATGCTTCCTTTGAAATAGCCCGACGCAGCCGTGGCACACCGCGTATTGCAAATGCCTTGCTGCGCAGGGTACGTGATTTTGCACAAATAAAAGGTTCAGGAGTCATTGACATGAACATAGCCGAATTTGCGCTGGCCGCACTCAATGTGGATAAAAACGGACTCGACGAAATGGACACCCGCATACTCACCACCCTCATAGATAAATTCAAAGGAGGCCCGGTGGGAATAACAACTATATCAACGGCAGTAGGCGAAGAAGCCGGCACCATAGAGGAAGTTTATGAACCCTTTCTCATACAGGAAGGTTACCTCGTGCGTACACCCCGTGGACGTGAAGCAACAGAGCAGGCCTATAAACACCTTGGCAGGATTCCGCGACACACCAACTCAAAGTTATTTTAATTGGGAACAGTTCACGTTACAGGTAATGTCCAACATTATACCCTGTTAATAAAAAACGAAGCCAAACGCCTCGGCTTTGACTACTGCGGAATTTCAAAAGCGGAATTTCTGGAAGAAGAAGCGCCCCGCCTCGAAAAGTGGCTCAATAAAGGCATGCAGGGGCAAATGAAATACATGGAAAATCATTTTGACAAAAGGC
>Ga0207067_10100_pt1 | contig 28766 bp, 29 predicted proteins | sample Alteio_BWMinCont_25_FD_153484 | JGI IMG/M metagenome (GOLD analysis project Ga0207067, IMG submission 153484) | Enriched cells from forest soil in Barre Woods Harvard Forest LTER site, Petersham, Massachusetts, United States -... | ecosystem: Environmental > Terrestrial > Soil > Temperate forest >...
ACAAATCAGAAGTGTTATTGTGACCCGCACGCCGCCTCTTGTGGCCAAGCTATCTCCCAATGGCATTTGGGACATAAAAGAGCTCAACAGATACGGCAGGGAGAGAAAGAGAAGAGAACGCAGGTAGATACAGCAGGCGGGCACAGGTCGCATGGAGTGGAGCATGTGCACCGAACCTGATCTAGACGATCGAGTCCGACAATCCGTATTTGACAAAGCTGGTGGAGCCGATGGGATTCGAACCCACCACGGGTGAGGAAACAAAGGAGTTTTGCGGTGCAGCCTGGCCTTCAAAGGTATTGAAAGGAAAGAGAAGGAATCCTTAGTGCCCCCTTAATGCCCCCGAAAACTCGTGGGGTTAGAACGGGCGGTTGAGAGACGAATCTACAGACATCCGTTATGGCATACGTGTGCCGCGCAGCAATCCCCGCTTTGCAGTTGTCGCGCGGCAACGGATTTCATGGAGTGAACCCCTACCAACGCCGAGCATGCCATCAAACGATTCGCCAAGTACCGCAGGCAGGCCGATGGTTGCTTTACGGAGCGGAGCCCGCCAGAGTACATCGTACTGGCAAGCGTGTTCGAAACCTGCGAGTTCAACAAGCTCAACATTCTCAAATTCTTGCTTTCCAGAGAGACGACGTTGGAAGGGCTACTTAGATTGGCGGAGGGAGCCGGGCGAAGACGTCGAGAGAAGTGCGGTTGAACCATGACTCTAAGCTGAATCATATAGTTTTCGGCTCGAGCGATACCCAACCGCCGGCCCTCTGAAAGACGACACCGATGATTCCAGGCGAATCCCACGAACGAGCGAACGAGTACATATATGCGGGCGGCCAAAAGGTTGCCGCGGTTGCCGCGGACTGGTGGTGTCTATGTTCTCCTGGTAGCTGATGAATTGGATGCCGAGCGACCGAAATTCCTCCAACGCCAAGGGGAGGCGCTTGGTGGAACGAGCGAACCGATCAAGCGCCATACCACAATTGCGTCGAACTGCCGCTTGCGGACAGTGTCCATCAGTTTATTAAGCTCGGGGCGTGAGTCCTTCGCGCCCGACTGGCCGACGTCAACGTATTCGCGAACGAGGTCAAATCCCCGAGCCGAGCAGTAGGCCCGCAGATCGCGCTTGCAACTCGCAACTTTGATCCTTCGTACTGACCCGAGCGTAGATTCCAATTCGCATATCTCAGTTCTACGCGGTCGAGAGCGGAAACAGCTATCGCTTTGAGCGGGGCCAAATCCGAAAATCCGAGGGCGGTTGGATCAGGACTGCTGGAAAGACGGAAAGACTGACTGGCGGAATAGGACGAATGGTTTGCGTTGCTGCTGAGAGAGAACTGAAGTCAGGCTTGAATCAACAGGCCTTCCTGTTCGAGTCCAGCATCGTAACGGTCAATCATTTCGACCACACGGCGGACGGCTGCCGATTCCGAGCGACGCAGTTGCGCAAGCATCGCTTGGCTGCTGGCTCTTGCGAGTAATTCTGGGTTTGAGAACCGAACGAATCAACGAATCGCGCTTCAATTTCGCTAGGCAAATAGAGCGCGACTCGGTTTCCGAGACGCGCGTGGAGACGTTGAAATTCGGACAGCCCGGAGGGGGCGTAGTTCGGCAAATGCAGCAGGCTGAACTGGGAATTCGTTGTTCGAACCAGCCAGTCCAAGACGCGACTCGACAATCCGCCCGTTCCCGTAAATCACGGCGCCCACGCCGAAATTGAGTCGCGGACGCAACCCGGGTCTGCGTTCTCGTTCGATCCTACACTTAGCGGTTGGAAGTTCTCCGAGGCGGCGTGGCTTTCGATCGTTCTTGTAGGTCTGACTCCGCCAGGCGGGACGAAGCGAGGCTTTGAATAGGGCGCCCGCATATAATTGTACAATTGCCCCTTCCGGTCCGTCTTGCTGGTCGACAGATAGCATCCTAGACCCTAGACCGGTCATTCCAATTCGTTAATCGTTAATCTCTTCCTCCATGGAGCTTAAAATAGTCCGGTAGCCTAGTCGACTTGTCCGTAAGCGTCATCCAGAGGCCCTCTGGACTGATTGTATGTAACTAAGGATGATGCGCTCGTGGGCACTTAAGGTCGTGTCCACGAGGAGATAAGTGGACACTTCAAATCGAGCAGGAGTTGAAAGAGGGCCGAGGAGAAAGCGTCGGACGGCCGAAGAGAAGCGCAGAATGGTTCAAGAGACCTTTGAGCCTGGCGCATCGGTAGCACGGGTAGCTCAGCGGCATGCCATCAATGCCAACCAACTCTTCCTGTGGCGCAAGTTGTATCGCGAAGGGCTGCTGGGAGAAAACAGCAATAGTCTGAGACTGCTTCCGGTAAGCGTTTCGGAGGCGGCGGTGAGCCCCGCAGCTCGGGCCAGTGGCGAGCTGCCACCGTCGGTATCATCCGGTACGATCCACGTAGAGATTCCCAAAGGATATCTTCGAATAACGGGCCGACCCGATGTGAGTTCGCTGCGTGTGCTGATGGAGTGTCTGCTGAAATGATCGGCATACCAGCAGGAACGCAGATCTGGATCGTCGCCGGGGTGACCGACATGCGGCGTGGTTTTGTCGGGCTGAGTGGGTTGGTGCAAACAGCGCTGGAGCAAAATCCGTTTTCGGGACACGTGTTTGTGTTTCGTGGGCGGCGAGGCGATCTGCTCAAAGTTCTGTGGTGGAACGGTGACGGGCTGTGTTTGCTCGCGAAACGTTTGGAGCGCGGGCGTTTTGTTTGGCCGCAAGCGAGCAACGGCACGGTTTCACTGACGCCGGCACAGCTATCGATGTTGCTGGAAGGCATAGACTGGCGACGCCCGGTGCGCAGTTGGGCTCCGCAAATGGCGGTTTGAGGATGATGGCCTTTTTCGCTCTCCTTATTTCTCGCATTTATTTTTATTTTAGATTTGTTCGTGCACTTTTCACTTGCGCACAAAAAAGTTCCTGGCATACTGCGCGCATGACAAGTGCTGCGGTGCTTCCCGATCTCGAGAGTCTTGATCGCGATGCGCTGAAGGCCCTGATCGTAACGCAGCACGGGCAACTGCTCTCGCAACACGAACAACTTCTTTCCAACAAAAACGAAATTGAAAGCTTGCAGCTGCTGATTGCCAAGCTGCGACGCACGCAGTTCGGCCGCAAGTCGGAGAAACTGGATCGGCAGATTGCGCAGTTAGAGTTGAAACTGGAAGAGCTGCAAGCGCAACAGGCCGAGCAGGGGCGAGAAGCGGAGAGCCCGCTGCCGCCTGCGGCATCTGCGGATCGCCATACCTCGGGCAGGCCAGCGCGGCGGCCGCTGCCCAAGCATCTGCCACGCGAAAAGCGGAAGTATATGCCCAAACAGGAAGCTTGCCCGGACTGCGGCGGGAAGTTGCGGCAACTGGGAGAAGATGTTTCGGAGATTCTGGAATACGTACCAGCGCACTTTAAAGTCATCCAGCAGGTACGACCAAAGCTGGCCTGCGCGGGTTGTGAACGTATCGTGCAAGCGGAGGCCCCGAGTCGAGTAATCGAGCGAGGTGTGGCCGGACCCGGGCTCTTGGCGCATGTGCTGGTCTCGAAATATTGTGACCACTTGCCGTTGTATCGGCAGTCGGAGATCTACGCTCGAGAAGGAGTGGAGTTGGACCGTTCGACGATGGCGGACTGGGTGGGTGGAACCAGCCAGTTACTGGAGCCGCTGGTGGAAGAGATGCGTCGGTACGTGATGACGGCGAGCAAGCTGCACGCAGACGACACGCCGGTGCCGGTGTTGGCGCCGGGCAATGGGAAGACGAAAACGGGACGGTTGTGGGTGTATGTGCGGGATGACCGACCGGCAGGAGATGAGACGCCACCGGCGGTGTGGTTCGCGTACTCGCCGGATCGCAAGGGAGAACATCCGCAGGCGCACCTGGGCAGCTTCACGGGAACGCTGCAGGCGGATGCGTACGCGGGTTACGAGAAGGTCTACGAAGGCGGTCGCATTCTGGAAGCTGCATGCATGGCGCATTATCTGGAGCTCATGATTATCCCGACAGGATGCGCAGACTCCCGGTAAAAGGATGTTGGACCCACGAAAGCTCTCCAGATAAGACAAAGGAATCCTCGTTACGTCTATAGGGCATGAGTGTTCCATTTGTTTGTCTGGATGACACCGAACGAGAGGCGGTTCGGCAATGGCGAAACAGCCATCTTTCTCAAGGCACGATACTCCTCTACCTTCAATGGGCACGCCGTTTTCGTGCGTACTGCAAACAGCATGACTTCGATGAGATGTCACAGCTGACTTTGGATGGTGCAGTTAAGTTTGCAGACGCATATGTGGGCTCTCGAAAAAAAGGGCGTGTGGCAGTCAGTACTCGCCTTTCTGCTCAGAATGCCATCCATGGCTGGGCATGCGCACTCCGTTCGCTCAAGGCCCCGGTTTCACGATGGCGGCAAGGACTAATTTCCGTCCGACTCACATCGTTACTCGCGGCATACCGCCAGCACCGTCGCTCCAATGGCGTGGCAGAGGGTACTCTTCGGCGCGATATCCCAACCGCGAAAGCGTTTCTCTCTTTGTTGCGGTCCCGGAAGAAACGCGGCGAACGGGCGACTGTCGCCGACGTAGATGCGTTCGTCACCGGGCTGTCAACGCGCGTGTCCAGACGTACTGCGGCCGATATCTGTTGTTCTCTGAGATCTTTCCTTAGATTTCTTCAAGTCACCGACAGGCTACATTGTGATCTGGCAGCACGCGTCATAAGTCCACGAGTCCGCATTGTCGAACGACCGCCTCGCGCACTTCCTTGGAACCAGGTGCGTCAGATTCTCCAATCGATTTCCCTGGAACGACGACCTGGCAAACGTGATTACGCCATGTTGCTGCTGATGGCCACCTATGGGATGGGCGCCGGCGAGGTCTTGAGCTTAAATCTTGACGACGTAGATTGGAAATCAGAAGTCGTACGAGTGCGTCGACCGAAGACAGGAGTAACGATCGATCTTCCCCTACTGCCTCCAGTTGCAAAAGCTCTCACCTCCTATCTTCGTGCGGAACGTCCGCGTCACGTTGAGGTGCGGCGAATTTTCGTGGGCACACAGATGCCTCACAATCCGATCACGAGTGGTGCGATCCGCCATCGCATACACCACTATGCTGGCCGCGCTGGTATCATTGCCGATTTCCTCGGATCCCATGTTTTCCGCCACAGCCACGCCAGCAGGCAGATTGACGCCGGCGCCGACGTGAAGGTGGTCAGCGACATTCTGGGTCACCGGCGACCTTCATCGACCTCCGTGTACGTTCGAGTGGCGCTTCGCAGACTTCGTAGGGTCGCACTGCCGGTGCCGCGATGACTGTGCATTTCAACAGTCTACTCGCCGGTGAACTGCGAGGTTTCCTTCAGTTCAAACGGAGTTTGGGATATCGGTATGCGCGAGCAGAATTCACACTAGGTGAATTTGACCGATTCTTGCTTAAGTATGCTGGACAACACCGGGATTGGCGACTCGATCAAGCTATGCTGGCTTGGCTCGCCAGCAAAGCCCGTCGCAAGACTATCAGCGTATCTGCAGATACTACTGTCCTGCGACAGCTTTGTGCCTACCTGCGGCGCCGTCCGCGTGGCTCACGTTTCCGTGAGCCTCTATGGCCGAAGCTTCCGACGGGATCCACATTCGTTCCTTACTTTCTATCAAAAAGAGACATTCACCGGCTACTCGAACTCTCATCCCAACTGAAGCGTCCGCGTTTCCGCGCGGCCCTTTACCGGGCTTTGCTTCTGCTCCTATATTGCACAGGCATTCGCTTTGGAGAGGCTCTCCGCCTACGTCTGCGAGACGTGGACGGTCGTTCCGGAATTCTTTTTGTAGAGGAATTTAAGGGGAGGGCCCGATGGGTGCCGTTTCACCGATCCTTAGCGCTGGAGTTGGATAGCTATCTCAAGGCTCGCCGTGCTTTCGCGTCTGTACAACCGGAAGAGCGTTTTTTTGTGGGCGTCAACAAGCGAACACTCCCGGTCAGCACTGCGTCTCACACCATACAAGAACTGTTCCGCAAGGCCGGGTTGAAGCCGGATCGAGGCCGCATCGGACCACGTCCTTATGACCTCCGGCATGCCTTTGCCGTGCATCGTCTCAGCCAATGGTATCAACAAGGCGTCAACCTACACAGTCGCCTTCCCTGGCTTTCCGCCTACATGGGCCATGTCGACATCTTGGGAACAGAGACCTACCTGAAAGCCACTCCACAGTTGTTGGGGCTCGTAGGCAATCGCTTCAGGGGTCGATACCTGAAGTTGCAAGAAAGGGGAAGTTCAGAATTATGAGCCGGAAAAAACGTGACGGTCTCTTGGCTTTAGTTCAAAGTTTTTTCCACGACTACCTCAGAAATATGCGTGGAGCAAGCGAACATACGATCCGTGCGTACGGCGACGCGCTCAGGCTTTTCTTTGCGTTTTTGGTCCACCGGAGGAGCGGGTCGGTGACAGAGCTAACCTTAGAGGACATTCAGGCAGAAGCTGTCCTCGCATTCCTGGACCAGATCGAATCCGTACGAGGTAACTCCCCTGCGACTCGTAATTGCCGCCTGGCGGCCATCAGAAGTTTTGTTGAACACTTATTGCGACATGATTTGTCGAACGCCGATCGATATGCCCGGATCCTTGCAATCTCCAAAAAGAAGAGTTCGCCACGCCTTGTCACATATCTCGAACCGGAAGAAGCTCGTTCGATCATCGAAGCAGTTGAGACTAAAACACCACTCGGTGCGCGTGATCGCGCCTTACTGCTCTTCCTCTACAACACGGGTGCCCGTGTAAGTGAGGCCCTGGCCGTCCATCGTCGAGAACTCCAACTTGACCGACCTCGACAGGTCCGGCTCCATGGCAAAGGTGGCAAGGAGCGCTTTTGCCCGCTCTGGCCAGAAACAACGGCCGCACTGCGCCAGATCGTTAACGAATCTGAAGATGGAAAGATATTCCGAAATGCCCGCGGCTGGCCGCTCACCCGCGACGGAGTCGCCTATCTGTTGGGAAAGTATGTGCGGCGTGCCTCCGAGAGGCAGCCAGCTCTGCGGAAGCGTCGTATCACTCCTCACGTCCTTCGACACAGTTGTGCTGTTGCGTTACTCCAGGCTGGCGTTGAAGTCACAGCCATTCGCGATTACCTTGGACACGCTAGTGTTGCAACAACGAACCGATATATCACCACCAACCTGAAGATGAAACGCGACGTTCTCGAAGCATTTTGGAAGCGAGCAGGTCTGGATAAGAAGCCGCCTAATCGATGGCATCCGTCACCGAAGGTTCTTGCCTTCTTGGAATCACTCTGACGCGAGTTATCCTGAGTGCACAGAGCCCCTTTGCGTGTTCTATGCGCTGTTTATCTAAGCCATCTCGACAGAACTCGAGATAATTCCATTCTCTGGATAATGCGCCTTATCTTGGGCTCGGGATAAGGCGCATGTTCGGCGCAAGTTTTACGATCTGCACGTTGCCCACAAGTCGCCGGTCGCGGCCGAGGCCCTGGAACGCATCGCCGGACTCTATGCCATTGAGAAAGAGATTCGGGGACGTTCCCCAGACGAGCGACGTGAGGTTCGCAACGCGCGCACGCGGCCGTTGCTGGAATCGCTAAAACAATGGCTCGAGGAGACCTTGGGGAAGCTTTCCAGAAAATCGGACACCGCCGTCGCGGTTCGCTATGCACTGGGACGATGGGAAGCACTGGTGCGCTTCTGTGACGACGGTCGCATCGAGATCGACAACAACGCTGCGGAACGCGCGTTGCGCGCCGTCGCTCTTGGCAGAAAAAATTATCTCTTCGCCGGATCGGATGCCGGCGGCGAGCGAGCCGCAGCCATGTACAGCTTGCTTGGTACGGCAAAACTCAACGGTCTGAACCCGGAAGCTTATCTGCGCCAGGTTCTGTCACGCATCGCGGATCATCCGATCAACCGCATCGAGGAGTTGCTGCCTTGGAACCTCGCGACAACCATAGAACCCGAAATAAGTCAGGTCGCTTAAACAAGAAGGCCATCGGGAAGGGTTCCGCGAGCAGTCCGTTATACCTGCCCAACATCGCGGAGCTGATCGAAGTTGGCCAAATCACTGTTGGAGTGGTCCGTCCAGTCTGGTCTATCGCCGCCACAGCGCACGACGGACACAACACCTTGGCCATGCTGGTACGCCGAAAGGGTGAAACCTTGGCTGAGTTGTTGACTCGGCTCGACCTGGCGATCGCCAAGGCGCAAACCGAAGGCATTTTCACTGACGAGATCAACACGCCGTCGATCAACTCGAAAAACCGATAACATCCTTCGAGGTCGTGTTCACGAGCCGCATCATCCTTACTCTTTTACGATTCGTCCAGAGGGCCTCCGGATGACGCTTACACTTGTCCAACTGCGCGGGCAGTATCGATTCTCGCGTCAAACCTTGCACTTTACTCAAGTCAGCGCCTGAAGGTAGGCACCATCTAATCTGGCGCCTGTGAGGTCAGCACCATCCAGCGTGGTACCGTTGAGGTGGGCAGCATCGCTAAGATCGGCATCGCGAAAGTCTGTGCCAACAGATCCGAAATGCTCGCCGGTCAGGTAGACAGCGAAAAGGTTAGCGCCACTTATAGATGTATTCCAAAGAGCCCTCAGATTAGTCAATTCCGATCAGTAAGTATTGCTGTTTTTCTCCATCTCGAGAAACGCTCCAAGCATGGTATCCGGAACACTTAATAATCGTATTCAGGATCTCTCGAAGAGTTACATCTTGCAAATCGAGAGAAACCAGTGGCTTAAAAGGCTGACCGGGGGAGACGGGGCCTATGACAACTGTCGCTCCATGCTCAGCAATGTGGTTGTCCTCCAACCACTTCTTTACTTCGGGAATCGAGACAATCGCAGCATGGATCTGGTCAAAACTGGCACGGTTGATACGAAAATGCGAAATCTGGAGGTCCACTATGCTGCCTGCGTTTTGTCGTGGGCCTACGTTGACAACGCCGTTTATAACGGCCCACTTAAAACCGCGTTGCTGCGCTACTATGACGTTCAGTACATCTGCAACTTTTCCTCGGGGTAGATTGACTGAAATCGGGTGTCGATCCGCTAGAGTTTCTAGATCCATGCCTGCTGGCACTTCAAATTTTTGCATCAGATCATTGACCGTTGTCTCGAAATCATGTCCCGAATCTTCGTAATTGCTCACCTCTTGATTCCAGGGGCCGTCCGGCAGATACTTCGGGCCCTGAGAGGCATCGCAACCCGAAAGAAAAATCGATAAGAGCACTAAGCGTATCATTGCGGATCTATTGGCATGTCGCATTTGGTGTGCTCGTGATATCGATAAGCGTGGCCTTGTTCCATACCAGGTCCTGACAGTTGATCCGGATGTTGCTGTAGGATTTCAAGTTGTTAGTTAACGTAAAAAATTGTTTATTAAAGCTATAATCACCAATCTGCGGAACGGTAGGGTAGGTAAGAGCAATTAAATCATGAAATAGTCCGTAACGGGAAGGGAAACGGCCTATGCCCTGGCTGGTGATCGGTGGTAATACATTGTGATGTGGACCCTGCTGGACTGTTTCCCACAGCCGGAATTGCTGGTTATTGATTGGGCGCCCAGTTTTGTCGAGAACCCATATGGTCACGCAATAGGCGTAACCCTCGTATCCGAGGTTTATTTCAACCTTATCGGCGGGGCAATTAAACGCATTACCGTTCAATACAGTAATATCGCCCAATTTCTCTTTGAGATGCGTCGGAGTGGCGATTGCCGATCGCTGTCTTTGCGGGCCGCTAGCCGGCTCCGCATAGATTGACGAAGCCAACGGTTCGGCTTCGCCAACCACCATGTTAAGAGTGGCCGACGGAGTAGCATCGAGGTTCGTCCACAGACCCAAACCTGTATTTAGCGAAGTAGAGGCCGGAGCCCACATCTCGTAAGGCGCTGCACCTTGCAGACTCGCAACGGGGGTGGACGCACCGCCGGAGGAGTCAAGCTGAATAACTCCCTGTTGATCGTCGTTAATGGCTACTCCACCGCCGCTGATGGCTGCAATAAGGGAAAGGTAGCCTCCTGTCGATGTGTAGCTCCAACTCTGCTGCAGCGTGCTCGGGCTGAACGATACTACGTTGTTCCCATCGGTGATAAAAGCGTGGCCATTTTCGCCCAGGACCATACTATCCGAAATTGGCTGTCCTACATCAATCTGGATAGCGGAAAAACTATTTGAACTTTGGATGGCTCCTTGTGGATCGATATCTGTGATGGTCGGCGGATCCTCGCCGGCATATCCAGATGGATCCGGAGTCCAACTCGCGAGCACGCCACCGATACCGTCAGGAATTACGTCTCCCGGTTGATTGAACGGTTGCCGGCCACTAGAGTTGAGCCCGGAGTAAGATTTCAGGGGCAATGATCGTGTCGCGCCATTCGGGAGTACTTGTAGAAGCAAAAGGCTTTCGCTGTAACTGGCACCGCCGCCTGTACCTTCGCAGCTAGGATACGTATATGAGTATTGAGAAGACTCCACTTCAACGGAGACTGTGCCGTCGAGGCCCACCATTGGTGGGCCGAACCGCCCCGGGAAAGATCCCCCGCTATTGAAGCCCTGAAAACAATCGATATTGTAATCCCAATGAGAAGAGGTGGGCAATGGAATCTGTCTTACTAAGGCGCCTGTACTCCCACTGATCGTGTCTAGATAGTTGACGTTCTGTGAATTCGGTGTTTCATCCACAGAATAAACAGTTCCATCCGGTCCCACAGCAACATCGGGGTCAAAAGAGCCCGACGTCGAGTATTGCCAATTCGGGTTTCCGGTTTGCGCGTTCAAGTCGACTATCGAGGCCCCTGACGACGCCAAAATGCCGCCAGAATTGTCTCCAACGGCGGTAGTAATAGAAAACCCGTTCCCGACTGTCTGCGTGACGAAATTCTGCCACATCTGTTCGCCGCTAGTCCGGAATGCGCGAATTAAATAGTTTCCATTTGAGTCTGCCTCAATTGAAAAGATCGCGGGACCGTTCACGGTCGGTGCTGCCTGCACGATTTGCTGTGCCGTAAATCCCGGAATGGGCGTTGCTGACCATAAAACCGTTCCAGCAGAAAGCGACGATCCGACGAGAACAGTCACCGTAGTCTGTCCGGAGATGGTTCCGACAGTCGCTGTCAATGTGACCTGGCCGGCGGCGATTCCGGCAAGGCTGTTCGGGCTGCTACTCCCAAAATTGGCAATCAGTGGATTGCTTACGGACCAACTCACATCCGGTCGAGAGGTGCCAGTCTGATCGATTGCCGTGAACGTCTCCGTGGAACCCACAAGCAAAAAGGAATTGCCCGGGGTGATTTGGAGCGCACTAGGTGCCGCCATGCTCACGGCGATTGAAATGCTCGTCATAGCCCAGTTGCCTGCGAGGTCCGACGCTACCACGGTAATAGAATTGGACGCCGACGAAAGTGGAACGGTACATGAGAAATTCGATCCAGATAAGCTCGCGGGAGCATTATTGCACGATACGTTGGCGACGCCCGAAAGGGCATCGCTCACCGTTCCCGCCATGACTACATACGGCGTGTTCACCACAGCGCCGCTGGATGGGCTCGTGATGCTCAAGACTGGTGCTGTCATATCGAGATTGATCGTGGCACTCGTCGTGCCGATATTGTTTGCCGTGTCCGTTGCCGTCCCCGGGACAACTTGGTTAGCGCCTTCCGTGCTCACAGTCATCGGGAGATAGCAACTCTGGATCGGCACGACCGCTGGTATACAGGTGAACGAAACGGTTACGGGCGTTTTATTCCAGCCGCTGGCGTTTGGCTCCGGCGACAAAGTTGTCGTTATGCCAGGGTTGGGACTGAGCGCGAACTTCGCGATGAAAGCATTATAAGCACCGGCGAGTGCCGTCTGATAGGCGTTGGAAGGGGATATAGGAAAATCGCTGGAGCAGGTACTTCCATCAACATAAGCATTGCCGACGCTATCAACGGCCACGCCGAACCCAAGATCGCCGAATCCACTGCTGCAACTGCCACCTAAATACGTGGAGTACAGCAAACCCGTTCCCGTGGAATTTATTTGCGTAAGATATACATTCCAGAGGTCATTTTTCACAGCTGTTTGGTACGCACCTGACGTGGTCGGAAAGTCAGTAGACGACGTCGATCCAGAAGCGAAGGCGTTTCCGTTGGCGTCCACAGCAATGCCATTTGCGACTTCTCCTTCGTGGCCGTTAGTCCCACCCAGGTAGGTCGAATAGACCAATGATTGCGTGCCGCTCTGCGTCAGGTCCCATTTCGCAGCGAACGCCCTTCCTCCTGGACTGTTAGTTGTTTGAAATGCGCCCGATGTGACCGGAAAATCGGACGATGTCGTATCACCATCTACATAAACGTTGCCTGTAGAGTCCAAGGCAATTGCGCTTCCAGAATCCCCGATATCAACAGTGCTCGAACCTCCCATGTACGTCGAATAGACAAGCGATTGTGAGCCAGGTTGTTGTATCGCAATTTCGGTGATAAAGACATTACCGTAGACGCTGTTCAAAGTCGTTTGGTACGCGTTGGACGTTGTCGGGAAGGGCGTGGATCCGCCGGACGTCGTTTCCCCGGTTATGAACGCATCGCCGCTGCTATCTACGGCAACGCCCATACCGTAATCACCGAAGCCTGTGCTGTCACCTCCCAAATACGTGGAGTAAAAAAGCGAGGCCGACCCTGACCAGTTCGTGTTGAGCACGGCGAGAAAAGCATTCCCGTTTGGATTGCCGAGAGACGATTGATAAGCGCCGCTGGTGGTCGGAAAGGGAGTTGTCGACGCATCTGAAGCAGTCTGCCCGGTAACGTAAGCAAAACCGGACTCATCCGCGGCGATACCCAAAGCCGTGTCTCCGAGAGAATTTGCGGCATTCCCACCGCCGCCCAAGTACGAGGAATAAACGAGCGATGCGACCCCTGATTGTGTCACGTCGATGCGGGCGACAAACGCGTTCCCGTTTGGCGTGCCAAGCGATGCCTGATAACCGTTTACCACAGGAAAGTCGGACGAGAGCGTATATCCGGTCACATAAACGTTTCCGCTGGGGTCGAGCGCAACGGCATTACCGGACTCGCCACCGGTTCCCCCAAGATAAGTTGAGTAAAGCAGGGCGGTACCTGTGGGATTGAGTTCCGATAAGAAGGTGAGTCCATGCGCATTCGCGGAAGACGGGTAACCGTTCTGTATTGGGAAGTTGGTCGAGGTTGCCTGTCCGACGATGTAGGCGTCACCTCGTGAGTCTACCGCGATTCCCCCAGCGAAATCGCTGCCGCTGCCTCCAAGGAATGTCGAGTAACTGAGAACCGGGTCAATGATAAGCGGTCTTTTCTCATCATATTCCGCTACTTGAAACCCAAGTTCGTGACGTCCCTTGAGGACGAAGCCACCGTGTACGAGCTTTCTCTTGTTGCCTTGAAGCTGGTAGATGTCCGGACGGCGCAACACAATTGTCCCCGCAGGAGTTTCCACTTCAAGGTTTCCGTTCTTTGCGAGCCGCAAACGACCCCCTGCTTGAATGTGCAAGCTGATAACGCCCGGATTGACGCGAGGCGCGACAATAAAATCAAATTCTATTTGCCTTTGATTTCCGTAGTAAATTAGGTCAACGCCTCGATATATCCCCTCATATTCCACGCGGCCATAGTTCGATATACCTGTCCGCCAGTTTTTGGGATCATTTCCGATGAAGTAGTTGCTCTTGCCGGGAAGCTGATCTAGGGGACGAATGTTCGAATCCGAATTCGCTCCGGCAATTCCGACGCGTACGATTTGCGCCTGTCGTTGTCGACGAAAACGGGGCGAACCATGATAAAGCTTTCTGGCCTCGAAGCGTTTTCGGACATTGGGGGCCATTTTTTGTAACTCCGCATCCGTTTCATCCAGTCTCTGGAGCTCGATAACAGCTTCGTGCCGTTCTAAAAAGAGCGTGTAGCCCGTTCATGTGAAACGAACTGTACAGACGAGTCCGTCTGACCTTTGTTAGGTTCGAAGCTCAAGGGGAGAAGCCCATAAGCTTGTGCCAGACGATCTGTTCGTGCAGCATTAGTCGATGATTTTACTATCGTTTTGGCAGCAGGATAGCTGCGGCCTGTCTTGTATGTATCTTTTTCAGCAGGAAAATTAGATAGTGATTTACCATAAATGACAATCACAGCCAGGAACAGAATAACTGCTGCGGCCAAAGTGAATTGATAGGTGCGGAGCTTATAGAGCTTCATAAAGCCTCATGTTCGACCGGAACGGCGGGTCCTCATTCAGTTTTCAGGGATTTTTATAGTATATCGCTAAGTACCATTAATTTAAATGATAAAATAAGGTTTTATATATTATTATATTATTAATAAAAGATAATGTGCTTTGGTTACGTAGAGTGTAAGCGCTACTGGAGAGCCTCTCTACTCCCTGGCAGTGAACCATAAGTTCATCGACATGCCATAAGTGGAGAAGTCACAACCGCCTGTCTTCACGAGCGGTGAAACCCGGCCGTCGAAAAAGCAGGACCTCGTATTTGTCTATCGCTGGCGGGAACGAAAGCCCGACGGCGGCTATACAAAACGATGTGAAGTGATTGGTCCCGTCTCAATGTTCAAAACCGAAGCCAATGCATGGCGGGCCATCGAGCATCGCAAACTTGATGTGAACTCTGATCATCCTCAAGGACAGGCGGTCACCATCGGTATGCTGGTGAGCCGATACCTCGAAACAGAGCTTCCCGAGCTGCGGCACTCGACCGCCAATGGATACAGGTCATACCTCAATCACCAGATCAAACCGCGGTGGGGCGACTACCCGATTTCTAAGGTAAAGCCTTTCGCCGTGGAGCAGTGGTTGAAGGGGCTTGACCTGGCTTCAAGAACCAGAGGGCATCTCCACAATCTCATGCGGGTGCTTTGGAACTGCGCCATGCGTTGGGAGCTCACCGAGATCGGCGAGAATCCCATGAAGCTCGTGCGGGTCCGCGGCACAAGCAAACGACAGCGTGAGCCGATGGTTCTTGGCGTTGCTCAATTCCGTCTCTTACTCGGAGAGCTCGATGAGCCCTTCCGCACGATGGTTATCCTCGATCTCGCCACGGGGCTCCGCTGCAGCGAGCTCTTCGCCCTCAAGTGGTGTGACGTGCTCTGGGATGACCTTACACTCCTCGTGCGGCGAGGCATCGTCACCGGGGTAGTAAGCGATGTTAAAACCAAATACTCCAATGCAGGCATCCCGCTTGATCCTGCGTTGGCCGAAGTGCTCTTGAATTGGCACCGCAGGACGCTGTTCAAAAACCCAGAGGACTGGGTATTTGCAAGCCCGTTTGTGGCAGGCAAGAAACCCTGGTATCCATGGGGAGTGGAGCGGCGTCATATCATCCCCGCAGGCATTCGTTGCGGCATCGGACGCATAGGCTGGCACTCGTTCCGCACACATTCAGAACCCTGCTTGATGAAACCGGGGCTCCGATGAAGGTGCAGCAGGAACTCATGCGCCACGCAGACATCCGTACCACGATGAACGTCTACGGCAAGGCCATGGACGAAAGCAAGCGCGCGGCGCACGGTAAGGTCGTCCGCCTCGTATTGCCCTCGCAGGTGGCTTAATGCCCCTTAGTGCCCCTTGAAGTTTTTGCTATCGGATTGAAAAGAAGGAACAAAGTTGGTGGAGCCGATGGGATTCGAACCCACGACCTCCTCGATGCCATCGAGGCGCGCTCCCAACTGCGCCACGGCCCCACCGGGGATACTCTAAAAGCTTATCACACCCCACCGCGGAACAACCCCTCTTGCCGCCCCATCCTGGGCCCCTGTTCAGGACATCAAGGAGAGTCGTGTTTCCGTTAGGTCCAGTTCGTGCTCCACCTTGCGCAATACCTCGTCGTTGATACGTCCAGCGCCCCGCAGCTTCAAAGCGGTTTGCCGCTCCATACCCAGCAAGCTTTGCGAGAGTTCCAGATAGCGCGCATAGGCATGACTATCCACCGCAACTCCCTGATCGTCCTGCCCAATCAGATTCGTCAGGCGATGTTTGTACCGCTGTTCAATCTCGTTGTAGATGGCTGCGAATTTGTCGCCATCTTTGAGCCTCGCTTGTTTGAGATACGCCAGCGCGGCTTCGATCATGGCTCGCCGTGCTTCCTCTTCTTCTTCTTTGTGCCCGGTCGCGCCAGCAAGTCCCAGTGCGCGAATCAGCGGCGGCAGCGTCAACCCTTGCAAGACCAGGGTCACCAGAATGACGCAAAACGTTAGAAAAATGATTAGGTTTCTCTGCGGAAACGCCGTCCCATCCGCCAGCGTCTCGGGCAGTGAAAGCGCCGCTGCGAGGGCCAGCACCCCGCGCATTCCTGTCCAACCGACAACGAAAATCTGCCTTGCCGGGGGAAGCCCTACCCTTTGATGCAGGACCCGCCTGCGGATCAGGTTAGCCAGATACGCGCCAGGAAACATCCATATCATGCGAAGTAGGATGAGAATTACGCTGAACATGGCGCCGTACTGCAACAGCTCACGAAAACTATACTCGCGGATCCCTGCAAGTACGAATGGCAACTGCAACCCAATGAGCATGAACACCAGCCCATTCAACACAAACGTTAGCGAGTCCCACACTGCCCAAGCCTGAATCCGCACACTTGCCGAAAAAAAGTGCGAGCTGTGCCGGCTCATGTACAACCCGCACGCCACCACCGCGAGCACTCCGGAGGAGTGCATGGCCTCGGCCGCAAGATAAACGGAATAGGGAACTAGAATGCTGATGGTGATCTCGATCGGCCCGTCGTCGATATGTCGATGAATCGATTCCACAATGACTCCCAACAGCAGACCCAGCGCGATTGCCGCAACGATTAGGTAGCCAAGCCGCATGAGCCCGCTGCCGAGCGTAGGCGTTTCGCCGGTAACGACCATCGCCACACCGAATTCCAGAGCCAACAGACCCGTCGCATCGTTCAGGAGGCTTTCGCCTTCCAGAATATCGACGATGCCCTGCGGCAATCCCACTCGTTTGGCAATTGAGGTCGCCGCAATCACGTCCGTGGTCGCTACCACAGCGCCTAGAACAAAACCGAGCCTCCAATCGAATCCCTCGAAGACCCACTTTGCCGTTCCCGCCACGCCCGCAACGGTAAACCCCACCAGCCCGGACGCCAGCAGGCAGATGCTGACAAAATTAAATTTGAATTCACGCCACGGCGTTAGCCACGCCCCGTTGTAGAGAAGCGGCGGCAATACCACTAGAAAAATCACATCGGGGTTCAGCGTAATTTTCGGGATCCCCGGAATGAAACTGAGGAACAAGCCTGCGATGACGAGGACGATCGGATAGGGCGTCTGCAGTTTCCGCGCAAGCGCCGCAAACAACACCACGAATACCAGCAACAACAAGAGCACCAACTCAAGCGCATGTATCCCGCTGGCTTGCATGGCCCTTCCGCAGCTCCTCTCGACCTAAAGATACCGTACAGCATATTCGATTTGCGAACGACTTCTGCGAAGGTTGGCCTGCGCGCTGTTCGCAAACTGGATTCCGCATCCTTCTGGACGAGAAGCAACCCCGGCGCTATCCTGAAGCTCATAACTATTAGGCCGCTCGAGACATCGAAAGGAATAGGGAAGGAATGCAACACATCACCGGGACACAAATGAAAGAAATTCTCGCACCGTCGGCGTTGGCTCTTGCTGCTTTATCAACCACGCTGTTCATCGCGCTACCGCTTGCGGCGCAGCAAACAGGCCCATTACCGCCGCCGACCTACTCCGCGCCCGCACCCTTGCCGCAGCCAGGTTCCGCACCCACGAGCGTGCCTCATCAGACGACCACGGAGTCGCCACTTACAACCGATCCGCCTAAAGTCCCTCCCGAGCAAATTGTGCAGAAGTTCGCCGCGCGCGAGCTCGAGTTTAGAAAAGAGCGCGATAACTACACATACACGCAAACTTTCGTCATCCAAACTATCGACGAATACTCCGGACGGCCCGACGGCGAATATCGTATGACCAGCGACATCGTCTTTACCCCTGCGGGCAAGCGGACTGAGCACGTGACCGACGCTCCCGCCCCGTCCCTGCAACGCATCCAAATGTCGCAGCAGGACTTCGACGACCTCGAGCATGTGCAGCCATTCGTGCTCACCACCGACGAAGTGCAGAAGTACGACGTCAAATACGTTGGCCAGCAGCAACTCGATGAAATCAATGCCTACGTCTTCGATGTCGCCCCCAAGAAAATCGAGAAAAATCAGCGCTACTTCCAGGGCCGCGTTTGGGTCGACCAAGCGGATTTCGGCATTGTCAAAACCGACGGCAAAGCGGTCCCCGACATCAAGAAGCATGGACAAGAGAACGTCTTTCCTCGCTTCGAAACCTTCCGCGAAAACATCGAAGGCCATTTCTGGTTTCCGACGTACACGCATTCCGAAGACACCCTGCAATTCAGCGGAGGCGGCGTGCGCATTCGCATGACCGTCCGTTACGAGAACTACAAGCGGTTTGGATCGACCATCAAGATTGGTCAGGCTACTGAGGTCCCGAAGGAAAAGCCCTAGCGCTTTCCTGAAAACCTGAAAATCGGGTGACGAAATCCTCTGGGTATTGCCTACTTACCGAAAGGAATAGTTCGCTTGCCCGCAACGCGCACCATCGTCCGAGGCACCCTGATCGCAGTGGTCTTAGCTGTTGCGATCGTTTACATAGGCGATTTTGCCTGGGTTCGCGTGCGCATGATGCATCCGAAACCCGGCAACCCTTTTGAAACCGTCACCGCGCTTCGTATCCTCGCCATCGACGAAAAAGGCAACAAGACCGAGTACAGCGTCGACCCGCTGCAACCCCAGCAAACCGCCCAGTGTGTCCACGCGTTGTTTCCTCATAGTGGCGATCCACCATGCTGGTACCTCAAACGCAAATTCACGCAACCCATTCCTATGGCCATTCTTCCTTCTTTGACATCCTCCTGGCACTAAAGGCGAGGATTCCTACGGAGCCGGGTTTTGGTCCGGTCACTTCGGTGGGTTCCTCCCCCAGCCGCCCTACTTCAGCGGAGGACAACGAAGAGGCTTTACTTTTGAGCTGCCGCCCATAGGTCCTTTTTGGGACGAACAAGTTTATGAATCGGAGACTGACCAAAAGCGTCTTGACGTGCGGCTGTCAACTTGTCGTTCCTGATGTCCTCTCCTATCGGCAAGTCGCGCGGCAACAAATCAGTCTTGCGGCTTGGCAGCCAGCGCGGATTGAAATAACATAATCATTCGTACCAGGTTATTTTCTTCCTCGTTGTTCTCGGCGGAAGCTTCGTCGCGCAGCTTGGACTTTCGTGCGAAGTGGAGAGTGATGCGCCCAAGTCAGGGAGTTCTGCTTGTCGTGTGTTTGTCGGCCGTCGTTGCCATGTTCCTGATGGCCCACTCGGTAATGGCACACGCCATCCTTCTGGAATCCAGTCCATCGATCAACAGCACCGTCGCCGGGCCTGACATCCTTATCAAGCTCCGCTTCAATGTTCGCATCGACGCCACCCGTTCCCGGCTTACTCTGGTCAAGCCGGATGCTTCCACGCAATCGCTGACAATCGCCAAAGAAGGACCCGCCGACGCTCTCGCATCGCAAGCCCAAGGATTACCACGCGGCGAATACCGCATCCGTTGGCAAGTCCTGGCGTCCGACGGGCACATCACCCGTGGCGAGATCCCCTTTCAAGTCACGCAACCTTGACACCCTTCCATGGCCCGTCTCCTCCAAATCTTTGGATTCCTCTCGGTCCTCTTCCGGGGCGGCACGCTGAGCTTCGAATCGCTCACCATCGGCGGCATCGTCTTTCTGAATTTCGTCGCGCGCAGTGCAAACCCGCAATCGGAAGTCATCAACCTAGCCTGCCTTCGCTGGATTCGGCGCGCAGCCGTAGCGTTGGCCCTCACGCAGTTGGCATACATCCTCGCCAGCACCGTGATCCTCATGCAGTCCGCGGACATGACTCTCGCAGACGTCAGCGGCGCGAATTTCATTCTCGCCGGCGTTCTCGCCATTACCTCCGCGTTGACCATCGCCGCTCTCGCTGGCGCTAGATCTTCAAAAAGCTACCCGGTCATGCTTTTCCCAGCCTTACTAATACTCCTCTCATCCGTGATGACCAGCCACGCCATGGCTCGCCTCGAGTACCGTTTTCCGCTCGTCGTGGTCACCGCGCTCCATCAAGGGGCCACGGCCACCTGGCTCGGCGGTCTCTTGTATCTCCTGATCGCCATACCACGCTGCCCGGATCTCCGTTTCGCGCGCCAACTCATCGCGCGTTTTTCAAAACTTGCACTAATCAGCGTCGCCGTACTGGCCGCAGCAGGATTCACTCTGGGATTTGCCTACGTCGGTTCGCTCGACGCCATCTACGGCACTTCCTACGGCATCATGGTTGCCACAAAAGCCGTCCTCTTTGGCACTCTTCTACTTCTCGGCGCTTTAAACTTTCAAATTGCCCGATCACCATCCGGCGGCGCCGTAGTCGCCAGCCTAAAACGTTTCGGCGAAGCAGAAATCGGCATCGGAATCACTGTGATTCTCACCGCTGCATCGCTGACCTCACTTCCACCGGCAGTCGATCTAAGGACAAATTTTGTCTCGAAGCAGGAAATCGTCGCTCGTTTGGCGCCGCAACTCCCGCGCCTCGCCAGCCCGTCCATCGAGGACCTCCCTGAAGACATTTACGCCGCCGAAGTAAAGGCCTTCGACGCCGGCACGCTCTCGCCTGCATCGTTCGTTCCCGGCCAAGCCGGAACGCGCCCCAATACGCCCGCCGAAAAATCCTGGTCGGAGTACAACCACCACTGGGCAGGCCTGATCGTTCTGTCCATCGGAATACTCGCTTTTCTAGCCCAAACGAAGCATTTCCCCTGGGCCCGAAACTGGCCCCTCCTCTTTCTTGGTCTCTCACTATTTCTTTTCTTGAGAAGCGATCCCGAAACGTGGCCGCTAGGCCCCAATGGCTTTTGGGTCACGCTCCAGGACCCCGAAGTACTGCTTCACCGAATTTTCGCGCTGCTAGTCATCGCGCTGGCGATCTTTGAATGGCGCGTGCAAACCGGCCGCGTCGCCACCGAACGAGCTCGCCTTATCTTTCCAGCGCTAGTTGCCGTTGCCAGCGCTCTTCTCCTCACCCACTCCCACAGTCTGGGCAACATAAAAGAAGAAGTCCTAGCCGAACTGAGTCACGCTCCTCTGGCGGTCTTGGGCATTGTAGCCGGCTGGTCGCGCTGGCTCGAACTTCGTCTTCCCTCGGAAAACAAAGTGCGCGACAGAATGGCCTGGCTCTGGCCCACCTGCCTCCTACTTATCGGTCTTCTGCTCTTGAATTACCGCGAAATGTAGCGATCCGCCGCGTCTCGCATCGGCTGCGCGTCTTCGCCTATCTTTTCAACGCGCCTCTTCCGTCTGAAACTCGCCTTCCCATCGCGCAATCACCACGCAAGCCACGCAATTGCCCAGCACCGTAACGACGGTGCGTCCCATGTCCATCAGCTGATCGATGGCAAAGAGTAAAAACAGCGGCTCCATCGGCAAATGAAACGAAGTAGCCGCGCCGAAAACAATCAGCAGAGAACCCCGCGCCACGCCGGCCGTCCCTTTGCTGCTGATCATCAGCGTGAGCAGCATCATGAGTTGCTGGCCAACCGAAAGGTGCATCCCCGCCGCTTGCGCCACGAAAATCAACGCAAGCGATTGATAAATGCTCGCGCCGTCCATATTAAAGCTGTAGCCAGTGGGCAAAACGAAGGCCACCGTTTCCCGCGGCACGCCGAACAATTCCATCTCCTCGAGCGCGCGCGGCAGAGTCGCTTCGGAACTGGCGGTAGCAAAAGCAATCGTCAGCGGCTCGGTGACCGCGTGCAGAAATGATTTGATGGGTATGCGCGCCAGCAGCGCTATCGGAAACAACACGCACAACACAAAAAAGAGCAGCGCCGCATACATGGTCGTCAACAGCTTGAGCAGCGGCAGCATCACGCCCAGTCCGAGGTGCCCGATCGTGTAAGCCACCGACCCAAACACGCCGATGGGCGCCGCATACATCACCAAGTTCGTGAACTTGAACATCGTTTCCGAAAGGCTTCCGGCGAAGTCCAACATCGGGCGCCGCTTGGCCTCCGGCACCAGGATCAAAGCCATGGCAAAGAGCACGCTGAACACGACAACCTGCAGCAGTTGGCCTTCCGCCACGGACTTGGCGATGCTCTCGGGAAAAATGTCAATGATGATTTGCGTCGCCGTGTGCGGCACAACGCTGATGGTTTCTCCGGCCGTGGTGGCCGGAAGGGTTACACCATAGCCCGCGCGGCTCAGGTTGATGGCCGCAAATCCGATGAGCATCGCCAGCGTCGAGACCACTTCGAAGTAGACCAGCGACTTGACCGCCAGCCGCCCCACTTTCCGCAGGTCGGCGTGGCCCGCAATGCCCACAACCAGCGTCGCAAAGAGCAGCGGCGCAATAATCACCTTGATCAGCCGCAGAAAAATCGTGCCGAGCAGTTGTAATTTAACTGCCACCGACGGCCAGTCGTGCCCCAATTCCGCGCCCGCCAATAATCCAACGAAGATCCATCCAGTCAGCGAACGCCGCGACGTGGCGTACGCCGCGATCAACAGGATCGCTACCCAGCGCAAAATCGCAGGCACGAGCACCGGCAGCGACACCCAGCTCCAGCTCGCCAGAAGCGACGCCGCAATCGCTAGCGTCGCCAGAGACACGACCGCTACCAAAAGTTTGTTTTTCATGGGCTCCAAGTCGAGCTTCTCATTGGCCGCGAACGCTATGCTGGATACGGCAGCCTGTCAATGCCCATCCGCCGATGTTGTCCCATCCGCCGATGTACATCTTCATAGCTCGCTTAGCCCGGGTGGGCTGAATTCTAGCCGCGCCACTTTAAGGGGCCAGAGAGTCAGGCAACCCCGCCGCGCTTCTTTGATTCTGAATGCCATAACGGCTGTCCCCTCGGGATTCGGGCCAGGGAACTGCGCGATCGGTGCGTCGCCACCCTTAGAACGCTTTGCGAGCGAGGTGTCCTTATGCGGCGCGTCTGCTGGACGATTCTTCCCGCTGTTCTTTCATTCGGACTTCTTTCCTCCGAATCTGTCAGCGCCCAGGATCAACCACCGGCCCCGAATGCGCCCAGCAAACCGCGCAGCCAGAAGGACCACAAGCAACAAGCCCGAAAACTCGCCAAGGAAAGCGCTCCCTACACCACCTGGCTGACGGAAGAGGTCCCCTACATTATCACGAAGGAAGAATCCGACGCCTTCCTGCGCCTCGCCACCAACGAAGAGCGCCAACAATACGTCGAGGAATTCTGGCGCCGGCGCAATCCCGATCCGGATTCTCCCGAAAACGGCTACCGGGAAGAACACTATCGCCGCATCGCCTACGCCAACGAACGTTTCTCTTCAGGTATCCCTGGCTGGAAAACCGATCGCGGCCGCATTTACATCCTCTGGGGCCCACCCGATGAAATCGAGTCCCATCCTTCCGGCGGCACCTACGATCGTCCACCCGAGCAGGGCGGAGGATCGACCACGACCTATCCCTGGGAACTGTGGCGCTACCGCCATCTGGAAGACATCGGCGACAACATTGAGCTCGAATTCGTCGACCCCAGCAGTTCCGGCGAATATCACCTCACGATGGACCCCGGTGAAAAGGACGCACTAGCAAAAGTCCCAGGTGCAGGCCTCAGCACCGGAGAGATGCTGGGCCTTTACACTAAAGCGCAACGCTTCACCAACACCAACGGCACCACTCTGCCTGTGCCTATCGGCGGATTGTCAGCAGGCATGGATGAGTTCGACAATGTGGAACGCTATTTCAAAGTCCAGCGTCCGCCCGAGCATTTCAAAGACCTGGCCGAAATGGTCAGCGTCCGCATCCTTCGCAACCAGATTCACATGGACTACCGCTTCGATTTCCTCCGCGTCACCCACGATTCTGTTCTAGTGCCTATCACCCTACAAGTGGCGAATCGCGACCTTAGTTTCAGAGGCAAGGCCGGCGTACAATCCGCCGTATTGAATTTGTACGGCCGCATCACCACCCTCAGCGGCCGCGTCGTTCAAACTTTCGAAGACGTAGTCTCCTGTGATTTTCCAGACTCCTTGTTTCAGTCCTCGGTGAACCTTTCTTCTATCTACCAGAAGTCCGTCCCCCTACGCTCCGGTTTGTATCGCCTCGATGTCGTCATAAAAGACGCGCAAAGTGGCAACGTAGGTGTGCTCGATGCAGCCCTGCGCGTCCCGCTCTACGAAGAAGAATCACTTGACGCCAGTTCGCTAATCCTCGCCGACCAAATCCACGCCGTGCCCACCTCACAAATCGGTCAGGGCTCCTTCGTCCTGGATTCCCACAAAGTCCGCCCGCGGATCAATCCAGAATTTTCCAACGCGGACAAAATGGGCGTCTTTCTCCAGCTCTACAACCTGAAGCTCGACGGCGAATCCCATAAAACAAACGTCTCCGTGGCCTATCGCCTTCTCAAAGATCACCAGCAAGTCTGGAAACAGGACGAATCCTCCGAGCACTTGCAACAAGCCCGCGAGCAAATCACCATCGAGCGTAACCTGCCGCTAGCCTCTCTAACTCCCGGTCGCTACTCCCTCGAGGTCTACGTCATCGACCTTCTAACCAATCAAACCGTCACGCGCACTGCGGACTTCACCGTCAAGGCCCTGTCCATCCCCAAGCCGATCACCTGACCCATCGTCAACGCCCTTGATGCTCCGCACAGGACGTTTGCGAATGACGCCCATCCGCCTCCCAGGATTTTGTCCACACCGGTGCTTTTCCGAGTTTTCACTCGCCAAAAGGTTACTCGTGCGCGCCGCGCTAGCCTGTTCCTCAACCATTCACACATTCCACCGCAAATCGTCTAAAGTAGTTCTGAAATCCCATGGCCCCCTAAACCGCATGAACCGCACGCGCACTTTTATTGTCGCTCTCTGGTTTTCTTGCTCAGCATTATTTTCATCCACGTTGTCCGCCGGCGTCCCCAAAACCGTCGTTTATAAGGTCGGTGTGATGAATCGCCAGTTCACTCCGCCTGAACCTTACGACTGGCGCGATGCAAAAACTCACGCCCTCATCGCCGACATCTGGTATCCCGCCGATCCTTCGGCCGTCGAGCAATCCCAATGGATTGGCTCCCCGGATGCGCCCTTTGCCAGTGCAGGTAGGGCCGCGCCGAACTCTCCGATAATTGCCGCTCCGGCAAAATTCCCTCTGGTACTGCTCTCGCATGGCTTCGGCGCTTCCTCTTCCATGATGGCGTGGCTCGGCACCGCGTTGGCTTCTCATGGCTACATCGCCGCCGCTGTAAATCATCCCGGCAACAATTCGCTGGAGGCCTACACGGTTCAGGGGTCCATCCTCTGGTGGGAACGCGCCGCTGATGAAACCGTGGTTCTCGATCAGCTACTCGCCGATTCGACGTTCGGTTCTCGCATCGACTCGAAGCGCATCGGTGCTGCCGGCTTTTCCTTGGGTGGCCTCACCGTGCTGGAACTCGCCGGCGGAATTCCTGAGCTCTCCAGCTATCAGGAATTTTGCAAATCTCCCAAGGCCGACGGAATGTGCGTCGACCCTGTAGAATTTCCCGGTCTTCTCGCCAAGGCCACGGCTCTCTCTGGGACCGACCCTGCCGTCCGGGCCGCGCTTAGTGAAGGCTCCAAATCGCATCGCGATCCGCGTGTCCGCGCCATCTTTGCCATGGCTCCGGCGATCGGCCCGGCGTTTGAACCGGATTCTCTCGTAAAAATCTCCATTCCCACACAAATCGTCGCCGGGGCCCTAGACACCACCGTCCCTCTAGAAACCGGCGCCAAGTTCTTCGCCGCCCACATTCATGGCGCCCGACTGACTATCTTTCAGTCCGTCGGCCATTACACATTTCTTGCCACCTGCGGCGAACTGGGACGTCGCAACCGCCCCGAACTGTGCCTGGACCAGGCCGGCATCCTCCGCGACGAAATTCACGCGCAGACCGCCGCCATGGCCTGCAATTTTTTTGACGCTAATTTGAAATGAAGCTGATTCGGATCCTAGTCGAAGCTAACGTAACTGAACTCCGAAGCAGGTGCCTTCCAGATTGGCAGGGCTCGTGTCAACTAGGCAGCAAAAATCTTTTCTTCGGAACACCCTTTTCGCGGTAAAGGTCGCGATCCGCCGCTCCCAGAATCTCGTTCGAGGTCTCCCCGTCGCCCGGATACACCGCCATCCCGATGCTCACGGAGATTTTCGGCTCTTCACCATCTTCCAGCAACCGCCTGGAAATCCTCTGCGCCACCAGCCGGGCCGCTTCTGCATCCGTCTCCGGCAAAATCAACACAAACTCGTCGCCACCGTACCGCGCCGCCGTGTCCATCTCCCGCGAATACAGCCGCAACATATCGGCCAAACGGCACAACGCGCGGCTGCCCGCAATATGCCCATGCGCATCGTTGATCTTTTTGAGGCCATCCAAGTCCAGTAGCAAAAGCACGAACGGCCGCTCGTTTCTCCCAAACCTCTTGATCTCCGTCTCCAGGGCCTCCACGAGCTGCCGGTAGTTGGCGAGCCCTGTCAAGGGATCGCTCACCGCCAAATTTCTCACCCGTTCCTCAGCCCGGCGGTGTCCAGAAACTTCCGCAGCCAGCGCCAGCGTCGTAATGGCCGTGATCCCCATGAACGCTTGCAACAACAACAACGATGTGTTCCGCGATTCCCTGGCAAAGGGTCCAAACCCGTGCAAAGTGCCCCAGGTCGCAAGCGCTGCCAGTGCACACAACGCGGTCGCTGACTTGCGGCGCCCAAATCGGTAGGCCGCCCAGACCAGGAATGGAATACAGAGATACTCGAAAGGATAGTTCTTCAGTTCGGAATGGAAAGGTTCGCCAAACACGATCCAGGCCGTGGAAAAGAGCCCCATGAACAGGAAGGCCAATTCCGTAATCTGGTCGCGAGTCCAAGTGAGACGCGGATTCTCCCACCACAGGAGCAACAGGGGAGTCACCAACACAGCGCCCAATGCGTGTCCTAGCCACCACGTGCACCACATCGAACCAAAGGCCGCCCAATCTGCAAAACCGCCCGCGGCCAGCGTGGCCACCCCAATCGTCGCGCTTACGGTGGTTGCGACCAATCCCGCCAGCAGCGCAAATTTAAAAATGTCCTGGGCCCGAGCAAACGCTTCCTTGCCGTGCGCGAAGCGGTTGACCAGGTAGCATCCCGCCAACCCCTCCAGCGTGTTTCCGGCAGCGATCGCTATCGACGTCGCCAGCGAGCCCGCCATAGTCACATTAACTAAGAACGCCCCAATCAAAATCCCCGGCCAAACGCGATACCCAAACACCAACAAAGCGGCGATCGCAATCCCCGTACAGGGCCACACCGCTGCCGCGCTCGCATGCACATACGCCAGCTGCAATCCCAGCTTCCCGGCGAGGAAGTACACCCCGGCCAGCCCTGCCACCGTCGCCGCATTTTTCAACATATCCGAACGCGTCATTCCGCATTCTCCGCCTCGCCCGGAATCCATCCTGGGGAGGTGACTAAGCACCACGCATACACGCCTAGTGTCGCGCTTTGGGCCACCTTAGCGACCCAAAACGCCACACGCTTCTGCTATAAGCTCCTATTTTACTAGAGCTTTAGGCCTTACGGGGACCTTAGTAACCCAGTTTTCCAACTTAATCAATGCCTCGATTCCCCGGCTCTGACCCCCTCCACCGACGTGCTGGAGCCCACCTTCAGGGGTGTGCCGGTCCGCTTCCTCGGGTTGCTCTTCTAGATCGGGCCGCACCTTTGGGTAATTGGAGGGTACTCGGCTGCGCATCCGAGACCGTCGGGAGTGCCCCAAATGAATATCCGGCCGAGTTGTCGCGAAAAATTCAGAGCGTTGTACGATGTTGCCGTTTTTCGGGAATAAAAACGAGCCCCGCCTAGACTGAGATAGGGAGCGACGTGAACCCATGTACCCTCGACCACTTTTGCATCTTGAAGGCGCTGCCGTCCTCACCGCCAGCCTCTTCGCCTACCAGTGGAGCCACGGCAGCTGGCTCCAATTCACCTTGCTCTTTCTTCTGCCGGATCTCGCGATGCTCGGCTACCTCGCCGGTGTTCGCGTCGGAGCGATCACCTACAATGCCGTCCACACCTATCTGGGCCCGATGGCGTTAGCTGCCTACTCGTTCGAGTCGAATCGCCTTGCGATTTATTCTCTTTCTCTGATCTGGATCGCTCACATCGGCCTCGACAGAATGCTCGGATTCGGATTGAAGTATCCAACGCGTTTCAAGGACACTCATCTGAACCCGGATCGTCACTCGCTGTAGACTGGGACGGATACCTACCGGTGCAGCTGGCTGATTGCCTCGGGCCGCTGGCGTACAGCGTTACGGACGGTTTCCCGGTTCCCCGATTTGCAAGGGCTCTTCCGGAACCTATGGAGGAAATACAAATGCCACTGCACATACTTGCCCGGCGGGTCTTGCTGGATTATTGTGCATCGCGCGAGCGTGCGCGAATGGGCGCGCGAATGAACTTTGGCAGACTGGTTTGATGGCGCACGCGCTGGACACGATCCAGCGGCGAAAGGAGAACAGAAATGGAGAGTAATCGACACGCGGCGCTGGGATTTATATTTGTGACGGTTCTGCTGGACATGCTGGCGTTCGGGATCATCGTGCCGATCCTGCCGAAGCTGATCTCCGAGTTTTTGAATGGCAACATGGCGCGCTCGTCGGAGTATATGGGGCTGTTCGTGACGACATGGGCGCTGATGCAGTTTTTCTTTTCGCCGA
>Ga0207067_10101_pt1 | contig 28657 bp, 27 predicted proteins | sample Alteio_BWMinCont_25_FD_153484 | JGI IMG/M metagenome (GOLD analysis project Ga0207067, IMG submission 153484) | Enriched cells from forest soil in Barre Woods Harvard Forest LTER site, Petersham, Massachusetts, United States -... | ecosystem: Environmental > Terrestrial > Soil > Temperate forest >...
GACCGAAAAAAACTTTTCAGAACTTTTCATGAAGCCTACTATTTTGTGGATGATGTTTCATTGACTGACCCCTCGGATACTATAAAGCCTGTTATAGTGAAAGCACCTGTTGTAAAAAGCGAATTTAAAACGGGAGATGTTATCCAGCTAAAAAGTATTTTCTTTGAAACTGCCAAATCCGATCTGATGGACGACTCCTATCCCGAATTGGACAAATTGGTTGATGTGCTGGAAAAGAACCCTAAAATGGAAATAAGGATCAACGGGCATACAGATAGTCAGGGAAATTCGGATAGCAATCAGAAATTGTCAGAAGCTAGGGCGAAAGCGGTATTTGACTACCTGATAGAAAAAGGCATTTCAAACGAAATAGAATTCAAGGGTTTTGGAAGTAGCCTGCCAATTGCAGGAAATGATACAGAAGAAGGAAGAAAAAAAAACAGAAGGGTAGAGTTTGAAGTTATACAGTAATTTTGGCGATACAATAGTTTGCCCGATGATGTAGTAGTTTGGCTAATGAATCAATAGTTTAACGGAGGATGCAATAATTTGGCTGATACACTGAATTTTTATACCGAATGCTGACCAAAGGGAATAAAAGACTAATAAACTCCTGGGCCTTTTATGACTGGGCGAATTCTTCTTACCCCCTGGTTATAACTTCAACTATTTTTCCCATTTTCTATATTGCAAAGACCAGCACTTTTTATGGGAATGGGCAATTAATCAGTGATGCTGTTTATTTGTTTGGGCGGCAATTTAAGAATACGGAGTTATACGATTATGTAGTGGCATTATCCTTTATCATAGTGTGCATCACGGCACCCGTACTTTCAGGAGTTGCTGATTATTCCGGCAATAAGAAAAAATTCATGCAGTTTTTTTGCTACCTCGGTTCCCTCGGTTGTGCCTCCTTATTCTTCTTCGACCCCGGCCATCTTTTCCTGAGTTTACTTTCTGTATTGATTGCGAGCGTAGGTTTTTTTGGGGCAGCCTTGTTTTTTACAATGCGTATTTGCCTGAAGTTGCTGAACCCATAGATCATGACCGGGTAAGCGCAAAAGGTTTTTCCTTAGGTTATTTAGGCAGTGCCCTGCTGTTAATTATTAATCTGATTTTCATCCAGGGATTTCAGATGCCTGCAAAATATTCATTTATTTCTGTAGCAATCTGGTGGGCCGGCTTTGCACAGATTACCTTTGCCCGGCTCCCTGATAATGTATATGGTCATAAGCCGGAAGGCAATGTTTTACTGAAAGGATTTAAGGAACTTGGTAAGGTATGGAAGGAACTGAAAACCATCCCGAAACTAAAACGCTACCTCACTTCCTTTTTTTTTTCTACAGCATGGGCGTTCAAACGGTCATGCTGATTGCCGTTTTGTTTGCTAAAAAAGAAATTGTTGGCATTAGGGACAGCAACCTCATTATCAGCGTGCTGATTATACAATTTCTTGGAGTAGCCGGATCAGTGCTCTTTTCAAGACTCTCCAAATGGCTTGGAAACATTAAAGCTTTAGGAATTGCCATATTTATCTGGATAGGCATTTGCGTGAGTACCTATTTCTGGGTATATACTCCATTTGATTTTTATATCATCGCCTCTATTGTTGGGCTGGTTATGGGCGGCATTCAATCGCTTTCCCGTTCCACCTACTCCAAATTGCTTCCGGAAACGGAGGACCATGCCTCTTATTTCAGCTTTTTTGATGTTTGTGAGAAGATAGGCATAGTCATAGGCACCATCTCATTCGGATACATTGAAGGGATCTCAGGGGGTATGCGGAATTCTATTCTGTCTCTGATTGGATTCTTTGTTATTGGTTTTGTTGTGCTCCTGACAATTCCAAAGAGTAAGGAGTTATCGATTTGATATACTTGGGAAACCTGGCTTTCATCTGATATCTGATTCTAATCAAACTCAGGTTCTAATCAAACTCAGGTTCTTCCTTCTTATCCTTAAATTTCCTTAAATTCGCCCCATGATAGTTGACATATTCATCCCCTGCTTCATAGACCAGATTTACCCGCAGACAGCGTTAAATATGGTAAAAGTGCTTGAAAAGGTGGGCTGCTCTGTCAACTATAACCCCGAACAAACCTGTTGCGGACAACCTGCATTCAATGCAGGTTACTGGAGTGATGCAAAAGAGGTGGGAGAAAAATTTATCAAGGAATTTCAAAATGACCGTTACATTGTTTGCCCTTCCGCTTCCTGTGCCGGTTATGTCAAAAACTATTTCCCGGAATTGTTTCACAACACAGCCTTGCACAACCAGTTCAAACAGGTTCAGAAAAACATGTTTGAATTCACAGACTTTCTGGTAAATATTTTAAAAATAACTGACATTGGCGCTAAGCTTCAGGGTATTGGCACCTACCATGATTCCTGCGCTGCGCTGAGAGAATATGGCGTTAAGCGCGAACCACGGGTACTGCTCGATAAAGTTCGGGGACTGGAAATGCGGGAAATGAAAGATACGGAAACCTGTTGTGGATTTGGAGGAAGTTTTGCCGTAAAATTTGAACCGATTGCCGTAGGAATGGGACAGGAAAAAGTCGGACATGCTCTGGAAGTAAGTGCTGATTACCTGATATCAACTGATATGTCCTGCCTGATGCACATGGAAGGTTATATCAAAAAGCAACACAAAAAGCTGCAGGTCATGCATGTTGCTGATGTGCTGGCAAGCGGATGGGATTGAATAAGGATTTCTTTCAAATGGTTTTTGAAGTAGTTTGCCTGATACCCAAAGGCCGGGTTACCAATTATGGCGCTATTGCCAAATATTTAGGTTCTGCCCGCTCCTCCCGTATGGTAGGCTGGGCCATGAATGCCTCACACTCCTTCAAGAAGAAAGTTCCCGCTCACAGAGTTGTAAACAGGAATGGCATACTAACAGGCAAACATAGTTTTCCAGATCCCTTTATGATGCAGCGCCTGCTTGAAAAAGAAGGCATCCTTGTTAAGAAAGACAAAGTAGTGGATTTTAAGAAATTGTTCTGGGATCCGAGTGAGGCGTTGAAATTGTAGTTGAATTTTTTCGGAGAAGTAAAATGCTTTTGCTGCGTTAGATTTATTATATACTTTAGGCGGTAAATAAAAGTAAAAATGGAAAATGCAAAAAAATAATTACTGCTCTTTCAATTATTTTATCAGGTACGACAACGAATAGCTATGCTCAAACCATTGTTAAAGAGTATAATGCAGGGCATGAATTTCATATTAGTTTACCCGATTATATGATCAGAACAGTTGGACTTAACAGTTCCGCTCAATTTCAATTTAAAAATGTCGCTAAGGATGTATACGGGTATGTTATCCCCAAGGGTAGCTAATACTTCAGATCCATCCGAAGAAATGCCGATTTGGTTTGTACACACAAGTCCTTTTTTTGATGCTCTTACATGTTCATTCTGGTGAACCTTTGAGCCTTCATAGGTTTATTTTGCTGAACCTGTAAAAACACACCAAAACGAACAGTTTTCTTACGATTATATACTGCGATTCACAAGGCAATCATTAATTAGATACAGAACCAGCAACAAACAGATCACTCGTAATTCGGTCAGAAAGCAATTTTCCTTTATCGCTTAAAGTGAGAACCGCCGCCTTCTGCACCATATCACCCGATTCAATATACCGCTTAGCTTCCCCAACACAAACTGAATAGTACACCTCTCCCATTTCCTTTACTGAGTTTAAATCAACTCCCCAAATGGTCCGGAGGGAAGTCAGAATGTATTCATTGTATTTCTGATCCGGAGTAAGAATTTCTTTTTCAAAACTATGCTCCCGGATGTATGATGCATTATTCCTCACATTCCATTGTCTACTATACCCGTTGTACGAATGTGCCGAAGGTCCCAATCCCAGGTAATGCTCTTTCAACCAATAGTTACTGTTGTGTCTGGAAAAAAAACCCTCTTTGCCAAAATTGGAAATTTCGTATTGAATAAAGTCATTTCTTCTCATTGCTGACATTAGCAGTTCAAACTGTTGTGCCGATTGTTCCTGATCCACATTTTTAGCTTTACCGCTTTTTATCAGGTGAGCCAGTGTTGTTTTTGGCTCTACGGTTAAAGCATAAGAAGAAATATGCGGAACGTCGAGAGAGAAAACCGTTTTCAGGTTGCTCAACCATCCTGCATTACTCAATGTGGGAGTACCATAGATAAGATCAACCGTTAAGTTCTCAAATCCCATATCCTGAGCTTCTTTTATGGAGGCGCACCCTGCCTCAGCGGAATGAGCTCTGTTCATAAACCGCAAATCTTCTTCCCTAAAGGATTGTACTCCTATACTCAGGCGGTTAACGGGAGTATCTTTCAATTGCTTTAATTTAATCTTTGAAAGATCGTCCGGATTCGCTTCTAAGGTAATTTCAGCATCGGGTGCAATTGGATAATATTTATACAGACTCTCAAAAATCTCCATCAATTCCTTTTGTGAAAGCAAAGAAGGGGTTCCACCTCCAAAATAAACCGAATGAATTACAGTTTTCAGATAATCCTTCTGCAAGGCAATTTCCATCTTCAATGCCTTCAGGAAATCTTCTTTGTTTCTCAGCGAAGTGGAAAAATGAAAATCACAATAGGTACAGGCCTGTTTGCAGAAAGGGATATGAATGTAAATTCCGCTCAAAACTCAACAGCTGCCTCTGACTACAGATTTCATTTATTAAGTACGATTCTGAAGGTAGTTCCTTTTCCAGGCTCAGATCCCTTCACAAAAATTTCCCCATTGTGGTAATTTTCTATAATTCGCTTGCTAAGCGAAAGGCCCAGCCCCCATCCTCTCTGTCTGGTGGTAAATCCCGGCTTAAAAACAGCCTTGTACTTCGATTTGGGAATACCTTTCCCTGTGTCCGTAATATCAATGTAAACGAACTGAGTCTGATCATAAATGTCAACTGCGATAGAACCATTCCCATCCATTGCATCAACAGCATTCTTGCATAAATTTTCTATTACCCATGCGAATAAAGCAACATTCAGCTGCGCTTCAACCTGATCTCCCTGGTGCGCGACAATTTTATAAATAACATTTTTAGAAGTACGTGTCTTTAAGTAACTTACTGCATCTTCCATCACCTTATAAATATTTTCTTTTACAAGTTTTGGAGCAGAGCCAATTTTAGAGAAACGCTCGGTAATGGTTTCCAGGCGCTTTACATCCTTTTCAAGCTCAGTTATGGTTTCTTCAGGAATATTTTTTGTTTTTAAATACTCGACCCATGCCATCAGCGAAGACAGCGGAGTACCCAACTGATGCGCTGTTTCTTTTGCCATCCCCACCCAAACCTGATTTTGTTCTGCATTACGCGATGTACTAAACAACGTATAGGCAATCAATAAAAAGATACCTATAACCCCAAACTGTACATATGGGTAATATTTGAGCTGAGTTAACAGGAAGGAATCGTGATAATAAATATATTGTTTACCCTCTATTCCAAAATCAATCACGATAGGAGGCTTGGAGGATTCCATTTCAGCAATAGTTGCTTTTAGCAAATCCTGTGTTGCAATTTTTGATGGATCAATATTACCCGATTCAATTACATGCAGACGGGTAGAATCTGTAAAAATAACCGGTACGGAGGCCGAATTAACCGCAACTTCGGAGATGAAGGATTTAACCAGGTCGTCCAAAACATTTTTCAATTCAGAGAAAAGCCTGGAGTCCTTATAATAAATATAATTCTTTTGCCCTTTCAGAATGGTAATCTCTATAGGTGGATGCTGTCTTCCCATTGCCTGCATTTCTTCCTGCAGATAACTCTTATCATTGGTTTTAGATGTATCCAGATTTCTATAAGAAATAACTTTATTATTTGCATCTGCCAATATCACAGGCACAGTCTGATTGTTTTTTATGACCTCAAAAACAAAACTCACATCCTCCATCTGTAAGGAGGGATTGGCCATTTCCTTGGTCCCATTTGCCCACAACTCTACCTTTTTGCGTTCCTCATTTGTTATTTTAATAAACAGTTCATTGGTGTATTGAACCAGCTTTGCCTTTTTACGAATGGCATCTGCCCACAATTTTACCTTCTTGCGTTCATCATCCGCTATCTTATTTACCAATGTATTGGTATACCAGAGGGAAATTCCAACAATGAAGAGTGCCGCAACAAATAGCAGTAGCTTCCAGCGTTGTTTTTTTGAATAAATGTTCACATTCATTGAATTATCCCGAAAGTAAATTTAACTAAAAATCAGTATCCTCCTTTTTTTGCTCTTTCCCGCCTTCATCCCATTTTATCTTTATTTTTTCATGCGTTTTCGATTCCGCATTCAGGACATTTTTCCCTAACGTACTGTCCTTCTTAAACCAGCCAAACTCCTCGTTCAGCATTTCCTTCAGGTTGTGCTTTTCCTTCTTTATATCCTCCTTTATTTTCTGAAACATCCCTTTCTTGTCATAATGAAAAACCGGATTATCCACCGTACCAGTCATAGATATAAACAAAGTCTTGCTCTGGCCGTCATCCTCTACCTTTCCAAATTCATCATTCTCTTTTTTTGCACTCCCTGCCTTTTTTGCCAGTAATTCCCGCATTAAAAGCCGGATATGATAATCTATTGTATTATCGAACTTATGATTTCCCGAGCAGGTCAGATTCAAGGCACTGTTTTTCAAATCCATCTTAGGGAGGAAAATAGTTCGATTTTTGATTTCAATCTGGTTTTCGAGTGTTTCAAACCGAATGTCTTCCAGCTCCTTTACATTAATAAATTTTGAAAAAGCCTTTAAAGGCGCAAAATTCATTAGTTCTCCTTTTTCAATCTTTATATTCCCTGTGGCATTCACTTTATTCAAATCCGGTTCCAGCCGGGAATTCCAAACCGAAGTATACGCAATTTCAGCCGTTAAAAATCCTCTCAGGTTCTTGTCAGTCAACGTTGCCTGACCAAAATTGTCAAGCTGTGAAAACAACTTGGTGATATTTACTTTATTTAAGGAGGCGGTACAGGAGATTACCAATGCCTTGCCCTTAGTTCCATCTATCATACCTACCCCGCTTATTTTCCCATCCATCGTATTAAAAGAAATAGGGTCAGCAATCATTCGTTTGTCATTCAAAACAACATGCCCCCTCAGATTTTCAGCTTCAAAATGTTTAAAATGAAGTGTACTGATTGAACTGTTAAGATCCAAATGAAGGTGTTCGGGCAAACGGAGTTCATAAACCGTGTCTCTTCGTGTCGATTTTCCTTCATCTACCAGAAGTTCATTTAAATCAAGTTTTCTGCATTTCAATTTCGCTTCAATGCTCAGGTCCTCTTTATTAATAAAAAGCCAGGGTAAAATATTTCTGAATAAACCTTTAAGACTGAAGTCACTTCCTTCAACAACTCCCCTGAAGTCATTGACAATTATATCACTATTATCAAAAAGAAATGAACCATTTATACTGTCATAGGAGTGTTTGCTATTCTTCAATCGAAACCGAACATCCTTTAAATCCAGATTTCCGGAAGCAGAAGCATTTTTAAAGTCCTCTTCAGCGATCCTTCTAATCTCTTTATTGCGTGGGATTCTGCCTTTGAAAACAATGTCAACAGAAGCTCTTCCACGAATAGTTTCAATTGAATCAATTTTCAATAATGTCTGCAGTTCACCCAGATCTATATCTGCATTCATCTTCAGATTAATTTCCGGATTGTTAAAATTCCGGAATCCGAAACTTCCATTAATTGCCCCATCATTAAGCTTACCGGAAAATTCATCAATGACAAGTTTTGAATTTTCGAGGTTAGTAAATTCTCCTTTTAGCTTAACTGATTTTAGTTCCAGTCCATACTTTTCATTTCTGATAGTGGCTTTATCAATACCAAAATTTGCTTTAACAACCGGCAATTCAAGGCTGGAATACGATCCTTTAATGCTTGCATCAAAATGAAAATTGCCTTCACTCGAATAATCATTAATTTTATCCTTATACACCTTTGGCAGAATGGAGAGGACGGACCGGATATCGATCTCACGACCCTTCAATTGCAAATCCAAAACAGGAACGGCATCTGTATAATTTACGAGGCCTCCGAGGTCAAAATGCAGTCCGGCCAATTTAAATGCACCCTTCCGGATGCTGTATGTCCTGGTTTTACTATTCACAGAAAATTCAGCTTTTAATTCAGCGGATTTTTCACGGATATATACCTGTTCATCCGATTTCACCTGAGTAAAATTAATTCCCAGATCAGTCTTCAGATCGTATGCTTCATCAGTAAACCTTCCTGAAAGCCCCCCCTTAGGAATACTAAAATTGCAGGTCAATTTCTTTTGTTTATTTGTGTAAAAAACAGAAATCTTCCTCAAATTAATTTTTTCAAGGGCAAAAGCAAAATTACCGGAAGCAGTATCTCCTGTTGTTTTCCAGAAGTGAAAATTATCCTTACCATCCGAATCAATTTCTAATTTCATGACCAGGTCAGAGATAGAAAGTACCCGTATCTTATAATTCTTATGAAAAATATCCATTAAATTAAATTGAAGTGAAATGACACCTGCACTAAACAGGGTGTCCTTGCCATTTGAAGGATCGGCATCAAGAGTAAGCACCTGTTTAAATTCTACAGAAGCTAAAGGAAAATTCTTCAAAACAGAAAACTGTATGTTATGTGGATCAACAACAATTTTTGTATTCAGCTGCTTGTTCAATTGACCTATAATATAAGCCTTCACATTATCTCCATAAAAATATCCAATAACAAATCCGGTTGTGACGCTTAAAAAAGTAAGCAGCATCAATCCAGCAAAAATTCTTTTTATCCAGATGCGCATTTGTGATACAAATATTTCGAAAATAACGATCTAAAAATCAGGACGTTGATCCATCTTATGAATAACGTCAAGTGGATAACATATATTACCTTTGGGTCGAAATGGTTTTAAATTACATCTGGATTGCCTTTTTCCTGATTGCCTTTCTAGTGGCAATACTCAGAACGCTCATTTGGTATTTCTCAGTTCATCACCATTACATTTCATTTGGCGGTGCGGGCCTTTATCAGCATATTGTTACCAGATTTGGGGATTCCGGAATATTCAAAACAATCGTAGACAGCACCTTCTCCTCTTCCGAAGATGCTTTTAAAATTTCCATAGGTCTGACGGGAATAATGGCACTTTGGCTGGGTCTGATGAATATTGGTGAAAAAGCAGGACTTATACGGCTTTTCACAAGAATAGTGAATCCCCTGTTTATCCGGCTATTTCCTGAATTACCAAAAGAGCACCCGGCTATAGGGCAAATTGTAATGAATTTTACAGCCAATATGCTCGGAATGGGAAATGCAGCCACCCCGCTTGGATTAAAGGCCATGCAAAGTATGCAGGAACTGAATCCAGACAAAGAGAAAGCTTCTAACCCGCAGATCATGTTCCTTGTATTAAACACTGCTGGCTTTACCTTATTACCGGTTACAATAATGATGTTCAGGGCAGAACGGGGCGCGACGGATCCATCAGATATTTTTATTCCTATTCTGCTGGCGTCCTTTTTTGCAACTATTACCGGTGTGGCTTTAGTAGCATTCAAACAACGTATTAAAATTCTGGATCCCATATTGCTCGCCTGGCTTGCTGGCATTGGACTGATTCTAACCAGTCTCATTTTCTATTTCCATAGCCTGACATCATCCAGGCTGGCACTGGTTTCCGGGGTAGTTAGCAATTTCATATTATTTGGGATCATAATTGCTTTCATCACCGCAGGACTTATTAAAAAAATAAATGTATTTGATTCCTTCATTGAAGGTGCTAAGAATGGATTTTCAACCGCAGTTAAAATAATTCCTTATTTAGTTGCGATGCTCGTAGGGATAGCTGTATTCAGGTCTTCAGGAGCCATGGACCTTTTAATGGGAACTATAAAATACAGTATCCAATTATCTGGCCTTAATACTGATTTTGTAGATGCCCTGCCTACCGCATTTATGAAGCCCCTGAGCGGAAGCGGAGCAAGAGGTCTGATGCTTGATTCCATGAAAACATACGGAGCAGATTCATTTGCAGGCCGGCTTTCCTGCATATTTCAGGGCTCCGCGGATACGACTCTTTATATTGTGGCCCTGTATTTTGGATCAGTTGGAATCACCAAAACAAGATATGCTGTGACCTATGGATTACTAACTGATCTGTTTGGAATTATTGCAGCGATCTTTATAGCCTATTTATTTTTTAAATAGCTTAAATCCGGAAGCCTAAAACAAGAATGTCGTCCGTTTGAGGTTCGTTCTGTTTCCAGTTTCTCAATGCATATTTTAGAAAGGATTTCTGTTCCTTCATGGACATGGACTGAATGCTCAGTATAAGTTCCTTAAATCTCCTTCGGGTAAACTTCTTGCCTTTTTCACCACCGAACTGATCATTATACCCATCCGTATAAAAGTAAAAGCAATCACCTTCCTTCAGATCCTTCTTTGCTGTCACAAATGTCTTTTTTGCATCCCCATAGAATCCAATTGGAAAACGGTTGGCATCAAATTCTATCACTGCTCCATCCCGTACAAGTAATATAGGCCGGAAAGCTCCTGAATAGGAAATTGCATGCTTTTCAAAATCAAAAATGCCCACTGCCACATCCATTCCGTCATAGGTTTCACTGGAATTATTTTCGAAATTAAGCGCTAAACGCAATTCATTTTCAAGAGCATAAAGAATTTCAGAGGGTTCAGCTATCCTCTTATTCAGGATTACTTCTTTCAAAATGCTGTTGGCTATAACACTCATCAATGCGCCTGGAACTCCATGCCCTGTACAATCAACTGCTACCACAGTAACCCTGTTTTCAAACCGGTGAAAGAAATAATAATCCCCGCTCACCACATCCTTTGGTTTATATAAAATAAAAGCCTCGCTGAATGCTGACTCAATTTCACTTAAAGAAGGGAGTATGGCATTCTGAATTCTGCTTGCATAACGAAGACTGTCCCAGATCTCCTTGTTTTGTATTTTCAGCCTTTCGTGGTTCGTTGTTTGAACTGTTTCAACCCGTTTCCGTACACTGATATCCTGGCCAATTGCGATAAGGGTATTGAACAGCCCTTTGGAATAAGTCCACAAAATCCAGCGATCCTCACCGTTTGCAGCCTTTAAAATTCTTTCCTGGGGAACAATATCCGAAAGTACTTCTTCCTGTAATAAATCACTGACAAATTTTTTAATTTGCTTACGGTCCTTTGGGTTGTTTCTTGTCAGATTATACCATCCCTCTCCCATAAGGCTTTCAGGATCAAATCCCAAAATCCGTTTCGCAGAAGGACTTACATATTCAACCTTACCTGAAGTGTTTATGACTACAATCAGGCTGTTAATTCTTTCCAGAATGCTTTCTGTAATCAGGCTCATAAAAAAGGTTCCAATACTGTTTGTATGAGGGGATACGTATTCTTCAGAGCCTCCTTCATGTCCGATTTATTCATCCAGCGTGCTACTGTTATATGTTCATCCAATTGTGGAGTTAATTTAGTATTCCTCCCTGAATAAAGCATTTCAAACCAATGTGTCCTTTTTAAAATAGCCACGCCTTTTAATTCATAGGTATGATACGTAACAGGCAATTCCATAATTATTTCGATTTCAGAAATCCCACATTCCTCCTGAACTTCGCGGATTGCAGCCTTCCTAACTGCCTCATCCTTTTCAATTTTTCCTTTTGGAAGATCCCATTTATCAAGCCTGAAAATAAGTAACAACTCCGATTTGCCATTTTTTACCACTCCTCCTGCTGCCTCTATAAGCATATATTTTTTCAAATAGTTCCCCCAATTCTCTTCCTGAATGAATTCACATTTATTTTTATTGAAAATTTTATACACAGGCGTTTGTATTTTTATGGTTATATTCGTCTGATGATAACGAACGAGGAATCTGCTCTTAAAGTTGCCGAATTTTTACTTCAAATCAAAGTAATAAAGTTACAGCCCGACAAGCCTTTCACATGGGCTTCCGGCTGGAAATCACCTATCTATTGCGATAACCGCATTACACTTTCTTATCCCAAGGTAAGGACTTTTATTCGTCAGCTGTTTGTTGAACTGATCAATTCGGAATTTGGAAAGCCTGATCTGATTGCCGGAGTAGCAACCGGAGGGATTGCTCAGGGCGTATTGGTAGCGCAGGAGTTAGGGCTTCCATTTGTTTATATCCGCCCGGAAGCAAAGGTTCATGGCTTAGGGAATGTCATCGAAGGACTTGTAGAAAGTGGGCAATCCGTTGTGGTTATTGAAGATCTGATTTCAACTGGTGGAAGCAGCCTGAAAGCTGTTGAAGCATTGCGAAAAGAAAAATGCACGGTAAAGGGTTTGGTTTCTATTTTCACCTATGGTTTTAAGACAGCGGAGGATGCATTCAAAAAGTCAAAATGCAAGGCACTGTCGCTCTGTGATTATGAAACGTTAATTAAACAGGCGCTCAAGTCGAATTATATCACTGAAAAAGACATGCTCTCGCTTCAGAACTGGCGCAAAGATCCGGCGGGATGGGGTGCGAAAGCGGTGCCTGCCATTTAAATGTATTGAAATTATTTAGCTGCATATGACTACAATTGAAAGTAATAAAGTTGACATTGAAAACTCAGCCGGTAATGTCTTTAATTACCTAAGCAATTTCAACAACTTTCAAAAGCTTATGCCAGCCCAGGTAACTAACTGGACTTCTACTGAAAATGAATGCTCTTTTACCATAAGTGGTATGGCAACAATCGGAATGCAGATCATAGAGAAAGCGGCTCCTGCACATATTAAGATCTCCTCGCATGGAAAGGTCCCATTTGACTTTATACTTCATATAAACATTGGCTCCACTACCCCTGAAAAATCAAGTGGCCAATTAGTCTTTGAAGCTCAGCTCAACCCCATGATCAAAATGATGGTTGAGAAGCCATTGACAAATTTCTTTAACCTGCTTGCAGATAAGATGAGGGAAATCAAATAAACTTTAGTTCTTTCAGATCATACGAATGTGTTTCCCCATTTTCATCCTTCAGCAAAAGTCTCCCCTGCTCATTCACACCAGTTAATACAGCTTTAAAAATCCGACCAGCTTTTTCGTAGTCACACAACCTATTCAATTGGTACAGACTATATGTATAATCCTTTTTGAGTTGTTCCTCCTTTCCTGCTTTCAGCTGTAAATACCCCGCCTCGATAAATTCACATAATCTGCCAATACAATCTTTCAGATCAAACACTTCACCAGTTAAAGAACAAAGAGAAGTCGCCTGAATTAATTCCCCAAATTCCGTTTGATTGACATTTAAACCAATTCCTATAATACTGACATTCACCTGATCTTCCTTCAGTAAATTTTCGATCAGAATTCCAGCTATTTTTTTATCTCCTGCATAAATATCATTCGGCCACTTTATTTTTACTTCATGAACACTTTCATCAGAAATGTCACTCTTCTTTGGGTTAAGGCCTGATTTCTTTAAGCATTTGTTCAGAAAATCTACCATTCCAAGAGAAATTACCCTGGTCAGATAAAATTGCTTATCAACCTTCAAATTCGGCTTTAGGATAATACTGAGTGTAATATTCTTATTAGCCTCACTTTTCCAGGTATTTCCCCTTTGTCCCCGACCGCCTGTTTGTTCATGCGCCCACACCAGAGTGCCTTCAGGGACCTGAGAATCCTTCAGCATACCTAAAACATAGGAATTGGTCGATTCTACGGAGGTTAATTCCAGCAGATTCTGCCCTATAAATAACGTTTTAATCAACAGATAATCAGGTATAAATGCTTATTTTTGCACCTCGTTTGATTACCCAAAATAACTAATTTATTTTAATGGCTAAAAAGAAAAAGAAAAAACTACATGAATCGTTTTCATTAGTGGATGCTGTAATTAAAGGCATTCAGGAAAAAAAAGGTCAAAACATCATTTGCCTCGATTTAAGGAAAATACAAAATGCCGTTTGTGAACACTTTATCATTTGTCAGGGGAATGCTACCACGCAGGTCAGTGCCATTGCCGACTCGATCAAGGAAGAAGTAAAAAAAGAAACCGGAGAAAGACCATTTCATTCAGAAGGTTATGAAAATTCCCAATGGATATTGGTTGATTATATTACTGTTGTTGTTCACATTTTCCTACCCGATGTGCGGGGATTTTACAACCTCGAAGACCTTTGGGCTGACGCGGAAATACTTGAATATGCAGAAACTTAAATAAAATGAGCGAAGAACCTAAAAAAAACGAAACCAAAAATCAGTTTGAAAAGGTGAAAGAGCGGCTTTCCAAAAAGCCTCAATTGCCTAAGAATTCTTTTAATATCTACTGGATTTATGCAGTGATATTGTTGATTCTTGTTGGCCTGGAGTTCTTTCCCTTTGGCGGCGATGTGAAAGAAGTCAGCCAGAAAAAGTTCATCGGTGAAATGCTCAAAAAAAGCCATGTTAAAAAAATTATTGTTGTAAATGGGGACAGGGCAGAGATTTTCATTAAAAAAGACAGCCTGATCCTCCGTCAATATGATTCTGTAAGGACAAGAGCAATAGGCAACGGCATTAATCCCGGCCCACATTACATGATCAAAAATCTGTATCCCGAAAATTTTGAAAAGGCCATTGACGAAGCTCAAAAAGAAATTCCTGTTCAGGATCGGGTAGAACTTCAGAAAGACACCCGTACAAACTGGTATGAACCAATTGGCACCCTGCTGATACCGGCCATTATCATCCTGATTATCTGGGTCATTGTTATGCGCAGAATGGCCGGAGGAGGAGGAGGAGGGCAGATTTTCAACATCGGAAAATCCAAGGCTCAGTTATTTGACAAGGACACCAATGTCAGCATCACCTTTAATGACGTGGCAGGTCTGGAAGGTGCTAAAATGGAAATAAAGGAAATTGTAGATTTTTTAAAACAACCTAAAAAATATACCGAATTGGGAGCGAAAATTCCCAAAGGTGCGTTGTTGGTTGGCCCTCCGGGTACCGGTAAAACATTATTGGCTAAAGCTGTTGCAGGTGAAGCTAAAGTTCCTTTCTTTTCGCTTTCAGGTTCAGATTTTGTTGAGATGTTTGTTGGAGTCGGAGCCTCCCGCGTAAGAGATTTATTCCGTCAGGCAAAGGAAAAAGCGCCCTGTATCATATTCATTGACGAAATTGACGCCGTAGGACGCGCCCGTGGCAAGAGCCCGATGACCGGAGCCAATGATGAAAGGGAAAGCACGTTAAACCAGTTGCTCACCGAAATGGATGGATTCGGAACCAATAGTGGTGTGATTATTCTCGCAGCTACCAACCGCGCAGATGTTTTGGACAGAGCCTTGCTTCGTGCCGGCCGTTTCGACAGGCAGATCTATGTGGATATGCCCGACATGAACGAACGCAGGGAAATATTCAAAGTACATTTAAAACCATTGAAGCTTAGCCCCGATTTGGATATAGAATTTCTTGCCAGACAGACGCCCGGCTTTTCAGGTGCTGATATTGCCAATGTCTGCAACGAAGCTGCTCTGATTGCAGCCCGTAATGACAAGAAACAAGTAGACAAACAGGACTTCCTCGATGCAGTTGACCGTATTATTGGCGGATTGGAGAAACGCAATAAAATTATTTCTGCACACGAGAAGAAGGTCATTGCCTATCACGAAGCAGGTCACGCTTCCGTTAGTTGGTTACTGGAACACGCTTCGCCACTTGTAAAAGTAACCATAGTTCCACGCGGACGCTCCTTAGGTGCCGCCTGGTATTTACCGGAAGAGAGGCAAATTACCACGACCGAACAAATGTTTGACGAGTTATGTGCAGCCCTTGGAGGACGGGCTTCAGAAGAAATCACCTTCAATAAAATTTCCACAGGTGCTTTAAGTGATCTCGAAAAAATAACCAAACAGGCTTACGCAATGGTTATGTATTATGGGCTTAGCGACAAAATAGGAAACGTCAGCTTCTATGATTCCACAGGACAATCAGAATACGCCTTCAACAAACCTTACAGTGAAAAAACGGCTCAGGTAATTGATGAAGAAGTAAGCAAACTCATTTCAAAGGCCTACGAACGCACAAAAGACATTCTCTCAAAGAATAAAGAAAAACTATCTCAATTAGCCGGTTTGCTTTTGGAAAAAGAAGTTATTTTTAAAGAGGATCTTGAACGGATATTTGGGGCAAGACCTTTTGATATTAAAGAAGAGGTTTTTACAGAGCTCAACAAAAAATCTGTTGACTTACCTAAAACAACTGAAGCTAATGGATCCGTTTCATCCGGAACCAATGGAGCAACAAATGGTGTTGCGAACGGATCAGCTAATGGAAACTCTGCCCCCGATTCTCCTGCCTCTCCTCCACCTGCTTCAAAAAACCCCACTCTGTTCTGATGGAAGAAAGCACCTCCAGAGAGAAAATCCTGAAAAAGATCCGGAAAGCCCTGATCCACAAATCAGAATTGGATTTTGGTGCAGTTGATTTTGATGCAGAAATCTATACTTCTTCTGAAGAACCACCCGAAATCTTATTTGCCCAGCGCTTTACAGCATTAAACGGCAAATTTGTTTTTTGTGAGAATGAACAGGACTTTGGTTTTACCCTGTCAGCCCTCCTGAAAGAAAATGGATGGGAATCTGTTTATTGCCTCGATGAGAAAATAAAGACATTACTTAACACGGCAAAAATATCCTTCTCCGATAAAGAATCTGATTTCGTCAATGTGAATATTGGAGTCACAACATGTGAATACCTCGTTGCACGAACAGGGAGTGTAATTATCAGTTCCAGACAAGCAGCGGGAAGACGATTACCTGCTTATTCCAATTATCATATTGTAGTTGCATTTACAGATCAATTGGTTAATTCCATTAAAGATGCTTTAAAAGAAATAAAAAACAAATACGGAACAAATATGCCATCCCTGATCTCTGCTATTACAGGGCCAAGCCGCACTGCAGATATTGAGAAAACGCTGGTTCAGGGAGCACATGGGCCTAAGGAAATCTACGTTCTGCTGATTGACTCCGCTGGATGATTCAACGAACCATAACAGGAATAATTTTTGCTGCGGTTCTGATTGGAGGAATACTCTTTAACTATTATACTTTCCTCCTTTTATTTTCAGTTATTACCCTGTTAGGACTTTGGGAATTCTATACCCTTGCTGAAAAAACGCATCACCATCCCCAAAAATTTATTGGACTCCTGCTCAGTGCATTGCTAATTGCCAGTATTCAATTATTTTTTAATACCAGCTATAAACATTGGTCAACTGTCCCAGTAGTGCTGTTCATTGCGATTATTTTCAGTCTGTTTATTTTTGAGCTTTATCGTAAAAGAGGCAATCCCTTTGGGAATATAGCCTATACAATTCTGGGCGTATTATACATAGCATTGCCCATTGCACTACTTTCAACTTTTTCTCCGCTCAAAGTCCTGGGTATCCTGTTTATTTTGTGGACCAGCGATACCGGAGCCTACTTTTCAGGAATGGCATTTGGGAAGCACAAACTCTTCGAACGGATATCACCTAAAAAAACATGGGAAGGAGCCATTGGAGGAGGAATACTTGGACTTGGAATGGCTTATTTACTTTCCACCTACAACAAAGAACTGAACCTTACTGACTGGATGGGCACTGCACTAATAATACTTGTTGCAGGCAATCTGGGAGACCTTACAGAATCATTGTTTAAAAGAAGCATAGACATCAAAGATTCCGGTACCATACTGCCAGGACATGGTGGTATACTTGACCGGTTCGACAGTTTAATTCTTGCAACTCCATTTATTTTCACCTATTTACAACTCCGAAACTTATAATATGTTCCATCGCGAAGGTTATCCGACATTACTTATCACTGTTTTATTCAGTTCACTCCTGATATGGGCCTCAAGCTATACTGATTATGCCCTTGTGCATTACCTGGCGTATGCCTTATCCTTGTTTCTATTGATTACCATACTCCAGTTTTTCCGAAACCCAGAACGTAAGACAATACAAAATGATCTTCATATCATTGCACCTGCAGACGGAAAAGTGGTTGTGATAGAAGAAGTCATGGAACCTGAATATTTCAAAGACAAACGCATTCAAGTGTCTATATTTATGTCACCGATTAATGTGCATGTAAACCGGTTTCCAATAAGCGGTTTGGTAAAATATGTAAAATACCATGCCGGGTTGTATTTAGTTGCCTGGCACCCAAAATCCTCCACAGAAAACGAGCGTACTTCCATAATAGTTGAACAGAATGGGAAAGCCATCCTGATCCGTCAGATAGCAGGGGCATTAGCAAGACGTATCGTTTATTACTGCAAGGAAGGTGATACAGCAACGCAGGGAGCTGAATTTGGGTTTATAAAGTTCGGTTCAAGGGTAGATTTGTTTTTACCAATCGGAACAAAAATAAATGTTGGCCTGAATGAGAAGGTTAAAGGAGGGATTAGTACTATTGCTTCGTTTTAAGCTGCTAAAAACATCATTTGATGTATTTTGGCCTTATATTTGCTCTAATAATCAGAACAAACCCTAAAACCCAGATAATCATGAAAAAGTCAATTTTAATGTTAGCCTTTACTGCAATAGTTGGTGCTTCATTTGCATTAGCAGCAGGTCAGGAAGCTCCTAAGAAAGATTGCACAACCAAGAAAGCATGCTGCAAAAAAGGAGATGGTAAGTCTTGCGATAAGGACAAGAAAACAGAAACGAAGTCTACAGATACAAAAACCACTGATACCAAGACAGGCAGTAAAAAGTAATTCTCAGAGTAGAATACGACTGATCTTAGCAGAAAACAATAGTTAAGGGGAGCTAAATGCTCCCTTTATTTTTTTATTGTATCGGGAATAAACTTCAGGGATACTGAATTCACACAATACCGCAATCCGGTTTCTTTGGGGCCATCGTCAAATACATGTCCAAGATGGCCTCCGCATTGGGCACAGGTTATTTCAACCCTTTTCATACCGAAACTATAATCCGGTGTTTCAATGATATGTCCTTTGGCTGCTTCCCGGTAAAAGCTTGGCCATCCGCAGCCGGCATCAAATTTAGTGTCTGATTTAAAAAGCACATTCCCACAGGCAGCACAAACATAGGTGCCAGGCTTATAATTCTTTTCATATTCCCCGCTGAAAGCTGGCTCCGTTCCTTTCTCCCTCAACACCCTGAATTGTTCGGGGGTCAATACCTTCTTCCAGTCCTCATTGCTTTTTTTTACCGTATCTAAACTCATCTTTTGCGTGTTATCTGCGTTTTGACTGCCTGCCTTGTCCGGGCTGCACATGGTTAATCCAACAGCGCACATTAAATAAAAAAAAGAATTGCTGCTTAACATATTCATATACAAAACTTAAAAAAAATTACACCTTCACCCCTGCTCGTATAATATTAAGTGCTCCTCCTGCCTTAAACCATTCTATCTGCTGGGCATTATAACTATGGTTCGCTTTTATTTCATCCTTACTCCCATTCGCGTGATTCAATACGATGGTTAATTGCAAGCCTGGAGCAAAGCTTGTCAAACCATTGATATCAATGGTGTCATCCTCCTGTATCTTATTGTAATCATCTTTGTTGGCAAATGTCAGGCCAAGCATTCCTTGTTTCTTCAGATTTGTTTCATGTATACGGGCAAAAGACTTTACCAATACTGCTCGTACACCAAGAAAGCGAGGCTCCATGGCCGCATGCTCACGGGAAGATCCTTCTCCATAATTTTCATCACCTACCACGATCGAACCAAAACCCTTTGCCTTGTACTGACGTTGAACCTTCGGAACAGATTGATATTCATCTGTCAATTGATTTTTTACTGTATCTGTTTTATCGTTAAATGCATTGACTGCTCCTATCAGCATATTATTGGAAATATTGTCCAGGTGCCCGCGGAATTTGAGCCAGGGTCCCGCCATGGAGATATGATCGGTCGTACACTTGCCCTTGGCTTTTATCAACAATTTCAGGCCCTTCAGGTCAGTCCCTTCCCAGGCAGAAAAGGGATCCAGCAATTGCAAACGATCAGAAGAAGGTGAAACCATTACTTCAACACTGTTCCCGTTCGCGGCAGGGGCCTGAAATCCTGCATCCTTCACATCAAAACCTTTGGGAGGAAGTTCCATTCCCTTCGGTTCTGCTAATTTTATCTTTTCCCCTTTTCCATTCGTCAGGTAATCTGTCAATGGATTGAAAGAAAGGTCTCCGGCAAGGGCGAAGGCCGTTACGATTTCGGGAGATGCCACAAAGGCGTGTGTGTTAGCGTTTCCATCGTTTCGCTTGGCAAAATTTCTGTTGAAGGAAGTAATAATGGAATTTTTTCTGTTTGGGTCGGTGGAATGCCTGGCCCATTGGCCTATGCAAGGGCCGCAGGCATTGGCAAGTACGACTCCCCCCATCTTCTCAAACACTTCCAAAAAGCCATCCCGCTCCACGGTATACCGTACCTGTTCGGATCCTGGCGTAATGGTAAATTCTGATTTTGCTTTTAGTCCCTTGTCAACTGCTTGTTTGGCAAGTGATGCAGAACGTGAAATGTCTTCGTAAGAGGAATTCGTGCAGGATCCTATAAGTCCTACATCCAATTTGGAAGGCCAACCTTTTTCTTTCACTGCCTGGGCAAATTTTGAAATGGGCCAGGCCAGATCCGGTGTAAAAGGACCGTTTACATAAGGCTCCAGTTCGGAAAGGTTTATTTCAATGACCTGATCGAAATAGTTGGAAGGTGAATCGTACACTTCTTTGTCTCCCCTAAGATGTTCCTTAACAGTATCTGCAAGTTCTGCAATATCTTTTCTGCCTGTACCTCGGAGATATGAACTCATTTTTTCATCGTAACAGAAAATGGAAGTAGTTGCCCCAATTTCAGCACCCATATTGCAGATGGTTCCTTTACCAGTACAGGACAATGAATCCGCTCCATCCCCGAAATACTCTACAATCGCATCTGTTCCACCCTTCACCGTCAGTATACCAGCTACTTTCAAAATCACATCTTTGGATGATGTCCAACCGCTTAATTTTCCGGTAAGTTTTACGCCAATCAACTTAGGCATTTTTAATTCCCATGGCAGTCCGGCCATTACATCACAGGCATCTGCCCCTCCAACACCAATAGCGACCATGCCTAAACCGCCCGCATTCACGGTATGGGAATCTGTACCAATCATCAAGCCTCCGGGAAATGCATAGTTCTCCAGTATAACCTGGTGAATAATTCCTGCACCGGGTTTCCAAAAGCCGATTCCATATTTATTCGAGACGGAGGAAAGAAAATTATATACTTCCTCGTTTACTTTTATAGCCTGCTCAAGGTCCTTTTTCGCTCCGGACTGTGCAATGATCAAGTGATCGCAATGCACGGTTGATGGAACGGCTACTTTCGGGCGGCCTGCCTGCATAAATTGTAAAAGTGCCATTTGAGCTGTTGCATCCTGCATGGCAACGCGGTCGGGGTTAAAATCCACATAGGATTTGCCGCGTAAATAGGGCTTGGTGGGCAGGCTCTCTGAAAGATGAGCATACAGTATTTTTTCTGTTAATGTCAGGGGTGAACCGGTAAGTTTTCTCGCAGCGGCAATTTTAGCCGGAAGGGCTGCGTAAACTTTTTTGATCATTTCTAAGTCAAATGCCATGATTTAGTCTGTTTAGGTTAATAGACGAGTAGGCAAAATTAGCATTTTTCAGGCTTTTTTCTTGAAAATTTGAAAATATTTGATTTTCATAATGCCTTTGCTTTTTCTGTACTTTAGGGGGAAAATAAAAGGCAAAACTTTCCATTATGGCTATTCTGGAATCAATTACGCATATTGGAATCAATTACGCATAAATGAAAAACGTCCTTCTGCTATTTACAATTATTTGCCTTCTGTCATCAGGTTTGTTTTCCCAACAAACGGATTTAAGCACCGACTCCAAAAATCTGGCGAAACAGAAAATACAGGAGATTAAGAATCGCCTCGACAAGGGTGAAAACTTTAGTAACCTGGCACTTCTATACTCGGATGATTCCAATACAGCTTCCAATGGGGGATGTCACGATAGCCTGAAACGGGGATTTTTCCTTCCTGCATTTGATGCTGTTGCTTTCAATCTTAAACCTGGTGAGCTATCATCCATTTTTGAAACTATTTTCGGATATGAAATCGTTTTGTGCAGGGCAAAACGGGGAGAGGAAATTGATGTCTGCCATATTCTTATCAGACCTAAATAGCTTACGAATGAACAGTTTTCTGTTTGAAAATATTAAAATCTCTCTGCAGTCCATCCGCAGTCAGTTACTGCGTACTATTCTTACAATTTTAATCATCGCCATTGGTATTATGGCTTTGGTTGGCATTCTTACTGCCATTGAAGTTATTAAGTCTTCTATCAACAGCAAATTCACAAACATGGGTGCAAACACATTCACCATTCGTAACCGTGAACAGACTGTACAAATTGGGAGATCGGGTAAGGGGCCTAAACACTATAAGGGAATTTCTTACGAAGACGCGGAACGCTTCAAAAATTTATTTGCTTTTCCCGGCTCCCTCACGGCCATTTCAGTCAGGGCCACTTCAGGTGCAACTCTGAAGTTTCAATCAAAAAAAAGTAATCCTAACCTCAGGGTTATTGGGGGTGATGAGAACTACCTCATTACATCGGGTTATGAGATTGAAAACGGTAGAAATTTTTCTTCCCAGGATCTATTTCTCGGGATAAATGCTATTCTTCTTGGGCAGGATGCCGCGAATGCGATCTTTACAAAGAAAGAAGACCCCTTAAACAAGGATATCACAGTGAGTGGCAAAAAATACAAAGTCATAGGAGTTCTGAAGGAAAAAGGCAACGCTTCTGGTTTCGGCGGTGACCGGATTTGCATCATTCCTCTGACAAACGCCCGGCGCGATTTTTCCCAACCGGACATGCCCTATGTTATCAATGTACTTTCTCCCAACTCCATATTTATGGATGCCACCATCTCAGAAGCAACGGGTATTATGCGTGTCATCCGTGGGGTTCCGGTTGGTCAGGAGGATAATTTTGAATTGACAAAAAGCGATAACCTGGCTACCATGCTGATTGATCTTTTGCAAAAAGCAACTATTGGCGCTACGATAATAGGATTCATCACCTTGCTGGGTGCCGCCATCGGGCTAATGAATATTATGCTTGTTTCCGTTTCCGAACGTACCAGGGAAATTGGGGTCCGTAAAGCATTGGGAGCAAATAAAATTGTTATCCGCAGGCAATTCCTGATAGAAGCAATTGTCATCTGCCAATTGGGTGGATTGCTCGGAATCCTTTTAGGTGTTTCAGCGGGGAACATTCTGGCAATTGTTTTTAATGTTGGTTTCCTGGTTCCCTGGGGATGGGTTGCCGGCGGAATATTACTTTGTGTTGCAGTTGGTATGATGTCAGGAATATATCCGGCGATAAAAGCTTCCAACCTGGATCCGATAGAGGCGCTTAGAACAGAATGATAAAAATTCTTACAGTAATAGGAGCGAGACCGCAGATCATAAAATCTGCAGCGCTGAGCCGCGCTATAAGCAGGCATTTTTCTGATCAACTCAGGGAAGTAATCCTGCATACAGGTCAGCACTATGATGAAAGCATGAGCGGAATTTTCTTCGATGAGTTGCAAATTCCTAAACCCGATTATAATTTACAAATTGGATCGGGTTCACATGGAAAACAGACTGCAGCCATGATTTCCGGGATTGAAGATATTCTTGAAAAGGAAAAACCAAATGCTCTTGTTTTATATGGGGATACCAACTCCACACTCGCAGGAAGTATTGCGGCTTCCAAATTACATTACCCTATAATCCATATAGAAGCTGGGTTACGTTCGTTTAACAAAGCCATGCCAGAAGAGATCAACCGAATTCTCTGTGATCATGTTTCAACTCTTCTTTTTTCGCCCACCCGGACCGGTTATGACAATTTATTAAGGGAAGGATTCAAAGAAAACAGCCTTCCACCCTATTCTGCTGATAATCCTAAAATTTTTTATTGCGGGGATGTGATGTATGACAATAGCCTTTTCTTTTCTGAGTTGGCAGAACAAAAAACAGATATTATCAAACGGCTTGGATTAACTCCGGGACAGTATATTCTTGCGACCATTCACAGAGCTGAGAATACGGATAATCCCCAGCGCTTATCCGCTTTATTTAATGCTATTTTAAAAATTGCCGAAAAAGAAAAAATCACTGTTGTCTTACCGCTTCACCCCCGTACATCTAAATTGGCAGATAAAAACCTTGGTTCAGATCTGCTTAAAAAATTAAAAATAAGCCCATATATCAAAATTATTCCTCCTGTTTCATTTATTGAAATGACAGCACTTGAAAAAAACTGCAAATTAGTAATGACCGATTCAGGTGGTGTACAGAAAGAAGCATTCTTTTTTAAGAAGCCCTGTATTATATTGCGTTCAGAAACAGAGTGGACCGAATTGGTTGAATGCGGAAGTGCAATTATTGCGGATGCGGACGAACCAAAGATCATGAATGCTTACACGCACTTTTCAACAAACGTAAACCTGAAATTTCCTGCATTATTTGGAGATGGAAAAGCGGCTGAATTTATTTGTGAACAACTCATTAAATTTATATCCGCTTGAAATTTCACTCCCATTCCAAACCGAACTAAAATGAAAATATCCTATAACTGGTTAAAGACTTATCTGAACATTGATCTGCCAGCAACAGAAGTTGCAACAATTCTTACAGACTGTGGACTGGAAGTAGAATCAACAGAAGTTATTTCGCTCGTGAAAGGAGGCCTGCAAGGTATTGTAATCGGTCAGGTAATAACCAAGGAAAAGCACCCGGATGCCGATCGCCTGAGCATTACTGTCGTCAATATTGGTACCGCTACGCCCTTGAATATTGTGTGTGGTGCATCCAACGTAGATGCAGGACAAAAGGTTCTGGTAGCTACCCCGGGAACTACGCTCTACCCTTCTGCAGGCGATCCATTTGAAATAAAAAAATCGACCATAAGGGGTCAACTGTCAGAAGGGATGATATGCGCCGAAGATGAAATAGGAATGGGAACCTCGCATAATGGCATTATGGTACTTGATAATTCCGCAGTTATTGGAACGGCGGCCAAAACTTATTTTAAGCTGGAAGACGATTACATTTTTGAAATAGGTCTTACCCCAAACCGTTCAGATGCTGCTTCCCACATTGGAGTCGCCCGTGACCTTATGGCTTGCCTGAATCATAAGGCTTTAGTTAATAACACCGAACCTGTAAAACTGGAGTTGCCGGCATTAAATGGATTTACAAATGATACAAGTAAATCGACAGAAGTCATTATTGAGGACACCATCGCCTGTCCACGCTACTCTGGCATTACAATCAGCGGCATAAAAGTCGTCCCTTCACCGGGATGGCTGCAAAACCGTTTGAAATCAATTGGACTCAAGCCCATTAACAATATTGTTGATATTACGAATTTCGTTTTGCACGAATTGGGGCAACCTCTGCATGCCTTTGATGCGGATAAAATTTCCGGCGCAAAAATATACGTTAAAAAATTGCCTTCCGGTACCAGGTTCAAAACCCTGGACGGAACAGAACGTGTACTTGAAAGCGAAGACCTGATGATTTGCAGTTCTTCAGGCCCCCTCTGTATAGCAGGCGTTTTTGGTGGACTTGAATCCGGCATAACAGAAAATACAACAACTGTCTTTTTGGAAAGTGCATGGTTTGATCCTGTTCATGTTCGTAAAACAGCTAAGAGATTGGGCCTGAAAACAGATGCCTCCTTCCGGTTTGAAAGAGGAACTGACCCTGAAGGAACTGTATTTGCATTAAAACGAGCGGCATTACTCATTCAGGAAATTGCCGGTGGCCATATTTCTTCAGACCTGATTGATATTTATCCTGTAAAAGCAGAACCCTTCAAAGTCGGACTTTCCTATTCCAAATGCGACGAATTAACTGGTCAGCAAATTGAGCGGAAATTCATAAAAAATATCCTGCAATCCCTTGGAATAGAAATTTTAAGTGAAGGGACCGAAGCATTATTGGTATCCGTACCACCTTTTAAAGTTGATGTAAAAAGAGAAGTGGATCTGATTGAAGAAATTCTAAGAATCTATGGATATAATAATATAGAAATTCCTGTTAAGGTACGCGCATCGCTGTCCTATTCAGTAAAACCTGATCCGGAGCAGATTCAGGAAAAAGTATCAGATCTTCTGAGCAGTATTGGATTCAATGAAATACTCACTAATTCTCTGAGCAAAGCGGATTATTATGCTGGTTTAGCTTCTTCGCATACGGCGCAAATGGTTTCCGTTTTACACCCACTTAGCTCGGATCTGAATAGTTTGCGTCAGACACTTTTATTCAGCGGACTGGAAGCTATTGTGTATAACATCAACCGCAAAACCACTGACCTTTGTTTTTACGAATTCGGGAAAACATATTTGAAATCCGGAGAAGGAAAGTATTTGGAAAAGAAACACCTTGCGCTCTTCCTGACCGGACTTAAAGAACCGGAGAGCTGGAACAGTAGATACAAAGAGAACAATTTCTATTCACTTAAAGGATGTGTGGAAGCTGTTTTGTCTAAATTGGGCATCGGCAATTTAAAATATGAATCAGACACAGCGGAATTATTAACTGAAAACCAATGTGTTTATTCCGGAAAAATGGAATTGGTAAATTTGGGAAAGGTGAAGAAATCAATTTTAAAATCAGTTGACATTAAGCAAGATGTCTATTATGCCGATTTTAACTGGGACAACATACTTGCAGCAACCAAAAAAAGCACATTCCGTTTTCAGGAAATGCCAAAATATCCCTCTGTTCGCAGGGACCTTGCATTATTAATAGACAAGAAGGTACCCTTTGAACAGCTGCAACAGATAGCAAACCAAACTGAACGCAAGTTGCTGAAAGAAGTTAATATATTTGATGTATACGAAGGCAACAAAATAGAAGCAGGTAAAAAATCATACGCCATAAGCTTTACGCTTCAGGCTGAAAACGAAACATTGACGGATACACAGATTGAAAAAACAATGGAACGTTTAATGCGTGCCTATCAGGAGAAGGCTGGAGCAACAATCAGATAAACAGAATACCTATCGACTAAAACATTATGAAGATTGACAAACAATACATGAAGCACGTGATGCTATTTCTGGCGTTCAGTTCCATTATAGCTATTCAATCGCTTTACTCCCAACCTGCCGCCCAGTTAAACTCATCAGACATTTTATTTGGGCTTGAAAAGTTAAACACAGTAGGGTCGGTCTTATACATAGCTGCCCACCCGGATGATGAGAACACCCGATTACTGGCCTGGCTCTCCAAAGAAAAAAAACTTCGCACTGCCTATCTTTCGGTTACGCGTGGAGATGGGGGGCAAAATCTGATTGGTAATGAAAAAGGAGATGCACTTGGTTTAATCAGAACACAGGAACTTTTAGCTGCACGCAGAGCGGATGGTGCTGAACAATACTTTACAAGGGCAGTGGATTTCGGTTATTCCAAAAATCCGGAAGAAACATTTTCCCACTGGAACAGGGATAGTATTTTATCTGACATGGTCTGGGTCATACGCAAATTTAAACCGGACGTAATTATTTGTCGTTTCCCAACAACCGGTGAGGGGGGACATGGGCATCACACGGCATCGGCTATTCTCGCTTCAGAAGCATTTAGCGCCGCTGCTGACCCTTCACGCTTTCCTGAACAGCTTGCTTTTGTCCAGGTATGGAAAACAAGAAGGCTTTTCTGGAACACCTTTAATTTCGGATCTACGAATACTACGAGCCCGGATCAACTTCAGATTGATGTTGGGGCATACAATCCGCTGATTGGGAAAAGCTATGGTGAGATTGCCGCTGAGAGCAGATCCAATCACAAGAGTCAGGGATTTGGCTCCGCCAGTTCAAGGGGAACACAGATCGAATACTTTAAGCTGATAAAAGGAGATTCAGCAAGGAAAGATCTTTTTGAAGGCATCGATCAAACCTGGAACAGACTTTCGGTTTTACCGGGAATGTATAATCAGCCTTTTGAGATCATACAGGAAAAGGTAAACGAATGTGTTCGAAAGTTCAAGCCACTGTCACCGGAATTAACTGTTCCTGCACTGATTGAAATTTATGCGCAATTGCTCGTACTGAATTCAGACGCAAAAAAGAGCCCTGAATTGGCGGTAAAAATTAAAGGAATAGATTCCTGGATACAGACAAAACTCAATGAAACCACTCCGCTGCTGCTGGCTTGTTCCGGGATTTGGCTGGAGGCTTCTGCATTAGATTTTATTGGTGTTCCGGAGGGAGTCTTTAACCTGAATCTTCAGGTTATCAAACGAAACAACTGCAATGCAAAACTGGAGAAAATATTCTTTCCCGGCCATACAGACACCATCTGTGAAGTCCCTTTGAAAACAAATAATTTGTATTCATTCAGACATGTTGGCAGATTACCTGCTGACATTGCTTATTCCGACCCATACTGGCTAAGCCAGAAGCATGGAACAGACCGGAATATAAGCGATGGTTATTCCTGCTGTTTTGAGGTCGAGTCTGATGAGCTTAGCTTCTGCATCGCTTAAAATAAACTGGTAGGGTATATGGTTATATTCGATCCGTTGAATACTTTTTGAGTAATTTTTACCATTTATGCTGAGAGAAGCCAGTAAATAACCTGATGCGTTTGTATTCTTTGTGCTTAAGTTTACTTC
>Ga0207067_10102_pt1 | contig 28340 bp, 22 predicted proteins | sample Alteio_BWMinCont_25_FD_153484 | JGI IMG/M metagenome (GOLD analysis project Ga0207067, IMG submission 153484) | Enriched cells from forest soil in Barre Woods Harvard Forest LTER site, Petersham, Massachusetts, United States -... | ecosystem: Environmental > Terrestrial > Soil > Temperate forest >...
GTAATCAACAATCTCATCTTCTAAGTTTCTTTGTGTATTTTGTATCACCTCTCCAGGTTGGGCAGGCTCTATCACCGCTTCAATAGAAATGAATTCCTCTTTCAAAATAGTGTAGCTCGAAAAAATACTGTCTTTCTCCTCCTGAATAAACTCCTTTACCCCTACCCTGTTGACAATGGCTAAGGTCTTTTCCTTCATGTGCTTCAGCTGGGCATCCGTATGACTGTCGGCAAGTTTTTCAATAACAGATGGAACAAAAACGATAAAAATACCAACAATCAGTATTTTAGAAAGCGCATTGTATAAAGTTAATTTGGTATAAAGCTTCATACTATTGAATTCAGATATTGGCTCTGTATCCAAGGCCACGCACAGTCTCAATCCAATCCGCAGGCTCAAAGCCGGATAATTTTTTGCGGAGGTTTTTAATATGAACATCAATGTAATTGGAATCAAAATCATCTTCCAGCAGGTTACCCCAGATATGCTCCGTCAGTTGAAGGCGAGTCAATACCCTGTTTTTATGCAGGACAAGATAATGCAACAAATCAAACTCCTTTTTAGTCAGGTTCACCGGTTGATCCGATTGGGAGACCATCCTGTTATCAATATCAATTTTAAAGCCCTTCACCGAAATAACATTATTTTGCAGGCCATGTTTTCTACGGATAATAGCCTGCATTCTTGACTGAAGTTCAAGCAAAGAAAAGGGCTTAGCCAAATAATCGTCCGCACCCATATCCAGACCCTTTATTTTATCATCCACTGTGCCCCTGGCAGTAAGAATAATAACGGAAGCATTCTTAGTAGACTTAAAAACTTCCTTTAAGAGATCCAATCCGTCATAATCAGGCAATCCCAGGTCAAGCAAAATAAAATCATAATTGTTCACATAAATTTTCTCCGAAGCTTCCTTACCGGTATGCGCCTGATCACAGAGATAGCCTTCCTTTTTCAAAAAAACTTCCATCTCTTTAGCGAGACCGGTTTCGTCTTCAATGATCAATACATTCATGAGTTAATAATTTGTTAATCAAAAAAAATGAACTTTCAATTACACATTCAGGCAATCAATAATAATATCACAGGACTTAATAATCTCCTCCTTCGTAATGATCAGCGGTGGAGCAATCCGCATGCTTTTCATATTAAACAAAAACCAATCAACAATCAGTCCATTTTTTACACAGGCATCAATTACTTTTTTATTTTGCTCAAAATTTTCGAGCTCAAGAGCAACTAACAGACCCTTAACCCTTATATTTTTTATCCGTTTATGCTTCAGTCTTTCGGCAAACAGTTTTTCCTTTTGCTGAACCATATTCATCATATCTCCGGCCAAAATAATACGCAAAGTAGCATATCCCGCTGCACAGCAAACCGGATGACCACCAAAAGTAGTAATGTGACCAAGTTCAGGATTAACAGACAGGAAAGACATAAGCTTAGCAGATGAAATAAAGGCCCCAAGAGGCATTCCTCCGCCCATCCCCTTCGCCAGACAAAGAATATCAGGCACAACTCCATAATGTTCAAACGCAAACAACCTTCCGGTACGCCCATAACCGGTCTGAACTTCGTCAAAAATCAATAAAGCACCTGTTGCAGCACAACGTTCAGCCAGTTTTTTCAAAAAATCAGAAACAGGCAAAACAACCCCCGCCTCGCCTTGAATAGGTTCAACTATCACTGCAGCGGTCAGATCAGTAATAAGCTGCAAATCATCTTGCTGATTAAACCTAAGAGATAAAATGTCCGGAAGCAAAGGATAAAAAGGTTGTTTTAACCGCTCATCACCCATCAGGCTCAATGCTCCCTGAGTACTGCCATGATAGGCGTTTTTGAAAGATGCAAACTGTTTTCTTCCCGTACACCTCTTAGCCAGTTTCATAGCTCCTTCAATCGCCTCAGCACCGGAATTAACAAAATATACACTGCTTAAAGAGGCCGGCAAAACAGAAGCAAGTAATTCAGCCAATTGCACCTGAGGAGACTGTACATATTCCCCATAAACCATTACATGCATATACTTATCCACCTGCTCCTTAACAGCAGCCACCACCTCAGGATGGCAATGCCCCAAATTAGAAACAGAAATCCCGGAAATCAGGTCCATGTACTTTTTCCCGGAAGTATCATAGATATAACAACCCTCCGCCCTTTCAATTTCCAGCGCAAGCGGAAAAGGACTCGTCTGGGCCACATGTCTAATAAATAATTCCCGTTGAGTAATCACAGAGTAAAGTTAATAACCTGAAATTGTATATTTGATAAAAAATAGCCTAAAATTTAATGTCTTTCTCAAGCCATAATAAAGATCAATTATTAAACAAAAAAATAAAGCAGCGGCGAAGAGCCTTCAGAAAATCGGGAAGCCAGCCAGAACGAAAGCATTTTTTGATACGATTTCCGGGCGGGACATTTGACGAAAGCAGGCGCTGTTCGAGGCCAGGGCAAACAGCCAGAAGGCTGTTTGAGCCAGTTTCGTGCGCTCGCTCCGAGTTCGCCTGCGCAGGAGAAATCGTATCAAAAAATTCCCGATTTTCTGCCAGCGATGAGCGCTGCTTTATTTTTGCAATAATGATGATTCTACAATCATTTTTGATTGCAACCCAGCTAAATGCTCAACAAAAATCCCCCGCTAGACTCAGCCCACTCGAAAAATTAAAGTCCGCCATCGCATTCCTTCAAAACGATACCGACATGGCCCATGCATCCTGGGGAATTAGTGTGGTACAGGCCAAAACAGGAGACATCATCACAGAATACAACAGCAATCTGAGCCTGGCCCCTGCATCAACACAAAAAGTAATTACCACAGCCGCCGGGCTCAGCATACTCGGGCCCGACTACACGTATAGAACTTCGCTGGAATACGATGGAATACTCGATTCCACAAACGGAATCATCAAAGGAAATCTGATCATCAAAGGATCGGGAGATCCAACTATTGAATCATTTTTCTTCAAAGACAAAAATGATACCAGTTCAGTAGTAAAAAAATGGGCAGGCATCCTGAAAACGAAAGGCATCAAATCCATTGAAGGAGCTATCATTGCAGATGCCTCCGTATTTGAAGACGAAACAACAGAATCAAATTGGGTATGGGGAGATATGGGAAACTATTACGGAGCAGGCGCTTCAGGTCTAACCTATATGGACGATATGTACAGCATCTGGTTTAATTCAGGAAAAAACGGAGATACGGCAGGAATTGCAAAAATTACACCCTTTATTCCTGGATTCAGAATAACCAATTACGTAACGGCTGCAGGCACAGAAGACGAAGCTTATATTTATGGAGCCCCCTATTCCGATGCGCATTATGTAAACGGCACCATACCAGCACACAAAACAAATTTTGAAGTCAAAGGATCTCTGCCCGACCCTCCCTATCTGCTTGCCTTTAACTTAAAACAGGAATTAGCACAGGAAGGCATTTCTATACAAGGCGAAGCCACCACAGTTCGCCAGTTAAAACTAAATAAGGCATACAAACAAAGCCCGCGTAAAATTTTATATACACATACTTCCCCATCACTTGAAAAAATAGTTTACTGGACAAACATGACAAGTAATAACCTGTTTGCAGAACACATTTTAAAAACCATTGCCCTGAAAAAGCAGCATTTTGGTACTGCAACCTCAGGTTTGGCAGAATTAATGAAATTCTGGAAGAGTAAAGGCCTTGACACCAAAGGCATGAGCTTGATGGATGGATGTGGCATGGCAAGGGCCAATACTGTCACACCAAAACAGTTGACTGATATTTTTTGCATACTGACAAAAGATAAGGCATATACAGCCTTCTACAATTCACTCCCGGTAGCAGGAAAAACTGGCACCCTGAAAAACTCCTTCAAAGGCACCAGCGCTGAAAACAGGATACATGCAAAAACAGGCAGTTTCAACCGCGTACGTTCATTCGCAGGTTATGGCACCACAAAAAACGGGGAACAAATTGCTTTCTCACTGATCGCAAATAATTTCGATTGCTCAAACAACGAAATGAGAACAAAACTCGAGCGGATAGTAGTTCTTATAGCCGAACTGGACTAAAACTAAACTAACTACTAACAAACAAGTACCGATCACCGTTTTCCGCTCACCCGTCATTTCGTAAATAACATCTCCCTGTACTTCGGTAAGGGCCAAAGCTCATCATCAATAATCAATTCCAGTTTATCCACATGATACCGGATACTGTCGAAATACGGCTTTATTCTTTCACAATAAGCAACAGCGAGTTTCTTATGATCCTCAATAACATTCGCCTTCTTGCGATCCTCCGTCATCTCATTAACACTGTTTTTGATGGAAGAAATACGTTCAGAAATCTCCTTTATCATTTCCAATTGGGTAGAAGCATTCGTTTTAAAATCAGCAGCGTTAAAAATATCCTTCATCTTATGCACATTATCAATTAAGAGATTCTGGTACCGGATTGCAGTAGGAATAATATGATTCAAAGAAATATCGCCAATGATACGTGACTCAATTTGAATCTTCTTGGTATAGGTTTCCAGGTAAATAGCATGGCGCGCCTCCTGTTCCCGGTGACTCATGACATCCAGATGTTCAAATAAACGGATAACTTTATCACTTATGTAAGCATCCAGTGCCTGAGGAGTGGTTTTAATATTCTTCAATCCCCGTTTGGCAGCCTCCCTCACCCATTCTTCTCCATAACCATTTCCCTCAAACAATATTTTTTTTGAAGATTTAATGGACTCCACCAGAATCTGAAAAATAGCCTCATCCTTTTCAACGCCCTTATCAATCAAGGCATCCACATCCTTCTTAAACAAAATAAGCTGATTCGCAACAACTGCATTCAGCACTGTCATGGCGCCTGCACAATTAGCTGAAGAACCCACCGCACGAAACTCAAATTTATTACCCGTGAAAGCGAAAGGAGAAGTGCGGTTTCTGTCCGTATTGTCCAGTAAAATATCGGGAATTTTTCCTATCCCTAATTTCAAATCGGTCTTTTCATCCGGAGTCATCTTGCCTGACTTTACCTTTTTCTCCAGGTCATCGAAAACCCGGGTCAGTTGAGAACCAATGAAAATAGACATGATAGCAGGTGGAGCTTCATTTGCTCCAAGACGGTGATCATTGTTGGCAGAGGCAATACTCGCACGCATCAGGTCCGCATGATCATGTACTGCTTTAATGGTATTAATAAAGAAAGTAAGAAATTGCAGATTCGTTTTGGGCGTCTTGCCAGGGCTCAATAAATTTTTACCGGTATCGGTTCCCAGGCTCCAGTTATTATGTTTACCGCTCCCGTTCACACCAGCAAAAGGTTTTTCATGCAACAGTACCCGGAAATTATGCCTCCTGCCCACCTTTTCCATAATATCCATCAGCAACTGATTGTGATCAACAGCAAGGTTGCACTCCTCATATACAGGAGCACACTCAAACTGGTTAGGAGCAACCTCATTATGACGGGTCTTGATAGGAACACCCAACATCCAGCACTCCACCTCCAATTCACGCATAAAAGAAGTAGCCCGGTCAGGAATACTGCCAAAATAATGATCCTCCAGTTGCTGACCCTTAGCAGGAGCATGACCAAACAACGTACGGCCGGTCATAATCAGGTCGGGACGTGCATTAAAGAGCGCAGTATCTATTAAAAAATATTCCTGTTCCCAGCCAAGCGTAGCTGTAACCTTAGCAACATTCTTATCAAAATACTGACATACATCTGTCGCAGCTTTATCAAGTGCATGCAGGGCCTTTAACAATGGAGTCTTAAAATCAAGAGCCTCTCCGGTATAGGAAACAAAAACAGTTGGTATACAAAGTGTTTTGCCAATGACAAAAGCAGGAGAAGTAGGATCCCAGGCCGTATAGCCACGTGCTTCAAATGTATTCCGGATACCACCGCTTGGAAAACTCGATGCATCAGGTTCCTGTTGCACCAATTGGTCTCCCCCAAATTTTTCAATGGCACGCCCTCCTTCCACAGGAGTAAAAAAAGCATCATGCTTTTCCGCAGTCGTTCCCGTCAGGGGCTGAAACCAATGTGTATAATGGCTTACTCCCTTTATTTTTGCCCAGGACTTCATAGCTGCAGCAACCTGCTCAGCCATTTTTCGGTCTATCTTGCTTCCGGTATCAATGGCAGATAAAACGCTGCTGTAGGCTTCTTCAGAGAGGTATTCCCGCATGGCATCCCTGCCAAAAACATTTTTGCCATAATAGTCCGAAATTGCTTCCGAAGGGAGTTCAATGTTAACGGGAGTGCGGTTCAAAACCTCCTCTAAAGCTTTAAATCTGTGAATTGCCATGCTTTTTATATTTTTTAAGTTAAATTTAAAAATAATTAGCTTTTCTGGTAACTACTCCCTCTATTTCAGGGGGGCAACATGAAAAAAATAAATTATTTGACAAATTTATGATGAAATTTCGATGATTGCCCACTAAAACTTCAATTTTTATTAACAGAATGCGAATTATCTCTTGTTATCTATAAAATCCCATACATTCGCCTTATGAAACTACTCCGGGAAATGTGCAGCATTCAGGCCCCATCGGGCAATGAAACAGCAATGAAAGATTTTGTATTAAACTACATACACAAGCACAAAGGAAACTGGAAAAATCAACCAAAAATTTATCATGGAAAAGGCTTTCAGGATTGCATTGTTCTTACTTTCGGCAAGCCCCGCACAGCAATTTTTGCCCACCTCGACTCCATTGGCTTTACAGTACGATATGGAAAACAATTAATAAGAATCGGAGGACCAGATGCAAAAACCGGTTATAAATTAGTAGGAGAAGACGCCCAAGGTAAAATTGAATGCGAATTAATAGTAGCCAAAGACAGAAGCCTCTCCTACAAATATATCAGCCTTTTGGAGCGGGGCACGATGCTAACTTTTAAGCCCGATTTCAGGGAAACCAAAGACTTTGTTCAATGCTGTTACATGGATAATCGCCTGGGTGTGTGGAACGCATTAAAAGTGGCAGAAACACTAAAAGACGGGATAATAGCATTTTCATGTTGGGAAGAACAAGGCGGAGGCAGTGTGGAATACCTCGCCAGGTTTATTTATAAAAAATTCAAGGTGCAGCAAGCGCTTATTTCCGATATAACCTGGATAACCGAAGGAGTGAAACACGGGAAAGGTGTCGCTATTTCACTGCGAGACTCAGGTTTACCAAGAAGAAGTTATGTAAACCGGATAGTAGCAATAGCACAAAAACACAAACTTCCATTTCAGCTTGAAGTAGAAGGCAGCGGAGGCAGCGATGGAAATTCCCTGCAGCGTTCCCCCTATCCCTTCGACTGGTGCTTCGTTGGTGCTCCGGAGGACCATGTTCACACCCCGGATGAAAAAGTCCACAAAAAGGATATAGCCGGAATGGTGCAATTATACAAGGTTTTGATGAAAGAGCTATAGCGAATCTATAAACTCCTCTATTGCCAGGTATACATAATTTAGATCTTCGGTTGAAATGCAATACGGAGGCATTACATATATAATATTCCCAAGCGGACGCAGAAGTATTCCCCTTGCAATAAAAAAAGTATATATCTGCTTACGCAAAGTATTAAAATATGAGGTTCCTGAATCAGACAAAAGTTCAATCGCCAGAATCGTTCCCCTGCTTCGTGCATGCTTTACTTTTTTTGATTTCCCGATTTTTTGAACAAAATCAGTGTGTAACTGTTCAATACGAATAACTGCCTCCATCGTTTCCGCCCGTTCAAACAATTCCAGGCTACCGATTGCAGCAGAGCAGGCAATCGGATTCGCTGTATAGGAATGACCATGAAAAAAAGTTGTAGAAGCTCCCGATTTAAAAACTTCAAAAACAGGCAGCGTGCAGGAGGTCACCCCCATAGCCATTGTACCACCTGTAAGCCCTTTTGACAAACAGAACAGGTCTGGGTGAGTAGTCAGGTAATCGCAGGCGAAAAACTTTCCCGTACGTCCGAATCCCGTCATCACTTCATCAGCGATCGTAAGAATACCCGCTGATTTACAAAGAGTCAATAAGGCATCCAGTACCTTGGGCTCATACATCAACATCCCAGCCGTACCGAGAACCAGTGGTTCAAAAATAAATGAGGCAATCTGTGATTTTGAATGCGCAAGGATAACACTCAACTCACTGAGTATTTCCACCTCTTTACCGGGAACAGGAACATCCAGATAAATTACATCAAATAACAGATTCTCAAAAGGCTTGGTAAAAGCACCCCGTTCACTCACCGACATCGCCCCAAAAGTATCCCCGTGATAGGAATTTTTAAACGCAATCACCTTATTCCGGATCTCCCCTTTATTGTACCAAAATTGAAACGCCATTTTCAAAGCCACCTCAACAGCAGTGGACCCATTATCAGAATAAAATACCTTCTTTTGATTCCCGGGCAATCTGCCCAGAAGCAATTCAGCAAGTAAAATAGCCGGTTCATGCGTAAAGCCGGAAAAAATCACATGGTCCAGTTTACCAGCCTGTGCAGCCACTTTCTGAACAATATGAGGATGGGAATGACCGTGAATATTGGTCCACCAGGAAGCAACAGCATCAATATATTTACCACCATCTGCTTCGTACAAATAAGCCCCCTTCCCCGATACAATAGCAATTTCGGAATTAAATAAAGTTCCATCCGAATAAGGATGCCAGACAACAACAGAATCACGATCCACAAGGCTCATACTAAACATAAATGTTGAAAAAGTAAAAATTAAATATTCCTGAACTGTTCCGCAAAGCGCCTGATTGCAGTTTTATCAATCATAGCTTCCTGTGCAATACTACCCAATAGTTTTAACCCGGTTTGTTTCAAAATAATATCAGCCGACCCCTTATTGTATTCACCAGTAAACAAAATACCTAAAACCGGGATATTGCGTCTTTTCAATTCACTGCAGGTTAACAAAGTATGATTGATACTGCCTAAATAAAAATTAGTAACCACGATTACATACGCCCCTAAGTGCGAAATAAGATCAGCCACCAGGTCCCTGTCATTCAGCGGAACCATCAATCCACCTGCCCCTTCAATTATTAAAGTCCTGTTCTGGGATTCCGGTAAAACGAATCCGGCAAGTTCTATATGAATACCTGCCAGTTCAGCTGCTTTATGAGGAGAAACCGCATGCTCCAGGCAATAGGCTTCCGGATGAACTTTTGAAACTCCATTGCTCAGCAAAGAACGAACCAGCAAAGAATCCGTCAAAGGTACTAAACCACACTGAACCGGTTTCCAGTAATCCCCCAAAAGTGCCTCCGCCAAAACAGCAGAAGCGATAGTTTTACCAACATCCGTACCAATACCGGTCACAAAGAGTTTCCTCATAAACAGAAGGATTCAATTTCATTTAGCAAACCCTGAATTTGTTCAAAAGTATTGAATGTATGCAGACAGATTCGTATGCATTCAGATCCCGAAGCAACGGTAGGGCTAAGAATTGGTCGTACATCATAACCCCTCGACTGAATAGAGCCCGCCAATGCTTTTACCTTCACATTACCTTTAATAATTACACATTGAATAGCACTGAAACTCTCCTCAAACAGGAGGCTTTTCAAAAGCCCTGCTTTTTCCTTAAAAAAAACAATTCGTTCTCTAAGCATATTAATTCGTCCTTCCTGGGCATTCAAAAAATGATAGGCACATTGAACGGCGATCAGGCTGTGAGGAGGCAAAGCAGTAGAATAAATAAAAGGCCGTGAAAAGTTAATTAAAAATGTCCTTAACTCTTCACTCCCTAAAATGATGGCGCCATGAACTCCCAAAGCCTTTCCAAATGTGTGTACGCGGGCAAACACCTTCTTTTCAAGTCCAAGTTCCACTACTCTTCCCTTCCCTTTTTCACCAAACACACCCGTGGCATGAGCTTCATCCACAATCAGCAGTGCATGATATTTTTCACATAAACCCAGAATTTGCGAAAGCGGAGAAAAATCACCGCTCATGGAATAAACAGATTCAACACCAACATAAATTGTTCCTGAAGCCTTTTTCATTAACGCTTCCAGATGCTCCAGATCATTGTGTCTGAATTTAAAGGCATGAGCTGTACTCAAACGGACACCATCAATGATAGAAGCATGACTCAACTCATCGTAAAGAATTGTATCCGAGCGACTGGCAATGCAGGAAAACAAGCCAAGATTGGCATCATATCCCGAGTTGAAAATTAATCCACACTCAGCCTTGTGAAAATTGGCAACAGCCTCTTCCAGTTCCTCCGCCAGCAAAGAATTCCCGCTTAATAGCCGGGAGCCGGTAGCCCCATTCACCAAAGACTTTTGAAAACCTACCTGCTTCTCAATTGCTCCAGCCAACTCTGCCGACCTGGCAAAGCCAAGATAATCATTGGAACAAAAATCCAATGAATCAGACAGATTTAGGCGCAGCAAACGCAAGTTGCCATCAATTCGCCTTTTATCCAATGGAGATTTATTTTCTGGAAACATCTAAACGAATGCCACCTACAATACTTAAAGAAAGAATGTTGTGCCGGATCAGGCCATTACCTTCGTAAGTATCATTGCTGTAATATTTATACTCAAATGATGGATTTAGAAAGATATACACTTTGCTGTAAACTTTATATTCACCAATCAGGCCGGCATTAACGCAATAGGCACTCGCAATTTCACCATTCCCGAAAAAGTTAAGATGTGTTGCACCTGAATACCCAAAATAACCGGCATTCCCTTTAAAAGAAATCGTATAATTTTTAGCAGCAGAACGGGTAAAAGGCGCTTCAATAATAAAATACATTTTCACGAAACTGAAATCCTGATCAAAAACAATGGTGTTTCCTTCAGCAGGTGATATTCCAGGATGGAGTGTCAGCTCAGACAAAGAATGGTCTTCAAAGCTCAGACCAAAACCCAGATGTAATCGGTTCATGGGAACCAAAATTTCCATATTAACCAGAGAGATAGGGTTGTTAGCAGTAAAATTAACCCTTCCTGACTGAATCAAATTGCCGTTTCTGTCAAACAATCCGGTATTTCCAATACTTGAATTCCACCATGCTGCACCCAGTCCATATCCGAAACCTGCAAAATATTTACCGGATTGCGCTCCTCCCTGACTATAAAAATCATTGGATTGCGCATTCAATTGAAATGAACCTGCACCAATCAAAAACAACAAAACAGTTAGTCTAAACAAATTCATGTTTATTTTTTACCTGGAAAGGCGCTCTGGGCTTAATCCCCAAAAGTTGGAATAGTTCCATATCCGAATTAAAATCCGGATTAGGCGTCGTCAGTAATTTATCACCCGCAAAAATCGAATTGGCCCCCGCCATAAAACACAAAGCCTGACCCTCAGCCGACATTTGAGTACGTCCCGCAGAAAGGCGGACCACAGTTCCAGGCATTACAATACGGGTAGTAGCAATCATTCTCACCATATCCCAGATAGGAAGCAAAGGCTGTTCCTCCAGAGGAGTGCCTTCAACAGGTACGAGCGCATTAATAGGAACCGATTCAGGAGGAGGATCCAAGGCAGAGAGGGTTAGTAACAAACTAACACGGTCTTCAACAGACTCACCCAGACCAATAATACCACCGGAACAAACAGTCACCCCCGCTTTCCGCACATTCGCAATCGTATTCAAACGATCCGAGTATTTACGGGTAGTAATAATACTTTTATAATTATCCTCAGAGGTATCCAGATTATGATTATACGCGTAAAGACCAGCTTCCGCCAGCCTTTGAGCCTGAGACGCTGTCAGCATACCAAGCGTGCAACAAACCTCCATTTCAAGGCCATTCACAGCCTTCACCATCTCCAGCACACGGTCAAAATCACTGTTATCACGAACCTCACGCCATGCAGCCCCCATACATAAGCGGGAAGCCCCACCCGACTTCGCTTTTTTAGCTGCGTCAAGGACTTCTTCCACCTGCATTAACTTATGAACCTCCACACCAGTATGGTAACGGGCAGACTGAGGACAATACGAACAATCCTCCGAACATCCCCCCGTCTTAATCGAAACCAGCGAACTCACCTGCACCTCACTAGGATTATTAAACTTCCTGTGCACCGTAGCTGCCTCATATACCAACTCCAATAAAGGGGTATTATATATACCCAATATTTCCTCAAAAGTCCTTTTTGTCATAGCTTCTTATGCTTCTTTACAAATTTAATCTTTTCCCCCTGAACTCAAAATTTGAATAACTTTGAATCGACCACTGCTTTATAACAATGCGGATAGACATCATTACCATCCACCCCGAATTAATCACCAGCCCCTTCGCGCATTCAATCATAAAGCGAGGCATAGCAAAAGGCCTTGCCGAAGTCAACTTCATCAACCTGCGTGATTTCTCGACCAACAAACACAAAACAGTAGACGATTACCAGTATGGAGGCGGAGCCGGCATGGTCATGATGATAGAACCACTTGCAAACTGTATTGAACAACTAAAATCAGAACGCCCTTATGACGAAATCATCTACCTAACACCAGATGGACCATTATACAACCAGCAAACTGCCAATACCCTTTCCACCCTCAAAAACATTATCCTGTTATGTGGACATTACAAAGGAATAGACGAACGGGTCCGTTCCCTTTTCATCACCCGCGAAATCTCCATTGGAGATTATGTACTTTCCGGTGGCGAGCTGGCCGCAGCAATAGTAGCAGACTCGATCATCCGGCTTATCCCAGGAGTGATTTCCGATGAAACATCCGCCCTTTTTGACTCCTTTCAGGATGGACTCCTGGCGCCTCCGGTTTACACCCGGCCGGCCGATTATAAAGGCCATAAAGTACCCGAAGTGCTGCTTTCAGGGGATTTTGAAAAAATAGAAAAATGGAGATCAGAGAAAGCCCATGAGCGAACCCAGCAAAGAAGACCCGATTTATATCAACCATAGAAAGCCGTAAACTGATACTAACAGGTTAACTGAGGTAAAGTTTTGATACTGAGAACGTTTTTTCAAAAAAACTATTATCTTTACTTCTTAATTGATCAAGATAACTTGAGCCTATGAGTGACGACACAGAGTTTATCGAGCATGCCTATAGTTTAATGTCAGATCAGCAGATACTTCTGGCATATCTGGGCGATGTAACACCGGAATTGATCAATGCCATCCTCAAAGGCGTAAAGAATGATTCTGTAGCCTTTCAGGAAGAAGAAATGCAGACTAAGAAAAAAGTCTACAACATTATCGTAGAATCCCTTGAAAACATTACCCGGCACTCAGAGGTAGAAGAAAAACAGTTGAATTTATCACTTTTCCTGTTGGGTAAAACCGGCAAAAATTATTATGTGGTATCTGGCAATTATATCTACAACGACCAGATAGACAATTTAAAAAACATGATTGATGAAGTAAACATTCTTGATAAAAACGATATCAAAAAAGTTTATAGAAATATTCTTGCTGAGGGAAAAATATCTATTAAAGGAGGAGCTGGCCTTGGCATCATCGACATGGCTATAAAATCAGGAAACAGGCTTGAATACGAGTTTGTGCCGGTAGAGAACAACATTTCCTTCTATATATTAAAAACTCAGGTCAGTTCCGAAACAACATAGTTTTCAAAAAAAGAGATTTGTATGGACCCATTAATTATTGAAAAGACGGAATTCGCACCAAAAGTTATATTGGATCCGGTGAATAACAAATTTGAGCTGTCAGGTGAGTCGAGACCCGAAAATGCAAGTAAATTTTATGAACCCATAGTAAAATGGTTAGAGCAATACCAGGCAGTTCTTTTTTACCAAAAAGGCCAGAGCGGGAAAGCCAACAAAGTACTTTTTGATATTTCACTGGATTACTTCAATTCCACTTCAGCCAAACACTTATTGGATATTTTAAAACAATTAGACAACTTCTACAACGAAGGACACGATGTGCTCATACGTTGGTTCTTTTATGGTCAGGATGAAGACATGCGGGATTCAGGAGAGGAATTCAGTAAACTGATCAATGTTCCCATCGAATTTGTTGAAAGAGAAGGATAATTCCATTTTTAGGCCGTATGAAAAAAATTTTAGCAAATGACGGGATAGATGCCCAGGGCAAATTACTGCTCGAAAAAGCCGGATTCGAGGTCATTACTGAAAAAGTTCTTCAGGAAGAATTGGCAAAAGCCATTAATACAAACAACTACGAAGGCCTGACAGTTCGTAGCGCAACCAAAGTGCGCAAAGACCTGATAGATGCATGCCCCAACCTAAGGCTCATAGGTCGTGGAGGAGTTGGTATGGACAATATTGATGTACAATATGCTAAAGAAAAAGGTCTGCAAGTGGTCAATACACCCGCTGCATCATCCCATTCTGTAGCAGAACTGGTCATGGCACATTTATACAATGCAGTTCGGTTTTTATATGACAGCAACCGGCAAATGCCGGTAATTGGAAATACACAATTCGACACCCTAAAGAAAAAATATGCCAAGGGAATAGAGGTAAAAGGCAAAACCATGGGAATAATAGGTTTTGGACGAATAGGACAGGCCGTTGCAAAAATTGCCTTGGGAACAGGAATGAAAGTAATAGCTTCCGATCCCTTTATAAAAGAAGCCACACTGGATCTTGAAATTTCAGGAATTGACAGAAAATTGCAGGTAAACATCAGAACCATCCCAGCCGAAGAAGTACTTAAAAATTCAGACTTTATAACCGTACACGTACCTGGAGGAAAATTGATTACCGAGAAAGAATTTTCATTGATGAAGATCGGAGTTATTGTCATAAACGCTTCCCGGGGAGGAGTCATAGATGAAACAGATCTTTTGAAAGCATTAAATTCCGGAAAAGTAGCACATGCCTGCCTCGATGTTTTCGAAAACGAACCCACACCCAATAAAGAACTCTTATCACACCCAAGGATTTCTCTTACACCACATATAGGAGCAGCCACTGAAGAAGCCCAGGAACGCATTGGGATTGAATTAGCCGAATTAATCATCAGTAAGCTCAAATAAATAATCAGGATGTGGCCAACATCATCCCCTTCAAAGGAATAAGACCCGCAAAAGACAAAGTCCAGCTGGTAGCATCAAGGTCAGTTGATGGCTATCCCTTAAAGGACCTTCAGGATAAGTTAAAGAGCAATCCCTATACATTTCTTCATATAATAAATCCCGATTTCGATGATGGCCAGCCAACCAGGCCAGGTTCCAAAGAGCGCCTGCAAAAAATCAAACAGAAATACGAAGACTTTAAAAAAAGTGGGATACTGTTACAGGACAAAAAAACCTGTTACTACATTTATCAGCAGTACAAAGAAGGCACCACGTTTACAGGCATAATTGGCTGCAGCAGCATAAACGACTATTTCAAAGGAGTCATTAAAATTCATGAACAAACACTCACCGAGCGGGAAGAAAAGCTCAAAAAATACCTTGAAATATGTGACTTCAATGCCGAGCCGGTTTTATTCAGTTATCCCAACGATGAGGTCATAGACCATCTCACTGCAGCTATTACGGACACCACACCTACAAATGATTTCACAACAACAGACAGGATAAGTCATAAGTTATGGGCAGTGCAGGATGAAAAAACCATCCTCACCCTTCAGGAACGTTTCCGGCAGATACCGGCAGTATATATCGCAGACGGACATCACCGCTCCGCCTCCTCCGCATTATTGGGCCGCTCCCTCCGCGAAAAAAATAAAACCCCAACAGGAACCGAACCTTACAATTATTACCTCGGCATATTCTTTCCCGAAACACAGTTGAAGATTTATGATTTTAACCGCATCATAAAAGACCTGAATAATTTAACCATCCAGCAGTTCTTAGAAAAGCTAAGTGAAAAATTTGAGTGGACAGATAAAGGAAGCGAAATATACAAACCGGTTAAAGTGCATAATTTCAGCATGTACCTCAAAGATAAATGGTACACACTCACACCGAAAGCCGGAGTCGTAAATGACAAAGAACCAGTTGGATCGCTCGACGCATCCATACTTACAAAGCATATCCTCTCCCCTATTCTGGGAATAAACGATTTAAAAACAGACAAACGCATAGCCTTTGTCCCGGGAGTAAAAGGGATGCAAGAGTTAAAAGAACAAGTAGACAAAGGAAATGCCTCAATTGCCTTTGCATTATATCCGGTTTCCATGCAACAGCTCAAACACATCGCAGACACCAACAACATCATGCCACCCAAAACCACCTGGATCGAGCCCAAAATGCGAAGCGGCCTGGTAATATATGATCTGGAAATAACATGAACCTCAAAGAAAAACTAACAACCTTCAAAAAACAACTGCCGCCAACAGTTCAGTTAGTAGCAGTTTCTAAAACACAGCCGGCCGAAGTCATAATCGAAGCCTATCAAACAGGGCAAAGGCAATTTGGAGAAAACAAAGTACAGGAACTGCTCAGCAAATATGAGCAACTCCCAAGGGATATTGAGTGGCATCTCATTGGGCACCTGCAGACAAACAAAGTCAAATACATAGCACCCTTTGTTAACCTTATTCAATCCGTAGACAGTCTTAAACTTCTCCAGGAAATTGATAAGCAAGCAAAAAAAAACGAGCGTATGATTAATTGCCTCTTGCAGATATATATAGCAAAAGAAGAAACAAAATTCGGATTAAGCTTTGAGGAAGCCCTTAAACTTGTCAACTCAGACGAATTCAATCAGCTAAAAAACAGTCAAGTTATAGGACTGATGGGAATGGCCAGCAATACCGAAAATCAGCAACAAATCCGGAGTGAATTTCATTCATTAAAAATATTCCTCGAACAAATACAAGCAACACATCCCTTCATCAGCACACTATCCATGGGAATGTCATCCGACTACAAAATAGCCATAGAAGAAGGAAGCACACTCATACGTGTAGGAAGCACATTATTCGGGGAAAGAAAACCAATAATCCAATCACAACAGCAATAATTGCAGCAACAAGAACAGCTCCAGCAGCAACATCCTTCACTTTACCAGCCAGTTCATTAAAATCCGGAGAAACAAGATCAACCAGAAGTTCAACAGCAGTATTTAAAAGTTCAGCAACAAACACCAACCCCGCAGCAAAACAAATGGCCATCCATTCCCATACATTTAATTTCAGAAAAGCACCCAGAATCACCACAAATAGCAAAATCACGCAATGTATCCGCGCATTAGGCTGAGTCCGAAAAAAAAGCCGCAACCCCTTCAATGCATAACCAAAACTCGAAATCCGTTTTTTCATTTCAGACAAAGTTCGTCAAAAACGAATATAATTTTGTCCCTTAACCAAAAAACCTTACTTTCGCATTCCTATAATTCTACGGACTGGTAGTTCAGCTGGTTAGAATACGTGCCTGTCACGCACGGGGTCGCGGGTTCGAGTCCCGTCCGGTCCGCAAGTAGTAGTAAGCCCTCCAGAGAAATCTAGAGGGCTTTTTTATTACCGGGTTACATGGCGGGTTACACAAATACACAATTTCACAGCATCCCTTCGTCAGAAAAACTGTAATAACCAGATTCTGCCACAATCAGATAGTGTTGGGAAAATAAATGTTCCGCCTTTTTCATCAATTGTTCTATCATCTATATTGAAATCAACAACTCCAGTAATTGGAGGTCCAAGCACCCTATATGCACCTGTGACATTATTAATATCTGTAACATAATAGCCAATCTGTGAGAAGGAAAACAGGTAGGCCAGGATAAGTAAAACGGTTAAAGTGAAATTCGACTTCTTTACCACTCCTGAAATTAAATTCTGGTTTTCACTAAGGCACTTCAAATCCAGCCCAATTTTAGACAAATTGGACGTAGTTTTTTTCTATATTTACGCGCTACAAAAAACTAACAAATAAAATGAACCTCAACATTACCAAATTAATTCCTTTTGCAATCTTATCGCTCCCCATCTTACTTCACGCACAGGGCTTTCAGGTCAACCTGCAGGGTCAGGCGCAACAAGCTATGGCAGGAGCAGGAACGGGATTTATTCTGGACGGATCAGCCGTATTCTTTAATCCGGGCGGAGTTTCCTTCCTCACAGAAAACAGTATCAGCGCAGGAGCCACGGCCACCATCGGCAACACCACATTTCTGGATGCAGACAACAATTCCCTGGCACATACAGTGTCACCCGTAAGTACACCTTTTACAGCTTATGCAGTTTATGGTGCGAAAGACGGTCCTCTAAAAAAGTTAAAATTTGGCATGGGCGTTTATACCCCGTTCGGAAGTGTAGTAACCTGGCAGCCGGGATGGACAGGACGGTTTGCCCTCACCTCCATGAAATTACTTTCAATTTTTTATCAGCCTACCTTAAGTTATAAGATCTGTGACAAATTAGGCGTAGGTGCAGGTCTTGTAATAGGAACAGGAAATTTAGAATTAAAGCAGGACTTACCTGTTGTCGATGCAAACGGGAATTATGGAACAGCTGATCTCAAGGGATCAGCCACAGGTTATGGCTATAATCTCGGCCTTTTTTACAGGCCTTGTTCCAAATTCTCAGTTGGATTAGATTACCGCTCCCAGATAAACATGAGCGTCAGCGACGGGTCAGCCATTTTTACAGTACCTTCTGCATTAACTTCCAACTTCCCTTCAGGCCCCTTCAGCTCCTCCGTATCATTACCATCCGTCATCACATTAGGCCTTGCAGATTCCATTTGTTCCAGGCTCGTTTTGGCGCTCGATGTCAATTATATTGGTTGGAATTGTTACGACACCCTCAAGTTTAATTACAAAACTACAACTTCAACTTTACAGGATACCAGGTTACCAAGAGATTACAAAAATACATTCGCCTTCCGCTTGGGTGCACAATACCATTTAACAGATAAAGTTGTTGCACGTGCAGGAATCAGCGTAGAACTCACACCGGTCCCCGACGGATTTGTCACCCCCGAATTACCGGACGCTAACCGCGTAAATTACACTATAGGTTTGGGATACAAATTCTGTAGCCGTTTATTAGTAGACGCTTCCTATACCTTTGAAGACTTTTCGCGTACAGACAAGAATACCGCACTCGTATTAAACGGTACTTATAAGACCTATCTTTCAGCAGCAGGGCTGTCTTTAACCTATAAATTTTAACAAAAGCATGAAAAGCAAATTCCATAAAATCTTTATTCTATCGGCAGGTATAATCGCATTCGCGTCCTGCAAACCTAAACTCACTCTACCAACAGCATCAAAAGGCAGAATGGATCCATCCCGTTATGTAGCAGTTGGAAACTCCATCACCTCTGGATTTGCAGATGGAGCCTTGTATTATAACGGACAACTGGTGTCCTATCCGAATCTGCTTGCCGGACAATTCAGATTGATTGGCGGTGTTAATTTCAATCAGCCCCTGATGCCCTCAAGCTCTGTTGGAGTTGGATCTACAGGTAATGCACCCTTTATACTGGGAAATTCAACGGATTGTTTGGGAGTCACCTCACTGGGTCCGATACCTGCTGCAGCTTCCGGCGACCTAAGTGCACTCGCAACAAACATATTTGCCAGCCAGGGCCCATTTAACAATATGGGAGTACCCGGTGCCAAGGCTATAACAGTGCTTGCCCCGGGATATGGCAACCCTGCAAACGGAACCGGATTTTACAACCCTTTTTTCGCCCGGATGGCCTCTGCATCAACTGCATCAATTTTATCAGATGCTTTGTTAATAAATCCCACATTCTTTACCCTTTTCATTGGTAACAACGATGTACTTGTCTACGCCATGAATGGAGGAGCCGCTGATTCCATTACTCCGCCAACAGGTATGGCAGGAGTTGGATTCGATGGAAGTATCAATGCCATTGTAAATGCGCTGACTGCCAATGGTGCAAAGGGCGTGATTGGCAATATACCCGACATAACAGCACTGCCATTCTTTACCACCATCCCCTGGAATGGATTAACGCTTCGCCAGGGTCAGGCAGACACCCTCAACAGCGTGTGGCAGGACTTCAGTACTGGCAAACCTCTTTATAACTTCCACGCAGATAGCAACGCTTTTTTGATTGCCGACCCAACTGTACCTTTCTTGGGGCAAAGACAAATTAAAAAAGGAGAATTTATTTTGCTGAATACGCCCCTCGATTCTATCAAATGCTATAAAATGGGCACCTTAAAGCCTATTCCCAACCTGCATGTATTAGACTCCGCGGAGATTGCGAAAGTTAAAACCGCCATCATTGCTTATAACAATATAATTAAGTCAGTTGCATTGGCAAAAGGCCTGGCTTTAGTAGATGTAAACGCATTCATGAACAAGACAAACAAAGGAATAGTATATAACGGTATTGCAATGAACACAAAATTTGTAACGGGGGGAGCCTTTTCTCTGGATGGCATTCATTTGAATCCGATCGGTAATGCCATGTTGGCCAATGAGTTTATAAAGTCCATCAATGCAACCTTCGGCTCCACTATTCCTCAGGTTGACGCCACCAAATACAGGGGAGCAGTATTCCCTTAAGAAGGTTTATACTTTCAAATGGCGTTTTGTAAATAAAATTATTAACTTTAAAAAACAATAATAAATCAAAAAACAATCAATAATAAACTATAAAACAATGATGAAAACTTACTTATCTCTTACTGTTGCACTTGCCATAGGCTCAGCAGCAACAGCTCAAACCTGTGTTGGCACGCGCTATGCAAGTGATGTGTTTACAGGAGTTACAGCAACAACTGGAATTGTTTACGGCTCAAATATTACTTATACAGGAACAACTCAAAGCCTTACGCTGGATTTGTATGAACCAACTGGAGATGTTTTAGCGGCCCGGCCTTTAATTGTTTGGGCACACGGTGGGAGTTTCATAGGCGGAACAAGTGCAGATGCAGATGTGGATAGCCTGTCACACAGGTTTGCAAGAAAAGGATATGTCTGTGCCAGTATCAATTACCGTATCGGTGTTGCATCATTCGATTCACTGGGAATGATCCCAGCTGTTTTAAGAGCTGTTCAGGACATGAAAGCATCAGTTCGTTTTTTCTACAAAGACAGAGCTACGACAAATACATACAAAATAGACACCAATAATATTTACATTGGAGGCAGTTCTGCCGGTGCAATTACCGTACTGCATTACGTTTACCTGAAAAGAACCTGCCAGATTGATCCTTACTTCGCGCATATAACTGCAACTTCACTGACAAAACTTGGAGGACTGGACGGATACAGCGGAAATCAATGTTATTCCGACAAAGTAAAAGGTGTAATCAGCCTTTGTGGTGCTTTAGGAGTATATGGCTGGATGGAAGCAGGCGACCTGCCTCTTTGTTCCATGCATGGTACTGCTGATAAAACTGTGCCCTACGGCCGTGCCATAGTAAATCCTGGTCTTCCTATTATGTATACGGATGGAAGCCGCATGATCTATCAGCAGTCGCTGGCAGTTAACGTACAGAATAATTTCTATACCTGGATCGGTGCAGGTCACGTACCCTATGCCGCGAATGCAGCCTATATGGATACCACTGTAAACTTTGTACGCGATTATTTAAATGGACGCATGGGGATTACTTGTACAGCTTTGCAACCTGCAGATGCCACTTCGGGAACAGCGAGCCTGTATGCATATACGCCCTGCACTACGAATGTTTTTTATTCATGCACACCTGCAGGGATACAGAACTACAACGAAAATCTTTTTGAGGATGTTTATCCAAACCCATCAAGCAGCAGCATAAACGTTGTATTTTCAAGCAATAACTCTACACATATTATTACACTCAGTGATATTACAGGCAGAGTTATAAAATCAGATATCAGCTCAGAAGCTAATTACACACTTGAAAAGGCTAGTTTGTCATCGGGTATTTATTTCCTGCGGGTCGCCAACAAACAAGGAGAAACTTCCGTTAGAAAAATAATTTTCAACTAGCTAGATTTAGGCTCGAAAAGCCCAAAGTAAAAAGGCTGTCATTCGACAGCCTTTTTTTATCATATTAATTCCACCCTTACCTTACCTTACCTTACCTTACCTTACCTTACCTTACCTTACCTTATTATACTATATCCTATCCTAAAAATCCCAGGCGATCAAACCCTTCACCACCTCCAATGAAAGCGGCTTCACTTTTTTCAATTCGCCGGAAACATATTTCACTTTCAAAAACCCCAATGCAGGTACTATCCACTTTTTGCTCTCCTCATTCAGAGCCGCAATCAGCAATGATATCTGGAATAACGAAGTAAGTTGCTCAAAAAAAGTCCTCGCAGAAGCTTCTTTTTCATCCTGCGCTAATGCCTTCAGATCAACAGAAAACAAAATCAGCAGATCTAACTCCGCCTTTACCCAATTTCCAAAATCAGCATTCGTTGTAGCGTTCAACAGTATTTCCTCACAGAGCATCTCAAACCCCTTCGACTTCTCCATGGCACGGAGCATATCAAGAATAATAATATTACCCGATCCTTCCCAGATAGGAAGCACCATCACATCCCGCATCAGCTTAGGCATAACGGTATCTTCAATATAACCTAGTCCACCCATCAGTTCCATACTCTCTCTTGTAATATAAACCCCGGTTTCGGCCGACCATTTTTTAGTCATAGGATTAATCAGGCGAAGTAAATTCAATTCCCTTTCATTTCCATTATCCGCTCCATCAAGTGCCCTAATGGCTCTCCATACCAGGTAAAAATTAGCCACATTCAAGGCCCCAAGTTCAGTAAGCTTAGTCCTCACAAGCGCATGTTCAAGGGCGTTTTTTCCAAAGGTTGTACGGAAACTCAGAAACTGGTATGCCTCAATCAAGGCTCTGCGTGAAACAGCAAGAGCAGCTATAGAATTATGCAGACGGGAAATATTCATCATCTCAGCCATCACTTTAAACCCGGCTGATTCATTTCCAACCAATTTGCCCTGCGTATCTTTAAGCATACATTCAGCAGATGCCATGGAACGAACACCCAGCTTATCCTTCAGGCGGATAAACTCAATAGCGTTTTTCGAACCTGAGCGTAAAGTTTTTTCTACCAGGAAAATTGAAAGTCCCTTGGTTCCCTGCACCTCCGAATTTGTTCTCGCCAAAACGAAAATCAGATCAGCATTAGCATTGCTGCAAAACCATTTCTCACCATTTAAAAGATAATTTTCCCCTTCCTGAAGTTCCGCAACAACAATATTAGCGCCAACATCCGATCCCCCTGTTTTCTCTGTCAGAAACATTGCTCCGGTAAAAAAGCCATCGGGATTATCAGTATACAATTGCGGCATCAAACGGGTTTTATCATCTTCCCCGCAATATAAATCAATCAGGCGTGCAACTCCATCGGTCATGCAAAGCGGGCAATACTGCCCGCACTCACTCATCGCAAAAATATATCCCGCCATAAAACCAAGCCCCTGCTTTTCATTTTTGAATTCAGCTCTCAAAGCAGGCTCCCATTTCACCCGAAACATTTCAGATTTCACAGCAATACGCATAAGCTCCCAATACGATGGGTGGAACCGAATCTCATTAGTCGTTTCTCCAAGGTGATTTCTCTTCACCAGTTCCGGACCGCTTTTATCCGCCAGCATAGACAACTCATTCATTCTTCCAGCCGCTTCCTTACCAAGAACCTCTAGTTTATCCTTCATATAGCTTAACCCGCCGGAAGAAAATGAATGTTGAATATAATTCCTGAAAATTACATCACTTTGAAAAAAATTAACACTTTGGCGAAAATCATCCACAAGCACCTTGTTTTTTTCAGCCGGGTAACTGTTAAGCGGGTAGTTGGTAAAAGGAAGATCGACAGATTTCATAATAGATGTAATGCTTATTAAAACTCAAAAATACCCTTCTTTTCAGCATTGTGAAGTTTTGATGAAAAAAAACTTCAAAAAAAATTTGCAGGTTTGTAAACTTGTTTTACTTTCGTCCCTTTCTTTTACATAAAAGGGAACTAAATTTATAGAATTAATATCAGTAAAAAGAACAAATTATGAACAAACTTTATGCTGTCTTCTTTATCACGCTGCTGCTGCAGCTTCAAGTCAATGCTCAAAATCATATCATAAAAGGCACCGTTAAGGATGTCATTACCAATGAACCCATTTATGGTGTTTCGGTAGGCGTAAAAGGCACAACGGTCGGTGCATCAACCAATTTTGATGGTGAATTCCTGATCAATGTCTCAGATACTGTAAAAAAACTGGTATTTCAGCTTATAGGTTATAAAAGAAAAGAAGTGGCCATAAGTAATAACATGGTCGTAAGTTTGCAGTCTTCCGCCCTGGAGCTGGAAGGAACAGTAATTACAGCAAACGCTATACAGCGTGAGAAACGCAGTTTAGGTTATTCTACTCAGGAAGTGGGCGCAGAGGACTTAACCGCCGGACAAAATGTCAGCGCGATCAGCGCGCTGCAAGGTAAGGTATCGGGAGCAAATATCACAACAACTACAGGTGCGCCAGGGTCATCCGTGCGTGTAGTGTTACGCGGAGGCACTTCACTTACAGGAAACAATCAGGCATTGATGGTAGTGGATGGTGTCCCAATAGATAATTCTAATTTTTCCAACGGGGACGACCTGAACAACCAGGTAGACTACGGTAACCGGGGAAATGACATCAATCCCGAAGATATTGAATCGATTTCCGTCCTCAAGGGACCTGCTGCGGCAGCCTTATATGGCTCACGTGCATCAAATGGAGCTTTAATAATAACCACCAAACATGGCCATAAAAATAGCGGAGGGAATACAAAGACAGACATTACCTTTACATCAAACATGACTTTTTCAAATATTTTGAAAATGCCTACTTTTCAAAATCAATATGGCCAGGGTGATGTATACCCAGGACGCGATCCGGTGGACAGACGCGAAAATTTTAGCTGGGGACTTCCCTTTAATGGCCAGGAGAGACCCTGGGGACAGGACATAAATGGTCAGCAGCAGGTCAAACCCTATGCTGACTTGCCCAATAATGTCAGGGACTTTTTTAACACAGGTACAACGCTGAATAATAACCTGTCTCTTTCCGGAGGGAACGATAAAAGCACCTATTATCTTTCACTGAATTCCCAGAACAACAAGGGAATTGTACCCGGCACCTCTTTTGACAAGTATGGAGTTCGCTTCAGCGGAACAACTGAAATGTCCAATCATTTTTCAAGCAGTGTATCCATGAATTACACAGACATTTCAAGCAATCTGGGAAGTGGAGGACAAGGTCCGGGATCAATCTACAGCAACCTTTACCAAACCGCCCGTGATATACCTATTCCATCCCTGCAGAATTTTGTTAATCCTTTTAATTGGTACAATGATGCAAACGGCAAGTATGGCTTCTATGGTGCTTATACGGTCAACCCTTATTTTGTTTTACAAAATTTCCAGAATTTAGATGCGGTGGACAGGCTGCAGGGAAATTTTTCTGTTTCCTATAATAATTTTGGTTGGCTCACACTTACTGAAAGAATGGGAAGTGATGTATACTCAGACCGAAGAACAGAAGAATGGAAGAAATATAGCTATACACCTTATGACACCTATTATACGGGCAATAATCAAATTTATCAAGGTAAATATTCTTCGGATATTTTCAATTTGAATGAATATACCCATGATTTTATTGCAACAGCCAAAAAAGATTTAACCAAAGATCTGAAACTTATGTTTCTGGTTGGCAACAACATCAGACAAAGCAATTTGACGGAGACATTTGGTCAGACTAACGCTCAGGGGGGGCTTGCAGTGCCTGATTTTTACAATCTGGCAAACTCAAACGGTCCGGCTTTAACAGCCAATACCTTGACTCAGAGGCGTCTGGTAGGAGTGTACTCGGATGCAGATCTGGCGTATAAAAACATGTTGTTTCTTGGAGCCACAGCCCGTAACGATTGGTCATCCACATTACCTCTCGCCAATAATTCATTTTTCTACCCAAGTGTAAACGCCTCATGGGTGTTTACAGAATTGATTAAAGACACTGCCAGACTAAGGAAAATTATTTCTTTTGGTAAATTAAGAACAAGTTATGCAAGCGTAGGAAATGATGCTGCCCCTTATTTAACATCTACCGTATTCAGCCAGACAAATATCAGCGGTGGGTTTGGAAATACACAATTCCCCTTTAACGGAATAACAGGATATGGACTTTCAGGTGTATTAGGGAATAATACGATAAAACCTGAGCTTACCACTGCTGTTGAAGGAGGTGCAGAGTTTGGCTTTCTGAAAGATCGTATAGGTTTTGATTTTACCCTTTACCAAAGCACCTCCGTTAACCAGATTATAAGCGTACCAATGGCCAACTCTTCCGGTTTTACCAATCAGACCATAAATACCGGTGAAATTCAAAATAAAGGTATAGAGGTATTGCTGCGAGGCACACCTGTAATGACCTCCTCCGGATTTAAATTGGATGTATATGGAACGTTTACCAAAAACAACAATATGGTTGTATCCATTGCAAATGGAATAGATCAGGTAACCATTGGCGGATTCTCCAGTATGGCAGTGGTTGCTGCAGTGGGAAAACCTTACGGAACATTTTACGGAGTTGATCTTTTAAAGGATAAAAACGGTCACACGGTAATTGACTCTGCCAGCGGCCTTCCAAGAACCACACCCAACTCTCAGTATTTTGGGAGCTACAACCCCGACTGGATGGCTTCATTAGGTGTAAAGATGTCCTATAAAGGATTTACCCTGAATATTTTGTTTGATACAAAACAAGGCGGGGTCTTTTATTCCAACACTAAATCGTTAACCGACTTTAATGGAACAGCAGCAGAAACTGTTGTCAATGGTTCAAGAGCAGACTTTGTGTGGACCAATTCCGTTTATGAGGATTATAAAGGGAACTATGTAACAAACAATAATGTTAAAACGAATGTGGAAAATTATTTTACAAATACCATTCAAAGTGCCCCTGGGCAGAACATTGTTGATGCAACCTATATTAAATTACGGGAGTTAAGCCTGATGTATGCACTTCCCTCTAAAAGGCTTGCTAAAACCTCATTTGGAAGCGTAAGTTTAGGTGTATTTGCAAACAACCTGTTTATCTGGACTCCTAAATCAAATGCCTATACCGACCCCGAAATGAACTCCAGCGGAGCATCCAACACCCAGGGATTTGAATTTTCAGCACAGCCTTCACAACGCAACTATGGATTTAATATAAGAGCTACATTCTAATTTAAAAGAAAGAAACAATGAACAGAAAATTTTCATTAAAACTGGCAGTACTTGTATTATTAGTGATCGTAATTGCAAGCAGTTGTAAAAAGTACCTCGATGTAAATACCAATCCGAATGCACCTTCCAAGGTTGACATAAGCGTGGTGCTTCCGTCTGCTGAGATTGCAATTGCACAAATCGTCGGATACAATTTCCAGGTTTACGGCAGTATGTGGGTACAACACTGGACACAAAACCCCAGCAGTTCCCAATATAAGGCAATAGATCAATATAGCCCTGCCGCAGCCGATTTTGACATAGGCTGGAAAACCTTATATGTAGATGCTTTGGAAAACCTGACCTTTATTGTAAATACAGGCACCGCATTAGGCAAGACGCAGTACGTTGCCTGTGCAAAAATTTTGCAGGCATATACATTTCAGGTTCTGACAGATGATTTTGGTGATATCCCGTTTTCTCAGGCTTTGAAGGGTGATCAGGGAATGATTTCACCAAAATACGACAAACAACAGGATGTTTATACGGGCATAATTACACTTCTCAATCAGGCTATTGCCCTGATTGACCCAAATGCTCCGAATGCTCCTACTTCTAATGACCTGTTGCTTGGAGGAAATATGAACACCTGGCTTAAATTCGCAAATACATTAAAACTTCGTGTTTATTTGCGTCAATCAGGAGTTAATCCAAGTGTAGCTCAGGCTGGAATTATGTCACTCGCAGGAGCACAGTTTTTGGGCGCTGCAGATGAAGTGAAAATCGTTTATACTTCTACAGGTGGAAACACTAATCCGCTCTATGCCTCCATGGTAGCCTTAAATGGCACCCAGGATCTTGTCGCAAGCTCTACTGCAATTGACACTATATGGAATTGGTACGACGATCGCTTGCCTGCATTCTACAATGCACTTGCAAGTGGTGCTGGCTTTGGAGGAAGTGGTTATGCAGGAATAACCCAGGGTAATTACAATGCAGGGATTCCAATCTCAGCGATTTCTATTCCAAGTGCAGCTGTTGGGGGATTTTCAGACCCTTCCTCTGCACCCGCCCCGGTAAAACTCATGACAGGTTATGAAAGTTTGTTCCTTCAGGCCGAAGCAGCCATGCGTGGATGGCTGGCAGGATCAGATCAGTCACTTTACCAACAAGGTATTACAGCTAATTATGTTTCGTATGGCATAAACGATACCCTGCCACCCTATTACTATGCGGCAGGAATGCCTGCTGCTTATCCCGTCGCAGGAACCTTACA
>Ga0207067_10104_pt1 | contig 28132 bp, 20 predicted proteins | sample Alteio_BWMinCont_25_FD_153484 | JGI IMG/M metagenome (GOLD analysis project Ga0207067, IMG submission 153484) | Enriched cells from forest soil in Barre Woods Harvard Forest LTER site, Petersham, Massachusetts, United States -... | ecosystem: Environmental > Terrestrial > Soil > Temperate forest >...
ACTTACTTCCGCCTCGCTCTTATTTACTCCTGACCCGCTTTTAGCGAGTGTCACTAACGTCGAGCTGTCGCCCCTGATCTATAAATCTACCTTGGTTGCCCCCCTTGACGAAAATCGGGAGATCAGCGTGTTGCTGGCGCTGCCATCGTCGGATCCAACCGGTCTCGCGGCTTTTATCAAGCATGTCTCTACCCCTGGTGATCCACTATTCCATCAATACTTATCGCCTGAACAATTCGCGCAAAGGTTCGGTGGCAATGTGACAGATTACAGCGCTATCGAGAACTGGGCCGCTGCTAACGGGTTGACCGTATCACATGAATCCGCTAGCCGAATCAATCTGACCGTCCGCGGCAAGGTATCTCAGCTACAAAAGATCTTTAACACCAAATTGAATACCTACCGCACACCGGCGGGAGTGACATTCTATTCGGCGAGTGTTAAGCCCGTTGTGCCGGCCGTCATCTCCTCCAAGAGCAAACAGCTTGCTCCTCTGGCAAAGATCGCCAAAACGCTCGGTGAAAATCCAGCCACAACCGACGGTAAGATGAAGCCCAATGCCAATGGGAGTGGTCCTGGCGGAACTTACAACGCAAAGGATCTGCGTACTACCTATAGTATTCCGGACTACGGCAAGTATAGTAGTAAGATCGTATTGGCTGTTTTCGAGCAAGGATCGTACAGCACCAAGGATACCGAGAAGTACTTCACAACGAATCATTTACCTAACGTTAAACAAACCCGGATATCAGTAAATAACTCTCCGGTTGTTAACGAGCCGGCCATTGAGGTCGAGGCTTGTCTCGATGTCGATATGATTGTCGGCATGAATCCGAACGTCTCGGAAATATTGGTTTATGTCGATGACTACCAATACGATGCATTTAACGTTGCTATTGTTGACGCTATTAGCCAGATCGCCAGCGACGATAAAGCGCAAATCGTGAGCATCTCTTACGGCCAAGATGAAGGGTTTCAAGGCAATTCGGCTCTGGATGCCGAGAACACTGCTCTGCAACAGTGCGCAGCGGAAGGGATCACGGTGTTTGCCAGCTCCGGTGATAACGGTGCTTACGGGGATGGTTACAACTATCCTTACAATGTATCTGATCCGGCATCGGAACCGTTGGTTACGGGTGTTGGAGGTACAACGCTGTTCACTGGATCCGGGGGAACTCGTGAAAGCGAAACTGCTTGGGACGAGTTAAACGATAGTTTTGGCGCTACCGGCGGCGGTATTAGCACCTATTGGTCACTACCTGATTGGCAAAACACAACCGTCGGTGGGACTTCTTATGTCACCGCTAATGGCGGCTCCGCCGATTACCGGAACGTACCGGATGTGGCGGCCGTAGGGGACCCGCTAACCGGAGTTGCGGTTTATGTCAAAGATCAAGGGGGCTGGCTACAAATCGGAGGTACCAGTGTTGCGTCGCCAATTTGGGCGGGTTACCTCAGCACGATCGAAGCAGCCTACAGCTACTTCAAACTGGGAAACATCGGATTTTTTAATCCGCTACTATACGCGGTGGGCACCGTCGATTTCGGTGTTGGATCTCCCTCTTCCTATCTGTACGACATTATTCAAGGTCAGAATGGGGACATTGGCTCCAGCGCCCCCGGCTACTTCAATGGCTTCGGCTATAGCAATACCACAGGGAACGGAACGATTTGGGGACAAGGACTTGCTGCCCAATTAATGATCGGGCAAAACCAGCCGGGGCCATTACCCGGTGCGACCTATGCTTTCAAGGTGAAAGTCATTGGCACAACTGCCGAGTTCAGTTGGAACCATTCCCAAGGCGCAGCGGGCTACGCCCTCGGCGTTTACCATCTTGACAACTTTGGCAACCCTTTCCCGGCCGTCTTTCTGACAAAAAGTAACAAGCTCACGGTAAAGGATCTCCCTCCGATTCCTCCTGATATCGGAGTGGCTTACTACGCCTTTCTTTGGGCCTTTAACGCGAGCGGCGTTTACTCGGATCTGACTGTCTTAAACTTCAACACGAAGTAGCCGGCTATCCTTGGACAACGGCGCGCCACGCCCCAGCCGAGGAAGGTGCGCCGTAGAAACGCGCCTGAAGCGCGGCGATCCGTTTTCAATGTGAGCGCCGCGCCCAGGAACTGCAATGTTAACCGCGAACGAACACGAATAGACCCCCATATTTTTGTCACGCTCATTGGCGGTGCCGCCACAGTGGTTTTCCACGTTACGGACAACTTGGCGCGATGTTCTAGTTGTTAGGTTCCTCGTGTTTTGTTTGCACGCGGCCGGGGTTTTCGTCCCGTAGGGACTACCGATCGTAGCCTGGCAGTTTACTGCCTGGAATAGGCAAGAAAAATGAGTCCGTCTCGTAGAGACGGTTTGATCTCATTGGGTCCGATGCGGCTTCATTCGGCCTATTAAGACGCACCAACCCGATCACATCCGTCGCGGCGGAGACGAAACGTTTCTTCTAACCTTTCCCAGGCAGTAAACTGCCAGGCTACGATCGTTCAGTCCCTACGGGACAAAGAATTACCTATTCTTAGGTTGACGCACATGGGCGACTGCCGGACGACGGCTGGTTCATCTACGGTTCGTCAGTTTCCTAGGCCTCGCAAGCTCAACCTAGGCTATTTTATTTCCGTGCCTCGCACCTCCACTAGGCTCCGCTCCTTTAAGACCGATTAAGCTTCGCGTCCATTCGCGCTTCCTATTCGTGTCCATTCGCGGTTCCTATTCGTGTCCATTCGCGTTTCTAGCCTGGCACTTTGAGATCGACATCAAACCCGAGCGTCGCTAGACCGGTACCAAGCCGCCACCCAGCGCTCAGATGAGCCCCGGCATCCCGAAAAATTACCCAGGCTTCTTCTCGCTAGTTACGGAACGACGATGGTACCGGGCGATAACAGCCCACCTACACACTCACAACAAGGACACAAATAATGTCTAATTCAAATCCTCGCCTCACCGCTTTGCGTCTGCCTGTTTGGCGCCTCCTATCAGCGGTACCGGCACTCGTGCTCGTATTAACCGCGTGCAGCACCATCGCGCCGTACGACCAAACAGCATACGAACACGCCACGAGCACCAAGGCAGAGACACTCCTGTTAATGGACCGAGCGACTACATCCTACAGCCAGAATACGGACAAAATCGATGCGGTTATTTTAGATCTCAACAAAGCATACGAGTACGACAAAGGTCGGGCCAGAAATCAGTTCACCGTGGGGCTGTGGACGAAATTGCTAAGCCCGGACGACCTCTTTGGCGCCTTTATCCGGAAATGGAAAACTAAAGGCCAACTTCATCCGGGCTACATCGAAGTGAAAAAGAAAGATGTAGAAGACGCCTTTGATCAGATCATTGAACTTGAGCAAGGAAAACAAAAAACCGGGACCTAATCCAACTTCTTATGCCGACCTTTAATACCGACAATTTTGTCCAGACCGTTCTCACGGACGTGAGCAGCCTCGCCGCCACGCTGTTTAAGAACTATGCAGGACAGGCCGAAACCGATGCCCGAGCTTTTATCCAAGCCTCCAAAGACAGAATCGCTGAGGCCGCTTCACTCTATCAACAGGGCCAAATCGACCAAGACGATCTCGAAGATATAATTCACGACCAGAAAGCCTTGGCCGAAATGCACGCCCTAAAAAACACCGGGCTAGCCAGCGCCGCGATCGATACGTTCACCAACGGAGTGATCCAGATCATGATCAATGCTGCGTTTGCCGCCTTGAAGATCTAATATTGCGATTTCACCACAAAGCAGACTTCGCCCAGCCTCCCCCTTTAGCTACGTCGGCCAAAGACACAGAGAGCACAAAGGTCGAGTTCAAATACCACGTATCCTAGGCCTCCGCTCCGCTCTTCAGGTGCAGATTCCTTATCCGCGTAAATCCGTGTTCATCCGCGGTTGAATCTCCTTCCTAGGCTCCGCTCTCTTAAGACCGATTTTCATTCGCGTCCATTCGTGTCCATTCGCGGTTAAAAGCTTTCCACCTTTCACTTTTCACTTTTCACCTTCACCTAGGCCTCCGCTTCGCACCAACCTAGGCTATTTTGTTTCCAGCCCCGAAATTCTCCGGGGTGAATGCTTCCGACTACGCCCCATCTCCCCTTTAGCTACGTCGGACAAGTCGCACCTCTACTAGGCTTCGCGTTTCAAATTCATATCTTTGCGCCTTTGCGGCTTTGCGTGAGATTTCTCTGCGATCTTTGCGCTCTTTCGCGGCTATTAAGGTTTTCCACCTTTCACTTTTCACCAACTAGTCCGACATAGCTAAAGGGGGAGATGGGGCGAAGCCGGATCACCTTTCACGCTCTTCTCGCTCGCCCCGGCTTTCCATCGCCAGCCGGCGGAGCCGCTCGGCCTCGGCGACGTCTCCTTCTGCTTGCCGTATCTCGGCGAGGTTAAGCATCGACATCAGGGTACTCGGATGTTCCTTACCTAGAAACCGAGCCATGTCCTCAAGCACCTGCTCTTGAAGCTGGCGTGCCCCGGCTAGATCTCCTTGTGCGTACAACGTCTGGGCCAGGTTGTTCATCGACATCAGGGTATCCGGATGCTGTTTACCCAGCAGCCGAGCCCTGGCCTCGAGCACCTGTTCTTGGAACTTGCGAGCACTGGCCAGATCTCCCTGAGCTTTCAGCGTGTGTGCCAAGTTGTTCATCGACGTCAGAGTGTTCGGGTGCTCATTACCCAGCAACCGAACCATGGCTTCGACTACCTGTTCCTGGAGTTTGTGTGCCCTGGCCAGATCCCCTTGAACTTTTAGCATGAGGGCCAGATTGTTCATCGAGGTCAGCGTATCCGGGTGCTCGTTACCCAGCAGCCGAACCCTGGTCTCGAGCACCTGTTCCTGGAGCTTGTGTGCCCTGGCCAGATCTCCCTGAGCTTTCAGCGTCAGGGCCACGTTATTCATCGATGTCAGAGTGTCCGGGTGCTCACTACCCAGCAGCCGAGCCCTGGCCTCGAGCACCTGCTCTTGGAGCTGGCGTGCCCCGGCCAGATCCCTATACGCGTAGAGGGTATGGGCCAGGTTGTTCATCGACTTCAGGGTGTCGAGGTGTTCATTGCCCAGCAGCTGAGCCATGGCTTCGACCACCTGCTCCTGGAGCTTGCGGGCGCTGGCCAGATCTCCTCGCGCATAAAGGGTATGAGCCAGGTTGTTCATGGAGGACAGGGTGTCCAGATGGTTGAGCCCAAACACGCGCTCGCAGCTTTGCAGGATCTGACGTTCCACAGCTTCCGCCTCTTGATACCGGCCTTGGGCATGCAGCATTGCGGCAAGCCCGGACAACGTGTCCAGTGACCGTGCACTATCTGGCTGATGGCTTTTCCATAGATCGGCTAGCTTACGCCACCAACCGATTCGAGCGCTGACGAACGCGCTAAAATCAAATGGCTTTTCTAGCACGAGGAAGAACGCATCCAAAGCCGGTAGATCTAATAAGCCTTCCTGGTGTCTATCGAACGCGATCGTCATCCCTCTTTGGTACGCACTGAGATGCCGCGTAGTACAGTCAGCGAGTTTCGAAAACTCGGCCTTCCTTTTGAAATAATCCAAGATCGCATCGATACGCTGACGAGCCACGGACCGATCCTCTGCCTTGGCTGACTGGTTTCTGATGAGGGCCAGTTCCATCAATCGATGGAACCGGAAAGTTCCAGGAAGATCGCGGATTTCCTCCACGAAAGAGTAATCCTCTCCGGTGAGGGCCGCGAAATGGAAGTCGGCTGGAATCAAACGTATCTCAATCAGATGATCGAAAAGCGCTTCATCGAAGCTGCCGGCGAGTGCGAGGCAACGAAAGGTTTCGAACACCCCTCGCTGCCCGGTTTGTAGATAGCGAAGACAGCGGATTTGCAGTTCAGCTGGCGTTCCGCCTAAGTCAGCGGATTGGAAGTTAGCTCCCTGCTCGTAGACAATGCCGTAAGCGAGATCGAGATAATAAGGGTGAAATGACGACTGTTTGTCTTGGCTACGCTGTTCGCGCGTGGCCGCGAGGATCGCATCCGTATGTTTTCGCAAATTGCCGGCTGTAGTCAGATCTCCGCGATCGTTATGATAAGCCGCTACCGATTCTAGAAATGTCAGCGCGTCTTTCTTCCCGAGTCCGCCAACGTGGTGTTCACTGATCCGCGTTCCCCATTCGGGATCAAAAAGCTCAGCCCAACGGTTCTTATTTCGCCCGAGCAACACGCAGCCAAAGCGTCCGGAAAACACCGCTTCGGGATCAGTCAATATCCCGCACCAGTCGGCCAAATATTTTTGGATGTCCTCCGCGAGAGTGGTTGATTGAATTCGCTCGAAACCATCGATCGCGACGCAAAGCGCATTATTAGGATGGTCCTCCAGCCATTGCTCCACATCCGCGGCTAACACGGGCGCCAACTCCGCCTCCATCTCCTTTTCGGTCATGGACTCAGGGTTTAGTCCGCGCTTATTCAACGAGCCTTTGCGAGCTCGGTTGCGCAAGTAAGTCAGGGCCTTACCCAGCAATTGAAACAGACCGCCCACGGCAGCACCCGCTGTAGCGACCTCTGACACTCCCGCGGCCAGTTTTACGGATGCTTCCGCCAGCGTGGTGGTGCCTAGCGTAGAGGTGTTTAGGAGGTCGGTTAGCACGCTGTCGTTCAAAGCAAAATTCTCACCTGGATGCTGCGCTCGCCAGAGTGTGAAATAGAGATAGTCGAAAAGCGGTGTTTCAATGCCGGCTCCCCCTCCTATGCCGCGCGGTTTTGCCTCCCATAACCTGGAACGCAAATGCCAACAGAACTCGGCCAAAGAAGAAGCTGGTGTCCACCGGTCATGATCCAGATCGAGGGAAATCAACCGTAGCCCGGCCAGCCTCTGGTCAAGTTCTTCTGTGGCTTTTTCCAGCAGTTTAGTTTTGCCAATGCCACCGACTCCCCAAATACTCAGGATCGGTTTTTCGGGCCGTACGTCGTGCACGGAGTGGACCGTAGCCAATCGTTCGAAGAAATGGTCCAGTAGCTCTCGCTCATGGGTTCGATCGGTAAAGAGTTTCAGGGCCGATTGTCGTGCCACCCGCCGGCCGGCGGCACTGCTGGATTTGCGGATTGGCATAGACGCTAAAACCGTTACTTATTACTCAAGTAATGACCACACCAAAGAAAACGACGACGTCAGAATATCTAGTGATCTGCCGAGGCGGCAGCTTCGATGAAGGGCTCTCTCCGGAAGATACCGAGAATAAGATGAAACAATTCAGCGCCTGGTTCGAACGAATGAGCGAGCAGGGAAAAATGAAAGGTGGGCAGCAGCTTGAGCCTCAAGGCAAGGTCATTTTCGGTAAAAAAGGTGTGACAGACGGCCCGTTCGCGGAATCCAAGGAAGCGGTCGCCGGTTACTGGTTCATTCAAGCAGCCACTCTTGAGGAAGCCGTAGAGATCGCTAAAGGAGACCCATTACTGGACTATGGTCACATTGTTGAAATAAGGCCCATCCTCAGGGAGCCTGCTCCAGGCCGGCCTAGGGTAAATTAGAGATAGCCGCGATTAGAGATAGACGCGACTGGAACATCGCGCTCGTCACCGCTGGACTCAAACGCGCTCGCTGGCGTGGACTAAGGAAGCATGTCACTCAAGACTTACTCATTGCTACAGCTCCTGCTTAGGGAAAAAATCGGGCCGACAGCTAACCCTCATCATACTGGAGCGCTACACCCGCTCCAAGGCAGCCCGAGTTGCTGTTAGCGCGACTGAGCGGTTCGCCGGGACTTATCGCGTCAACGTCTGGGTGTAGATCGGGACCCTATAGCCGTTGACGGGATCTCGCGCATTGGCGACAGGCAGGGCTCCCCCTTGAACCCCGTCTATGATCACGTGTGTCGGAGCTCCCGTAGCGGTTTCAGAGTAAGCAGTCGTAACTATCGGCGCGTCACGAAAAACGAGGCCAAGCAGACACGCGGCAATTATAGTTAAGACGACTTTTGTGTAGAGATCGGTCTTCATGCCGATATTGAATCGCAAGCTTTGAGAAGTTTCAATTTCTACTGCGATTTCACCACAAAGCAGACTTCGCCCCGCCTCCCCCTTTAGCTACGTCGGCCAAAGACACAGAGAGCACAAAGGTCGAGTCCAAATACAATTTATCCTAGGCCACTAACAGCCTCTCACTTTCTTAACTTTGCCGCCTGGTGTCCTTGGCTGACTCTCGGCTAAACCATCCGGGTAAATCCGTGTTCATCCGCGGTTCGTCTGTCTTCTGTTTCGCGTCCATTCGCGTTCCTATTCGTGTCTATTCGCGGTCCCTTTTGTGCTTTTTGGGCCTTTTCGCGGCTACTACGGTTTTCCACCTTTCACCTTCTTCCTCTTCCCTTTGCGTGAGAATCCTTCTGGCTTCAGCGAACACCTCGGGCTAAAACTCCATAGCACCCTCCGGCCTTATGCCCGTGCCCGGAACACTCGGTCTCATTCGAAAGCTCAGGCGAAGCCTTTTGTATTTGCTCGCGGTTTTTGTCGTCTCGGTCCTGGGGTATCTGAGCTTTGGATGGTCGTTGATTGATTCAGTTTACATGGTGGTGATCACCATGTTCAGCGTGGGCTTCGAGGAAGTACGCCCGCTGACTACCGTCTGGCAGAAAAGTTTTACCATGTTGGTGATCATTGGCGGCACCAGTGCCGTCGTTTTCGTTATTGGCGAAGTCATCCGTTTTATTACAGAAGGAGAAGTCTTAAAAGTGATCAAAGAACTTAAGAAAAGCCGGCAAGTCGAAGGGGTGGCTCAGCATGCCATTATCTGCGGCTATGGCCGGATCGGCCAGATTTTGGCGCATGATCTGAAGGCGCACGGATTCCCGTTTGTAGTCGTAGACGTTAGCGATGAACGCTTGAGTATGGCCGAAGCCGCCGGTTACCTTTTTGTCAAAGGAAGCGCGACTGAAGAAGAAACCTTAATCAGCGCAGGAGCCGAACGAGCGCTAGTGTTAGCGACGGTTCTCCCCCAGGACACGTTGAATGTCTTTATCACGCTGACCGCGCGAAACCTGAACCGAAAGCTTCGGATTATTGCCAGAGGTGAACAACCCAGTACCGAGAAAAAGCTCCTCCAGGCCGGCGCGGACGAAGTCGTTCTCCCCGCTGCGATTGGTGGGTCACGGATCGCTCATATCATCACTCGCCCGGCAGCCATGAATTTCCTGGGCGATACTCAAGCGATTATCGGTGAAGAACTAAAACGGCTCGGCATAGAAATTGATGAACTACGTCTCCACCGACACACGTTTCTCATCGGGAAGAAAGTGCAGGAGTTACAAAATCTCGCTCAAGGAAATTTGCTGGTTCTGGCCATCCAACGAGCCGATGGCGTTATCTTACAAAACGACTTTCTCCAGGAATCACTCGCCGAAGGTGACGCCGTTATTATCGTAGGCCGGAAACACGCCCTACCCCCTATCCTACGTAACGAAATGGAGCGCGAAGAACTGCTTTAGCGGCAAAGTCCCTTTTTTTGCGCTTTTTGTGCATTCTTGCGGCTACGAAGGTTTTCTACCTTTCACTTTTCACCAATCACCTTTCACCTTCTTCCTCTTCCCTTTGCGTCTTTGCGTGAGATTTTTATTCGCGTCCATTCGTGTCTATTCGCGTCCATTCGCGGTCCGTCTTGGTCCTTTTCGCGGCTAATTGCGGTTTTCCACCTTTCCTAGGCCTCCGCTTCGCTCCAATCCCGCGCCTGCGGGACTATAGATATTTCACCCCCGAACCCCGAAAGCTTCCGGGGGAACAGCCTCCGGGGTAAACGCTCCGCGGCTTTACTAGGCTTCGCGTTTGTTTAAGCGCTTCGCGCGGTTGTCGGCCTCGCAAGCGAGGCAACGCTCCACGTAAAAGTCCCTATCCGCGTATATCTGTGTTCATCCGCGGTTGCTCTCTGTCTTCGGCCTATTCGTGTCCATTCGCGTTTCCTATTCGCGTCCATTCGCGGTCCAGCTATCTCGCTCGTTTGCTGACGGGTAATCGGGGCAGAAAAAGCACTTACGGGCACTCACATCGAGTGGTTTATTGCTGGCATGAAAGGAGTTCCCCCCATTAACCATCTGAACAATCCTTTCGGACGAATTGCCGTCCGACTTTTTAGTGGCCTCGTTGTCGTATCTGCGTTGGCTCTGCCTCACTTTGTTTCTAGTGAAACCGTCCGATTTGCCGGCGACTCTGATCTCATCGGCGAGAACGGACGTTGGACCAGAGCGGTCGCGGAGGAATGGGCTGAGAAAACAAACAACACGGTAGAATACATTAGCCGGCCTGCTGATGCTACCGCGACGCTTCAACTGTATCTGCAGTATTGGGGATCAAAAAGTGCGGATGTGGACGTGTTTCTGATCGACGTGATCTGGCAGGGGATCGCCGCTCCGTTTGCTGTAGACCTCAAGAAATTTGTAAAAGCCGATATCATCTCCCAGTTTTTCCCACGCAGTATTGAGAACAATACGGTCAATGACCGGCTGGTCTCGCTGCCCTGGTTTATCGATGCCGGGCTCTTGTACTATCGGACCGACCTATTACAAAAATATGGCTACACGGATCCGCCTAAGACCTGGGATGAACTTGCCCAAATGGCGAAAAAGATTCAGGACGGTGAACGTGCTGCCGGGAACCTCGGCTTTCAGGGTTTTGTCTTTGAAGGAAAATCGAGCGAGAGCCTAACCTGTAATGCGGTGGAATGGATCTATAGCTATGGAGGTGGGACGATTATCGGTCCGGATAAGAGCGTGACCATCAATAATCCGGATGCGATTAAGGCCCTGCAAACCGCGAAAAGCTGGGTCGGAACAATCTCTCCGCCCGCTGTCACCAGCTATGGAGAAGAAGAAGCCAGGAACATCTGGCAGTCTGGTAATGCCGCCTTCATGCGCAATTGGCCTTATGCCTATGCTTTAGGCGCGGACCCAAAGAGTCCGATTACCGGAAAATTCGATGTGACCGCGCTACCAAAAGGAGGCGACAATGGCAAAAACGCCGCCTGCCTGGGAGGCTGGCAATTAATGGTTTCAGCGTATTCCAAGGTTCCAAACGCTTCGGCGGATCTGATTCGCTACCTCACGTCGGCGGAGATACAGAAGAAACATGCGATCGAATTAGGTCTACTTCCCACGCTTCCCGACCTGTATAACGATCCCGATCTACAACAAAAAAACCCTTGGTTTAAGGATGCGCCAGACATCCTAGCTAGTACTGTTGCCCGGCCTTCAACGGTCACCGGCGCAGCATATAATCAGCTTTCTCAGGGTGTGTTCGAAAATGTTAACAAGATACTAAACGGCCAGGAATCAGCCGAAGACGGAGTTGTGCAAATTGAGCGAGTCGGTAAACACATCGCACAGTAAGCAAGTTTAACTCATTCACGCGATTTCACCACAAAGACACAGAGAGCACAAAGGCCGAGGTCAAATACCGCCTGTTACTTTTCACCAATCACCCGTTCGACGCCTTCCAACCAATCACTTTTCACCAATCACCTTTCACATTCTTCCTTAAAACGCAGTGCCCGAAATGTCGGGTTGGTCATTTTGATTGTGGAACACCCGGCGGGATCTCCTGAGTACCAGGTTCTTGGTGCTTTGTCTACCACCTCCTCCTAACGACGACGCAACGGTCCCAAAAGCCTTGCAGAAGTTCACCTATCTGAGATGTGTCGCCAAGACCGTCAATAATTGGCGACTGACCCAGCGACTGACCCTTTTTTGGTTCCCAATGTGAAATGTTTAGGGCGTGTTGCCCAATTATCTTCCATACAGAAGACCACAAAGGACACGAAGCGCTTTGTCCCGGAGGGACTTTATGAGCGTAACCTGGCAGTTTACTGCCTGGAATGACGCCAAAGAAAAGGCCGTCTCGTAGAGACGGTATGATTTCGTTCGATGCGGGATTCGGTCACCATCCCACGGCCGTGAGCAGAACGTCGAACCATTATCATGCCGTACCCTAACGGGACGGAACGCGTTTTCGAACTGTTTCCGGGCAGTGAACTGCCAGGCTACGTTCATCGAGTCCCTCCGGGACAACGCGCTTCGTGTCCTTTGTGGTCTCCTGTGCCGAACATAATTGGGCAACACGCCGTTTAGACGTGACCCTGTTGACTGGGTTCTTCGGTGTGCTCGCGCGTTCCCGCATCGGTGAGTGCGTCGACCGCTAGCGTAGAGAGCCTAAATCCTGATGTCTAATTACAGTAATCTCAACGCTATTTTGGAGACAGACATTCAAGTTGAAAAGAACGGACTACACTTTCTGGTAGCAGACGCCAAAGATCGGTAAAAACGCACTCGGGAAATCCTTGGGCGCGGGTCAGCTGAATTTTCTTCTCAAGCGGGTTGTCAATCGCGTTTAAGCGATGCAGCTCTTCTCGGCTGATCCAACCTTTCAGAAACGACGGAAACACCGCGCTGACCACGGGATAGTCAGTCCCGTGCAGGAGACGCGTTGGATCTTCACGGAGCCGCTCGAGGGAGGCCAGATGGGTAATATGGGACAACGGCGAAAGATCCCCGTAGAGATTTGGGTACCGACTCCTCATTTCCAGAAAGGTGCGAAAATGGTCTCCGTCCCACGGCAGGGCGCGCGTTCCGCAGTGAGCGGCGATCACGGTAACTCCGCACTCGAGCGGCAACCGAAGGCAGGCAGGAGATTTCAGGTCGTTACGGATGCTACGAACGCAAAACTCGCCGCCGGTATGTGCCAGGAGTGGTAGGCCCAACTTGGCCAGGCGTTCCCAGAAAGGTTTGTATCGGATCTCATTACAGTCGGCGTTCTGCACGCAAGGCAACAGTTTAAGCAGGACCGCTCCTTGGTCCGCGCAGCGCTCGAGCTCGTCGAACGCATCCGGCCGGGCGGGATGGATGGAAACGCCGGGCAAGAATTTCGGGTGCCGTCGGGCGACGGTGATCACCGCCTCGTTTGAAACGTAAAGATCGGAAAGATCTTTCTGCGGAAAGCCGGAGGAATCACGCACCCAATCGTAAGCCAGGAGGACCGCAGCGGAGAGCGATGAGTCCTCAAGCCAGCCTACGAGTCTATTCAGGTATCGCTCGTTAAAATCCCGGCCTCCAAATCCGCCCCGAAGTCCAATGTCATGGGCCGCCGCCGCCAGGAAAGGTCTCATCACCCAGCGCCGGCGGGACCAACCGCTTAGACTGCCTTGCTCGTTTAAAGAGAGATGAACGTGCACATCGATCGGACCAAGACTGGAACCTGCGTTTGTGGCATGCATGGTGTTTCCCGCGGTAAGGGTCGCCTACCTGTGATGGATCAACCGCCAAACTCCGATTGCTGTCTAGCCGGTTATTTTGCGAAGCTAAGTCGATCGTCCGTGTCCAGATAATCGCACAGTCTGCTTTTGACCGGATCAATACCAAGCCGGGCGCATTCTGAAGCAAACCAATCCCGTTGTTCGGGATCTTGACATGGCTGGATTGCTTCGACGGAATCGGACCAAGCTTTGATTTCATCGGCCGTTTTTGGAATTCCATTCTGATCTAGCCAGGCGGCGACTTGTTCGTCAGTCGCTCCCGACGCCAGAAGACTTTTTACATCGTCGGCTTGGACTCCTTTAAAGCTGAAGAGCATGTTATCGAGCGGACAGTTAAAATGATAGTCGCCCATTGTCCCGTTTATGGTTGCGCGGCCTTTATCGGTCATGCGAGCTAAGACAGCGTAGCCCTTGACCCGTTGACATAGACTGCGAGGTGCTTCTTTTGTAAGATCTTTTGCGGTTATCATGACGTAGTTCCTAAGACAATCGTGCTAATAAAACAACGTTTGATGGGGCGTTGGTGCCTCTGGTCTCAAGCTGAACATAACCGATGCGACACCCTTTACTCAGAAGATTTTCAACCCAACAAATCCTCACGCAAAGACGCAAAGACTGAATCAGGCAACACGTCCAGAAACATGATCTGTGTAGGTACCGAAACTACGGTTCCGTCAAAATAGTTAATCCATTCGTCTAGTTCATGCGTGACGAAAATTCTCGCTTTGTCGGTCAAGAAAGGCCCAAAAAGAGGGACCGCGAATCGACACGAATGGACACGGATAAAATTCCACGCAAGGGCCAGGGGATGAGAGGTGAAAGGTGGGAAGGGCGATCGTTCGAAAGTTCAGATATGACATAGTCCAGCGGTTGTCGGACGACGTCTGTTCGCGGCTATTAGGTTTTCCCACCTATCACTTGTCACCAACTAGTCCGACATAGCTAAAGGGGGAGATGGGGCGACTTGTCCTCCATAGTAGAGGGCGTGCGGGACGACGGAGGAAGTCGGATCACCTTTCACGCTCTTCTCGCTCTCCGTCTTAGTGTCCTTCGTGGCCTTCTGTGAAAGATAAGTGGGCAACAGGCCCTTTAGATGAGACCCTCATGGCCTCCCGAGCCGCCCGCTTGCGCGTGCGACTTGCATTGTTAGTGATCACATCCTTCCAAAATTGCCAGGCATCAACAGAATTTATGCGCGTATGCTTGTGTTTCTCGGTGACAGATATAGCTGTACTTTCAAACTGCTGATGGGCCGCCTTCTCTGACGGGTGGCTCTTTCAAACCAGTTAACCCTCGTTAACCCCCCGCTCAGAGGAAAGGAAGAAAGTAAAATGGAGTTAAACATTTCTATCACCTCCGCTGTTATCCGAGCTAAACGTCTTTTCTTGGCTTTCAGCGTCATGATCGTGGCCGCACTCTGCTGCCAAGTCGCAGGCGCACAGATCTTCATTCCGATCAAGCCGCCGGCACCGCCGCTGATCACGCGTGCCCCCTATCTGAACACCTGGCTGCATGCCAGCAACGGGATCGCACCTGGGATCTGGCCCGCGCACTGGAACGGAGTCATCAAAGCGATCACAGGCATCGCGGACATCGACAACCACTTCTATCTGTTCATGGGTGCTCCCAACGTTCAGGGTCTTACGCAGTCCATGTTTCAGACATCTCTCACGACGACGCCGACACAGTCGATCTTCACGTTCAATGCCGGCGGCGTGAACCTGACCGTAGATTTCCTCTCTCCCGTCGAGGCGAAGGATCTTCGCCGGCTCAGCATGCCGCTCTCCGACATCATCACCACGGCGCAGAGCAGCGACGGCAGCTCGCACACGGTCACCGTCTATTTCGACATTAGCGGCGAGTGGGCGAGCGGACTGACCGGCGCCAACAACCAGCCGGCCGCACTGATCAACTGGGCGCCGGAGACGATCAACCGCAACGCCGACGGCACCGGCACGCAGGGCACGCTCTCGACCTGGACCGTGACGCCGACCTCGCCGATGGTGTTCACCCAATCCAACGACGACGCCGACTGGGGAACCGTACTCTGGTCGACCGAGACGACCAGCGGTCTTACGACCCAGTCCGGCGCGGACGCCACGGTGCGCAGCCAGTTCGTCGGATCCGGCGTGCTGGCAAACACCAACGACACCAACCAGCCGCGGGCGATCAACAACGCCTTTCCGGTTTTCGGCTTTGCCAGGGCACTCGGCACCGTCGGTACGACGCCGACGCAGCCGTTCACCATCCTGCTCGGAAAAGTGCGCGATCCCGCAATCAACTTCCTCGGCAATTCCGTCCGCTCGCTTTGGACCCAGTACTGGCCGGCCTATGAGAACATGCTGGCTTTCGCGTATAACGATGCGTCCGCCGCCGTTAGCCGCGCCAACGCGACCGACGCCGCAATTACACGGGCCGCGACCAGCCTCGGTGGGACGGACTATGCCGGGCTCACGGCTGCGACCCTGCGACAGGCCTTTGCCGGAACGGAACTGACCAACACGACGAACGATCCCTACCTGTTCCTCGAGGAGATCAGCAGCGACGACAACGTCTCCACCGTGGACGTGCTGTATCCGTCGATGCCGGCCTTCCTGTACGTGAACCCCGAACTCGTCCGGTATTTGATCGCACCGGTCATCTTCTACGCCGAGTCCGGCCAGTGGCCAGAATTGTTCGCGCCGCACGACCTCGGCTCCACCTATCCGAACGCAACCGGACATAACGACGGCGGCGGAGAAAACATGCCGGTGGAAGAAACGGCCAACATGCTGATCATGGCCGATGCCTACATGCAGCACGCCCCCAAACAGGAAGCCGCCGCCTACGCCAATGCGCATTACACCATCTTCAAGCAGTGGGCCACCTACCTGACGACGATACCCACAGGCGTTCAGTATCCGAATGCACTCGACCCGCAATTCCAAAACCAGACCGACGATTTCACCGGCCCGATCGCACATAGCGTCAACCTGGCGTTGAAGGGAATCGAAGCGGTAGGGGCGATGGGGCAGATCGCAGCCATCGCCGGCAACGCCCAGGACGCACACAACTTCAAAAAGCAGTCGGAGTCGATGATCGTCACCTGGGCGAAGCTTTCACAGAACACCGCCGGGAACCACCTGCTGCTGCAGTACCGCGAACCCGCCAATGCCTACAGTCCTGACACCACCGGTGAACCGGACAGCTACTACAGTCTCAAATACAATGCCTATCCGGACAAGCTGCTCGGGCTGAACCTGATCCCGCTAAACATCCTGGCCGAAGAAGCCAAATTCTACAAGACGCAGGAAACTCTCAAGGGAATCCCGCTGGATCCTCGCCATACCTACACGAAGGCGGATTGGGAATTGTGGACCGCGGCCTCGAGCAACGATCCGACGCTCATCCAGAACCTCATCGACGAGGTGTACAACTACGCAAACACCAGCACCTCGGCCACTCCGTTCCCTGACTTGTACGATACGATCATCCAGTCCACCAGCTTCAGTGCCCGGCCTGTCATGGGCGGCGCGTTCGCTCCGCTGACACTTACGCTCCCACCCGTGAAGTAGAAAGCGATACTGTTGCGAAGGGTGTTCCCCGGACGGGTTCACCACCCGTGTGTGAACCGTAAGTTCTGAATACCCTGGAGCCTGATCGGTGCCGACAAAAGCACCGATCAGGCTCCGTTTCGTTGTCCAGCCGGGCGGGTGAAAGGCCAAACCCGCTAGCCCTTCCAGATACGTCCCTGATGCTCAGCGCCGCTAATATAACCGCGTAGTGGTGAAATAATTGTAGCCTGGGGCGAAGCCCTAGGTATCGCGTTAAAAAAAGCGTCCAGCGCTGAAGGCGCGACAGAAGCCGGCGCTGTTCTACTGGAACACTCGGCGGGATTTCCTGAGTGCCGTGAGGACGCGCTTCGCGGCTAAAATAGGAATTCTAACCACGGAGAATGTTCCCCCGAAAGCTTTCGGCGTTCGGGGCTGCGGATATAGATTTCTTCGTGAGAGCCACGGCTTCCGAAAGACCGCCGGCGTCAGCATGCTTGACCGTATGATCCTACGGAATTATTAATTGAATGTGAAAGTCACTGTCGAATTGTCTGATGCAGAGCTTCGTGAAATCCTACGTATCACCCGTGAAAAGAGGAAAGGTGCCGCCATCCGTCAACTGGCATTAGAGGCGCTCATGCTAAAGAAACGGCGCGAACTCCTGGACGAGGCCGAGGCCGGAAAATGGAGCATCGATCTCCCGCCGATCGAACGCTTGCGGGAAGACCGTAAGTTATGATCAGCATGATCGATTCCTCCATCTGGGTCGACTGCGTTCGAACCGGCAGCCCGGAACCGCTGCGACGCCAGACCAAAACTCTTATAATGAACCCGGACAGTGTCATCTGCGAACCGGTCTGGTTCGAGTTGCTGCGCGCTGTGCCTAGGCGTGACCGGGCACGTACAGAGGCGTTATTATCAACAGTGCCACTACTTTCAACACCTACGGACCTGTGGTTGACCGCACGAACCCTTGGCCAGAAGTGCGTTGATGCCGGCGCGCTGCCCCCGGCGATCGATCTCTTAATTGCTCAAGTCTGTCTTCATCACAAGATACAGATCACGACGTTTGATGTCCATTTTCAACAAATTGGCAAGGTCTGCGCGCTTCAGGTGAACTTCTTAACTCGTGCAAGATAGACGACTGCGAATCAACGGTTCCGCCTTTCTATCTGCATGAATCCGTAGCTTGCTCTCCATAGTTTCCGGGGCCGAGGGAACGAAGGAGGAAGCCTCGCGCGACGGAGAGTCCGCCAGCCTGGCGAAGGCGGGATCCCCTTTTGCGTTTTTCTTGACCCACGAAGCGCTCCGGCGAAGTGGGTTGTGCCTTTCTTGGCCGAGATCTTGTCCTGCCGAAGCTTTAGCGACGGAGGAAGCCTTGGCGAAGTGGCCTCGCGGCTATCGAGGTTTTCCTACCTTTCACTTTTCACCAACCTGTCCGACATAGCTAAAGGGGGAGATGGGGCGACTTGTCCTCCATAGCTTTAGCGACGGAGGAAGTCGGATCACCTTTCACGCTCTTGCCGTGTTCTGTGCGAACAGTGTGCCGCCGTCAGTCGCATCCATCCAGAAAGGGATCGTAAAGTCTGCAAGATCTGCGGCTCCACATCTGTCCGACATACCAGAGGACTTGCTAAAATGCAGTGCCCGAAATTTCGCGGCGGTCATTTTGATTGTGGAAGACCCGCCGGGATTTCCTGAGTACCAGAATGGCGGCAGGCCATCCCACGTACGTAATCTTACGTATGGTGATTACCCCCGGGGTCCCATACAATAGATCCTCGATTCGCTCCTGAAGCACAATCAGCCCAAACCCCGATACAACGGCTTACAATTCTTCCAGCAACATGCCTAGATTTTGGATGATCAGTCTTCGTGATAATGGCGGTGTCGGCACCAATCGAAACAAGTCAGGTCCAACCTATTGGGTTAGCGACAATGAGGACACCAGCCAAATCGCAAACTGGAAACGCATCCCATTTAACCAGTTTAGGAAAGCGCTGAACGACGCTTGCAAAGAGTTCCCTGATTTACCACAAAACCAGCATCAAGACGAGAAGCATCTTGCTCTAGTAGTTCATGGGTACAATAACCCCTGGGAGAGCTCGGTTGGACTCTACCGAACGGTCAACGATCGCCTCTTCGCCGGTGACAACGGTTTAGGTATCTGCGTGCTTCTTACCTGGCCTTCGAAGGGCGCTCCTTACGATTACCTCGCCGATCGCGACGGTGTCCGAGAGTGCGCCAATGATCTGGCTGACATTCTGACCGAATTATACCAAGTGCTTTCCCAGAACCAGATACGTGCGGCAAAAGACCCGAATGCCGCCTGTAAGGCAAAAGTTTCGTTCATCACGCATAGTATGGGAAATTTTCTGGTTCAAGTTGGGATGTATCATCTTTGGCAACGGATTAATTCTCCTCTTGGCCTGAGTCTGGTTAACCAGTTGCTGATGATCGCAGCAGACGTTGACAATGACATCTTCGACTTATGCACAACCACAGGTGATGGCGACGGCGAAGGCATCGCTAACCTCGCGTACAGAATTACGGCATTCTATACCGGGCTTGACCCGGTTCTCGGAGTCTCTGCCGGCCTGAAACACTTTCTGAAACGGCGACTCGGCCGGAGTGGTCTGGACCGAACCGTCGGAAATGGTCACACCCCGACACCGGACAACGTCTGGGATACCGATTGCACCGAGTTTTTCGATGGTATTCCGGCTTCCGAAATTCATGGCGCATATTTTGCCAAAGATAGGGATAAAGTCTGGAAACTAATGGAGCAGGTATTACGTGGCATAGACCGCGGGATCCTCGTGAAAACAGGTGTAGCCTCCCAAAACTCGTGGTGGGCGAACAAAGTACAGTAAACGCCAGCTCCTAAATCGCAGAGGAAAGCGTCATGCCGGCGCCACTATTTCTCTCCCGCGATCTTCTGCGATGGAGTCGGCTTTCCCTATTCATCCTGATTCTTGGACTCTCCTGCCGTTGTAGCTTGCATCTACCTCAGAAATGCCAATCAGATATCGACACGGAGAACCATCCAGAGGTGTTCCAAGCATTGCTCCGCACACAGTTCAAGCTGGTTTGGACGGATGATTCAGGCCGGCATCCAGTTTATCTCTGTACAACAGCTCCGAAAGACGAAGCCTTCGCCGCGGCCGAGCGACGGCCCGTCTTGTCCTGCACGAGTATGACCATCTGAGCACTGCGTGTTTAGAGTTCGCACAGCGATTAAGCCAGGCGGGATTTCGTGTCTATGTAGCCTTACTATTTGGGAAAGCCGACGGCCAGTCAGGAACCTGGACCACGATAGCTAACACTTTGAGCATCACCACGAACGGAGAATGGCACGGATTGTTTGGTAAACACCGAAAACAGCCCATTACCGACTGGCTACGCGACTTGGCAAAACGGATTTCGGAAAAGCGCTCGCAAGCTCAACCTAGGCTATAATCTTTCCAGCCCCGAAAATTCTCCGAGGTGAATGCTTCCGACTACGCCCCATCTCCCCCTTTAGCTACGTCGGACAAGTCGCACCTCCACTAGGCTCCGCTCCTTTAAGACCGATTAGCCCTCGCGTCCATTCGTGTCCATTCGCGGTGAGGTTTCCAAAGCTACGGCGGTAACGAACGGGAATTTCTGTGCGAACTGTGTGCCGCCGTCAGTCGCATCGATCCAGAAAGGGATCGTAAAGTCTGCAAGACGTGCGGCTCCACATCTGTCAACCATATCAGCGGACTTGGCAAAACGCAGTGCCCGAAATGCCACCGCGGTCATTTTGATTGTGGAACACCCGGCGGGATTTCCTGAGTACCAGGTTCTCAGTGCCTTGTTTACATGCGATCCCGATAACGGCGACGCAGCCGGTAAATGTGCGTGAGAGATCCCACCAGCAGCGGATCCAAAAGCTTTACAAATGTCGGGGTTCACCTATCTGCAATATCTCGTCGAAGACAGTCAAGAATGGACGACTGGCCCCTTTCCGGATTCTCCAATGTGAAATATTTAGACGTGACCCTAGTCTGGTGATTTTTCACCTTTCACTTTTCCTTTAGTCCCTTCCCGGAAGATCGCCATTGCCGCGCGCGACGCCGTTCGAGCTGCTGGCTACGCTGCAGCCTGACACTTCTTTCCGAAAGATTTGGCGCTGCTTATACCAAGTAGAGCGGTACTTGACAATCCAGTCCATCAACGCACGCTCAAAGCCGATATCGTACCCGGCTTTCTCGCTTTCGATCCATTTGTGTCGGAGGATCTCCGCTCGATCGGCCAAGAATTCCTTATACAGGGATGAATTCTTAACGAGCTGAGAGACTTCTTCCACGGGGTATAAACCTAGTTAGTCACACTAACTTCTTCCAATACTTATTTCGAAGTGTTGCTAGACCTCTTCCGTATGGAGAAGAAGGTAAAGCCTTCTGTTTGACGCGGGCTCGGCCGAGTCGTCGAAGCCTCTGTTAGCTCCTGTTTTAACGATTGTCTTTGCACCCTTTGTGATCTTCTGTGAAGTCTGCCTCCCGGATTTACCTTTGCCCCTTTGCGGCCTTGGCCGACGTAGATAAATCTGCAGACTGACCGCTTTCCTGCGACCCAGTGAATCCAGCTTCATCACGATCAGCAAATTCCAGAATGGTAGTAGTTGGCCGAGGTGCCGGTTGCATCCTCCCGAAGCGGTGAGACATCATGTACCAAAATGGAAATATGTTTTGTGTAGACGCGACCCCGGCCCCTGGGGCCGCTAACAAATAACCGATATGCCTTTTGTTAAGACGTGGCCTCTCACAGCTCGTCCGTAACCTCAAACTCGGCCCCTATGCCCGCGCTTCCAGGATCATATTGACCGGCGTTTCTGCGGCACGGCGAACCCGGGTAAATCCAGCCTTCGAGAGAACGTCTCTCAAGCGTCGCTCGCCGGCTTGCGCGCCAAGGGCAAGGCCGACTTCCTGACTGAGCGAACCAGGAGTGCATATCATCGTCGAGAACCCGTAGTAGAGTCTGCCAACCGGATTGATATTTTCAGCGAGCGAATCTCCAGCCAAGGGCTCCACAATCATGAATGTACCATCGGCTTGAAGGGACTGTTTGACATGTGACGCGGCACCAATGGGATCACCCATGTCATGTAGGGCATCGAACACGGTGACAAATCCGTAGTCATTACCTGGGAAATCTTTCGCTGTAGCAATACTGAAATTGACGTTCGTAATTTGCTGCTCCTGAGCGTGGCGATTCGCTGCCTCGATAGAGGTCGGATGCAAATCAAATCCACAGAATTGGGATTTAGGAAACGCCTTCGCCATGATCAGGGTGGAGACGCCATGACCGCATCCAATGTCCGCTACCCGAATTCCGGCGCTCAACTTCCGTTCGATCCCGTCAAGTGCGGGAATCCAATTCTCGTTAATATTAGCCTGATAACCGGGGCGAAAGAACCGCTCTACCCCGCAAAAAAGGCAGTTGTGATGCCTTCCCCAAGGCAGACCCGCGCCGGTCCGAAAACTCTCGGCGACAAGTGGCTCATCGTGATAGATGGCCGAAATGGCGTAGAACCCTCCCGTCAGCGCGGCAGGACTATTTGGATCCGCGAACACTGCGACCTGTTCGGGAGTGAGAAAAAAAGCGTCGCTTTCCGCATCATAGCTAACGTATCCGGAAGCAGCCTGGGCACTAAGCCATTCGCGAAGCTGTCGCTCATGGAGCTCGGTCTTTTTGGCGAGTTGCTGTGACGTCACCGGGCCAATATCAGCAAGCGCCCTGTAAATTCCAAGCTTGTCGCCAAGTACAACTAGCGCTCCATTTGCCGCCGCCCCAAGATCGTTGATCATCTGGCCAAGAAGCTGATTTAGAGCATCGGGGTTCAATGAAACGTTGTCGGTGGCTGTTGGCGTTTTACTTTGAGTTGTTGTTGTTTTCATATCTATTTTTGATTGAGGGGTTCGACTGATGGCGCTGACCGACGTGAAGGACGGTCTCGCCGCATGCATTTCAGAGTTAAGAGTTGGGTGTTACTATCGGCCGCGTCATGAAAGCGCTTGCTAGTCTGCGTCGATCGGGTTGGGAGTTTTTGTTAGGAGGTTCCTGATATAATCGAGCCCGTTTGCTGAACATGAGCGGCCCTTCCCGCCGGATCACACGCTGTCGCAAAAACGCCCTTGTGGTATGCAGGACGGCAACAGGGATAGGTCCGATGAAAAGCCAGAATACCGGATGGTCAGTATGAGCTGCTACGACGACGCCCGCCAACACAAGCGCCAGCATGAAACTGGAAACAGTCAGGTCTCGCTTGGTAGCACCTGATCCTGTGTTGGGGATAACAGTTCTTGTCCGATTACGAACAGGCGTTCGCTCGTGACGATTTTCTTGAGGCATTTTGCTATTTTGTTCTCTCCGAGCCCCACCGTTTGAATCACGAGTGACCAGCGAGATCGACTGCTGGCTTGCCCGGTCGAGTTCTTCTGATTGAAATAACTGGGCCAGCCTTCGGTTAGCCACTTCGGCTTCCAATAACAGCGTAATATAGTTACTCATTTTTTCCTTCCGGCGATCTAAATCTCAGGTAGAGGGCCATACTCATGGAGCATCGGCGGACGGGTGTAAATGGAACCAAAGATCCAGTGCCGAGAGTTTCTCTAGCTCTCTAGCTACTTCCATCGGAAAAGAGCCTCACCCTAAGGGGCCAATGAAGCTCGGTGCGAAACGAAATATCGGGGCGCGCTCCTGTCAGCTGAAATTCGCCTACTCAACTAAGATGAGTCTGTTGCGCAGGCAGGAGAATGCTTAGTACTGGGTCTTTCGTTCCATTTACGATCGTCGATGGGTCCTCTAGAAATGAGCTCATGCCGATTCATCTATCGTCCCATGAGTTAGCTAACCGAACCGCCCGATACGAATCGGCGCAGATAAATTGCCCGGCGCTGCTCCCGTTCTTAAGCGGTCTAAGACACTAAAGGATACAAATATAAACTATGGCAGTGGACCGGGTGCGGACGTAAACTTCGCCGAATTAACATTTTGCCAAAGTGAAAAAAACAGGCGCAGACCTCCGAAAGACAAGCGATACCCTAATGGCCGAGATTAACGAACGCCGGCGGGCAGAAGAGGCTCTTCGCATAAGCGAACAGCGGTTGCAGGATATTTTAGATAATACTACTGCCGTCGTCTTCGTTAAGGATCTCGACCTGCGCTACCTTTTGGTGAATCGGGAATACGAACGGCGTCATCAGGTGCGGCGCGACCAAATCTGCGGGAAAACCGACTTTGATATTTTTCCTCGTAATGTTGCCGAAACGGTACGGGCAAACGATCGGAACGTGATTGAAGCGGGCACTCCCATCCAGTTTGAAGAAGCCGTACCCATAACGGAGGGAGAGCGCCAGTACATTGTTGTTAAATTCCTCCTGCGGGATCGCACGACCAAACCTTATGCTATTTGTGGTATTGCGACGGACATCACGGACTTGAAACGCGCGGAAGAGCTACAAGCCAGGCGTGCGCGACAAGCGGCTCTCCGTGCTGATATTCACGCTGCGTTCTGCGTGGGGACCGAAACCGCTTTGCAAACCATGCTGCAGCGGGGCGCCGAAGCCGTCGTGCGTCATCTCGACGCGGCTTTCGCGCGCATTTGGACGCTCAACGACCGGCAGAAATTGTTAGAGTTGCAGGCAAGTGCAGGTCTCTATACTCGCTTGGACGACGAACACTCCCGCGTGCCCGTTGGCCAGTTCCAGGTCGGCCTCATCGCAGAAGAGCGTAAGCCCCACCTGACGAACGACTTGTTGAATGACATTCGCGTAGGTCATCCCGATTGGGCAAAGCAAGAGCGGATGGTATCCTTTGCCGGTTATCCTCTGCTCGTAGAAGGGCGTTTGGTCGGAGTCGTGGCCATGTTCGGGCGCAAACATCTGGCTCCGGACACCCTCGAGGCACTCGAGGCGGTAGCTGACACACTCTCTCAAGGCATCGAGCGCAAGCGGGCAGAGGAAAAGCTAGGTCGACTCAATCGGACTCTGCGCACGGCCTACGAATGCAACCAAGCCCTCGTCCGCGCGACCGACGAGAACGAACTATTGCGGTCAATCTGCCGGATTCTTGTCGAAGTCGGTGGGCTTCGGATGGCATGGGTTGGCTACCGCGAATTTAACCAAGAGAAAACGGTGAGACCGGTCGCCCGGGCCGGCTACGAGGACGGATACCTCGAAGCAGTCAACATTACCTGGGCAGACACGGAGAGGGGGCGCGGACCTGTAGGCACGGCTATCCGAACGAGCACCACCTCATGGAACAATGACATTCTGACCGATCCGAATATGGCTCCGTGGCGAGCCGACGCAGTCAAGCGGGGCTACGCCTCCGCCATTGCCCTTCCCTTGATGTCTCAGGGTGAAGCGTTTGGCGCGCTCGCTCTCTACGCGGAAGATTGCGATGCCTTCAGCGGCGGTACGATCGAGCAATATACGGATTTGGCCAACAACCTGGCGTATGGAGTGGCGGCGCTCCGCACTCTGGAGGAGCGAAAAAGGGCAGAGAGCGAGGTTCGTCAGCTCAACGCGTCGCTTGAAAAACGAGTCGTAGAGCGCACGATCGAATTGGTGCGGTCAAACGACCAACTCAAACGGGCGGAAGAGCAGCTGCGCAAACGCGGCGAGCAGGTGCAGAAACATCGCGACGTGCTGCTTGGACTGGCACGCTCCGATAAATCGGATCTTGCCAAAGCGCTACAGACGATCTGTTCTCTCTCGGCTGCAACGCTTGAAGTGGCGCGGGTTAGCTATTGGTCGTTACGGCAAAACGGTTCAATTATCGCATGTGAAGTTCTCTACCTGAGCGACGTGGAAAGCAGCGATGAGCAATTCAAAGGCACCCAGTTAAGCTTCTCTGATTGTCCGGCCTATTTTGAGGCGTTAGCCAGTAAACAGCCCATCGTTGCCGACCACGCATCGAGGCACCCGGCCACGAGCGGCTTGGCGGAGAATTATCTCAAGCCGCTCGGCATTTGTTCCATGCTTGACGCTCCGGTCTGGTTACGCGGAGAGGTTGTCGGCGTGCTTTGTCACGAACATACCGGCCACGCTCGCGACTGGTCGGCGGAGGAAATTGATTTCGTTTCGTCGCTCGCGTCGATGGTTTCCTTGGCGTTGGAAGAATCAAGTCGCAGGCGATCGGAACATCTGCTGCGCGAGTCCGAAGAAAAGTTCCGCGCGCTTTTTGAAGGCACCAGTCAGGCGGTGGTTTTGCATGACGAAAATGGAATTTTTGAGGCGAATCTAAGTTGGTTACAACTTCTGGGCTATTCCAGTCTGGATGAGGTGATCGGCAAACACCCTGCCGACGTCTCCACAGCTATCCAGCCTGGCGGCGAGCGCGCCGAGGTGCTGGCAGCAAAGCACATCGCCGACGCCCGAGCCAAAGGGAGTGCCCGTTTCGAATGGATGGTAATGCGCCGCGACGGTACCGAAATACCGATTGAAGTGTTTCTTACACCGATCCAGCTCTGCGGCCGGCAGCTTTTTCAGGCTGTCTGCATCGACATCACAGTGCGCAAGCGCGCCGAAGAGAAGTTGCGTCGGAGCGAGGCGCAGCTGCGCAAGACCGAGGCGCGCTTCAGCACGGCCTTTCGCGGCAGCCCGGTAAACATTTCGATTCTGCGGCTGAGCGACAAAAAGTTCGTCGAGGCCAACGACGCGTTTGTACGATGGTCGGGCCTGAGCCGTGACGAAATTCTTGGTCACGATTCAGAGGAGCTGGGCATGTGGGTAAATCTTGACGATCGTGCGAGGTTTCTGGCGAATCTCGAGCGCGATGGTTCGCTGCGCGAGGTCGAGTGCCAGCTTCGAAACCGGCGGGGCATTGTCCACACGATAGTGCAGTCCGCCGACATCATCGAAATCAATCGGGAGCCGCACATACTCGCTATCGGTCTCGACATCACGCAGCGCAAACAGGTCGAGGTCGAAATGCTCCGCACGTTAGCTCGAGAAAAGGAGTTGGGGCAGTTACGGAGCAATTTTGTGTCCATGGTGTCACACGAGTTTCGCACGCCGCTAGGCATCATCCAGTCATCCGCTGAAATCCTGGAGGACTACCTCGATCAATTGGAACCGTCCGAGCGCAAAGATCATCTTCAATCCATCCGGAAAAACACACGCCGCATGGCCGAACTAATGGAGGAGGCATTGCTCATCGGAAGCTTCGATGCCGGCAAAATGGAATTCAAGGTCGTGTCGCTGGACCTGGGGACATTCGTACGGAGGCTCGTGGCCGAAGTGCTGTCGGCAACTAACCGACGATGTCCGATTGAACTGTCCCTTGCCGAAATACCTGCCGAGTTCAAGGGCGACGAACGTTTGCTGCGGCACATTTTCACCAACTTGCTAACCAACGCAGTGAAGTATTCAGACGTTGACCGGGTAGTGCGGTTCGAATTGGGGCGCGTCGAAGGAGAAATTGTTTGTGATATCCGCGACCAAGGGATCGGGATTCCGGACGCCGACCGAGAGTGGCTCTTCAACGCCTTCCATCGCGGTCATAACGTCAGTGACCGTCCAGGTACCGGCCTCGGTTTGGTGATTGTAAAACGCTGCGTCGATTTGCATGGCGGCAGTATCAAGGTGGAGAGCAAATTGGGTGAAGGTACGACCATGACCGTGAGGCTGCCGATCTCTCGACCCGCGTCCCCAGACGCGTACTGACGAAAAATTATGAAGAAAATTTTGGTAATCGAAGACGAACCAGAAATGCGTCGCAACCTGACGACCGTCCTCCGGCTAGAACAGTTTCACGCACTCCCCGCCGAGAACGGCCGAATCGGGATCGAGTTAGCAAAAAAGGAAAAGCCCGACCTCATTCTTTGCGACGTGATGATGCCGGAACTGGACGGCTATGGCGTGATCGCTGCCCTTCGCGCTGACCCAGAGACCGCCGCTATCCCGTTCATCTTCCTCACGGCCAAAGGTGAAAAGCCCGATATTCGTGCCGGAATGAACCTCGGTGCGGATGATTACCTCACCAAACCAGTGGCTAAACACGACCTCCTTCAAGCCATCCGCTCGCGTCTTGAGCGCGCTATCCAACAAGCAGTGCCGGAGTTTAACCCCAACTTTGGTTCTGCCAAACCTCTGGAGGAAGTGCTTGGCTTAACCCCGCGGGTCGCAGAAACCCTGCTCTGGCTTACCCAAGGCAAAACCAACGGCGAGATTGCCAGCATCCTCGGCAACAGCGAATCCACGGTAAAAAAACACGTCCTCGAAATTTTCGATAAGCTCGGGGTCGAAACCCGAACCGCAGCCAGCCTGCGCGGCCTGGAAGTGCTCAGTTCGCCGGCGGCTCGCGGATAGCTT
>Ga0207067_10105_pt1 | contig 28031 bp, 11 predicted proteins | sample Alteio_BWMinCont_25_FD_153484 | JGI IMG/M metagenome (GOLD analysis project Ga0207067, IMG submission 153484) | Enriched cells from forest soil in Barre Woods Harvard Forest LTER site, Petersham, Massachusetts, United States -... | ecosystem: Environmental > Terrestrial > Soil > Temperate forest >...
TAACATATTGATATTTAATTTTTACTGCGAATTTATTTCGCTCCATGAAATAAACTCACGCTAGAGAAAACACTGAACTTGGGTTAAGGAGATTTGAAAGCCTCGGCTCAAAAATCTATGCTTGAACCAGTGGCCAGCGGGTTATGAGTCTGTCAGCGATCCTCAAACTACCGCATCTTACAACAGCTGACATCAGCCAAGATAGCAGCCTCAAGGCTTTTCAGTCTATTCTAATTTTATGTGATATCGTGTGATTTGCTGTCCCTATTTGGTCCACCATTGGTCCAAAGATTAGGTTTAAATTCAAAGATTAGACGTTAACATCAAGAAAAGCCCCGTTACAAACGGGTTCCGAACTTGTTTCCTGATTCATACCTTTTAAGTCCCGAATAAAAAACAAAAAAAGCAATAACGATAAAACTTAGAGAACTTAAGATTAGAATAAATAGTTTGGTCCACGAAAAATCTCTGATTAGCTCCACTGGAAGATAACTAATAACGCCAGCGGGAATCACAGTGAACATAATGACTTGAAGCAACCCTGAATAAATATTCGTAGGATATAGAGCAAAAAGAAAAAGAGCATCACAATACTTTTTAGATAATCCTTCAACAGAACCCATCCAGAAAGGAAGGCTATGTGCGATTACATTTATCGCTGTAAACACGAAGCACCCGCTCAAAATACTTATCAAAATTAAGGGAACAGCGTGTAACGAAACTCCTCCTAAGATTACTAAAACTAGAGCTGTCATTAGGTGACCCCAGCCCTTTGAATGCGATTTCGATCCGGCAATATGTAGGAGCAAATTTTTTGGTTGAGTCATGAATGGATCAAGATCACCATTAATAATAATTTTTGATAAATTTCTTATTCCTCCAAAGCAAATCTGCATCAATCCATAAGCAGCTGTGCCCACAGCCATTAAGATGACCATATCATGAAAATTCCAACCTGCAACATCCTTAAACTGGCGAAAAAAAATCCACCAGATAGTAAAAAAGATAAGATTGTTCGCTATCATCAATCCTGATTCAATAAGAAAGGCCCCTCTTTTACTAATAGAGGCCTTGATGCTTGTTCTAAGCAAATATATAAAAAATGCGAAGGTTTTTATCACTGGTTCACCCTCCTTCCACATTTAAAATGCGTAATCCCTTACGATACACAAGCAGAAGGCAAATTAGTCCAAAAATTCCCCATCCTGTTAATGAAAGTGTAAGAGTCAAAATGCTGTCCATATTAAAATCTAAAGCTAACGCACTTCTTTCACCCAAAATGGCAGGAAAAGGAGTAAAATGAGCTAACGTTTGCATCCATTGAGGATATACAGTTAGAGGAAGCATCAACCCACCAAGCATAAATAGGAGTTTCTCCCATATCCAGAAAAAAGGACTGACTTCCTGTAGCCAAAAGGCTGAAAGGCCAATAAGCATTTGAAAAATAACTGCAATTAAACCTGCTATAAATCCAAATAATATTGTCACTAATAAACCTACAGGATGAAAAGGCAATGCTCCGACTTGCCACCACGTAAATAAAAATGTAACAAACCCTAAAACAAATAGATTTACCGTTAAAGTTCCTAAAGCTTCAGCGAATGTTGCCCCAAGGTACGAGATGGGTCTTGGAAGCAAATAAGCTAAGCGTCCACTTCTGAGATCTTGCTCCATATCTTCTTGCGTGTCGGGAATTGATACTAAAACCCATTCGTTAAATGCAATGTACCAGAGAAGTTGTTCAGGGTTAAAAGTGACTACACCTGTTTTTGCAGCAGCAATTTTCCAAAGATGAGCAAAAATTATTAGACAAGTCATCAAGAAAATGCTCAATCCTATCAAAGCCTTATAATTTTTCAAGGCATGCAAAAAGGATAATTTAAAAATCGATATATATTTTTGAATCTTAAACATTGCGATTTGTTCCATATAAAAGACGTATGACTTCTTCCATAGAGGGGTCTTCAATCGTTATATCTTTAAGAGTTGTCAGCTTTAAAGCTTCTTGAATTACGCGATCAATAGGTGTAGAACTAATATCTACTTCACAAATAAAATGATGGTGTGCATTTTCTAGAACTTTAATTCCAGAAAGGCTTAGCAAAAGATGTTCTTCATCCATGACTAATGTAAGAATTTTCTTTTTCATGTATGTTTTTTTCAAATCTTTCAGAGAGCTATCAGTAATAATCAAACCTTTGTCTAATACAATGACGCGGTCGCATACTTGTTCGATATCTGCCGTGTCGTGCGATGTAAGAAATAATGTGGTTCCGTGATCTTTAGATAATCTATTCAAGAGACCGCGAATCATTAACTTTGCATTTATGTCTAAACCGATTGTTGGCTCATCTAGAAAAAGAATTTTAGGTTTGTGAAGCAAGCTAGCGACTATTTCGCATCGCATTCTTTCGCCTAAAGAAAGTTGACGCACCGGTTTATATAAAAGATGTTCAATCTCGAACAGAGATATAAGCTCTTGAAGACGATCTTTATATATTTGGGGATCAATTTCATAAATTTTTGAAAGTAAATCAAAAGTATCAGAAGGTGGTAGGTGATACCATAGTTGAGTTCTTTGTCCAAAAACAGTTCCTATTTGATACCCTAAGGCATGCCTATCTTTCCAAGGAATGAGGCCAAGAACTTCAACCTCCCCAGAAGAGGGGTGAAGGATTCCAGTTAACATCTTAATTGTTGTTGATTTTCCAGCCCCATTGGGTCCAATAAATGCTACTCGTTCTCCAGCTGCAATTTCAAATGACAGATCTTTAATCGCTATCAATTCGCGGTTTTTAGCAAAAAAAAGCCCTTTAATAGACCCAAAAATACCTGGAAATGTGTCTCTTGCAATGAAAGTCTTAGAAAGATTGTTTATTTTTATAGCTGCATTCATGAAATCTCTTCTTCTTCAACTTTTTAGAAGTTGATGGTAGCACAGGGATCAGAAAAATTCAGCAAAATTCATAGTGAAAATAGGACGGGTTATGAGAATTTGACTTATTTCAGTATTTACGGTACAATAAAATAAAAAGGAGGATGTTATGAGACAGCAGCGCCATCAAAAAGAAGAAACCGTTAGACTCACTATCGATTTCCCTGCTGAGCAACATTCTTATCTTAAAATGCTTGCAGCAAAACGAGGCGTGAGTATGCGCCAATATGTCATTGAATCTTTATGCGAAAATATAGAAAAACAAGAAGCTAAACACATCGATTTAAGCGAAAATAAATTCAAGAAAGCCTTAAACAAAGTGATTAGTGAAAACGACGATGCGCTAAGAAGACTGGCTGACAAATGATTGAATATTTAACCATTGAACAAGTGATTGAACTTCACGATGAAATGCTTAAAAGATACGGCGGCCTAGCTGGGATTCGTGATAAAAACCTTCTTTGGTCCGCAATAGATGCTCCGAAAGCCGCAATGTTCGGTCAAGAAATGTATCCGTCTGTCTATGAAAAAGCTGCTGCATATCTTTATCATCTTGTTTGCAATCACCCCTTTAATGATGCAAATAAGAGGACTGGTTTCGCCGTAACGCTCGTCTTTCTAGAAGTGAATAGCGTAAAGCAAGCCTTTCAAAAAGAAGATTTGGAAAATCTCGTTATTGAAGTAGCTAAAGGAAAAGAAACTAAAGAAAGGATTGCAAAATTTTTAAAATATGGCTCTTTAGAATAACGAAAGTTCAATTAAACGAGATATTGCTCTCTTAAACTCCTCCACTCGTTAGCTGAACAAATGCATTCAGAGAGCCGCTTCTCATATGGCCAGACAAATCCAATAAATCCGGTCAAAAAATGAGCAGACCTCCAATATCTCAAGAACTTGAGCGTAGAGTCCTTGTTGAAGCAGGTCATCGCTGCGCTATTCCAACTTGCCGACATACAAGAGTTGAGATAGCTCACATCGTTCCTTGGTCTGAAAACAAGGTGCATGAATTCGAGAATTTAATCGCTCTTTGTCCCAATTGCCATGACCTCTACGACAAGGATAAAAAAATAGATCGTAAATCTATGCAGATTTACAAGGCCAACTTGGGTGTGTTAAATCATCGATATGGAGAATTTGAACGTCGCCTATTACAACACTTTTGTACAACAAATGAAAAACGGCTTTTTTTATCTGCGGGCTTTGAACCGTCAGTATACTATTTTCTTAAAGATGGTATTATAATAAAGACTGGTAGAAATAGTGGATTCGCTACCGATGATATATTCACATCGGAAGAGTATGCATTAACTAAACTAGGGGAAGAACTGCTTCAAAATTGGAAAGAAGCTCGTCAGATTGAATAAATAGTTAACTATACCAGGTACTCAGCTCGCAACTTCCTCCATTCATCCACAGTTAAACCTTTACATCTTAGCTTGCCAATTCCCACAGCTAGCATTCTAAAAGCATCAGCTCCATGACTGGCGAAGTTATGAAGGGGTTTACTACCCCAGCATCCATGACGGTCATTCCACTCCTTCTTATAGTTATCCAGACTCGAAACCCCCTTTGCACATTTCTCTTCATCAAACCAGCAACGAGGAAGTATATTGCGGGCAGCATCTATGCCCTCGTTGATTCTAATGTCAGGAGCAATGATCGCGGTAGGGGCGTCAAGTGATTGACGTCCCTACCGCGATCCCGCTCTTGTGGTTCTTCCACTTTCGAGTCACTCCTTAACATCTTTTTTTGAAAATAGAAGTATTTGAATTACAAAATTTCACATAAAAATCGAGATAAATCTTTACAATTATTAAATGCGATAGAAAATGGGGGGGTAATCACAAAAAGTGCACTAGCATACCCTTGAATAATATCTAAAAGAATTGGTTGTTGATTAAAGAACTTAGTATTGTATCCATGCTCTGGAAAATAGGGAACGCTGTTTTTTGCTTGTTTAATGCGATCTTCATCTGCAAGCCAACCAACTCCATGTGCCTTTAGAAAAGCCTCTACACAAACCCATTTCTTATAGAACAATTCATTTTTTTCTAACGAAGAAAAATGATTCCAAGAATCTATTTCCTCAACTGTGCATATGTGATTAATGGCTTGTTCTATCTTAAATGATTGGTTCACGTATTCCAAATCAATCCCAATTTCACTACTACGAGAAAAAGCAAGTAAACAGTACTCGCCCGAGTGTGTAAGATTAAAATTGATAGTATTACATGAATTAATTTTTGGTTTGCCGTATTGCGTTTGTATAAGAGTAATGTTTTTTGAATCTTGCTCTAAATAATGTGCGAGGAGCAAGCGCAATATAGCCCTGGATATGATAAAATGGTAATAATTTTGTTCTGATTTATATTCATAAGAACGCCTTATTTCGTTTTCTGAAAGAATGGTGATTAAATGAGGTAAATAAATACTAAAATCTGAAAATTTAATAATCCAAATTTGAACACTTTCAGAATTAGAAAAAGAATTCATTTTAGCATTCTCTCAATTGAAGCTGAATTGAATAATAATCTAGAAACCGGAAATATTAATTTGTTTATGGTCATTTTAACGTTGAGTTGAGGGGATTCCCATAAATCCTACAGGATTCGACAACCCTCTGGCAAGGATATTTGGCTGGAATAGATTTGCGTTTCTAAAAACCTCGTAAAATGTATCTGTTAAACGCGTCCTTCTTTCAATAATAATTGCTACATTGCACACAGGGCAATTAGCTTGACCCTCTCTTGCATTAACCCACTCCTTAAGACAACATGAATGAAAGCAATGAGTAATATTTGGATCATTTATATGAGCGACTACTTTCCTTCCCCAAAAATTTGTAGTGCAAGCCTCCTGGCAAACAGAACATTCTTGAGCTTGATTTGGTCTAACACAATGAAAATTTACAAATGTAAATGACATTTCCTTCTCCAAAAAAAATAAATTTATAATAAACATGTTTACACAAATGTTATTTTTAGTAAAGCTTTGTTTTGTTTTGTGTAATTAATTACAAATACACGAAATTATTTTTTAATATTTGATATCAAGTTTTTTTGATTTTTTCAATTTTAAAATTTTCTTGAAAAGTTATTCATTACGTTTGAATTTGGTGATGTTAACCCATTGACATAAATGTGTATAAAGAAGAAAGTTGTTTACTTATTTATGTCGAAAGATAAATGAGCTTAGTTTTGATGAAGTTGGAACAATCGATTTTAATTTTAAATAAAAAGCATTGTATGAGCGAAAAAAAAGAGATTCTTAAAGATAATTTAATTTTTCATATTTCACATTCTGTTAAAATGACATACAGCCTTTACATGGCTTATGAACTCAATTTATTTTCACTCATTTTACAAAATGAACCTATAACTCTTTTTAAAATATGCCAGGATACCCTGCTATGTGAGCGGGCTGCTCAAGCTTTAGTCTCTATGTGTGCAAGCATTGGATTATTGGATGTGGATGGCAACCAATGTTTTAGTTTATCAAAAGAAGCAAAAAATTTTCTCGATTCCAAAAGTCCTTACTTTATTGGAGACCTTCTTAATATTCATTTAGAAAATAAAGATGTCATTCTTTCCTATGATGCTTTTAAACAAGCAATTTTAACCGGAAAACCTCAAGTATATGAAGGTAAAGATCTTTTTCAAACAAATGAAATAGAAAGAGATAAAACCATTAAATTCACAAAAGCGATGCATGCAAAAAGTCAAGCATCCGCTGAATTTTGGCCAAGTGTGGTTGATTTAAGTTCCTCATCTCTTTTTTTAGATATTGGTGGTGGTTCCGGAGTCCATTCCATAGCTGCAGTAAAAGAGTGGCCTAATTTAAAAGCCATCGTATTCGATAAGTCTGAAGTTTGCGATATTGCTGCAGAATTTATTGAAAAGGAAAAATTAGATTCACAGATATCTCTATTGATAGGAGATATGTGGCGCGACGCTTATCCAGATGCAGACATTCATTATCTTTGTGATATTTTGCATGACTGGTCGCTAAAACAAGTGGAATTTCTCATTGAAAAAAGTTTTGCGTTTCTGCATGAAAATGGTCAAATTGTGATTCACGAACTTCTTTTTAATGATAAAAAAGATGGCCCTTTGTCTGTTTCAATGAGTAATTTGAGCATGTTAATGTGGACGGATGGGCAACAACTCTCAAAACAAGAACTTTCTTTCCTTATGAAAAAAGCAGGTTTTTCTGAAATCTCCATTTCAAATACAGGATTTGGAGATTGGTGTATAGCGACAGGGAAAAAAATATCCCATCCTTCTTAAGGTTTTGTTAAGGTTTGCAAAATCTGGCTATTGAATTAAACACAAAGAAACGAAGACACAAGTATTTTTATGTCTCCAGTTTTCTATGTCTCTAAGCAAGGTTTCTTCAACACAAATTCTAACTGAGCTGATCACATATTGTTTTGACCAATATTTTTACGTCCTTTTTTAATATAGTTAAATGGTGAGCCTCGGGTAACGAAATAAGTTGAATGCTCGAGGGATCCTTGACAAGAAGATCGATGTTATTTTTAGGAAGGGATAAGACATAATCGTTATATGTCTTAATCGTTTCTTCCTCAAAAGTTGGACCTGGCTGCATTGCCTTAAAAACAACAATATTTGTATTTCTTAGCAATGCACTCATTGGTTGTTGCATGAGAAACTCCTCTTTTCGAAGTGCTTGATGCATTCTCATAATAGAACCCTGATCATGACCTTCAGAAATCAGATGCTGTCCATGAATTTGTTCGACTTGCTTTTGGCTGATATTTTTTCTGAGATTAAAAATATTTTCATCATGGTGAACATAATCAAGGAGGAATATAGTAATTTTTTTGATTCCTTTTTCTTCCAAAAGAGCCGCAATTTCAAGAGCTAGTTGTCCTCCAAAAGACCATCCGAGCAATGAATAGTGAATTTGTCCCGTTTCTTCCATGACTCCTTCTATATATTTTAAATAATAGGCTGCCAACGCTTTTAGGCTTTCCATCCTATCATCATGATTGAGATGATATGAATCCACGCCATAGCATGAATATTGGAAATCCAGTTGTTTTGCCAAAGGGACATATACTTCGCATCCACAGCCACCGGGGTGAATCATAAATAAATTAGGCCGTGAATTTTTTTCGCTAAATGGACGTATGGGTTGATATTCTGATCTTGTATGAACAATTTTATGCGCTAAAAGTTCAATACTTTCGGAAATAAATAAATCGGCTATGGAAAGCTTTAATTTGAAGTAAGCATTGATCTTGTTAATCAATGGAATTGACATAATACTGTTTCCACCAATATTAAAAAAACTATCTCCAATACTTATTGTTTTTTCATCAGTTTTTAGAACCTCTGCCCATATTTTGCAAAGTTGGGTTTCTATATCATTGGTTGGTGCCCGATAATCATTTGAAAATGTTAATAGGGGAGGAGGGAGTTGTCTATAATTGAGTTTTCCATTGTTTAGAGGGATTATATCGATTTGAATGAGTGCCATTGGAACCATATAACTTGGCAGCTTTTGGGAAAGCTGATCTCTCATTTGCTTGACATCAAGCGTTTTTGCTCCAATATAATAACCTACTAGATAGGGATGTTCACCATGATTCTCTTTATAGAGAATAACGATACTTTGCACAACGCCTTCAATGGAAAGAAGGGCATTTTCAATATCTTTTAGCTCTACCCGATAACCTCTAATTTTAACTTGGGAGTCAATTCGTCCTTGATATTCAAGTTTTCCGTCACTGCGCCTTTTGACTAAATCTCCAGTGCGATATAACCTATCATTCCATTGTTGTTGTTTTTCAAAAGTTGTTTGAAAAGGATTGGGCACAAACTTTTCTTCTGTTAATTCCTGTTGATTTAAATATCCTCTACCAACTCCAATTCCTCCAATATAGAGTTCGCCAATAGCCCCATTGGGAAGAGTGTTTCTATTTTCATCAAGAACATAGGAGGTGGCATTACCTATAGGAGTTCCAATAGAAAGATCGTTTTGTTTCACAAAATTAAATGTCGTTACGACTGCAGCTTCTGTAGGACCATAAACATTAATCACCTGAGTCCCTTGATCAATTAAACGATGATCAAAGCAATCCGAAGTTAAAGCTTCACCGCCAAATACCAATTTTTTGAGTGAAGGAACTTTGCGAAAATCGTATTGTTTCAAAAGTGAGGGAGGAGCACTAATATAAGTGACTTGATGAGTATTTAGGAACTCATAAAATGATTCTTGGTTAAGCCAAAGCTGGTCTGGCATGATCAATAATAGATGTCCATTTAATAAAGAAAGAATGAATTGTTCAATAAACGGATCAAATGAATAATTTGATGATTGAAGAATGACCTCTTTTCTGTCCGTTTCATTGAGATCATATGCTTTGCTAAGCTCTTGCTTTAGATTGACAATACTTGCATGTTCGATCATCACCCCTTTTGGAATTCCAGTTGTTCCAGAAGTGTGAATCACATATGCAAGAGATGAACTTGATAAATCTATTTCAGGGTTATTTTTTGAAAGCAGAGAAAGTACCTGCTGTGTATGAAGATCATCAATGACTATCATGTTAGAGTGAATGCATTTTGTCACTAATAGGGATTCAAGACGTTCCTGATAATGAATATTAGTCATGATAATGCAGGTACGGCTATCCAAAAGTATTTGTGAGACTCGTTCATCCGGCATTGCAGGGGAGATTGGGACATAGACACCTCCTGCTTTTAAAACTCCTAATACAGCGGCAATTAAATCGATATTTCTATCTAGAAAGAACGATACCAAAGTGCCTGGTTGTATATTGTACTTTTGGATTAAGAGGTGCGCGATTTGATTTGCCTGACCATTGAGAGCATGGTACTCCACTTCAGATGCTAAGAACCTAACAGCAATTTTATTCGGTCCTTTGACTACTTCTTCTTCAAAAAGTTCATGAATAGTTTTATTAAGCTGATCATCTATTTTTTTTACACTTGCTGTATGTTCAAAAGGATTTGTAAAATAAAGATCTTGGATCTTTAATTCATCTCTTTTTTGTTCTTGATCAGCCAGTAGAGCAATCTGATTTACAATTTCTTCAAATGACTTTAAAAAACCTTGAATCGTAACGTCAGAGAATAGGGCTACCGCATAATTGCACAATACCTGAAATCTTGATTGAGAAAGATCAACAGTTAGAGTGATGTCAAGTTTTGCCACATTAAATGAAAATTCCTCATCAATGGGTTGAAGAATGCTCCTATCTCCATAATTTTCTTGATGCGACTCTAAGACTGTAAACATAGTCTGGAAGATGGGATGGCGAGAAATGTCTTTCGGTGCTTTTAAAATATCGATGATCGCTTCAAGAGGCAAATCTTGATGAATTTGTGCGTTCGTCACCTCTTTCTCGATTTTTTTAAAGAATTTTGCTAATGGTTCTGAAATTCGATAGGAAATTTTAATCGGGAGCGAATTGACGAAAAATCCAATCAAGTGTTCCAATTCTTTAAAATGGCGATTAGCAAAGGGAATTCCTATCACAAATTCATTTTGACAAGCATATGTTCCTAAGGCAATGCTATAGGCACTGAGTAGCAAATTATGGAGGCTTAAATCTAACTGTTGAGCAACTTTTCTCAGTTTTTCGGATGTTAGTAAATCAAGGAAAATGGATTGATTCGCACCTTGATAATCGATTTCTTTTGGACGTTGATGATCTGTTGGAAAGTTAAGAGGTTCGAAATGTTCTAATTTATTTTTCCAGAAATGGGTCAATGTTTCAAATCTTTTTCCTGATAGATATTTTCGTTGCCAAAGAGCGTAATCTTTATACTGAATAGGTAAATCTTGTAACGCATTCTGATTTTGATTGTAAAAACTGTTCAATTCTTTCATAAAAATATCAACAGACCATCCATCAAAAGCAATATGATGAATGATGATACATAGATAATAGTCCTGCATGACTTCATTGATAGATATCTTAAGAGGATAATCACAACTCAAATCAAAAACATGGAAAGCTTCATCTCCGAAGTAAGCCATGAGTTTTTCTTTCTCCTGAAAGTGATTACGTTGTATCTTAAAAGGCGTATCTGTCAAATCATAGAGAGCTTGATATCCTGTTCCATCTTTACTCGTACGGATTACAGTGCGTAAAATTTCATGTCGATTGATGATCGCTGTTAATGCTTTTTCGAGTCTGACTAGGTCAGTCTTTTCAGCAATTTTAAACAACATAGGAATATTGTAGACGCTTGTTTCAGGAGCATAATGATCGTAAAACCACAAACGTTCTTGAGCAAAAGATAAAACTTGATCTTCCTCAACTATTATTTGGGTCTTTTGAATAGAGACATGACTATCCTCATCGTTTTCTAAATAATGACAAAATTCTCGAATAGTTCGATAGATAAATATTACTGCCACAGGAACACTTAAATGTGGATCCATACGGTGAATTTTTGAGATTAATTTGATTGCTAAAATGCTATTTCCACCTAATTCGAAGAAACTATTGTCTACACTGATTTCAGAAGCGGAAATTTCTAATACTTCGGACCACACCGCAACAATTGATTGTTCCAACTTTGTGATAGGTGCCACATATGTTTTGGATTCTATTGCATGTACAAAAGGGAGCGCTTTTGTATCAACTTTCCCATTGATATTCAGAGGGATCTCTCCGATTGGGATAAGAAACCGCGGTATCATATAATCGGGCAGTTTTATTTGTAAAAATGCTTTTAGTGACTCTTGGTTAAGCCCTTTTTGAGAAACATAGTAGGCCACAAGAAATTGTGAGGAAGCTTCTTCGCCCTTTATTGTGACAACGCATTGGAGAGAGTCTTCATAGGAAATGATGACTTGTTCAATTTCCCGTAATTCAATTCGATGCCCACGAATTTTTACTTGAGTATCATTTCGACCCAAATACTCGATATACCCACTATTTAACCATCTAACCAAGTCACCTGTTCGATAAAGGCGACTATTCTTTCCTTCTTTTTTCTCGTTGTCTGTTTGAAAGGGATTTGGAATAAATTTCTCAGCAGTTAGGCTTGGATTATTTAAATAGCCCCTGGCCAAACCATCGCCACCAATAAATAGCTCACCGATGACTCCAATTGGCAAAGGAGATAGATCGCGATTTAGTACGTAACAGGTTACATTTGATATCGGACTCCCAATTGTAAGATTGTCTGCTGATGTGAGATTAAACGTTGAAGTCACAGAAGCTTCAGTAACTCCATAGGTATTATATAATGTCTTGTGCTTAGTCGCTTTGTCATAAAAATTTAAGCTCAGCAATTCTCCGCCAACCGCTATTCGTTTAACGTTTTGAAATTCTTGGAAAGCATATTGTTCGAGCAGAGATGGAGTCGCGCCCAAGTGTGTGACATGATGGCAATTCAAATAGTGATAAAATTTCTGTTCATCTGCCCATAATTGATCAGGCATTAACACAAGCTTAAATCCATTTAGGAGTGCGAGCATCATTTGTTTTAAAGAAACATCAAAGGCAAAATTAGCAAATTGAAGAATTCCCTCTTGCTCGCCCGAGTCACCTAGTTGATATTTTCTTGTCAAAGAGTAGATGAGATTGACAATCCCACGGTGTTCAATCATGACCCCTTTCGGATTTCCGGTTGTACCGGATGTATACATCACATAGGCTAAATTTTTTGGATTGTCATTTATATTTAAAGGAATTAATGATTGTTGAACTATAACATCTTGTACTTCTTCGCTGTTAATGACGATGACTTGATGATGTAATGTACTCATCATTTTTGCATTAGAATCATCAACAATTAGAAGAGGACTGCATGTGTCATTAAGGATATATTTGATTCGCTGTTCAGGAATTTTTGGATCAATCGGGACGTAAGCATACCCTGCTTTAATCGTTCCAAGAAGAGCTATCAGCATCATCTCACTTCTATTTAAGCATATTCCAATCAATGTTTCATTTGGGAATGGATAGTGAGTTTTCAAATAGTGGGCAAACTGCGTAGACTTTTCATTTAATTCCTGATAGGAGAGCTTTACCCCATCAAAGATAAGAGCTGTTGCTTGAGGAGTCTTTTGTGCTTGCTCTTCAAAAAGTTGACTAATCGTTTTATCATCTGGATAATAGGCTTGTGTTTGATTCCACTCCATCATCACTTGTTTATAGTCTAACTTGTTGAGATAACGAATTTCAGAAACTTTCTTTTTTTCTCCATTATGAGCAACAAACTGAGCGAGGACTTCTTGATAAGTCGTGATAAACCGTTCAATCGTCTCTTTGTTAAATAGGCTTGTTGCATAATTACAATGACATTGTAACTCTTGCTGGCCATCATCAATAAATGTTGTAATATCAAAATACGAAACCTGATAATGGGAAGAATCGTGAGAGGCTTCCAAGATCGATTCTTTTTGATTGTTTTTTCCAAAAGATTGTAATGTGAACATGACTTGGAAAAGGGGATGACGGCTTGAATCCTTATAGGGCTCCATCTCGCTGACTATTTTGTCAAAAGGAAGATCTTGATGAAGTTGTGCTTCAATCACTTCTTGTCCAACACCTTGAATAAATTCCTCAATCGTTTGATCAGAAGATACTTTGGCTCTTAATACGATATTATTCACAAAAAAACCGACAATTTCTTTTAGGCAACTATAGTGTCTATTGGCAATGGGGGTTCCCACGATGAGATCATCTTGATTGCTGAAGACTCTTAATACCAAGAAATAGGCGCTCAGCATTAAACTATACAAGCTCACCTGTAAGTCTTGCGCCATTTTACGAAGACCTTGTGACAACGGAGTATCAAAAGTGAAAAAAAGATCAGCTCCTGAATAATCAAATTTCTTCGGTCTTGGTTTGTCTAGAGGCAAATTCAAAGTTTCATAACCAGCCAATTTTGATTTCCAAAATTGAAGCTGCAGATCTAATTGTTCTCGTTTAAGGTAGTGCCGTTGCCAGAAGGCAAAATCTTTATAGTGTAAGAGGGGGTTTGAGAGCTTAATTGGGATTTCATTAACAAAGCTTTCGTAAAAAGCTTCTATTTCTCGAATAAAAATTTCCATCGACCAACCATCAAATGCAATGTGGTGGATCACGACACTTAATAAGGGGCGCATTCCATCACATTCAAAGATTAAGACCCTGATAGGAATTTCTCGACTCAAGTCAAAAACGTGACAAACTTGTTCGTCAATAGCTTTTTGAAGGCTTCCTTTATCAATAAATCTTCTACGAATGACACTAACTTGTCCTTCTATGCCATTTAGTACTGATTGAATGCTATTTCCTTCTCTATCCTCTTGTATGACAGAGCGTAGCACTTCATGTCGCTCAACAACTTTATTAATACTTTTTCCAACAAGAGTAAAATCAGCTTCAGGTTTTAATCTATAAAGCATGTGGATATGATAAGCATGCGTCCCTTGCTCATATTGTTGAATAAACCACAGCCGCTCTTGAGCAAAAGATAAGGGAATGCTTTGACTGTATGTTTTTAGAATTAAATGATCATAGTGTTTTGATGTCACCTCATTAATGACAAGTGCGTCAATCAACTCAGGTTTATTTGTTCGGATAAATGTAGCTTGTTCTTCTAAAAGGCTCTTATTTTTAGGGACAAATAACTGCAATTTTTCTTCGGAATACCAAATTTTGATCCCTTCACTCACTAGATCGTAAATAAAAGATATAATCAAATCAGAATACATACGTTTCCCCTAAATGATGCGCTTCTTCAATTGACATGAGGTGTCGACTCAATTTTTCAATTGTATTATGGATAAAAATATCTGCGACTTGAATGTTTTGCTGAAAGTGCTTATTCAATTGATTGGCTAATTTAATAGCCAAGATGCTATTTCCGCCAAGACGAAAGAAATCGTCCTTTACACTGACATGATTTTCTGAAAGATCCAAAATATTGGACCAAACAGATTGTATTTGAGACTCAATTGTATTTCGCGGAGCAATATACTCGCTACCGTTAATAAAGCCAACATCTGGCAGGGCTTTTCTATCAAGTTTCCCGTTTTGGGTCACCGGGAACCTATCCATCACAACATAATGTTCCGGAATCATGTATTCCGGGAGTTTGATGCTTAAGTGTTCTTTAAGTTTTTGTGCAAATTGATTTTCAACCAACTTCGACGTCACTAATGGATTATTTGCAAGTTCCTGACGATGAACATCTGTGGTATGATTGATCCGGATCTCCTGTGACTTGTAAAACGCAATATTGAGATAAAGAGGATTGCTCAAATTCAGATTGAATTTCACCGCATATCCTTTTTCTTTAGCTAGCTTGGCGATCTCATCGATTCCTAGGAGTTGGCTATTTCTATCTATCTTGAGAGCATAATAATCTGCATAATCCTTAATAATTCTTTTGTTCGGATACTTGACTAGGAGAAGCTCGCTTTCGCCTAGTGATTGAATAGAATTTACAATGTCGCTTGTTTGTACAAAGTCGCTAGCCTCTACTTGTCTGATATTTCCCTCTAATGAAGATTTTCTTTTGTCGATATGGAGAATAACGTCATAACGGTAATGATTCATTTCATGATTTGCGCACCCCATTTTTGGCATGATTTCAACTGAGGTGATCGCTGGATTTACTGTTTTTAAATAAACAAAATATTCAGGGGAAATCAAAAGTTCTTTTTCTCTTCTCACAAAGTGCGCGACTTCTGCTTTTGTTGACGCCCCACCTTTGAAACGAAGAACAGAATAATGAAAGCACTCTAAAAGTCTGTAATCACGAATATCTCCAATAAAAACACGACCCTTATCATCCATATGAGAGATCGCTTCTAAAAGGACAGATTCTAGATAATCAAGATGGGGGAAATATTGGATGACAGAATTGACTACAACGGTGTCATATGTTTCGAGTTTTGCATAAGGGATTTGATCGGCGAGGCAACAGATTGTATCAACTTTCTCTTGAAGTCCATGAGATTCAAGCACTTTATTCGTATAGGTGATAACACTTTTTGAAAAGTCTGTTGCGATATAGTGATCACATTTATCGTAAATGTTAAATAGGACCAAGCCACTTCCACTTCCGATTTCAAGGATACGTTGAGGTTTTTGTTCGGCTATACGTTTGACTGTTTCTTGAATCCATTCCGACATCTCTTCTGCGGGAATTGGTTTCTTTGTATATGAGCTATTCCATCCTTTAATATTCAATTTAAAATTGTCAGGACTGAGAGCGTCATATTCAGATTGGTATAAAGTTTCCCATGTGCTCACAAATTCTTGAGTATCGTGTTCATCAAGTTCAAGCATTTTTACACAATAAGCAACTAAATTTTTGTTTTCCTTGTTTTCTCTGATTAAGACAGCTGATTGTTTGATATCAGGGTGTTGAGAAAGAATGGACTCAATTTCTTCAAGTTCAATACGATATCCGTTGAGTTTAACTTGGAAATCATTGCGCCCAATAAATTCGAGATTCCCATCCGGAAGCCAACGAACTAAATCACCCGTCTTATAAAGTACAGCATCATTAGTTTCTGATTTACTAAAAGGATTAATCACAAATTTTTTGTCTGTCAGCGCGGGATTATTCAAATATCCTCTCGCACATCCTGCTCCTCCAATGTAAAGTTCGCCGACTGCTCCAACAGGAAGAGGGGACATCACTTCATTTAAGACATAGACACTCTTGTTGGCAATCGGTTTACCAATAGGGACCGTTTTAGCAGATTTTAAAACTTCTTTGGTAATTTCTAATGTACAGCTAAATGTTGTACATTCTGTTGGACCATAGCCGTTGATGAGATGTTTCGGAGCGTATTCGGAAACGGTAAGTTCCTCGATCAATTTTTTGTTTAGTGCTTCGCCACCAACAATTAATGCCTTTAAGCTACAGAAAGTTTTTTTATTTTCTATATAGATCTGATCAAAAAGTGCGCGTGTAAGCCAAAGAATCGTTATACTATATTTCTCAAGAGTTTCTTGAAATAATTTACTATTTGCAAAAAGATCCATTTTGTCCTTTACAAGGACAACACAACAACCATTGAGGAGTGCTCCCCAAATTTCAAGCGTTGATGCGTCAAAAGAGGTGTCTGCTAGTTGAATGAATCTATCTGAACTTTCGATTGCAATGAAGTTTGTATTCTTCACTAATGAAATAATATTGAGGTGTTCAATCATCACCCCTTTTGGATAGCCTGTTGTACCAGAAGTATAGAGAACTTGTGCGAGTGAACTCTGAGTTCCTTCTATTTCTGGATTTGTTTCAGGTTGATTTTTTAATTTTTCAGAATCAACTGATATCCATTTTGAAATCCCTAAACGTTGAGAATTTGCAGCATGAGTAATCACCACCGAAAATCTAGCGTCTCCTAATATATGATGAAGACGATCATCGGGGAGTCTAGAATCCATAGGGACATAAGCACCACCGGCCTTGAGAATAGCTAAGCTGGCGATAATCATGTCTAGATTATCTTCTAGATAAATTCCAATTAAATCTTCTCGTTGAAGATGACACTCATTGACCAGATAATGCGCTAATTGGTTAGCCTTTTTATTCAGTTTCTCGTAGCTGACCGTTTGCTCGTCACGAATTATAGCAATGGCATCAGGAGTTTGAGTAGAATAGTATTCAAAAAGTTGTTGAATTTGCATTTTATCAGGATAAGCTGCAAATGTTTGATTCCAATTATTGATGATGTGATTGTGTTCGGTTTGGTTGATTAATGTAACGTCAGATAAATGAGCTTGGCTACAGTCTAATTCGACAAACTGATGAAGAATATGTTTATAAGTAGCGACATAGCCTTCGATTGTCTGATGATCAAACAATGCTGTAGCATAATTAAATCTTCCCTCTAATTCCTCTTTACTGTCATCAATAAATGTTGTGAGATCAAAGTATGCGACTTGAAATAACTGTAAGTTACGGTCATAAGGTTGAATGACTTTTGCTATGGAGATATCCTCGAGTTCTCTCAAACGGTAGAGTTGATCTTCGAGTTGGCTTCCAAAACTTTGTACGGTAAACATCACCTGAAATAGAGGATGTCTGGTTGTGTCTTTGCAAAGTTCGAATTCTTCCACCAATTTTTCAAAGGGAACATCTTGATTCCGTTGGACATCAATGACCTCTGAACTTGTTTGGCGAATAAACTCGTCAATTTTTAATTCCAATTTAATGGATGATCGAAACACGAGGCTATTCACAAAAAAACCAATCATATCTTCGATATGACTATAATGACGGTTGGCGATAGGACTTCCTAAAAGGATATCATTCTGGCTACTGTAAGTCTTTAGAAGTAAATAATAAGCACTAAGAAGCAAGCTATACAAACTCACTCCTAATTTTTGGGCAAGCTGTCTTAACTTTTGCGAAAGAACTCGGTCAAATTTAAAGAAAACGTTGGATCCGCTATAATCAATTTTCTTTGGCCTCACTCGATCAGTTACTAAATTTAGCGTTTCATAATTCACTAATTTAGACTGCCAATATTTAAGCTGCTCTTTAAGTTGCCCCCCAATTAAATAGTCACGCTGCCATTTTGCAAAATCTTTATATTGTAATTTTCTGTCTGGAAGTGTTTTTGTGGATGCTCCGGAATAAAACGCATAATAAACATCAAGCTCTTTCAAAAAGAGATCAAGAGACCACCCATCAAAGGCCACGTGGTGGAAAACGATACTTAAGAAATAAGAAACTTTCGGAACTTCATAGAAACATATTCTGGTAGGAATCTCTTCTTTTAAGTCAAACGCGTGATTCACTTCTTTGTCGAGTTCGTTATCTAACTGTGATTGAGAGACTTTAATAAGAGGTATCTGTAATTCATTTGTTTCTAAAATCACCTGATAGCCGTTTCCTTCTTCGTCCTCTTTAATAAGAGTGCGCAAGATTTCATGTCTATGGATGATACATGAGAGGCTTTTCTTTAATGCTTCAAGATTTATCTGGTTGCTTAATTTAAAGGTCAGGGGAACATTATAAACATTTGTTCCGTGCTCATATGTTTGGATAAACCATAAACGTTCCTGCGCAAAGGATAAAACTTGATCTTTATGATTTACGAAATGTCCTTTTTCTATTGAAATATTGCCACTCTGATTTCCAATAAAATTCTGTACGAGTTTCTCTACGCTAGGATAGGTGAAAATATCCGATACTTTAATATTCTTTTGTAATGACTGATTCAATTTGTTTGCGAGTTTGATTGCGAGAATGCTATTTCCACCCAATCGGAAGAAGTTATCTGTGATACTCACTTTATCTTCTGAAAGTCCTAAAACATCAGCCCAAATGGTATGTACTTGCTTTTCTAGTTCATTACGGGGTGGTATATGATTGTCGTTTCCGGTAAATCCGACTTCTGGAAGAGCATTTCTATTCAGTTTTCCATTTTGAGTGACAGGAAACTTATCCATGACGACGTAATGTTCCGGAATCATATATTCCGGCAGCTTGGCGCTTAAATGCTCTTTAAGTTTTTGAGTAAATTGGTTTTCCACAAGTTTCGATGTCACTAATGGATTATTTGCAAGCTCTTGTCGATTCACTTGTGTGATGTAATTGATTCGTATTTTTTTTGATTTGTAAAACGCTATATTGAGATAGAGTGGGCTACTCAGATTAAGGATAAATTGTGCCTCATATCCTCTTCCTCTTGCTAACTTAGTAATATCATCGATTCCTAGTAACTGCTGATTCTTATTGATCTTTAGGACGTAATAACTTGCGTAATCCTTGAAAATTCTTTTATTCGGATATTTTACCAAAAGATTCTCTTGTTCGACTAATGTCTCAATAGCGTCTGCAATGTCATCGACCTGTACAAATTCGCTGGTTTCCACATCTTTGAATTTTGCATCAATTTGTGTAGAGCATTTTTTGTCTATATGCAGAATAACATCATAACGATAGTTGTTCATTTCATGATCTGCGCACCCTTTTTTCGGCATAATTTCAACTGAAGCGATCTCAGGATTCATCATTTTCAAATAAATAAAATATTCAGGAGAAATCAAAAGTTCCTTTTCTCTTCTCACAAAGTGGGCGACTTCTGCTTTTGTTGTTTCCTCGCCTTTATAGCGTAGGACTGAATAATGAAAGCATTCCAAAAGTCTATAATCCCGAATATCTCCAATAAATAAGCGACCAGAATCATCCATATGAGCGATAGCTTCCAAGAGTACAGACTCTAGATAATCAAGATGAGGAAAGTATTGAGTGACAGAGTTGATCACAACAGTGTCATACCCTTTTTCTAGCGTGGAATAAGGAATTTGATCGGCAGGACAACAGATGGTGTCGATTTTTGATTTGAGCCCATGCGATTCAATGATCTTATCAGTATAAGCGATCACACTTTGTGAGAAGTCTGTCGCGATATAATGATCGCATTTATCGTAAATATTAAATAGGATCAATCCGCTTCCACTTCCTATTTCGAGGATACGGCGAGGCTTTTGCTCGGCAATGCGTTTAACAGTCTGTTGGATCCATTCCAACATTTCTTTTGCTGGAATTGGTTGCTTTGTATACGAACTGTTCCATCCTTTAATATTCAGCTTAAAGTTTTCAGGTGTAAGCGAATCATATTCAGATTGGTATAAAGTTTCCCAAATATTTACAAATTCTTGAGTATCATTTTCATCTAGTTCCAACGATTTGACACAATAGGCAACTAAGCTTTTGTTTTCCTTATGCTCTTTAATTAAGACAGCAACCTGCTTGATTTCATTGTGTTGGGAAAGAACGGACTCAATTTCTTCAAGTTCAATACGATATCCATTAATTTTAACCTGGAAATCATTTCTTCCAATAAATTCAAGATTTCCATTTGGCAGCCAGCGTACTAAATCACCCGTTTTATAAAGCATTTCATTTTTTGCTTTGCTAAAAGGATTGGGGATAAATTTCTTGGTTGTGAGCTCATGATTATTTAAATAACCTCTTGCACAACCTGAGCCCCCAATGTAAAGCTCTCCTACAGCTCCAATAGGAAGAGGGGACTTTTCTTCGTTTAAGACATAGGCACTTTTATTAGCTATCGGCTTGCCGATGGGAATCGTTTTAGCGTATTGTAAAGCTTCTTTGGTAATTTCTAATGTGCAACTAAATGTCGTACATTCCGTTGGACCATAGCCATTGATGAGATGTTCCGGAACATATTCAGAAGTCACAAGTTCTTCGACCAATTTTTTGGTTAAAGCCTCTCCTCCAATAATTAAAGCTTTTAAACTGCGGAAAGTTTTTTTATTTTCTATATAAATCTGATCAAAAAGGGCACGGGTGAGCCAAAGAATTGTAATGCGATGCTTTTCAAGCATTTTTTGAAATAATTGACTATTTGTAAATAGATCCATTTTATTTTTTACAAGTACAAGGGATCCTCCATTGAGTAATGGTCCCCATATTTCGAGCGTTGATGCATCAAAAGATGTGTCAGCCAATTGGATGAACGTATCTGAACTATCTATCGTTATAAAATTTGTATTCTTAACCAAGGAGACGATATTGTGATGTTCAATCATCACACCTTTGGGATGGCCTGTTGTACCGGAAGTATAAAGAACCTGCGCAATTGATTTTTGAGGATTCTTTATTTCCAGATTTAAATCAGAGTGTTTTTTTACATCCTCAGAATCAATAGATATCCATTCCGAAATGCCCAAGCGTTGGGAATTTTGAATATTGGTGATAACAATTGAAAAATCAGCATCTGCTAATATGTGATGAAGACGTTCATCAGGTAACCTTGAATCCATAGGAACATAGGCGCCACCAGCTTTAAATATGCCTAAACTCGCGATAATCATTTCTAAATTATCTTCTAAACAAATTCCGATTAAATCTTCTGGTTGGAGATGACAGTCTTTCACTAGATAATGGGCTAATCGATTGGCTTTCTGATTCAGTTCCTTATAAGTCAAGGTTAGCTCATCACGTACAATAGCAATAGCATCAGGGGTTGTAGTGACGTAGTATTCAAACAATTGATGAACTTTCATCTTATCGGGATAAGCAGTTGTTGTTTGGTTCCAATTATTGATAATGCAATCATAATCTTGTTCATTGATATAAGAAAGTTCTGCGATTTTTGTTTTGCGACAATTGGAATTTACAAATTGTCTAAGAATATGCTCAAAAGTTATGATATATTGGCTAATCGTTTCTCGATGGAAAAGCGCAGTTGCGTAGTTAAAACGCCCTTCTAGTTTTTCTTTGCTATCGTCGATAAATGTCGTGATATCAAAATAAGCAACTTGAAATAGACGAAGCTCACGATCATAGGGTTCCATGATAGAAGATAGATGATCATGTGTTCGATCACTTCGGTAAACGGTGGACTTTTCAAGCTTTCCTCCGAAGTTTTGTACGGTAAACATAACCTGAAATAAAGGGTGTCTACTTTTATCCTTTATGATATCTAACTCAGCGACTAATTTCTCAAAGGGTAAATCTTGATGTAGCTGTGCTTTGACAACTTCATTTGCAACTTCTTTAATGGTATTCTCTAATGTCATGTTCGATGAAATCTGATAGCTCAAGACAAGAGAATTGACAAAAAATCCGATCATCTCATCGATATCATTATAATGTCGATTTGCAATAGGAGTTCCTAAGATAATGTTATTTTGATTGCTATAGACTCTTAACATTAAATAATAAGCACTCAATAGGAGGCTATACAAGCTCACATTCAATTCTTGGGCCAAAGCTCTTAACTGCAGAGAAAGATGTTCATCAAAGCTAAAAAAAACATCAGATCCATTGTAATCGATTTCTTGCAATCGAGGTTTGTCTGTGATGAGATTTAAGGCTTCGCATCCCTCTAGCTTTGTTTTCCAGTAACTCATCTGCTTTTCTAGTTTTTCTTCTTGCAGATAGTTCCGTTGCCATTGTGCAAAGTCTTTATATTGGAAGTTAAGTTCAGGAAGCTGCGTTGAGATTTTTCCGGTGTAGTAAGCATAATGCGCCTCCAGTTCATTAAGAAAGACATCTAATGACCAACCGTCAAAGGCAATATGGTGGATGACGATACACAACATTCGACGACCATCTGATACCGAACATAAGCGAATTCTTACTGGAATCTCTTCGCTCAAATCGAAAATGTGATTAATTTCTTTATTTAATTCGTCGTCTAATTGGTCTGCTTCGATTTTGATTTCTTGAATATGAAATGCATGACAATCTAAAATTTGTTGATAGCCGTTACCTTCACTATCTTCTTTTATCAACGTTCGTAAAATTTCATGGCGCTCAACAATACGGATTAAACTTTGTTTGATGATATTACTATCAGCTTCTTTACTGAGCTGATAGACCATAGGAATATTGTAAGCATTAGTCCCATTTTCATAGGTTTGGATAAACCATAAACGTTCCTGAGCAAACGATAGAACTTGATCTTTTTGATTAGAAAAAACACCTTTGCCGATTCCTATTTTCTTCTGTTTAGTACTACTTAAACTTTCTACAAGCTTTTCGATGCTTGTATAAGTGAAAATGTCGGCGACTTTAACATTTTGCTGAAGATTTTTACTTAGCTGATTTGCTAATTTGATCGCGAGAATGCTATTTCCTCCCAATCGAAAAAAATCATCTATAATACTCACTTTTTCGCCTGGTAAACCTAAAATATCAGCCCAAATTGCATGGATTTGTGCTTCCAATTCATTTCGAGGAGCCACATACTCGCCGTTGCTGATAAACCCGACTTCAGGTAACGCTTTTTTATCAAGTTTCCCATTGCTTGTGATAGGAAGGGAATCTAATAGAACGTACTGTTCCGGAATCATGAATTCTGGAAGCTTAGTGTTCAAGTAATCTTTGAGTTTTTGAGCAAAAGTATTTTCAACCAACTTGGATGTAAACAGAGGGTTATTTGCGAAATCTGAGCGTTGTGATCGAGAAGTGAAATTAATTTTGAATTCTTTATTACGATATAAAACAATGTCCACGTAGAGGGGATTGTTAATATCGAGGTAAAACTTTGATTGATATCCTTTTCGTTTTGCTTCCTCGGAAATAGAGTTCACTCCTAATAGCTTTTGATTAACCTCTATTTTAAGATTATGATAACCAGTATAGTCTTTTAATATTCGTTCGTTGAGATATTTTATACAGATGATTTCTTCTTCATGAGATTCCAAGTATGAAGGCAATTCTTCAACTCGAACAAAATCGCTAGGTTCAATTGATGCTATGCCGCGTTCATTATCTACATGAATATTCTTATCCACATGTAAAATGACATCATACCGAAATCGATTCATTTCGTGATCTGCGTGTCCCATTTTTTGCATAATCTCTACATGAGAGATAAAGGGGATTGTCGCTTGCAAATTGGCAAAGTACTCAGGCAAGATCAGTAATTCTTTTTCTCTTCTTACAAAGTGATCAACTTCAGCTTTTGTAGCCTCTCCATTTTTATATGTGAGCACTGAATAGTGAAAGCTATGTAAGAGTCGATAATCTCTGACATCTCCGATGAAGATTTGGCCCCTGTCTCTCATATGGGTCATGGATTCAAGAATAACCTCTTCGAGATAATCAAGATTGGGAAATAATTGAATCACGGAATTAATAACAACAGTATCATAAAGCTGATCGAATCTTTCGTAGGGGATTTCATCAGCAAAACAACATGCGGTTGTAACTTTATCTTGTAAATGATATTGATGTACGATCTTATCGGTATAATCGATGACATTTTTGGAAATATCCGTTGCATAGTATTTTTCGCAACTATCAATGATATTGAATAAGATCAATCCACTGCCGCTACCAATTTCTAGGATAGCTTTAGGTTTTAATGCTTGTATCCTCTTTACTGTTTCTTGAGTCCATTCTTGCATTTGTTCTGAGCTGATCGATAATCCGGTATAAGAACTTTTCCAACCTTGAATATTTAAGTGAATGTCACGGCCATCTATTGATTCATATTCTGAATCAAAAAGGGATCCCCATGTATTTACAAAATCTTTTTCATCTGATTTATCTAATTCTAATTCTTTCACGCAATAGGCCACTAAACGCTTACTTCCACCATATTCCTTAATATCCACTATAGCTTGTTTTACCTCAGGATGGTTGGATAAGGCTGCGCTAATTTCATCCAACTCAATTCGGTATCCTCTGATTTTGACTTGGTTATCATTGCGGCCAATATAGGCAATATTCCCATCCGGCATCCATTTGACCAAATCTCCAGTTTTGTAAAGCTTGTTTTGAGGAGCCAAGGAACATGGAATGAATTTTTCAGCAGTTAATTCAGGACGATTTAAATATCCCCTTGCGAGTTGAACACCGCCGATATAGAGCTCACCAACAACTCCAATAGGTAACGGAATTTTATTATCATCTAATATATAAGCCTGTGTATTAGCTATTGGTTTGCCAATATAGACTTCATTGCTTTGAATATCTTTGCAGTCATATTTCAATACATCGACCGATGCTTCAGTCGGACCATATAAGTTGTATAGGTCGATATTTTCCAGTTTTTCGTAAAAATGTTTCACTGTTTTAATTTGAAGTGCTTCACCACTGCATACCACCAATCGAAGAGAGGAAAACTGTGTTTTTGCTTCAACAATGGTATCTAAAAAAACTTCTAGCATCGAAGGAACAAAGTGAATAATTGTAATCGATTCTTTTTCGATCAGATTTTTAATATAATCAGGATCTCTATGACCTCCAGGCCTCGCAACAACAATAGATCCTCCAAACCAATGGGGCCAAAAGAGCTCTATGACAGAAACATCGAACACATAGGGTGATTTTTGTAAAAACTTATCTTCTGGTTGAATTGGAAATACGCTGTTTTTCCAAAAAAGACGATTGACTATCCCCTGATGTTCAATCATGACACCTTTTGGGCGTCCTGTAGTCCCTGAAGTATAAAGGACATAGGCAAGATGGTGACTTTTTATCGAGAGTTCAGGATTTGAACTGTGCTCTTTAGAGAGCTTTGCTTGCGTGGTTTGCCCATCTATAAAAATGCAATTTAATTGATCAAAATGATTGCAATAAGCTTCTTGAGTAATAACAATGGATGTTTTCGTATCTTCAAGAATATATTGAATTCTTTCTAAAGGAATTTCAGGATCTATTGGAACATAAGCTCCCCCAGCCTTCAAAATAGCTAGGATAGTAATAAGCATCTGTTCACTTCTTTCCAAACAAAGTACAATAGGTGTATCAAACCGGATCTTGTGCTCATTAATTAAAAAATGTGCCAATTGATTTGATTTCTTGTTTAATTCATGATAAGTCAGTCGAAGATCATCAAAAATCAAGGCAATGGCATCAGGAGTCCTCTCAACTTGTTCTTCAAAAAGCTGGTGGATTGTCTTATCTAAAGGAAAATGGGTGTTTGTTTTATTCCAGTCAACGAGGATCTGAGTTTGTTCTTTGGGATCAAGATAGTTTAATGTACGAATAGAAAATTCAGGTATCGCGCAAAATGCTTCTAATACATTAATCAAATGTCCTTCAAACCTCATTCCAAATGCCTGATCAAACAAGTCGAAAGCGTAACCAATGCTAACTTTAAAAGTTTGTGTTTCATCAGTGATTGTCAATGATAAATCGAAATCGTTTTTAAGAAATTTTGGATGGATTTTTCCAATAGCAACGCTATCAGTATTTATTTGCGAACTTTCATCAGTGACATGCAATGCAACTTGAAAGATTGGATGTCGTTTAGGAACTCGCTTGATATTGAGTTTCTCTAAGAGAACTTTAAAAGGAACATCTTGATTTTCTCTACCATTTTTACATGTATCATGAATAAAAAATAGAAGGTCATCAAAATTTTCTAAATGATCGAACAATGCTCTTATAGCAATATAATTCACATCCAGCCCGATCTGATCACTTTTCTTCGATAAAGGTATGCCAACCACAATATCGTTTTTGTTGCTATAGCGAAATAAAAGGAGCGTGAGAGCAGAAAGAAAAATTGTCTCCATCGAGACATTTTTTTGAACCGATAACTTAATCAGTTTATCTCTCATGTTCTGAGAAAGATCGAAGCTATGAAAATGTGTGATAAAAGTTGGATTCGCTAGCCGATTTTTTGTAAAAGGAAGATGAGTTAAATCAGGTATCCCATCTAAATTTTTTTGCCAATAATGCAGTTGTTCTGCAATCACTCTTTCTTCAAATTCTTTTTCGACATGTCCAACATGCAGCATATCTTCCTTCATACGACTCCCACTAGAAGTTAAATGGCTCTTTAATGAGAATTTTTCGATCCAATGATCTCAAAAATGAGCCAATCTTCTAAATTTTTAATCAAAATTCAGTTGTTTATCATTTTTTACCTTAAGATATTACGCTTTTTTTTGTTTTATACAACCCTTTTTAAATACGATTAAAAGGATTGTATTATCAATACACCAATTTGAACATTTAACAGTTTTTATCCGTCCAATTCTAGAGCAATGATTTAAAGACGGTAAAGTGTTAATGTTACCAACGCTTTGTGAAATATGATGCTTAGCGAGCTTCAAAAAATTTTCTACTTCTGCTTTATCACCATTTTGATTGAAGGAAGATAGATACAGTAATGATATGCTTTCGTCATTATTTGGTATGCCCACACTTAGAAAATCATCTCCAGGCCAAACATGAAGAGACTTTCTATTAATTTTCCGAATCAATTGAGACTCATTTTTTGGAATTGTCGTCTCAATATACCCCCATTCGAAATCTTTTAGAATGGGGTTGAATTGATCTTCGAACAGGGTTCTAACAAATGAGTTGGCTCCATCTGCTGCAATAACAAAATCGACATTTTCTTTATTTTCATTTTCTTGATTCAAGTATTCAATTGTAGCGAATGTTTTTTCATTTTGTATATTTGTAACCGTGCATTGTTCTCGAATGTCGATATTAGCTCTAGCTTTAGCATTTTCATATAGAATATTAAGAAGGTCAAATCTTGGAATTGAATAGAGAACGAATTCATCTTTTAAAGAATATTTTTGAACTTTTACTGCGTGTTTTGAATGAATGACTCTTGAATGTAATGGAGTGGCGCGAGCTTTGACTTCATCCCATAATCCAAGTTGTTGAAGTGATTTTACACCTCGATA
>Ga0207067_10106_pt1 | contig 27973 bp, 27 predicted proteins | sample Alteio_BWMinCont_25_FD_153484 | JGI IMG/M metagenome (GOLD analysis project Ga0207067, IMG submission 153484) | Enriched cells from forest soil in Barre Woods Harvard Forest LTER site, Petersham, Massachusetts, United States -... | ecosystem: Environmental > Terrestrial > Soil > Temperate forest >...
TCACTAAGCCACTGTACTTCACTTTCTTTACATCGGCATCGAAGGTAAGGTCAAGGCCCTTAGGTACCATGATTACTCCGCTGGGAGCGGTGGTAGTTTTTGCAGGTATACTGGCTGGTGTGCTGCCTGAATACACCATGAAATCATCTACAACCAGCAGGTCACTTTTCATTGTGAATTCGCCTTTCAAAATGGCACCAGGATGCAACGCATAGTCTAGTACGTTAGATAATGCACCATTTAAAACAATAGTGGAGTTGCCATATGTAGCGGTGAATGCATCAAAATGCATTTTGTCTTGATTGAAGCTGAAAACGCCCTTGCTGATGGTAAAAGGTTTGGGGAACAGATCGCTCGTGAGCACTATATTGTTCACTTTTAATGTGCCACTGTTTTGCAATTTGTCGTAGTGTTTTGCTGTTATATCGCTTTGCTTTCCCTTAAGTGATAGGTTAGCAGCAATGGTACCATTGACATTGTAACCTTTTTGAGCAAACACCTGGTATATCTTGCCAACATCTATAGTTCCTGTTGATGATATGGCATACTTCAGATTAGTAAAATCGTGCAGTTCAGCTTTAATTATAAATGGTTTACCCTCAAACTCAAAGGATATAGGTTTTATAGAAATGTTCATTCCTTTTAACGTGCCTGTATGATTTGCAATGCTGGTACTCACTTGTATCTTACTTATTGGGTGGGGATAATATTTAGTAAGTATAGAGCCATCTTTCAGGTTGATATTAGCTGTTGTTACAGGATACTTTTTTTGTGCAGGTAAGTAGTTTCCTTTAGCTTGTATGTCAGCATCCAGATCTCCTTTTATATCTATACTGTCTGCAGGATAAAATTGTTTCAGATCGGCCATGTGGAATTTAGCCAGTAGCCTGGCATCAACCGGGAAATTGGTAGTGTTGCCCAGCCTGAAGTATCCTTTTATGTAATTGCCCAATGCAGTAGCATTAAGGCTATCTAAAGCCATGTTGATGTGCTTGACATTATTATCCGGACAATCTGCACGCAGGTTGAAGCGGATATCTTTTACTGCTTCGGGAAGTGAAGCGTATTTGAAATATCCGTTTCTGAAAGACGAACGTAATGTGAACTTTGGAATGCTAGTTATTACGGTGTCAGCGTGTTTCCTAAGACCAGTGTACACAACTCCTTTGGCATATCTGCCTTCAGCTAATAAAGACAAGGTATAAATGCCTTTAACATCAAATGGTTTTACGCCCAGTGCTTTATTCCATTTTTCAAGATCTATTTCTGTATTCACTTTGGCATAAATATCTGGCTCGTTTACACCCTTTACCCGTAATACAGAGCTGAAATACCCCTTGCCTACATTGAAGTATAGGGTATCCATATTTACATACAAGCTATCGGGATCGAGGCCGGGAAGAGTTGCCTCCATATTCATGTATAAGTTGCTTACCGGATATGGCGATTTCTGATTGTCTATATAGCCATTCCGTATTTTGACGCTCATGCTAAGATCGGGCATGGTACTGTCTTTGGCAATGTATTTCCCGGTTAGTGCTATGTGTATGTTTGCGGTGCCGTCCAGTTCTGTTTGGTCTAATGGTTTTTGATAGGCAGCAGGTAGAGCGCTGATAATGTCACCTAAATCCTTTTCGTGTGAGTCTATCTGGAAATCCATATCATATCCATCCTTTATGAATGCAAATCGTCCATTGAACTGAACAGGTAGTTGGTTGATGTTCAGGTCGTTCTTTGAAAAAATAAATGCCAGCGATTTTGTATTGATACTGGTAACGAGATCTGCATTTATCTTTTTCGAAATGATGTATGGTTGGTTGTTATAAGAGAAATCGAGCGACTGTATATCTGTATGCGTATATAGATCAAAGACATCCTGGCTCAAATCACCGCTACCCGAATAATTGAATCCCCGAGCAACAATTTTCATAGGGAGAGACCGGTCATAATAAACTAACCGACTGTTTTCAACCAGTATCTGACGGATGCCGAGTGATGCACTACTTGTATCGGCAGGTGCACTGGTTTTTTGCTGTGCAGATTTATAAATATTATAGTTGGCATGCCCAAGAGTATCGACCTGTATGTTGATCAATGCATCGCTAAGGCTGATCTTATCAATGTTCAGACGGTTTTTAAATAGGGAAGATAAGTCGATACCCAACGATAGTTCTTTGGCGGCAATTAGGGTGTCATTTTCAAAAGGAGCGCTTCCTTTAAGTGTTACATTTTGCAGGGTGAGCGTTAATGAAGGGAATTTTTTGAAGAAGGACAAGCTGGTACCTGTAAAAGAAATATTACCATTGATGTTGCTATTTGCCCAACCTTTTATTTTTTGTGTTACTGTATTTGGGAACAAGTAAGGTAACAAGATCATTATTAACAGCAAACTCCCCAGTACTATACTGCTGATCTTTAGTGTCTTGAAAATTATCTTTTTAAACGATAATGCCATATTTTAGAATTATTGATTGCAATAGATGGGTGAAGCATTCAGGGGTAAAATTAATAAAACATGGCTTATATATGTGTTGTTTGGCTTGTTAACATTAAGTGATGAAGGCTGGGTACAGGATTATTAAAACTGAACTGCTGATTGACCAATAGAAATAGAAAGGGAACCCATGTGTTTTGCAAGGGTTCCCTTTCTATTAGTCTTTGCTGAAGTCTTTGCTGCACTTACTTCACTGTTTGTGGTGCTGCCAAGGCAGTGTTAACTATTTCCTGGGCCTCATGCAATATCTTATCCAGGTGGTCTCTGCCCAGGAAGCTCTCACCATATATCTTATATATCTCCTCTGTACCCGAAGGGCGGGCTGCAAACCAACCATTTTTTGTGGCTACTTTCAGGCCGCCAATAGCAGCATTATTCCCTGGCGCTGCAGTGAGTATATTTTCTATTTTCTCGCCAGCCATTTCTGTTATATGCACCTGTTGTGGCGATAGTGCACTCAACAGCTTTTTTTGTGCAGATGTAGCAGGCGCTTCAATACGGTCATAAACAGGCGCTCCAAATTCATTGGTAATATCCTTATAAATTTCACCTGGGTCTTTGCCCATTGCCGCCGTGATCTCTGCCGAAAGCAGAGACGGTATAAATGCATCTTTATCCGTTGTCCAAACATTTCCATCCAGCCGGTTAAAGGCTGCACCCGCACTCTCCTCGCCAACAAACGCAAGCGAACCGTCCATCAGGCCATCCACAAACCATTTAAACCCTACTGGCACTTCGTATAGCTTACGTCCTAGTTTTGCGGTAACCCGGTCTATGATCTGGCTGCTTACTACCGTCTTCCCTACAGCCGCATTCTTACTCCACCCCGGGCGGTGTTGAAAAAGATAGGAAATACATACTGCCAGGTAATGATTAGGCGGTAGCAGGCCCACACTTTTGGTAACTATCCCATGCCGGTCATGATCGGTATCACAAGCAAAAGAAATATCGTACTTGTCTTTTAACCCAATAAGACTTTGCATAGCGTATGATGAAGAAGGGTCCATTCGTATCTGCCCATCCCAGTCAACAGTCATAAACCGGAAAGTGGGGTCAACATATTTATTGAGCACCGTCATATCCAGTTTATAATGATCTGCAATAGGTTGCCAGTAGTGAACACCTGCACCACCCAATGGATCTACACCAATACGTATGTTCCCATTACGTATCACATCCATATTGATCACGTTGCCTAAGTCTGCAATGTAAGTATTAAGATAGTCGTGTTGGTGGGTTGTAGATGCCTTTAATGCCTTTGCCAGGGTAGTTCTTTTTATACTACGTAGCCCTTCTTCCAGCAGTTCATTCGCTTTTGCTTCTATCCAACTGGTAACAGAAGTACCTGCTGGTCCGCCATTGGGTGGATTATACTTAAAGCCGCCATCTGTAGGTGGGTTATGAGACGGAGTAATTACAATACCATCTGCCAGGCCGGTTGTACGACCTTTGTTATAAGTAAGTATAGCATGAGAAATAACCGGTGTAGGTGTATATTCTTCCATTCCGGTTGTCATTACTTCTACTCCGTTTGCTGCTAAAATTTCAAGCGCACTGGCAAGTGCAGGTACAGATAGTGCATGGGTATCCATACCAATAAACAATGGCCCATCTATCTTATTCTGTTTTCGGTATAAGCAAATACTTTGGGTAATAGCCAGTATGTGCCATTCATTAAAAGACAGGTTGAAAGATGACCCTCTATGACCCGATGTACCGAAAGAAACTCTTTGTGCGGCGATCTTTGCATCGGGAACTTCACTATAGTATGCAGCAACCAGTCTGGGTATGTTTGTCAATATTTCTGGTGGCGCGGGTTTTCCCGCAAGCGGACTAATTTTCATGATCTTTTATATTGCATTAAAAGTTAACAATGATTCTTTGCCAGGAGCAAATGATATTTGAAAAGTGTGCAGCGAACTTATAAAAGAATAAGATACATCCCAATTATAAACGTTACAAATACTCTTAACAAGAGCCAAACCTAAGCCTGTTCCCTCTGATTTTTTCCCTTTTTGGAAACGTTCGAATAGTTCTTCTTCATTTAAAGGATATAAGCTTCCGGTATTTTGAATCAAAAACTTTTCATCTGTCAGGCTTATGTTGATTACTCCACTATCAATATTGTGCCTGATGGCATTACTGAACAGGTTATTGAATAGAATATCAAGCAAATGTCCACTGGCAGTTATCGTTTTCTGCGTTATTGTTGCCGTTACAATGATATGCTTTGAAGTGATTAGTTCCTGGAATTGCTCCTTCTTTTCAAAAACAAGCTGTTGTAGTTCCAACAACTCAGCTTCATCTATCAAATTATTTTCTATCTTAACCAATAAAAGAAGCGATTGATTAAGTCTTGATAATCTGCTTGTTGCCCCGTAAATATCCTGAAGTTGTTTATAATGTTCGGGATTAAGCGAATCGTCTTGTATCAGTATATCCAGCTTCGAGGTGATAACCGACAACGGTGTCATCATTTCATGAGAAGCATTTTCTGTAAATTGTTTTAAAGTCCTGTAATCTTTCCTCACTCTCGATGACATAAGGAGTACTGCCGCTTCCAGCTCATTAAACTCATCTACATTGGTCTTGCTATACGAGAAGTTGGTGTGGTCTGAAACGCTAAAGGCTTTCAATTGCTGCAGTAAATAAAAAAATGGCTTCCAGAGATCATGAGACACATATCTATTGGTAAGGAAAAGCACCAGGAACAACCCAGCCATCAGTATTAATGTTATGGTAGCAATAACCTGTACCAGGTATTCGGTACCATCTCTCGATATTGCTATTGTCAACAAGTAATTTTTCTCATTTACTGATACCAACATTTCCACTGCACGCCCATTGTTGTCATCATCATCATTTATAACCTTCTTAAAGGGTACATTAAAAAAAACAGTCTTAAAATTTGTCAGACTTGTTTCCTTAATTGTCACTTGTTCTTCATCAATATCTGGTTGTACAGGAAATTTGTGATGGGAAGCTACATAAGACACAATTTCTTCCATCTCTTCAGTCAAATCTCTATCCAGTTGCTTCTGGATAATGTAATTGATAGCAAAATAATATATCACCGCCCCAGCAAGGAGTACCGATACAGTTATTATGATGTTTGACCTATTGTAATGGGCCGATAGTTTCATTCCGAAAGAAATTTATATCCTATTCCATAAATAGATTTCAAATAGTCTTTGCAGTTAGCGTCTAGCATTTTTTTCCTCAGGTTCTTTATATGAGTGTAGAGGAAATAAAAGTTGTCATTCATATCCATTTCATCTCCCCACAAATGTGTTGCAATTGCATTTTTTGAAATGACCTTGCCCTTATTGGCAATAAAGTATAAAAGCATATCATACTCCTTTCTTGTTAGGACTATGGGTTTGCCATTGATCTCCACGGTTCTACCTTGCAGGTTAATGGTTATCTCATTAAAAACCAGGTTATTATTGCCATTAGCAGCCTTGCGTCTGAAAACTGCTTCAACACGGGCTTTAAGTTCTGCTAAGTGAAATGGCTTTATCAGGTAGTCATCAGCGCCTGTATTTAATCCCTTAATTTTATCTTCAAGACTGTTTTTGGCAGAAATGATAAGCACCGCTTCATCCCTCATCTGTTCTTTCAAGAAATTTAAAACTTTAAATCCCTCACCATCGGGTAGGCCTAGATCCAACAAAACGCAGTCGTAAGCATAATCCTCCAATTTTAAAATTGCATTTTCCAAATCAGCTGAACTTTCACAAACATTGCCATCACTATTCAAGTAAGTAGTAATATTCTCACGAAGGCTCTGCTCATCTTCTACTATCAGGATTTTCACAATACTTTATTTACTACAAGGTAATAAAATGACGAAACTGCCATTTATATTTAAAATATCAAAATAGCATGAATGCCGGCTCAAAATATCTTCAAAATTGCCTTCTAAATTTGGGAAGCTGCATAAAAATAATTCAACATCAATACGCAATTAAAATAAGTGTGTTTTTTATATAATGAGAATTTCAAAACAAGTTAAAATATCCATCTGTTTACTAACTCTAATGCTGAATGCTATTTTAATTAATTCCTGCATGCATGCCCCATATGTTTTGCCTGTAAGCATGCGCACCGGCGATCCAACAATTTGTTTTGAAAGGGATATACTGCCCATTTTCCAATCTAATTGTGCAAAAGGGGGATGTCATGATGCAAGTAGTGGGAGTAGTGGTTACGTACTTGACAATTACCAGGATGTAATAAAAAAAGGTATAGTTCCCGGCAACCCAGCTGCAAGTAAAATATGGCAATCCATAAGTATGAAAATATTCAATGTGGAAGTAATGCCCAAAAACGGTCCTTCTTTATCTGCTACAGACCTTGATCTCATAAAACGCTGGATAGCAACTGGTGCTATTGATAGTGGTGCATGCAGCACCAGCAATTGCGATACTACAAGCTTCACTTACAGCGGCACAATAGCGCCGTTGATGCAAACACACTGCACCGGCTGTCATAACTCCCCTTCGGCTGCAGGTGGTAGCCTTGCAGATTATGCAAGCGTAAAAGATGCAGCAGTTAACGGGAGGTTGCTGGGAGACATAGAACACCTGCCGGGGTATAATGCTATGCCACTGGGGGGCAATATGCTGGACGACTGCCAGATAACTCAGATAAAAAAATGGGTAACTGCAGGTGCTTCAAATAACTAATACATAAAACAATTTTCATTCTACAATATCCATTAACAGTGATCAAACGGATAATAATTATAGTAGTCATCCTTGTAGTAGCGGGGCTCATTGTTGCCACCTATCAATGGTACAAACCACACCATAAAGTTGAAAATGCAAAAGGTATTGTGGTAACGGCAACAAACCTTTCTAAAGAATATACTGAAGATGAGAAGAAAGCAGATGCTAAGTATTTAAATAAAGCAGTAGAAGTTGCGGGTATTATTGAAGAATCTGATAAAAACCAGGATGGAGGGATAATGCTGATATTACAAACTACCGATCCAGTTGCAGGGGTTCAATGTACCATGCGCGATAAAGGAATAGTAGTAAGCAAAGGCCAGAATGTTGTTATTAAAGGCTTTTGCTCGGGTGCAGGTATAACAGGTGTATCCTTAACTGATTGTGTAATAGAAAAAAACCAATCGAAGAATATTTAAAAACATGAAAAATAAATTGCTGGCAATAAGTGCACTTCTTTTACTAAGCATGCTAGGTTGTTATAACGATAAAGGTGACCAGTTGTATGTTCCACCCCTTACTGTCACTTGCGATACCACAGCCGTATCCTATGCAAAGGTCATTGCACCAATATTCGCTACCAGTTGCAACATATCTGGCGGGTGTCACGATGCCGCAGGCCAATCAACCAGCGGCTACAATTTCATCACGTATAGCGGCATCCTGCCTATAGCAACAACCGCTGTTTTGGTGTATGATGTAAATGGTAATCCTTCCCAGCTACATGCCATGCCTAAAAATTTACCCCAGCTTTCCGCCTGCGATATAAATAAAATTACAGCCTGGGTAAACCAGGGCGCACTCAACAATTAATAAACAATAAAATGAAAATACAGTAATTGCACTTTTGATCATATTGCCTTGCCCCGCTGCATCGTTTGAGCAAAAGTATATTTTAATGCAACCACCCAAAGTTCGCCGTTACATTACCAGGCTACAAAGTAAATGTCCCTGGCCTCGTTGCCGACAAAGTGGCCAAAGAAGCCACCATTACTATTGAAAGTGACCTCGTTCAAAAATAATCCACTTCTATTTCAAAAGCATCAAGACATGTCTAGTGCGCTAATACTTATCATAACCGTTGGAATAAGCATCATTTTTTAATTGTCTTCCTGATAATAGTATTGATCAATAACAAGATGATGAATGGTACAGGACTTGCTACCATTGTAAAAATAGCCATCATAGTATTATAGGTTGAGGCATCCCAGTGTGTTTGTACTTTTAGGTACAAGGATATACCCGCTATAAACAAAAAGGAAAGTAAATAGACACTGACCCAGATAAAGCGGATGAAAAAGACAGATATCTTGCGGAAAATATAATAGCCCAACGAGAAGATGGTGATAATAGTAAGCGCATCTGTTAAATATTTAATGCTGGCAGGCACAGTTGTATTGCCGTAGCCATTTGGATAAATAAAAACAAATGGGACAGCAGAAACAACAATAATCAGTATGCTAAGTATCGTTAATCTAATTTTTGGCATTCAGATAATGGATAAAACTCATTGTGTATTTATACCAGATAGAGAATATGATAAGGTAAATTATGAAAATAAACAGATAATGGTGTGCAAAGAAGAAAAAGTCGGGTTTAGATAGGTATATCAAAGCCAACATACTGCACCTGATAATGTTGACAAGGTAGATGAGTGCCAGCCCTGAAACTGAGTACAGCAGCTGTTTTTTAAATGTATATGGCAATGAGAATAGAAAACCAACAAACAAAACAGCTAACTCCAACGCATTGCATTCGTCCGCTATTCTTATAGAGTTAATGCGTTTGTTGTTTACTTCAACAGTAATATTCTCATACCCATCATAGTAAATTGATGGTCCCAGTTTATGGTCTATTATCCCTAGCACAAAACTTGTACTGTGCGCAGTAGCTTTGGTTATATACTTATCAGGCACTCTTGTGGGAGCAAGAACAAATAGGTATAGTGCTTTCCAGATAATAAATATCAGGAGGCTTCTTATAAAGAATATTCTTAGAAATACTGGCAGGTGCAAGTATGCAGCCTTCAGCCGTTCTACTGGTGAGCTCATATCTTTATAAAGATATGCTCTTTGTTGAATTGTTTTTCTTGTATAAAAATCCTGCAGTAGTAACAAGCGTGCCACCAGCCAAAGCCAGAATTACCAAATTGGTGTTTACAGGAGTTGATGGGCTGTCTCCTTCATTTCCCTTCCCATTACCATTGTTACCACCATCGGCGTGATTACCATTATTGCCATTAGGATTGGTATCATCAGCTCTGCCGGCGAATGGCATTGCTAAGAATAGGCTTAATGCAACTACTTTTAATTTTGTTAGATTTAATGTCTTACTTGTTTTCATTTTTAATGCTATTATGATTGATGATACAAAAGTACTTCATTAGAATGTAATATTCGTAATGTGGGGCTATGGTTAACATCTTGTTTAAGTGGCGTTAACTTACAATTATCAATTCTTTTATACCCTCAGGATCTGTTTTAAGTTGTCTTTTTGTCTCATGATATACACTATGACTTGTGGAAATATCAAGTGATCAGACACCTCTGATTGTGCAATTACGGGATCAAAAATAAATGAAGTAGCAGCCCCCGAATTGTAATTATATATTCATACTGGAAATTTCCATAAAATAAATTCAAAAACACTTGCATAGGTGAAAATACCTTATTAATTTGGCATGAATTATAATTTGGATTCGTAATTTTTTATAGAAAATACCCTTAAACTTAAAGAAGCTCTTACGTTAATGTATAACGTTTCTGTGTCCATTTTACTTTTAATATTCTGATTATTTAGATGGTTATTGGTCTGAAATAAAAAATATCTTTTCGATAAGTGGCTGCAATGAAGACGCGCATCACAGATAAAGGGGAAAAAGACAAGGAGGGCTAAAGGTTATAAATAAAAGGTAAAGTGACAATGATCCAATCGCCCGTTGGAAATTTCAATTCTCAAACACTTTTGAACGATAACAATAAGCCTGGCCGAAACAGGAATTAAAATACGGGGGCGTCTCCGAAAAGCCCGAAAAGAGTAGGAATAAAATCTTTAAAACAATAGAAACATGGAACAAAATGGAATTTGCTTAGACCCTACATGGGCCTGCATCAGCAAGTATTTTACGCCGAAAGATATCTCTTGCATGGCGAGATACGGACTTGCACTTGATCAATGTGCTAGTGTTCTGGAAAATGCAGGGGAAATTTACGAACGGGTTTTAAGTGGTAACATGCCTAAAGGTGGCACCAGATGGACACCGGAAATGTGTGCAAATTTTAAGGCATGGATGGAAACACCTAATCCCTGCGCTTAAATAAATAAAGGGTATAAAATGCAATGCGGCCATCAGTAATACGTATGGTTGGTAAACCGTTCAGAAATTGCCGGCCTAAGAAATGATGCAAGCATTGTTTTTTACCGGCATTTTTTTCTCAATAACATTTTTAATCACCACACACACTAAAAAGTATGCTTAAAAATAATATAGTAGTAATTGCTGGCCTTTTGGGCGCATCTTTTTTAGGAGGATGCGGGAGCGAAACCAGCCAGAAGACTACTACAACTACAACAGAAACTACGACAGAAACCCAGGTAAATGACCGGCTTCCCCAGGACGTGGCCACTACCTGTACCGTTTCGCCGGAAACGTTCAATTCCTGGTTTACCGGAGGGAAAGCAATTGAAAATGGAAAAGTAATGGCAGCCAACAGTGTCACTTTTCCAGACAAAGTCAATTGTGATTTTTATCAGTGGTCGGAACAAATGTTCCTTTGGCTGCTGTCTCCTGCTAAAGGAACAAGCTATGCTCCTGGTAATACGGTTATGGAAGATACCGTGTTCTACGATGTCTCAGAAGAGATAGATGGAAATCGTACCATGACACGTCATAATCCAGGTACTCTGATCAGTGTATCGAGTGCAATTAAGCAAACAGGCCCCAACGGTCTGCCTGTGGTAATAGATGATAAGGGCGAGCTGCTTGAAGTAGAGGCACATAACGAAAAAACAATAGGATCCGTTTTGACAAAGGCGGCTAACGGAAGCAAACAAAATAAAAAAGTTGCCAAAATAGAAGAAGGAGCCGACCCACTACACCATATTTTCAAAGACGAGCATAATGTAGTTATCGAACACCCCAGGGCCATTCTTCAGCATACTACAGATCAGGGTATGATAGTTGAAGAATTTGAGATCGGCGGTAAGAAAGTATTTATTGATACTGCAGGCTATGAGCATACTATTTCTGTTGGCCAGGCTACAGGAGATGTACTGATGGCTGCACAGAACAACTCTCTAGTTTACTATGCAATGATGGTCAATGACGTATATGCTTATTACCTCACCGCTTATAAGGAGAATGTACCTTTTGCACGTAATTCTTTTTTCCCAACCACCGATACAGCAAGGAATAATATTTGCGCTTATGCCCGGAAAAGAGGTATAGTACTGCCCGATTCAAATGCATTGGCAATTGAGTTAAAACTTGCATTGGTAGAAACAACAGGTTTAAAAGATCCAGATAGTTATGTTACGATTGATGCTATGGTGCCCGACTATGACACTACTGATAAACATAAATGGGTAGCAAAGGGGACAAGAAAAGCAAAACTTGCGCTTATAGGAATACACGTTGTAGGCAGCGTTGCCGGCAATCCGGAAATGATATGGGCTACCTTTGAACATAAAAACAACGCACCGAACGGAGCTTATGATTATGTTAATCGAGAAGGAAAAACAATTTCTGTTCCGGCAGATTCAGGTATAGGTTGGGTGCTGTGCAATTCAACTTCGGTTGGCAGTTTTAATGTGCCTTTTATGATAAACGATGGCCTGAACATAGAGAGTACAGATGGGCATGTCATTGCAGCAAGCCCTACCCAACTCATTAACCCGTTTGGCACTGCAAAGGGATCGGTACCGAACCCGGAAAATAAAAGTGCGGCCGAGTCCAACAGTCAGGTCATCAGCATCAATAACTCAGTAATTAGCCAGCTTGTAGGAAAAGATGTGCGTAAGCATTACAGGTTAATTGGCGCAACGTGGACCCAGGCTGGTGCTAACCCTACAGGAAAGCCATACTCACCAGCTAATCCAAAACCGGGTGTTGCAGTTGGTACAAACTTATTAATAAACAGTGCGATGGAAACTTACGACCAAACTTCAACAGGTACTTGTTTCCGGTGTCATAAAGGCAAAACGCTATCTCCTGGTACATTTGGCCTGAGCCATATTTTCAGTACGATAATACCGTTGCCGAAGGTACCGGCGAGCATGAAAAAATAGATAAAGTCATTTTCATTTTTGGGTGGGCAAGTTTGCAATGAATAGCAAACTTGCCCATTTGTTATTTGAAGGATGTTTAGCCATTTTAGGGACTAACTATTGATCATCACAACACAATAAATCCCCTGAATATGGCCAGGGGATTTATTGTGTTGTATCAAAAATAACCTTCAAAAGATATGAAGTACAGCTATCTATTTACACAGCCAGGCTTTTAATCATTCCATCGGCTACCCAGTTGTCCCACTTTTTTAAATTTTGCGGAGCAAGAGCATTGGCCGGAGGCATTGGATGACTCGATCTGGGAACACCATTTTCATCTGTTTCCCGGCCGTGAAGCACGCTGCTTATATGTTCGTTCTGGCTTTTAACTAATTCGTAGTCCCACAGGTCCAGTGGAACCAGTCCGGTTGGAGTAGCTATTTTAACTTCCAGCATAGAGTCCCGGTAATCTTCAAAAACTAGTTTTATGTCATCAAATGTAATAAGCGTATCTGCCGGCATTTCTGCAACAGGTTTACCTTCAACCATGCCATCTGCTATCCACTTAGCCCAGATGTCTAATTTTCTTTGAGGGAAAGGATGAGTAGTTGGCATGCGACGGGCTGAGATATATTCTCCATTTTCGTTGCGTTCGTGCCCATGCATTAAAACTGTCATGCGCTCATGCCGGTTTTTAACGGTAGCATAGTCCAGCAGATCCACGCCATGCTTCAGCATCACGGCCTGGTAGTCTGCAAACATGGGTTTTATGTGCTCTTCAAATGTTATTGTTGGGTCTGCCATATTTTCGTTTTTTATAGTTTAGTTATATTGGTAGTTACAGTCCAGTCATTAGGGTTGGAATTATTATTGATATCGTCCTGTTCACGTGCTATGTAAATATTTACGTGGGTAGCGGCATCTGTCATGGAAGCATCGCCCATTACCCAATAATTGGCCGAATTTGCCAGGTATTTATCTCTAAATTTCTGGTCTGTAATAGTAGCGTTAACGGTTTTAGGATGAATATAAACATCTACTCTATACGAAGTGGTGATGCTGGACTCTACATCTAAAAACCCATTATGAACGCGTGTGTTGCCTTTTAATGTACCAAGCGTTTGTTTTATTCCTTCTTTATTTTTGGCTACTAAAGATGTTCCCTTGATCAATGTAGATTTAAGGCTCACTGCATCTTTCCCAAAAATGGGTTGTGCTTCTTTTGCACGGTCGCGAGGTGCATAATGATCCTCTGGAGCTACTTCGTATCCGTATCCAAGGGTTACATGGTTCGGGTATAATGAGCCACTGCCCATGCCCATATCTACACCTGGTTTCCTGCGATAATCTGGCAGATCATATTTTGTCGGCACGGTACCTCTTAAAGGAAAACCTAAAGACGTGATCGTATCATTTGTATTATATCCATGTTCTTCCATGTGGTTAAGTCTGAGCCATTCATCAAGATAAAAATCAACATAGGAATGGAAAGAATAGAAAATAGGATCGTATGCTGCTGTCTTGGGGCTGCTCATGTCTCCTCCGCAATAGGTGTCATGCATGTCGTCATGAATTTCAGCTTCAAACCGGCCATAGCCACCGCTTATTTGACCCCCTGTAGCATTAGGGAAACCGCCAAAAACAAGCCACTTTCCATCAATAATATCCTGTAACAATGCTTTTTTGGTAAAAGGGTAATCTGGGTTACCAACACGTCTATTGCCACGATACAGTACTGAAGCAGGATCTTCAAATGCTTTTGGAAAGCGTTTGCCACTGGCAGGGTTCGTAAAATTCCAATATGGAACCGTCACTTTTGCAGTTGACGGGCCCATGTTTCCTTTCGAATCTTTTATGGTGCCGGCAGGATCGGCGTTTTGCAATATCTTTTCGAAGTAATAAAATTCTGCACGGTGCCACAGCATGAACAGGTCTTTCCTGTGTTCGCACATTCCGGGATAGACGCCCTTGCCATCTTTAAATCTTAAGCCTGCAATGTAATTGTAATAATCAGCATAAGTCTCGCCGGGCTTTTTAGCCCTTGGCGGTGTTTGGGGTATTGAAATATAGGTAGCGTTATGTATCCACGCCTGCCATGCATAACCCTCTTCATCATAAGGGTTTACCATACTTCTGTCATGAAGTATCTGGATTGCATGCTTGTATGCAGCCAGTTCTTGTTTGGTTAATGAATCAATGTTCTTTCGCTTTAGTAACTCCTGGCTGTTTGCAGTACCAGCAATCAGCAGTATGAGAAAAAGGGATAACGCCCTCTTGGTGAACTTAAATTTAATGAGCATAGTATAGTTGTTTAGTATGGTTGATATTTGATGTTTTTTTAGAATGCGTAAATATAATATTATTTCTGGGAGATAAAATAGTTTTATCTATTATAAAGCTATTTTTACGTGAGAATTAATGTAAAAATGACTATGAGGGTAATTCCCTGTCTGCTCTGCTGTATGCTTGCATTTTGTGCCACAGGCCAGATAAAAAGACCTATGATAATTGGCAGGACAAGCGGCAGCATAACATTTGAAAATGGCAGTGAAATGCGTGTATTTGGTTTTACAGGGAGGCTTAGTGAACCAATTAATTTACCGGGTACAATAATAGAAGCCAGGGAAGGGGATAGTCTTGAAATAGATTTTTGGAATGTATCGCAAGGCAACCCGCATGATATACGGATACGGGGTATTCAGCTTCAAAAACGAAATGAAGCACACGAAATATATACTGATGATAACATACACCATATGGAGCACGGCTATTACAGTTTTATAGCCAGCCATGCCGGAACTTATATTTATTACTGCCCAGTCAATTATCCACTAGATGTACAAGCAGGGATGTTCGGCATACTCCTTGTAAAACCCAAACGGGGAAATGAAATTTACCATACACAGATTTCGCAGGAACTATTGTGGTGTGGGTTTGAAATGGATACCACCTGGCATACTGATTCAGTGCTGGATGCAGAACGCGATGAAAAACTCCAGATGAGCGAAACACCTGCTTACCGACCCCAATATTTTTTTATTAATGACAAGAGGAATGGCCAACCGACAGGTCCCGCAGTGTTAAATGCTAAAGTTGGTGAAAAGGTACTGCTCCGCCTGGCAAATACGGGGTTGATGGAGCATATAGTAACGTTCCCGAAAGAAATGAAACTCACCGTTCTTACAAAAAATGCAGCCCCCCTTCCCGCGCATGATGAGGTAAATACATTAATTTTAAAGCCTCTGGACACTTACGAAATACTTGTTTCATCAAATGCTGTGCTGAACGGTTTTGTTAGTTACGCTTTTAAAAATGAAGCCCAGGAAACTGCTGTGCAGATTGAAAAAATACCGGTTTTAATAACTAAGTAATGACGCACAAAACAAGCTGGTATTTTATTTTAATTTTTTCTTTTATCTGCACTGTTGCGGCTCATGCGCAAAACCGCAGCACTTTTATAGTGCAAGGGGATTCTGTAAAAAAAGAAATCATCGGGCATACGGCCTACCTGGAAAATTCAAAGATCACAGTCGTTAATACTTCTGGTAAACCTATTTACCTGGAATGGGAAACTATTTCCAATACATTTCCCCTGGCTTGGGACTGCTCTATGTGCCAGCATGGGAAATGTCAGATCGGTATTCCCAAAGGTTCGGTTTTTAAGAAGCTAGACCCTGGTCAGGAAGGCTTTATTGCCATTCATGTGCTCCCTGAACAGCATTCTGGTGCCGGTTGTGTAAAATTTAAGCTCTATGATAAAGAGCATCCTGAATTTTATAAGGTACTGACGTTTAGTGTAAAAGTGCTGTAACCTGGCTCCTTAACATTGATGAGCGATGTACCCCAAAGATAACCTTTCGGGTTTTATGCCCGGCGGGCATAAAAAAATGAAACCGGGCATTTTATATGGTGTAGATGGTTGAAAGGGGCTATGGTGGCAGATATTGCATTTTCTGACATTTTAGAAATGCCTGAAGAATGCCCGATTATGCCCGATGCCGGGCATTTTTCTGAACTGTTGGAAATTCTTGTTTTTTGTCTTGAACATGATTACGGGATTCCAGGACGGACAGGATTAGTTGTGTACTGATCGGTGTATTTTTGTGCATAGGGCAGGGTAGTTTACAGGTTTATAATTGGTGCTGTAATTTACTGTGGGCAGGAATTGTGACCAAAAGAAGATACCCACCGTTCCATGGTTTGAGATGTTCCACGGGCGTTACAAACGCCGCGCCGGTGCGTACTCGTTAAAAACGAGTACGAGAGGGTAGATTTTTATTAATGTGTGGAAGAAGCAAACATATTGACCTTATCAAAGCGGCCCAAATATTTCACTATTAGCGTACTAGGTTTGTGTCTGGGATTGTCGTATATATTCCTATTGCGAATAGCTTCGTGAATCACATAAAGTACTTCGTAATATTCCTTGCCAATTTCAACAATGTCACCCTTGTTTGGTATGTTTGTGAAGTACCAATTAGAATTGTCAGTTTCCGGATTGGGTTTTAATATTGTAGGCTTACCACTTTCGGTTTGCATAACAATCGTGACTGGATGTGTATAGTACTTCGACATAATTTTACCTAAATTATTAGTTACAAACTTTGTCCATTATTACATTATTATAGTTACTCAAAATATCATTTTATGTCAGCAAATACAAAAAGCAGCAGAGAACACTTCTTAGTTTACTTTGATCTAAATCAAAATATTGTTTGTATTAAGCCAAGAGAATGGTCACGGAAAAACACGAAACACTTCCAGCCTAAGTATACTTTTATAAATAATGATGCACCAAAAGATAATGAGATAGAAACTTACCTAAAAACTAATTATGGGTTTGTCGAATTTACCTATGAAAAAGTAGTCGTTCTGTGCAATTTTGATACAGACATTCCCCCCAATAAAGCGGGCATACCTTTTCAATGACAATTACATTACGTGTAACTGAGTATAGTTACCATACTTTTTATTAGTTCCCCGCTTATTATCATATTTACTGTTATTTTCATATGCGCGCTAAATTAAACGAAATTTGCCACTCAATATCATGCATATTAAGAATGCTCCGCTATAATCTGCTTTACAGCGTTTAAACAATGCGCCAACTTCGTGTCAATGTCCTTGCCGTGGCATTGCCTATATGATTTTGAGCTTCTGCAATAGCAAGGACTTACCGGTTTATTCCCCAAAAGAAAAAAAACTTCTAGGGCGCCGCTTGCAATGTCACATTCTGTTATAGCATCGCTTACACATTTGGGAACAATCACAGAATCAACATTTTTTCGCCTGCCGAATTCGTACAGCTTACATACCAGGTAACGAATTTTAATAAAGTCGTCGATTATTGTATTGCCAGAAATATTAAGTACAACGTTTGATATACTCACTCCATTATAAGTCCGGTCATTATCCGGCACAAACATTATTTCATTGTAGTGTACATCTCTAGGCGTAATACAAACCAACTCACCTTCTTTATTTTCCCAAACGGCATGGTGTTCTGCTTCGCATAAATAATTTGATTGCCAGATAACCCAGCCATAAAATATTTTACCCCCATCACGTGTAATCTTATTTTCAACATTATAATAGCAAGACTTTGGTTTCGCATCAGATTCAACTCTTACAGGTATTATTTCCGGCTCAAAATCTACATTTAGTTCATCCAACAGTTTCTCAATGTGATTGTTTACAGTCTTTGGGTTAACGGCCACTTTCTTATGGAATGGCAGTTTCTGTATTTCCTCAAACTGTCTTTGTTGCTCAGCAGTCATAGTGCCAAGTTACCACATATCTGCTTTATTTACTGGTGCACATATTTTTATGTTTGATAAGCTCTTTTTATGAATGGCAAATTTAATCTCGTACTAGATCGCGTTCGTGATATCATCCAGCCTAATAGCATTTTCCAAAATGTTTTACCTATGTTATACCAAACAAAAAAGCCTTTCAGTTTATACTGAAAGGCTTTTTACAACTGGTGGTGCGAGAGGGATTTGAACCCCCGACACAAGGATTTTCAGTCCTTTGCTCTACCAACTGAGCTATCGCACCAGTTGCTTTTGGGATTGCAAAAATAAGCGTTATCCTGAATCTACCAAATAGATTCTCATTCTTTAAGGTATTTATTTTTGTTGGTTGTGATATTGAGCCTTTATATTTGCGCATGCAATGGCATTCTTGGCTTTCCATTTTTATAGAACAGGTACGCGAAACAACAGTGTGGGAGTGGGTTGCGGTGATAATGGGGGTAGCAGAAGTGCTGCTTGCAAAAGCAAATAATGTACTTCTATACCCCGCAGGTATTATTGGTACAGCCATTGGTATATATATTATGGCTAATGCAAGGTTGTATGGTGAGTCTATACTCAGCCTTTATTACCTGGTAATGAGTATTTATGGATGGATACACTGGCTGCGTAAGAAAAATGAACCACCATTGCCTATTACATATGCTACCCGGCGCGAATGGGGAATAGTGGCAGGCATAGTAGTGGTGGGCTGGGCCATTTTTTATGTTGTACTTACCAAGGCACAGTCTAGCCAGCCGCTTTGGGATGGTTGGGTATCTGCTACCGCCTGGGCTGGTATGTGGTTGCTGGCACGCCGCAAAATAGAAAACTGGATAGTACTTAATGTGTCTAACCTTTTTGCAATACCATTGCTTGTTTATAAAAAACTGCCCCTGATGGGTGGTCTTACTTTATTCCTATTTATAGTAGCTATATTTGGATATTTAGAATGGCGAAAAATATACAAGTCAGAGCATCCATCCTTATCCTGATGCTGCTTTTGGCGAGGCCTGCAAAGACTGAGGCTCAAAATGCAGACATAACTATACTGCGACAAATACAGGTATTTCGCATTCACAATAGCCAGTACCAGGGTTTTATGAATGATGTCACAAATTCAGTATATCCTATTACTTTGGCTTTGCCAATAGGGCAACTGATCTATGAGTTTTCGACCCATGATACTGCAATGATAGTAGATGGATTTAAAACTATTGGTGCATTGGCTATAAATACCGTCATTACTTCGGGGCTTAAGTATGCAATTGACAGGCCCAGGCCTTTTAAAACGTATCCAGACATCCATCCTTATAAATACGATGGGGATCCGTCGTTTCCATCTGGGCACACTTCTTATGCATTTTCTGTAGCAACCATACTTACGCTGGAGTATAAGAAGTGGTATATAGCTGTACCGGCCTATGCATGGGCTGCAACAGCGGGTTACTCACGTTTATACCTGGGTGAGCATTATCCCAGCGATGTAGCTGTGGGCGCTATTGTGGGTGCAGGTTCTGCATGGCTCAGTTACAAGGGCTCTGCATGGTTATTGCATCATCGTAAAAAACAAGTTCACACCCCGCACATTGGCAGCTAAAAAAATAGTGGTCATAGGGCCGGAATCTACCGGTAAGAGCACGCTAAGCAAGGCTATTGCACATGAATGCCAAACGCTTTGGGTACCTGAATATGCAAGGGATTATATAGCCTCGCTAGACAGGCAATATACCGAAGCGGACCTTACAGCTATTGCCAGCGGACAGATAGCTACAGAAAATATATTGTTGCCCCAATGCTCCCGGTTGTTGGTATGCGACACGGATCTGTATGTGCTGAAGGTATGGAGTGAACATGCCTTTGGCCGATGTGATAACCAAATATTGCACGAAATAGCTACCAGGCAATATGATATGTACTTGCTGACCTACATAGATGTTGCCTGGGAATATGATGAACAACGGGAGCATGCTGACCCCGAAATGCGGGAGTATTTTTATAAACAGTACCGGGATATTGTAATAAACAGTGGCGTGCCATGGCATGATATAAGGGGCACTGAGGAGCAGCGATTGCATACAGCGCTTGCTGCAATAAACAATATACTATGATAATGCAGCAAGTACGACCTTTGTATGAGCTACTGATAAACTGAAAATGACATGCTGATACATATACACCCCGATGATCCCCAAGCCAGGAATATACAAACGGTAGTAAAATGCCTGAAACAGGGTGGTATCATCATTTATCCAACAGATACCATTTACGGTATAGGATGCGATATATATAATGTGGAGGCCATAACCCGCATCTGCCGCATTAAGGGTATCGATCCTAAGAAAGCCCAGTTCTCTTTTATTTGTTCAGATCTTAGTCACCTGAGCGACTATACAAAGAGTGTAGATACTCCTGTGTTCAGATTGTTGAAGAAGGCATTGCCCGGGCCATATACTTTTATACTGGATGCCAGCAAGGAAGTGCCAAAAATACTAAAGGCAAAGAAAGATACAGTAGGTATTCGTGTACCCGATAACAATATCTGCAGTGCTATTGTTGCAGAACTGGGTCATCCGTTAATGAGTGCTTCTCTGCCAATGGATGGCGAGGTGGAATACTTTACTGATCCTGAAATGATGCATGATCGATTTGAAAAGCTGGTGGATATGGTAATTGATGGCGGAATTGGAGGTATAATACCATCAACTGTAATTAATTGCAGCGAGGGTGCTATTGAATTGGTGAGACAAGGTGCTGGCGACTGGGAAGGTTTGATAGGATAGGTTATCTGCAATTACAAACATTCAATATCTGGAAAGGCTACCGGTTAAGCAGAGTGGTCCCTATATCTAATTCGCCGCATCTCTGAAGTCTCTCCGTCGGGTTATTTTCAGATCCTGCAGTACTGCAGCCTTCACGTTAAGTGTAAAGTTGTAGCTCTTGCGGTCGCCAAATGGTATGGCCTGAAAGTGGAACTGCCAGCAATGCAGATCACGATAAACGTCTATAGAGGTAAAAGTAATCTGATGCATGGTAACGTTGAAGCCGGTATTTACCGTCACTTTCCAACGTTCTGTAAGGTTAAAATCGCCTTGTAATGTTATGTTTTGAGACAGAAGCACGGTATCCTTTTTGCTGTATGGGCTATAGTTGCTATTGGCAGTAAGCACATAATTGAAGTTGAAGCTCCATGGTATATTAAAGTCAACATAATCTTTCGCACCATTGTTCCGCATCACCCTGTTATACTCTTCACTTGTAGTAGGGCTTGGGCCGTTTGTTTTGAGCGGCGCCGAATGGAAATTAGATCCCAGTGAAAACGATGCATTGGTAAAGCGGGCTATCCCGGAACCATTCTCCAGCATGATCTGGTTGACTCGCTGACCCGTGTTGAAATTGAATGCGTAGGGGTCATAGTTTGCAGAGGAACTTATATTGATCTTGTCGAGGATGTTGGTTCTGAAATTAATGGCAAAAGGACTTAGGTTGAAAGAGTCAGCTGCAATATTGTAGGCTGTGGTAATTCCTAAACCATCGATCAAAGTAACATTTTTAAAACCGGTTACAGTATCCTTGCTCGATCGTACTTTAATTTGAAGATTGTTGTTTAGCCCCAGGTTCACAGATCCTGCTTTACCAATGGGAGGAGTACCCACCTGTGAGTTAAAGAAAGGAGTTACTACCTGGTAGTTATAAGAGTCTATACGGCTGCGGTATGCGTAGTTATAGGGCGATGACGCAAAGTCAGGATGATATACAAAGCCAATATTAGGCGTAAGCACATGTCTTATACCCTTTATTTTGCCCGATTTAAACATCTTCATACCATAAATACGCGTAGTGAACTGTACTCCGGTATTAAAGTCGCGAGCTGTATAAAACCCACGTTTGTAATTAGAATCTACCGCCAATGAAGCTGGGTCGAAGTTTTGATAAAGCCGCTCAGTGTACCAATATTCATCATAGTTAATGCTAAAGGACATATTGATGAAACGAAGTACCGTATAGGATGCACTTACAGGAATGGTATGGTGTATTGCATTGTGGAAGTCGCCCAGGCCTAAAGAGTTTAAGTGAAAGGCGCTGTCATAAAATTTTGTGGTGTTATAGCCGTCCAGTGAATAGCTGGTGGTTATCTTATCATACCAGTGTATTTTAGAGCTTCTTTTGTTCTGGAAAGGATTGAGCTGTGTAACGTGAAAGTTAATAGACGGTAATGTAACATTTACCTGGCGTGTTCTTGTGTCCTGGCTGTGTAAGGCGCTTAACGTTAAACTATATGGGGTACCTATCCAGTTTTTTGAATAAGTAATGTTTGATGAATACTGGTTTTGAAGTATCTGGTTAGGGTCGTAGCTGTTATTAGAATAGAAGGTAGATGTACCCGCCTGTACCGATGCATTGAAGGTTTGCCCTGGTTCTGCTTTAGCATCGGTTTGATGGCGCCAGTTGATCATAAAGTCTTTTTCGGTAGTTGAGCCGGGTTCATAATCCTGGCCTGTTTTATTCAGGGCATAGGAAAATGAAACGCCGCCGCTATATTGATATATACTGCGGTAAGTACTTACGCCCGACAGCGCATAACTGCCCTTGGTGTATATGTTAGCCTCGGTAAGCAGGTCTGCATGATCGCTCAGATAAAAATAATACCCTCCGTTAGTGAGGCCAAGTCCGCGTGCCTGCTCTATGGTATATGTAGGTAACATAAACCCAGAACGTTGTGTTTGTGAAATAGGGAAAAGCCCAAAAGGAAGAAAAATTGGGGTTGGTACTCCTTCAATCACAATGTTGGCAGAGCCTGTAGCTATTATTTTACCCGGTATTACTTTTATTTTTTTAGCAATAATACCAAAGTGAGGGGTATCCAGGGCACAGGTAGTATAAACGTTGCGCCAGCCAAAAATAGACTGGTCGGGGTTTCGTTTTATCTGCTGGCTAAAAACATAGCCCTCACCATATTGACTACGTACATTGCGCACTATGGCCCTCTTGCTTTTAAAATTATATTGAAGTGAGTCGTAAGTAAACTTTTCGCTCCCTTGTGAGAAGGATGGGCGGTCTGCCGCTATTCCAAGGCTGTCGAAGGTGGGTTGGGCTGTTACAATATCAGTGCTCTGCTGGTAAGATATTTTGCCGGCATTCAGTTGTAGATCCTGGTAGTTTACCTGTGCCTGTCCGTAGAGGAAGAAAAGATTGGTTTGCATATCAAGTACCGCAGAGTCAACAGCCTCTGACTTTACGACTGCCGGGAGGGCATCGTGTGATATGGTAATACCCAGGGAATCTTCAAGTCGCCTGTTTTTAGAGGTATCGCTGACAGTCTTTGATGAATCATTATTTAAAATATTCTTTGACGCGTTGGTGTCTATAAGGGAATGGGTACTATCGCTTACAGACGCCGTAGTATCGGTTGTTGCAGGTATAATTGTATTCTGTGCATGTAGGGGTGCCAGGCAATACAATAGGAAAAACACCACCATAAGTAAAACCTGGTGGTGGAAGGATGCGAATTTTGAAATAAATTTACCGCTCATGCTCTGGAGGCGCAAATTTAATCATTTGCGCACTACGTAGTAAATTTTGTATGTTTAATATAATTGTAGCAAAATAGTATGCATTACAGATCAATAGCATTGGCACTTGTGATGACCCTTTTCTCATCGGCAATATTGGCTAACGGCAAAAAGATAACTAAAATTGTACTTGACGCAGGTCACGGTGGTAAAGATATTGGTGCACGTGGACAATTCAGCCAGGAAAAAGATATTACACTGGCTGTAGTGCTCAAATTAGGCAAAATAATGGAAGATAGTATGCGGGATGTACAGGTAATATATACCCGTACAGACGATAGTTACCCTACTCTTGTTGACCGCCATGAGATAGCCAACAAGTCGAATGCGGATCTATTCATAGCGGTACACGTAAATTCTACAGCATTTACTTATACAAGAATAAAGGAAGGGACCCGTACCGTAAAGAAAGGCCATAAAAGGGTTCGCGTGCCTGTATATAAATCTATACGGCATCACGAAACAGCAGCCAATGGGGTTGAAACATATGTTTTAGGGCTAAAACGCAATTCGCAAAAAGAAAATGCAATTGGTGAATACAGCGATAATGTCACTGATGAGCCTGGTTTGTTAGATGAAAAAGATCCTGAAACATCTATTATTATAGCACAGTACTCCCAGGCGTTTCTTAAAAGAAGTATTACTTTAGGAACTAAAATACAACAGCAATTTGCTAATGAAGGGCGCACAGATCTTGGTGTAAAACAAATGAGCCTTGAGGTATTGGCGGGTAGCGCCATGCCTGGTGTTCTTGTAGAAGTAGGCTTTATTAATAATCCTGCAGAAGAAACGTATTTAAATTCTGAAGCAGGACAATGGCAGGTGGCACACGATATATACAGGGGGATTAGGGCATATAAGGCTGATGTAGAAAAATAAAAAAATATTATTTTCCTGTTTTGCTATGTAAAGTGGAACTAAAATAATAAATTGAACTCCGGAAATGAGATGTAGTGTAAGTGATTTGTGGCAGAGAATAGAAATTTCCTGGTGTGTTGCATTTTAAAATTGTTTCTTTTATCTTTAAGCTCCGTTAAAACACTAAGTGCTAATGAAATCCCGTTTTATTAAAACTATTTTTCTCTCAGCTCTAAGCACAATAGTTGCTTTTTCTGCAGTTACCTATACTTCCTGTACTCCGGATAAATGCAAATCGGTAGTGTGCGCGTATGGCGGTGTTTGTTCTGGCGGTTCCTGTATTTGCCAATCTGGCTATGAAGGCACGCAATGTGAATATATAAGCCGCGCTAAGTTTCTGGGCGTTTGGCAGGTTGTAGAGACTGGTACTATTACCAATGTATCTCACTACTCTGTTTCTATAGATGCAGACACTGATCCTTCCAGCAGCGTTACCAATGTTACTATCTCTAATTTTTATAATTCAATTACTACAAAGGTCAATGCCTATGTAAAAGGAGATACGCTGATCATACCTCAACTAACATATAACGGCAACGTTATACATGGATATGGAGTTATACAGCAGGAAGGCACCATTTATGCCCAACATGCGCAAATGAGCGTGTACTATTCAGTAACTAATGCCCAGGGTCTTGTAAATGATTTTGGTACTGAAAAGGGTTCAGCATCTATTTGGAGTAAATAAAGATATTTTTTATTTTATTGAAGCCTGTTGCTGTAAAGCAACAGGCTTTTTTCATGCCACCTTCAAAAAAATTAACATCCAATGGCACAATTTTGTCGCTTTTACAGTTGACTAAACCATCTTGATTATGAAAACGCTGATAATGGATGAAAAGACGAAAAAAAATATGGGTATTTTAAGTTTCCTGCCCATCATTTCATTTGCAGGATGCTTAGTCTATTACCTTATAATCCTTATGCCAGTGCTTAGTGCAGGCGGCTTTAACGACCATTTGGCCCTTAATATGCATACCATAACCCACTATTCTACCATGTTTATACTTTTAGCAGTATCTGGGGTGATTGGAGCCATTGTTTTCATTTATTTCCTGGTGCACATAGCACGTATAAAAAATATGAATAGTGCTACAAAACTGGAATGGATACTTTTTATGTCTGTGATGGTGCCTATTGCGTTGCCCTTGTTCTGGTATTTTGAGATACGCCAGGAGCCAATAATACTTGAGGTCTATCATACAATGGACTAACAATATCCAAGGTAGTAATGATTAAAAAAGCATTCATAAAATGAATGCTTTTTTAATCATTAGTGTTTAAACAAATTATTTAATCAAACGATTAAATAATTTGTTTAAAATCGAAATTAAATAATACATTTGTACAGATTTTCATGAAGGAGATAACACAAATAGAAAAAAACGACTCTACAGAAGAGAAAATAAAACAAGCTGCCCGAGAGGTGTTTACCCAAAAAGGGTATGCCGCTACGCGCACACGCGATATTGCTGAGGCATCGGGATATAACCTTGCATTGATCAACTATTACTTCAGGAGTAAGGAAAAACTATTTGACATAGTGATGCTGGAACATCTGCAAACTTTTGTTCATGGCATATTGGGTATTGTTGATGACCCGGCGACTACACTGCAAACGAAAATAAAAATATTAGTAACGCACTATATAGATATGCTAATAAAAAATCCTGACCTCCCGCTCTTTATATTAAGCGAGATCAAGCAAGATCCTTCAATGCTTATATCAAAAGTGGGCGTTGGCAAAATGCAACACAAGGAACTTTACATAGTGAAGCAATGGAATGAAATGGTTGCGATTACAAAAAAACCTTCCATTAATCCGGCTCACATGATTATGAACGTTGTCGGCTTGACCATATTCCCATTTATCGGCAGTCCATTAATTAGAAACCGTACCGGTATGAGTGTAGCACAATTCAATGTTTTGATGGAGGAAAGGAAAACACTGATTCCAATTTGGATCAATGCTATCATTAACATAGAATAGTTATTGTCGGGTAATGATTGGTATCATATAGTGTTACCATTTGGCAGGGTAGTTTTACAAAAAAGTAAAAAACAAGTACAGTAGTTTTTATGTTCAAAAGATTGAGTTACATCTTTATACTGCTTGCCTGCTGGCAGGTTTCATACAGCCAGATTGTTTTCCGGTCGCTGGAAGATGTATGGAAGTACGCTGACAACAATAACATCACCATCAAGACCATGAAATATGAACTGGATAAATCGGTGTATGCTAAAAAGCAAGCGTACAGTGCACTATTGCCCCAGGCCACAGCAACCGGATCTTATACAGATAATATTGCCTTGCAAACCACACTTTTACCTGCAAGTTTACTAGGTGGGCCTCCCGGCACTTATAAAACCCTGCAATTTGGCGAGCAGTTTGTTTATAGCGGCGGCATTAATGCGCAGATGAATATTTTAAACCTGCAAAATGTGTACAATGTGCGCATTGCACAACAAACGCAGGAAATGAATAAGGATTCGCTGGCTAGTACCCGCAAATTTGTATACCAGCAGTTGGCAACTCAATTTTATTCCTATCTCTTAATGCAGGAAGCATCCACTCTTGCCGATCAAACAGCCCTTATAGCAGACAGTACATATCAATCAGCCAACAATAAATTTAAAGAAGGAACTGCCAATGAAGCGAGTGTGGATCTTGCAAAACTGAACCTGGAACGTGCCCAGCAGTCGCAGATCACAGCACGTTACCAGATGATCACATCTAGAAATTCATTAAAAGGTTTGCTGGGGTTTTCGGTTAGTGATTCTCTCTTTATAAATGCATCGTTAAATGCAAGTCTCAATATTGATGCTGCAGAAGCATTTACAGAAGACCTGTCCTTAAAGTTGTCCTTATGGCGGGCAAAGATCAGCCTCAGTCAATATCATCTCTCTAACAGTGCATTCCTGCCTACTATTAATATACTCTATAACTATGCTACACAGCGCTACGATAAGACTTTTGAACCGTTTAGCGGTGCTACAGGAGTAGCCGGCTGGTTCCCTTCGCAATATTGGTCGTTGCAGGCCTCGTTCCCAATTTTCACAAGCGGGTCCAGGTATTTTCAATCAAAAAGAAGCAAGATCAATTACGAAGAAAGCATGGCTCAATATGAGAATGCCCAAAAACAATCTGGTATCAATGATGAGAACATACGGCTCAACTATCAGAGAGCCTTATCGGTA
>Ga0207067_10107_pt1 | contig 27922 bp, 21 predicted proteins | sample Alteio_BWMinCont_25_FD_153484 | JGI IMG/M metagenome (GOLD analysis project Ga0207067, IMG submission 153484) | Enriched cells from forest soil in Barre Woods Harvard Forest LTER site, Petersham, Massachusetts, United States -... | ecosystem: Environmental > Terrestrial > Soil > Temperate forest >...
GAAGTAGAATATGATGAGCGGCATATTATTTATGGCAAGCATTTTATGTCCTTTATTTTGAGCAATTGCGGTAATATAAAGCCGCAATCGTTCGTCCCATAACGTATTTAGCAATGCCCTCCTGTGTTGTACAGCGAAAACACAATGGATATATAATTGGGTATAGGTATTTGGCATAATGCAAAATTTGCTACCAATATATAGCATTCCGAAATGGTGTGCAATGGTAATATTGACCGATACGCAGATTGAAAATGTAGATTTTACGCATCGCATCTACGAGGCAAGACAGTTTTTATCGTATAGATTTTCTACAGAGCTTTTGCCTCTATGAGGCAGACTCTCGTTATAATGTGTGTATCTCATCCTAAGAAATAAACCACCACTTGACACAACCCTACATGCAGAGTAGCAATCAGTTTTAATATCCATAAACAAGCTGGCGTTTTTGCAAAATGTCTTGTATGAAATATGGATTTTTGATTGCTTTGTCTTCCAGCAGATCTATCGGTCGATTCAATGTATCCTCGAGAGAAAACTTAAAGTCATAATAGTTATCCGCGTATTGAAGAATATCAATAGGATCAACGTCACTATTATCAGTAAAATCGTCGGTTAACACTGAACCAAAAGCATATAGCCTCTTTACTTTGTGTTCAACACAAAAGGTTTTGATCTCATTGATATGCCTGTCGATTATCTCATTACAAACAAAAGTATAAAGAATTTATAAAGCATAGGGGCTGAAAATTTTCCAGCCCCTACACAGAATTCAATTCAAAAAATAATCCCTAATACTCAATCAGCCACTTCATTTTCTCAGCTACCTTATCTGCATTAGGCAGCATTGCAGCTTCCAGTGCTACGTTCATAGGCACTGCGGGTAAGTCCATAGCTCCTATGGTCTGTACCGGGGCATCCAGGTATGTGAAGCAATGCTGGGCTATGCGGCCTGCAAGGGCTTCACAAAAAGAATTGCGCAATTGCTCTTCAGTAAGCACTATACATTTGCCATGCTTCTTTACGGTATTGTATATCAGTTCTTCATCAAGCGGATATATAGTACGCAAATCTACCACCTCTACCTTTCCTTCAAAACGCTTGGCAGCGCTTTTTGCCCAATACACTCCCATACCATACGTTATCACACATATAGACTCTCCATTCTCCACTGCATCACTACTGGCTTCCAGTGCTATCGCCCCTTTCCCAAAAGGCAGTACATAGTCACGGTCTGGTTCTACCATTTTGGCTTCATCAGTACCAGGCACCTTGCTCCAATACAGGCCTTTATGTTCCAGCATCACTATAGGATTAGGGTCCATGATAGCCGCCTTCATCAATCCTTTTATATCTGCAGCATTACTTGGGTAAGCTATTTTTATTCCTTTTATTGTAGCCAGTGTACTTTCAACACTACCACTATGATAAGGGCCACCACCACCATATGCACCTATAGGCACCCTGATGATACAAGACACTGGGAACTTACCGCAACTCAGGTAGCACGATTTGCTGATCTCGGTCACCAACTGGTTTAGACCAGGATAGATATAATCTGCAAACTGCACTTCCACTATAGGTTTTAATCCTACAGCACTCATCCCCACCGTTGAGCCTATTATATAAGCCTCCTGTATGGCAGTATTAAATACACGGTTATCTCCAAATTTATCTGCCAGCGTTGCAGCTTCACGAAACACACCGCCAAGTCGTTTACCCACATCCTGTCCATAAAATAAAGCGTTGGGGTGATCCTGCAATATTTCTTCCACAGCATGTAGCGCTGCATCCACCATTACCACTTTATCCTTACCTATCGGGGTGCGTGTACCGGTTTCGTGCGTAGCAGGCGTAGGCATAAAAACAAAATCAGCAACTGTTGCCGGGTCCGGCTCAGGCGATGCTACCGCCGCATCAAACTCAGCGCTTACATAAACTGTTTCTTCAGCTTCTATTTTATCCAGTTCATCCTCGGTTACACCATATGTATGTATCAACGCTGCTTTTAATTTTGGCCCGGGGTCGTTAATACCATGTTTAGCCAGGTCCTCAGCAGTACGATACCATTCTTTACGCACTCCCGATGTATGATGTCCAAGTAATGGCACTTTGGCATGCACAAGTATCGGTCTGCGCTCTTTGCGCACCATATTTATCACATCTTCCATCACCTGGTACGATGCTGCAAAGTCACTGCCATCTACCCGCACACGGTCCAGCCCTTTAAAACCGGCTGCATATTCATATGCATCCATAGTACGGGCTTCATCACCCGTCACAGATATACCCCACTCATTATCCTGCACCAGGTATATAATAGGTAACTGGTGCAACACCGCAAATTGAAATGCTTCACTTACTTCACCTTCAGTCACGCTGCCATCACCAAGCGAACAAATAACCACCGGCGGTATAGGATAATTTGATAGCCCTTGTTCTTCCCTGTATTGTATGCCTTGTGCCACACCTGTTGTAGGTATTACTTGCATACCGGTGGCACTGCTCTGGTGTATGATCTGCGGCCTGTCGGCGCGGCGGCTGTTGGGGTGATTGTAGTAAGCACGCCCACCGGTAAACGGATCGTCTCCCTTCGCCAGCAATTGCAGCATCATTTCATACGGCCTATGCCCCATCCCCAGCATCATGCTTTCGTCCCTGTAATACGGGCTCACATAATCGCATGGTTGTAATTGCAGCCCTGTGGCCAGTTGTATAGCTTCATGCCCGCGAGCTGTGCTGTGCACATACTTACATATAGGCCTGTTTGCATCATATATTTCAGCCATTGCTTTACCCGTCATCATGAGCCGGTAGGCCTTCAGCATTATTTCTTGTGGTAGCATGTTATTTATTACTATTTCTGCAGTGCGCAAAAGTAACGCCTTCATTTCAAAAAAGGGCAAGGGGCAGTAAAACAAAACTGTTCACTGCCCCTTGCATACATTTTTTTCGTATTTCTATTTCTTCTCAGTTATTCCGGATTCGTTTTTTGGCTCCCTGTTCTTCACACGTGCCTCATCACGCTCTTCCTCGTACTGCGATTCCTTGTCATATGCCCTGATGATCATTTTCACCAGGCGATGGCGCACCACATCATCTTCAGTAAGGTTGATCTGTGCTATACCATCTATACCTTTTAATATGCGGGTGGCTTTAAACAATCCCGATTTCTGATTCCGGGGCAGATCCACCTGCGTAAGGTCACCGGTAATAATAGCCTTTGCAGATGCACCTATACGTGTTAGGAACATTTTCAGCTGCAAGTCGGTCGAGTTTTGTGCCTCATCCAGTATTATGAAAGCGTTGTCCAGCGTACGGCCACGCATGTATGCAAGCGGCGCTATTTCAATGATACGGTTAGCCATATAGTAGCTCAGCTTATCCGCTGGTATCATATCATCCAGTGCATCATATAACGGGCGCAAGTACGGGTCAATTTTTTCCTTCAGATCTCCGGGTAAGAAACCCAGGCTTTCCCCCGCCTCAACTGCCGGGCGTGTGAGTATTATTTTACGCACAGCCTTGTTTTTTAAGGCACGTACAGCTAGTGCCACGGCAGTATATGTTTTACCTGTACCGGCAGGGCCAATGGCAAAAATGATGTCATTTTTTTCAGACACTGTTGCCATCAGTTTCTGGTTGGCAGTGCGTGCTCTTATTACTTTACCATTCGGACCAAACACCAAAATGTCATTATTGTTCAGGTCTTCCTGGCTGATCTCACCCTGTTCGTCGTCGCCCAATATCTTAGAAAAATAGTTTTCGGATAGATGGCCGTTCCGTTCAAGATATTTAATAACCTGGTTAATTTTCAATTCGGCTCCTGCAACTTCTGCGGGTTGTCCCGACAGTTTTATTTGCGTGCCGCGCGAAAGGATCTTTAATAAAGGGAATTTACGTTTCAGTATTTCAAACTTACTGTTGTTAATGCCAAAGAATTCTATGGGATTAACAGTCTCCAGGTTAATGATCGTTTCTGTCAAAGTGCTGAATTTTTAAGGTTTAATAAATATACGTAAAACAGAAAGGGCAAGGTGTTACTTCAGGGTTAAATTATCTTATGCTATCTTATACTCCTGCGCCTTAAATGCCTCAACCTTCTCTGCTATTTTATTATCAGAAAGTGCAAATATTCGTGCCGCCAAAACTGCGGCGTTCCTGGCGCCTGCTTTACCTACTGCAAGAGTACCCACAGGTAAGCCTGCAGGCATTTGTACTATACTGTACAATGCATCAATACCACCTGGCAGCCCGCCATCCAATGGCACACCTAGCACAGGCAGAGAAGTATATGCTGCGCATACACCCGGCAATGCTGCCGCCATACCAGCTGCCGCAACTACTGCTCCATAACCATTAGCTTTAGCATTCACCATCAGGTCTCTTACCTTGTCCGGGTTACGGTGAGCTGATGCCACCACCATATTATTTTCAATACCGAACCAGTTGAGCCAGTTGCTGCATTCTTCCATTATCTTTTCATCGCTCTGCGACCCCATGATAATTAATACTTTCATTTTCTGTCTATTGTTTTAATAAATACGAAGTGAAAGTAAAAATATTGTTCCTCCCCACCATAAATTGCAAATAATAGTTATCCACTTCGTCTGTAAATCTTTTCGCTAAACCTTAGCATTTTTAGTTAAATTAATTTATAGCATCTGCTACCTTTATCTTTATTCAATTTTTATGTACTCACTAAAAGAGAAAGTCGTAGTTATCACCGGTGCATCATCCGGTATAGGTCATGCATTAGCAATAGCCGCAATAGAGCGCGGAGCAAAGGCTGCCGTTTGCGGCCGCGATATCAGTAAGCTCAAAAATGCCTTCCCTGCTGCAGATCCCGCACGTATTCTTTTCTATCAGGCCGATGTCAGCATCGAGAAAGACTGCGCTGCATTTACAAATTTTGTAGTGCAAACCTGGGGACAGATAGACGTATTAATAAATAATGCCGGCATTAGTATGCGTGCACTTTTTGAGGATGCAGATCTTTCTGTAATAAAGGAATTAATGGATATTAATTTCTGGGGAACAGTTTATATGACAAAATATGCACTCCCATCTATACGTAAACAAAACGGGGTGGTATTGGGTGTATCTTCTGTGGCTGGCTACCGGGGGCTACCCGGCCGTACCGGTTATTCTGCTTCCAAATTTGCCATGCAAGGCTTCCTGGAGGCATTACGCACCGAGCTCTTGCACACAGGCACACATGTCATGTGGGTATCTCCCGGCTTTACCGCATCAAACATACGTGCAGTTGCCCGCTCTTCAGACGGCAGTGCCCAGGGAGAGACCCCACTGGAAGAAAGCAAATTAATGACTGCTGAAGAATGTGCAAAACGTATTCTCGATGCTGTTCAGCAAAGAAAACGCTCGGTAATATTCACTTTTATGGGCAAAGTCACCGTATGGTTGAATAAATTATTTTCTTCTACTGCCGATAATCTGGTGTACAATCACTTCTTAAAGGAACCTAACTCCCCATTGGTGAAGTACGAAACCAACCAAAAGGGCAAATAATGTGTCTGTTAATATATTACTCATTATTTGATAAGGTTTCCTTAACTTTAGAAGTAAACTATTTTGAATGAAAAAATTTTGTTGGCTCTCCCTTTTAGTGCTCTCATCTTTAGGGAATGGTCTTTTTGCGCAGTTCCAAGGTCCCGTTTACAAACCGGATACCAGCGTAAAAGTTTACGCTTACGGCAGCGAAAAGACCCTTGCATGGTGCGGCGGATTCAACAATCCCCAGGTACAAATGGCAGATCTTAACAAAGACGGACTAGAGGATATGGTTGTATTCGAACCTTACCTCGGTGTTCGCACATTCATTAATACGGGTAAAGCTGGGGCTCCGGTGTATGTTTATGCTCCTGAATATGCAGTTAATTTCCCATTGATAGATGGCTACATGATACTCAAAGACTATAATTGCGATGGCATCGCTGATCTCTTCCAGCAAGGGGGCACAGGTTTTGCCGCAAGTACCGGTTATTATAATAGCAAAAATCAACTTTGCTTTAAGTATTACAAGAACCTTTACTACAACAACGATGCAAATGTAACTGGCTGGGTAAATGCGTACAATAACCCAAGCGATATACCTGCGATAGTAGATATAGATAACGATGGCGACCTGGATTTTTTATCTTACAACGTCATTGGTGGCAACATCAACTGCTACAAAAACATGGCTGTTGAAAGAGGGTATCCTTGCGATAGCATAATAATAGAACTTAAAGACCGCTGCTGGGCTCATGTTTACCAGGCTTACTGGCGCACACATATCCTCAATTACAATTGTGATGAAACCGGTATAGGCCCTTGGAGCGGTGGTTTTAAAGTGACACACCAGGGCAATACACTTTGTTTATTTGACTACGACGGCGATGGCGACTATGACTACCTCGATGGCAGTATATCTTTTAATGAAATGACATTCCTTCTGAATGGCCGTATTCCTAATAATCCAACTGGCAGAGACTCTATGGTTTCTCAGGATACCAACTGGCAGAGTAATGGGAAACGCATAGAACTTCCCCTGTGGCCTGCAGCTTTTAATATTGATGTTGACCAGGATGGTAAAAAAGACCTGGTTATTTCACCTAATGCGGCAAACACATCTGAAAACTACAAGTGTATCTGGTACTATAAAAACGAAAGTACCCCGGGGCATCCATCTTATGTTTTCCAGACAGATACTTTGATGATCGATAAATCTATCGACATGGGCACAGGTGCATACCCCACCCTTTTTGATTACAATAAAGATGGCAAGCCCGATCTGATTGTAGGCTCTGACGGATATTACCAAAGCAGTGGCAGCCTTAAAAGCAGGCTATCGTATTATATGAATACCAGCACTCCTGGTCATCCATCTTTTACGCTGCAATCAACTGACTTTCTCAATATAAGTATTAACGATTTCCAGGGGGCAGCACCTGCAATAGGCGACATTACTAACGATGGCAAACAAGACCTGGTATTAGGGCATTCAGATGGCACTTTGAGCCTGTTCACAAACACAGCAGCAACAAACAATGTACAACCCAACTGGCAACTGAGCGCACAGCAACAAACACTTAAAGATGTAAATAACAATATCATCACGGTAGGTGGCTATGCAGCCCCTCTTATATATGACCTCAACCAGGATGGTAAACCCGATTTGATAATCGGTAGTCAAAATGGCAGACTTACTTATTATAAAAACGTCAGTACCATCACCGGTGTTGTATCACTTCAATTTGTAACCAACAACCTTGGCAATGCAAGGTCCGATCCAAAAGAAAATTTTGGTGGCTCTAGCACGCCGTTTATTGGCCCTATGGATAGTACGGGCAAGATCTACCTCCTGATGGGTAGTAATAGCGGTAATTTATACCGTTATGACGGCTTCCAGGATGGCAATGTAACTACTCCATACACTATGATAGACTCTCAGTATTCATACATTGACAGTGCTTACCAGGCTTATGGCACTACGTATGGGGAATACGGCAACATGCGCTCGGCCCCGGTGGTTGGCGATATTGATGGCGATGGCAAATACGAAATGTTTGTTGGCCTGATACAGGGTGGCATTCAGTTGTACCAGGAAGGGATAATAGAGAGAACAGGCATCACCAATATCAGTTCACCTAACAATACTGTCATACAGGTATATCCCAACCCTACAAAAGACAATATAACCATCTCACTAAGTAATTCCCTGAAAGAGGATGCCCTGGTAAGCATTGTAAATATAGAAGGGCAGCAGCTGATAACCACTACTGCTGCAGCCGGACAAACAAAAATAAATATACCATTGCCGAATCTGCCTTCTGGTATGTATGTATGTGTAGTGCAAGTAAATACCAATAGATATTATAACAAGTTTACCATACTAAAATAATACAAGAACGTATCTACCAGGACATAATAATTAGAGCACTCTTGATGTCCTTCCTTTTAGGATCGAAAAATACAGGATTACTCTTCCAACCTATATGATATTAGGCATGTCTTATTATTAAATCCATAATCCCATTATATGCGTAAAAGGTACCTTTTTACAATAGTCACATTGTTTTTAGCTGTGCATTCACTGCATGCCCAATTCCAGGGTGCAGTTTATCAGCCCAACTCCAGCGTGAAGGTCTATGCCTATGGCAGCGAACGAACTCTTGCCTGGTGTGGAGGCTTCAACAATCCGCAAATACAGCTGGCAGACATCAACAAAGATGGCTTGCTGGATATGGTTGTTTTTGAGAATAATATAGGAGTGCGCACCTTTTTAAATACCGGTACCGCTGGTAACCCTATTTACACATATGCGCCCGCATACCAGTACAATTTCACAGGCATCGCTGGCTACATGATCCTCAAAGACTACAACTGCGATGGCATTGCAGATCTCTTTACTTTTGGTAATTCAGGCATTGCCATATACAAAGGTTATTTCAACAGCAACAATCAATTGTGTTTTACTTTGTACACCGATCTCTATTATACCAATGATTCCCATACGCACGGCAGCGTAAATGCATTTGTCAACAAAGGAGATATACCATCTATTGTGGATATAGATAACGACGGGGATCTTGATATTGTATCCTATGGATATGCAGGGGGATATACGATGAACCTCTATAAAAACATGCAAGTAGAAAGACATTTGCCATGCGATAGTTTTGTTATAGACTATGCCGACAGATGCTGGGGAAGGGTTTATCAGGGCTACAACCGTACACATACCCTCCAATACACCTGCGACGAAAGCGGCCTCGGACCAAGACTAACTCAGGTAACACACTCTGGCAATACACCTTGCCTTTTTGACTATGATGGTGATGGCGACTATGACTACCTGGATGGCAGCATCTCTTTTAATGAAATGACCTTCTTGCAAAATGGCAGGATACCTTACAACCCTACAGGTGCAGATTCAATGATAACACAAGATACTTTATGGCAAACCAATGGTAAAATCATAGAATTACCTTTATGGCCTGCGGCTTACAATATAGACCTGGATCAGGATGGTAAAAAAGATCTGGTTATTTCCCCAACAGCTGCAAATACATCCCAAAACTATAGTTGCATTTGGTTTTACAAAAATGAAAGTACACCCGGCCATCCTTCTTTTGTGTTCCAGACAGATACTATGTTCATAGACAAAACTATAGATCTCGGCACAGCAGCTTACCCCACTTTGTTTGACTATAACAAAGATGGCAAACCAGATCTGTTCATAGGTTCTGACGGATATTACCAAAACAGTGGCAGCCTCAGAAGTCGCATATCTTATTACCTCAATACCAGTACTGCTGGTAACCCGTCTTTCACATTGCAGACTACAGACTTCCTGAATATCAACGCATATAATTGGCAAGGGGCTGCTCCTGCTATGGGCGACCTGGACAATGATGGCAAGCAGGATATGGTGATAGGACATAGCGATGGCACCATTAACTTCTTAACTAATGGCGCTGCCAGCGATAACGTGCAGCCCATATGGCAAATGAGCCCGCAACCATTAAAAGATATAAACAACAACATCATATCGGTAAATCAGTATGCAGCACCTATTATCTACGACATCAACAAGGACGGCAAACCAGACCTGCTTATTGGCAACTTCAATGGCACCCTTACCTATTATCAGAACGTAAGCACACTACCGGGTACTGTGGCGCTTAAATTCATCACCTCCACTCTTGGCGGTGTTCGGGTCGATCCCTCAAGCAATATCGGCGCATCCAGCACACCATTTATTGGGAAGATAGACAATACCGGTAAAGACTACCTGCTCCTGGGCAGTAATAGTGGCGCTTTATACAGGTACGATGGCTTCCAGGGAGGTGATGTTACAGACAACTTCAAACTGATAGATACCAGGTATTCGTTCATCGATAGTTTAATGAATAATATCCGTACTGCCCCGGTAGTAGGGGATATAGATGGAGATGGTAAGTACGAAATGATAGTCGGTGAGCAATATGGAGGTGTAGAATTATATAAACAAGTTCTAAACGTAACTGGCATCAGCAATGTGAATGGTACAGCTGGCGAATTAAGCATGCACGTATATCCTAATCCTGCAAAAGATAATATTATCATTGCCCTCGATGAGGCTTTAAAAGAAAACGCGCAGGTACGCATCATCAATATACAAGGTCAGCAATTAATGACTGCAACTGTTACCATGGGGCAAAAAGATATAAACATTCCATTAGGCCACCTCCCTTCTGGTATGTATGTATGCATACTTGAGGTCAATAATAACAAGTACTACAACAGGTTTACTATACTGAAATAGATATTGAAATAATAAACGAGCCGAAAAGATTCAAAACAAGAGAAGAGAAAAAGGGTAAGATGTAGCATCTTACCCTTTTTCTCTTAGTAATATTTTGCTATAGAAAGGTATCCTTTTATATAGTCCTCAACACCGTCTTCAAGGGTTGTAAAAGGAATGTTGTAGCCCTTATCCAGAAGCTTTTTCATGTCTGCTTCTGTATAGTATTGATATTTATCCCGAATGTCCAGGGGGGTATCTATAAACTGGATATTGACAGGTATTTGCAGTGTGTTGAATATAGCAGTAACCAATGCCATAAATGTGCGTGCATGCCCTGTACCTGCATTATAAAGACCATTAGCAGGCTGGTGCTGCATCAGCCAGTAACAGATGTTTACAATATCGCGCACATAAATAAAATCACGTTCTTGCTCCCCATCCTTATATCCCGGGTTGTGAGATCGGAACAGTTTTACCGAACCGTTATTCTTTATCTGGTTGTAAGAATGAAAAATAACCGATGCCATGCGCCCCTTGTGATATTCATTAGGCCCATACACATTAAAGAACTTAACTCCCGCCCAGAAAGACGGTGATTCTTTTTGTTCCAGCGCCCATACATCAAAATCGTTCTTCGATGCTCCATATGGATTTAACGGCTGTAGTTGGCTAACTATATCATGACTGTCAACATATCCATGTTCACCATTACCATAAGTGGCTGCAGAGGAGGCATATACCAGCGATATATTTTGAGCTATGCAAAGCGCCCATATGTCTTTTGAATAGTCCAGGTTCCACTTCTTATGCACACTGTAGTCCATTTCAGTAGTGTCCGTGCGGGCACCCAGATGAAATATATGCTTTATAGTACCGGGGCGCGACTTGCACCAATCGAAGAATTGTAGCCGGGGCACCTTTTCAAGGTATTTTTTACCTGCAAGGTTCTTTGCTTTCCGCTCGTCCTCAAAATCATCAACCAGCACCAGGTTTTCAAAACCCAGTGCGTTCAAAAAACCCACAAGGTAACTGCCTATAAATCCGGCAGCGCCCGTTATGGCTACGGTATCGTTAGTGTGCATAAACGCTCTTTAGCAGTGCTGCTTATAAATGCTGTTCAGACTGGATGGTATCAGCATCATGACCATGCTTTACATTTGCAGTGTCGGTACGCTCTTCCGTTTTCTGCATTTCAGTAGCCGGTGTACCAGCTTCTTTTGATGCTTCAGACTTTTCGCCTTCACCACTCTTGCCCATAACATTTGCAAAGTTAATGGCCGCTATAAACAAGAATACGAGTATAATAACAAACCAGAAAGACGACTGGAATGCGGTTTTAGACTTAGCTCTTTCGGTCTGGCCCGGATTTTCGTGATGCGTATCGTTATGTATTTCGTTTGACATGTATTGTATAAAATTTTACAGGCTCCGCAAAAGTAAATATTTGCAGTCATTTATTTAGGTGTTCTACCAAATTAACGCCGAAAATAGTTTCCTCTATTTCAGAGCCTACTTTTTAGGTACAGGCGGTTGCATTACTGTACCACAGTTCTTGCATGTGCGTTTATCTTCATCTGCATAAAAACGTTCCATCAACGGTGGCAGTTGCTTCACTATGTCTTGTACATTCACCTGCTCTTCATATAGCTTTTGTTCACAATTTTCGCAAAACCACATAAAGGAATCCATTTCATCTGCTCCACGCACCTTTTCTATTACCAGCCCTATAGTATTTTCCTTACGTTGCGGGGAGTGTGGCGTATTACCAGGCAGCAAGAACATTTCACCCTCTTTTATGGGTATGTCCACTATCTTACCATCTTCCTGTATGCGTACTACTATATCACCTTCCAGTTGGTAAAACAATTCTTCTGTGGCATTATAATGGAAATCCTTCCGGCTATTGGGGCCACCTACTACCATTACTATAAAGTCTTTAGTGGCTTTGTAAACAGACTGGTTACCCACTGGTGGCTTTAACAGGTGGCGGTGCTCATCTATCCACTTATTCAAGTTAAAAGGACGCAAAACAGACATAAATGTATTTTTAAAAGAGAAAACTATATATACTTATTGAAAAACTTTCAGCTTCACCGTCTCAATTCGGGTATCGCTAACCAGCAATACATCAAACTCATACCGGTCTATTATAATACGTTCTTTCAGTTTGGGTATAGCCTCATGTTCTGCTATAATATAGCCCGAAAGAGTTTCAGACTCCCCTATCGGGAAGTTAAACCCATACTTCTCATTCAGGTAATCCAGTTCCAGCCTTCCAGATAGTATGTACTCATGCTCAGCTATCTGTTTTTCCACGTATTCCTGCACGTCATACTCATCATTAATATCTCCAAATATCTCCTCCAGCACATCCTCCATGGTCACAATTCCTGCGGTACCGCCAAATTCATCTATTACCCATGCTATACTTTTACGCTCCTTGGTAAATCTGTTCATAAGGTCCACAGCGCTCATGGCTTCAGGCACTGCAGTAATGGAGTGCAACACTTCCAGTATGTCTTTAGGCTTCCTGTTTAGGTCCAGGTGATGTATATAGCCTATCATATTGTCTGCATTACCATCATACACCAATATTTTAGACAATTTAGTTTCTATAAACTTATCGCGTACCACATGTATAGGCGTACTTACATCTACTGCCTCTATCTCGTTACGGGGCACCATACACTTACGTATCCTTACGTTTACCAGGTATAATGCATTTTCAAACAGCTCTGTGTTCACCTCGCTGTTCTCATTTTCATGGCCATGCAGGCTTTGCTTCACAAACACCTCAAGATCCACTCGGTTAAATACCTGCCGGTTGTCCTTAATACGCACATTGAACAGGTATTTCAGTATGAACTCAGATATGGAAACAAATATTTTAGCTACCGGGAAAAGTATGTAGTACATAATAAGCATCGGTATGCTGAACAGCGCCAGCACAGTTTCTGCCCTCGATCTGAATATTGCTTTAGGTAAAAACTCTGCAAAGGTCAGTATCACCAATGTTGCTATAAGTGTATCCAGTAAAAGATGTACATATTCAGAATTAAAAGGAGGAGGTAAATTTGAAAGGAATGGATCAGTGAGCTGCGTCATCAACAGACCATATATAACCAACAGCACATTTACGCCTACAAGACTGGTACCTATAAACTCAGAAGGGTTTTCCATGAACCTCGCCAATATGCGGCCAGAAACTGTACCCTGCTTCTTTCGTAATTCAATATTTAGCTTATTTGCCGAAATAAACGCTATTTCTGTGCCTGCAAAAAAACCGATCAACAGAATACAACCAAGTATGTAAAACAGCAGATGCGACATATCCATATAGACAAAAATAGGTAATTGTTTGGTTTATGGTAAAGAGTAGATGGAATATTAATGCTGGAATGTGTAAATACACATACTACACGATAGCAAATTTCCGTCTTAACTCATTAATTATAGGCATACTCTTGCAATCCGGTTCATTGCATATAAAATTGTTGTTCTCTTCATTGTCTCGCAGCAACTGCTCTTTGGTAAAGTATTCCCGTATTTTTTCTTCATAGTTGCCACTCTCAGAACCCTTATATTTCTCATTAAAGCAAAAACGACAAATGTTATTATTATCTATTTTATCATACCCTTCATACCGCAGTTTACCGTAAATGCTGCACTTCTCTTCATGCTCCAGGTTCATGAGCGGGTAAAAGTCCTTAATGAATATCCCATTAGTAACCTCGCCATACACGTCATTGTACAACGTGTTTCTGATCAGGTTGTACTTGGTAATCAGCAGGTTGTCAAAAGACCGTTGTCTCATTTGGGGATCTGTAGGGCAAGGTTTCAAATATTCTTCCCACTCCCAACTTTCGCCCGACTTTGATAAAGAACTGTAGAAAAACACCAATTGCTCGTAAACAGACATCTGGGCCCTATATGTTTTCACATAATGATACTTATCTTTTTCACTTAAAAATTTTTGTTCATCCACGTACTTTATAGCCTGGTACATATTTCTATAATAGTGTCCTAATCGCCTTGCATGACCTGAATAGTATTTTCTATCCGCATCTTTCACTGTATGCTCTGTATTCACATGCTTTAACGCTCCTCTTTCCACCTTTCTGTTTTCAAAGTTTATATAATCAAAGTACTCCGGGTGATCCCTGTACATCGTTTTTAGTATTCTTATACCATCCTCTCCTGCGCCATAGAGCACGCACTGATACACAAATGCAACAGCTATCTTTTTCTGATGTACATCGGGGTCTTTAAATCCGCAATTTTTAAAAAACTCCACTAGCAAGTCCCTCACCTGGTAGTGGATTACCATAAAAACCTGGCTATTGTTCCATATCTTATTTTCGTCCGAATTATCAGGATTTGTGTACCGCATTTGTGCTACATTATCACGGTGATAATCAATAAATTTAAAGAAACGATTCTCAAATGCGGCAACCTGGTTAGCCTTACTTTGGTCGTTTAAGGTCATGTACAACAAGCCTGCACTAATGCCGGTAGCAATGAATACAAGGTAGTTGGGTAGGTTATTAAATCGGTTAAATTCAAAGTCACCAAAGCCTCTGCTTTGCCGTATTGCATCACCTATAAACAAAAAAGAAAGTGCTATCAGCGAACTGATCACGATCCATATAATATTTTTTGTTCTCTTTTTCATATCGCTACCTCACAATTACTCTTTAAAAATAGTAATTATTTGATTGCGTGCATCGCCAGGCCACTCCCAGTATTTTTCCCAAACTGGTCAGACAAAACTGTACCATGCAATATTTTCCATATCTACCAAGTATGAGCAGCAGCTTTTACGTCTATATCTAAAACTCTATGAAAAAATCGTTATTACTTTTTATTCTATTTTGGGGTATCATTAGCTCACAGGCCACAGCCCAAATCGTTCCTTTACCTTATTACACCGGCTTCGATAGTGCTATCAATAGCATGAGTATTTATTCCTGGGGGCAATCTAGCGATGCAGAAGGTAATACCAGCAAATATAAATGGGCCATAGTATCATCAGCTTCTGCGCCATCTTCACCCAATATGTTACAATCCCCCAACGCAGCCCTTACAGATCCTGCCTTTGCTGACACCATTGCCCAATGGTATGTTTCCCCACCTCTGGATATTCATGGAGGGGAAGTCATCGATTCATTTTCCATAAACGTTTTTGCAGCAAATTGTACTGCAGCCCCATCAGATTCTATATTACTTTACCTAATTGAAGGTTCAAATCTTCCAGCAGTTTCTTACGGACAGATTCTGCTTGCAGATCTTACAGGTATGGCTTCTTGCAACCATAACTTTCGCGATACTGGCAATTTTGTTATTCCCAATACTATCTTCCCATTTTCGTGCATCGCATTTAAATATTATGGCGTACACGATTCCTTTCAGGTTTCAATCGACAATATACACATCAGCAGGCATACCACTGGCCTCACCAATATCTCAAACAATATAGATAACGTACTAGTATTCCCTAACCCAGCAAATAATTATGTACAGATTGCTCTACCTGACCAGCCAAATACAACAGGCAATATCAAATTATATAACACTGTGGGCATGCAAGTATTAAAACTAGATTTCAACGATCTTTCCAAACCTCTATCTATCAATTTATCAGGGTTCGCCGCCGGTATTTATTATGCCGAGATCCAGGCGGGTAGCAACAAGTACATCAGGAAAATAATCGTCTGTAGATAGCTACTTAAAGAAACAAGTTAGGGGAGTAACCCAAAGTCCCTCAGCTTGACTATCAATCAAAAAAAATGGCCGCCATTTTACGAATGGCGACCATAACCTCAAAAGATTTTATTCTTACTTTTTAGCAGCAGCCTTTGTAGCTTTTGCACCTGCGATCTTAGTCGCAAATTCTTTACCTGCTTTAAATTTAGGCGATTTGCTTGCTTTGATTTTGATCGTTTCTCCTGTTTGAGGATTACGGCCATTTCTTGCAGCACGCTCAATTACTGAGAACGTACCAAACCCAACTAATGTAACAGTTTCTCCTTTTTTCAAAGTTGCAACTATTGCTCCGGTAAGGGATTCTAATGTAGCATTAGCTTGTGTTTTAGTAAGACCAGCATCCTTGGCTATCTGATCGATCAATTCTGCTTTGTTCATAATTTTGTTATTTGAAACAATAATACTAAAAATATCAAGACAGTTAAATGTTTCTATTCAAAAAAACCGGCAAATTCACATAATGTGCAAATCGTGTGAAAAACAAAAATGGTTTCAAAGCGTAAAACCTTGAAACCATTACCATTTTAGTGTGACCCTGTCTGGATTCAAACCAGAAACCTCTTGATCCGTAGTCAAGTGCTCTATTCAGTTGAGCTACAAGGCCCTTTTTTCAATTGGGATTGCAAAGATAATTACTCTTGTCCATTTTTCAAAGAAGAATGTAAAATTCTGCGCTCCCTAATTACCACCAGCATTATTAAGGTGTTTAAAGCCAACCGCTATGGCTCTGGGTATAATATTGCCGTAAACTCATTATTTCCGGCAAATAGTACGTTTGCAGTGCTTTTAATATCCTCTTTAGTCATTTTATTAATATAATCTTCATAGTGCAATACCCTGTCTTTATCTGCATCATGAAACAAAATATTTTGCAACATACTGCTCCAGTAGCCATTTTCTTTTACTGATGTGCGGTATTTCTCTATCCAGGTATTCTTCACTTTTTGCAAGTCCTTCTCATCCGGGCCTTGCTCCTGCATATTTTTTATTTCGTCTTTGGCAGCAGCTATAAGCTTATCTACATTTTCAGGGCCACAAGGCAGGTGCAGGGTTATACTATAGTGTTGGTAAGGTTCTTTCTCTACCCGGCTACTAAAGCCACCGGTATAAATGCCACCCAGTTTCTCGCGCAGATTCTCTATTACTTTTATGTTTAGTATATCAGCAACTGCCTGTGCTTTCATACCCAGGTCTTCAGAATAGGGCACTTCGCCATAGTGTACAGATATGATCAGGCTCTTCTTTTCTTTGCCCTTATATATATTCATAGTATGTACACCACTTATTGGCCGCACTCCATTGTCCTTAAAGCTTGCTGGTTTGTTTTCTTTAGGCAGGCTGCCTATATAACGTTCTATCAATGGCAACGCTACATCTGGCACTACATTCCCCACTACAAAAAAGTGGTAACCATCAGCTGCCCCAAATTCGTCGCGGTATATTCGTAAGCTCCTATCCAGGTTTATATCATCAAAATCAGCCGCACTCGGGAACGGTCTTTTAGCCAATGGGTTTCCGTTGTATAATACCTTATTCAGGGTATCTGCAAAGGCAGCCTGGGGGTTAGAAGATATAAACTGCAGCATCGTCTTCGATTTGTCCTTTAGTGCATTAAACAACCCTTCATCCTTCCTTGGCTTAGTAAGATATAAGTTCATCAGCTGCAACATACTTTCAAAGTCATTCACGGTGCTTTTACCACTCACATCGTCTGCTATATCGCCCATACTCACAGATACCGATATAGATTTACCGGCAGTCACCTTTTCAAGGTCACTAGGGCTAAAGGTACTTACACCCATAGCATCCACTATTTCAGTTGCAAATTGTGCATTATTCTTATCCGCAAGTCCGTAGTTATTTTTGCCACCTTTCTTCAGGCCGATCATTGTTATTTCATCACTTTTAAAAGTGGTAGGCTTTATGGTCACCTTTATACCATTGCTCAGGGTATATGTTGTTGCATCCAGACCAGCTTCTTCTGTTTTGCTTACTACAGTCCCGGGTGTTGGCAGCGTGGTCATCAGGTTTGTAGCTACAGCTTTCTCTTCCGTATTTTTTATATCCTGCTTCAGGGCTGCGTTGGTCATGGCCAGCAGCTCATCACTTGTCGGCAGGTTCAGGTCGGCCTTATCTGGTCCGGTTATCAGGCTAAAGGTATTGCCATTTTTTGTCCATTCAGCCAGCAGGCCATTCAAGTCTGCCAGTTGTATGGCAGGTATCATGGTTTTATAATAACCATATTCTTTTTCAATACCAGGGAAAGGTTCATCTTCAGTAAAAGCGCGTATATATTCTTCCGTATAAGTACCGCTCTCTGTAGTATGCCGTTCGTTGTACGTTTTTTCAATGCTGCTCATCATATCCTTCTTTGTACGGTCCAGTTCGTTCTGTGTAAATCCATATTCCCGGGCTTTTATCAGTTCACCTGTCATAGCATTTAAAGCTTTGCTTGCGCCATCCTTACCAAATGCTGCGCCCAATCCAAAAGATTCATAACCTTGTATCAGGTCTTCAAAAGATGCTTCAGCGCCCAGGAATGGTGGGGTACTACTCTGCGCCAAATCGTTTAGTCTTTCATTCATCATTTGCAATACCAACTGGCGTTCCAGGTCTTCCTTGTAGTTTTCAATAGTTACCTGTTTACGTTTGGGAGTATATGGGTACAATATCTGCAATACAGAGTTGGTCGCTTCCTTATCAGTCACAACCATAGCCTCAGGCTTTGTGCGCGGTTTCACATCCGGGTGAAAACGGGCCTTCTCGTTTTCAGGATTTTTGATGCCACTAAAATGCGCAACAAGCATTTTCTTAGCCGTAACGGTATCTATATCGCCTACTATTATTACTGCCTCCAGGTCAGGGCGATACCAGTCTTTGTAAAAACGGCGTATCTCTTCATAATTAAAATGCTTAAGTATATCATCCTTACCTATAGGCAAACGTTCAGCATATAAAGAGCCTGAAGCAAGCATAGGGAAAAATTTATTCAGCATACGCATGTTGGCCCCTTTTCCTAGCCTGCTTTCCTCAAGCACAACACCACGTTCATCATCTATGTCCTTATCGGTCAATAAGGCGTTATGGCTCCAGTCTTCTATGATCTGGAATCCCTTATTAATGTTATCAGGTTTATCTGTTGGTATGGGTAGTATATATATGGTCTGGTCAAATCCCGTATTTGCATTCAGGTCGGCACCAAATTGCACTCCTATGCTCTGCAGGTAGCTCACCAGTTCATTCTTCTGGAAATTTTTGGTACCATTAAAGTTCATGTGCTCCATAAAGTGAGCTAGCCCAAGTTGCTTTTCATCCTCTAGTATAGATCCGGCCTTAACTACCAGCCTTAACTCCACTTTATGTTCAGGCTTGTTATTATGGCGTATATAGTAAGTGAGCCCGTTAGCTAGTTTACCGGTGGCTACTTCAGGGTCCACAGGAAGTTTCTGCCTATCACTGCCTATCCCTTTTATTGCGGCAATCGGTTTGCTATGCGTTTGGGCATGAACATAGCTATTGCCCGAAAGAGAAAATAAGACAAAAACAGATAATACAACTTTATTGAAACGCATGTATTGTAAAAATTTAAACAAAGTAACATCATTTGTTTACAAACTTTTCATAAAGACATGCTCTTTTCTAGCTAAAATATTGTTACAATAAACGGCTTCATATCATATTTCAATGCACCGCTTTTAATGAAAACATTATCTTCGTCCCGAAGCATTTTTAATTTATGGCACTTATAAAATCTATATCCGGCATCAGGGGAACAATAGGCGGTAAACCCGGCACAGGCCTCACCCCCATAGATGTGGTAAAGTTCACTACAGCTTATGGCGCATGGATAGCCCGACAAGGCGATAACAAAACAATAGTTCTCGGTCGTGATGCCCGCATATCTGGCCTTATGGTACGTAACCTGGTAGCTGCTACTCTGCAGAGCATTGGCATGAATGTAATAGACCTTGGACTCAGCACTACCCCTACAGTTGAGATGGCGGTAAAACTTGAAGGTGCAGCCGGCGGAATCATTATTACTGCAAGCCACAACCCCAAAGAATGGAATGCCCTGAAACTTCTAAATAAAGATGGTGAGTTCCTAAGCGCAGATAACGGCCAGTGGTTGCTTGACTATGCAGAGAAAAACGAAACTGTTTATTCCGAAATAAACAAAATAGGCACCTGTACAGAAGACAACGATTATATAAACAAGCACATTAACATCATCCTCGAGCACCCTCTTGTAGATGTAGCTGCTATTACAAAGAAAAATTTTAAGATAGTTGTTGATCCTGTTAACTCTACAGGCGCCATCGCCGTACCTGCATTGTTAAAAGCATTAGGGGTAGAAGATGTTACAGTTATTAATGAAGAAGTGAATGGCCGCTTTGCACACAACCCAGAGCCGCTGCCCGAAAATCTTTCTGAACTGTGCTCTGTAGTTAAAAAGAAAAATGCATCATTAGGTATCGCCGTCGATCCCGATGTGGACAGGTTGTGTTTTGTCTGCGAAGATGGCAGCCTGTTTGGCGAAGAATATACATTGGTTGCAGTGGCTGATTACATATTGTCCCACAAAAAAGGCAATACAGTTTCCAACTTGTCTTCTACACGTGCACTTAAAGATGTTACTGAAAAACATGGTGGCGAATACTATCCTAGCGCTGTTGGCGAAGTGAATGTTGTGACAAAGATGAAGGCAGTAAATGCGGTAATAGGTGGTGAAGGTAATGGTGGTGTAATAGTGCCTGAACTGCATTATGGCAGGGATGCACTCATTGGTATCGCATTGTTCCTTACTCATCTGGCAAAAAGTGGGAAAACAGCAAAAACCCTGCGCAGCACTTATCCCGACTATTTCATCTCCAAAAACAAAATAGAGCTGGGCGAAGATGTAAATGTGAAGCACATATTTGAACAGATAAAAAAGAAATACAAAAAACAACCCATCAATACAGAAGACGGCCTGCGGGTAGAGTTTGATAAAGACTGGGTACACCTGCGTACTTCCAATACAGAACCTATCATCCGCATATATGCCGAAAGCCATACAGAAACTATGGCCAACAATATAGCTAAACGTATGATGGAAGACATAAAAGAAATGATGCTGGCAAAATCAGAATAAGTCCAAAATGAAATACATAAAATGGGGCAGTCTATAAAGGCTGTCCCATTTTGATTTGCTTATAAGCGAACAAAGCAATACCGTTTGGACTTAAAAATAGGCATCGAAACCGTTCGTCTAATATATTCAATATGATAGGGCAAATGACGAGCGAAGTTTCATAAGAAAAGCTGAATCTATATTCAGCCACCTTTTTTTGTGCCGATTCTTCATCGGCCTCAAAAAACCAGTGGCCCTTAATCACGGAACCAATACTTAACGCGCAGCAAAGCTATCTTTTTTGAAGGCGGAGCCATTTCAAAAAAGTGTCTTTTTTCTTTGCTTCGTTTCTTTTTGGACAAGCAAAAAGAAATGAAGGTTCTCGCAATTACGAAATACAAAAACAGAACAAAAAGAGTTTAATACCTGAAATATATCTCAGTTGCCCCAAACCCATAACGGCCATGCCATTCATTGGTGAAGATGAACACCTCAGGAGTATTTTTCAATATTTTGTGTACCTCGTCTTTTAGTTTTCCCTTGCCCAGTCCATGTATAGCCACCATGCGCTCTTGTTTATTTACAATGGCTAATTGCAAGTAGCGTTGCAGGGCATCCAGTTGTATTTTAATTATTTCAGCATTGCTCATACCATCCGCATCCCCAACCAGCGCTTCTATATGCAGGTCCACTTCAGTCTTTGGCTTTTCCAGCTTGCTTATATTGGTACCGGTTATATAGTCTGGCTTTACAGTAGGTATGTAATGTTCTTTCTTAACCTTTTTAGGTGGTAAAAATTCGCTGGTAAGCAGGTAGCTGAATGTTGGTGTCCCCTTATGCAGCACATCGTTTATATGTTCAAATAATTTCTGTGGTCGTATCCGCAACACTCCATCAGCTGGGGCCAGGTCTTTATTTGTAGTATCTGTAAGCTGCCAGTTAAAACGTGGCTGGTCGTTCATGTCAGCATAGGCAATTTTATGCAAGTATATATCGCCAAAAGCGTGCAAGGTCCCCTCGTGCTTAAACTCGGATGCCTGCAGCAATTGCACATCATAAACAAACTTTACCGGGTGTGGCATTTCATTAATGAGGTGTATTTTTACATGGTCCACTATATCCTCCATTTCCTCGGTCTTAAATACCGGAACAAATGAAAGATATATCCCCTTAGCCAACCGTGGCTTTCTAAAAGCAACTTTCTCCACAGGCAACTGTTCAGAATATACCGGTTCCTTCTTAGCTTTTTTCTCTGTGAACCATTTCAGGTACGGGTGGTCTATCTCGTTGATGTAAACAGGAAACCGGGTACCATTTACCTCTACTTCTATCATTTCCTTATTAATATAATCGGTAACGTGGCCTTCCTCCCCGCTTTGCTTCAGCAATATCTTATCCCCTATCGTAAATTTCATACATCCTGTTGTTGCAGGAAAGCTATCATTTTAGCTATAGCTTTTCCCCTGTGGCTTATTGTGTTCTTTATATTAAGGGGTATATCCCCAAACGTCTCTTCAAAACCATTTGGCTTGAAGATGGGGTCATACCCAAATCCATCATTACCTTCCGGCGCTTGTGTTATTTCACCATCGCATCTACCTTCAAAAAAGTAAGTTTCACCATCCCATATCAGGCAGATCACCGCTTTGTAATAAGCACTACGGTCGGTTTGTCCTTCCAGTTCTGCCAACACCTTATTCAGGTTTTGCACATCATTCCTTGTACCAGAATAATGTGCACTATCTACTCCCGGCTCTCCCCCCAACGCTAACACGCACAAACCACTATCGTCGGCAAACACATTCTTCCCGCAAAACTCATATATAGCTGAAGCCTTAGCAAGTGCATTCTCTTCAAAAGTATGGTAAGGTTCCGCTATTACGTCTGTAAATCCAATATCCTTAAGCGATAGCAGTTGCACATCATCCAGCAAAGCAGTTATCTCCCTTATCTTGCCCTTGTTGTCCGATGCTATGACAAGTTCTTTCATACTGCGAAATTAATCAATTCCAAGGTGGGATGGATTACACTTAATTCAAACTACTACTCATTACTAAACAATAAATCGAGCACTCGTTTCTATCAATTATTTGATTTTTGCAAACAACGGATTGAAGCTTGCAAATGATGTCACTCCATGCAATTCTACCTTTGTATCATCAAATTTTAAAACAAAACGAGATGAAAACAACAAACAAAATAGCATTAGTAACTGGCGGTAGTCGTGGTTTGGGTAGAGATATGGCGCTTAGCCTGGCACATAAAGGGAATAATGTGGTACTCACCTACAACAGTAAAAAAGAAGAAGCGCTGACTGTAGTTGCAGAGATTGAAAAAACAGGACAGAAAGCCGTCGCCTTGCAATTAAACACAGCCGATACAAAAAGCTTTGATACTTTTTTTAAACAAGTAGCGGAAGTATTAAAAAATACATTCAATACAGATCGCTTTGATTTCCTGGTAAATAACGCTGGCATTGGTATTAATGCTCCTTTTGCCGAAACAACAGAAGAGCAGTTCGACCAGTTGATGAACATTCACTTTAAGGGTGTGTTCTTCCTTACCCAAAAGGCATTGCCTTTTATAAATGATGGTGGCCATATTATTAACCTATCCACAGGCTTGGCTAGATTCTCTATGCCCGGATACGCTGCTTATGCAAGCATGAAGGGCGCTATAGAAGTGCTCACCAGGTACCTGGCAAAAGAAGTTGGGGTACACGGCATAACTGTAAATGCCGTTGCTCCCGGCGCTATAGAAACCGACTTTGGCGGTGGTGTAGTACGCGACAATGATAATATAAACAAACATATAGCTGGCATTACTGCATTAGGCCGTGTAGGCCTGCCAGAAGATATTGGTGGTGTAGTTGCTTTCTTGTGCAGCGATGACGCCAGGTGGGTAAACGCACAACGGATAGAAGTAAGCGGCGGAATGAACCTTTAAACAACTAGGATAGTGATAAATGCCCGGCTGATGTTTTCAAGCCGGGCATTTATGTTTTATTCTGCAAGCTTCAGTCGCCACGTAGCATGTATTTTCCCCATCTTGCCCATGTTCGCAAGTTGCTCTTCTTCAGCGCTTGCCAGTACATGTTGCAGTGCTCCCGATTGTGCATATTCAGGTTCTGCCTCTTTATCAATTACAAAGCCCTCGCTTTTAAAAAATGCCTCAGCTGCTTCAAAGCTGTCAAACATTTTCTCCTCTACGCGGTGCTTTGCAAAAAAATCTTGTAGCTTGTCATCTATCTGCACATCAATAGCACTGTGTACTGTTTTCTTATAAATGTCAGCAGTTATCCAATACCCGCCACGCTCTTTAAGTATATCCCTGATTATTCCACACAATATTCGTTTCTCCTCAGTTTCAAGGTACATCAGCAACCCTTCATTCACAATAGCTACCGCACCCGGTTCAAAATGACCTATCACCTCTTTAACCTGTGCTTCATCCAAAGCATTTACAGGCAATATTTCCAGTTTGCCTTTGGGTATTGCATTCTTATCTCGTAGCTGTTCAGTTAGTTCTTTCTTAGCAGTTATTATACCTGGCAGGTCAGTATCTATATAGTGTACATCACTATCCTGCACAGCAACAAGCCCGCGAAAAGAAAACCCCGACGACAGCTCTAAAACATTTTTCATTTCTAATCCGGCCAATAACTGATTGATGCTCCTGTATCGGATATCAAAATGCAGCACCCTGGCCCAAAATGTAAAATCCTTTTTATCAAAATCAGGTTGAAAAGCCTCTGGTAACGATATTAATTCGGCAACAGCTCGTGCATACGGTATATCTGTATATCCCTTCAGTAGCAATACAGATTTTGCAGAAGGGCTTATGGTACTATAATCTCTGTTTGTTGGTGTTTGTTCTGTGTTCATAGTTGTAAAAAAAGCACCGTAAAATTACGGATTATATTTACTCATTTTCTTTATCCTCCATTCAAAAAAGAACAAGAAATATTCGCCCAAGATTATCAATGGATGCAAATAAAGAAAGGCCACCCACCGGGTAGCCTTTCTCTTTATAATACGCACTTACTAAGTTCTATAAATGTATCGCTTCGCCCAGTGCCACTTCAATAGCGTCATGTACATGCTCGCTAATGGTTGGGTGTGGGTGTATGGTATCCAGCATTTCATGCCATGTAGTTTCCAGCTTGCGGGCTGCAACGGTTTCTACTATGATCTCAGTTACATTATAACCTATCATGTGTGTACCCAGCCACTCACCGTACTTGGCATCAAATATCACTTTCACAAACCCTTCTGTTGCACCTGCAGCGCTTGCCTTACCAGATGCTGACAGCGGGAATTTACCCACCTTAATTTCATAACCCGCATCTTTAGCTTGCTTTTCAGTAAGGCCCACAGATGCTACTTCTGGTATGCAATAGGTACAACCTGGTACATTGCCATAATCCAGTGGTTCTGGCATGTGCTTGAACTTGCCTTCTTTAAATGCAATTGCTTCAACGCATATGTGGGCGCTCTTCATAGCTACGTGTGCCAGTGCAGGTCCTACGGTAATGTCGCCTATAGCATAGATACCTGCTACATTGGTAGCATAGTACTTATCGGTAAGCACCTTGCCTTTATCAGTTTTAACGCCAAGCCCTTCAAGTCCAATATTTTCAATATTAGTAGCAATACCTACAGCGCTCAATATCACGTCAGCTTCCAGTGTTATTTCGCCGGTAGCCGTCTTCACAATTGCTTTAATAGTGCTGCCACTTGTATCTGCTTTCTCAACAGATGCATTGGTCATTATTTCAATACCTTTTTTCTTCAGGCTCTTTTCCAGTTCTTTAGATATGTCTTCATCTTCAACCGGTACTATTCGTGGCAGGAACTCAACCACAGTAACCTTAGTACCCAGGCTGTTATAGAAGTAAGCAAATTCAATACCTATTGCGCCACTGCCTACAACTATCATTGTTTTAGGTTGTGTAGGCAATACCATTGCTTCGCGGTAGCCAATTATCTTTTTGCCATCAATAGGCAGGTTAGGTAGCTGGCGGCTGCGGGCACCTGTAGCCAATATCACATGTTTGGCCTCATATGCAGTTGTTTTACCATCAGCACCGGTTACTTCCACCTGTTTCGTGGCGTTCAGTTTACCCATCCCCATTATCACGTCTATCTTGTTCTTCTTCATCAGGAACTGCACACCTTTGCTCATCTTATCGGCCACACCGCGGCTGCGCTTGATGATAGCCGGGAAATCCGGTTTAAAGTCTGTAGCAGTTATACCATAATCAGCAGCATGAGAAAAATTCTCGTAAACGCTTGCTGTCTTCAATAATGCTTTGGTAGGTATGCAACCCCAGTTCAGGCATATGCCACCAAGGTTTTCGCGCTCTATTATTGCTGTTTTTAAACCCAATTGTGATGCGCGGATAGCCGCTACATAACCGCCCGGGCCGCTCCCGACTACAATTAAATCATATGCCATATACAGGAATCTTTAAAAGAATTAAGGTAATTAAATGCCCCGCAAATGTAATAAATAATTGAACAAACAGATAAGGTGTAAATAATGGTATTGCAATAGCTTATAAAACAAAAACAGGCAACCAAAATGATTGCCTGTTTTCATCTCTTCAAATAATGTTTTATGAAATACTACGATTCTGAATGTCCATTATTTTCATGCGGGTGGCGGTGATGTGGTTTATGTTTGCCTCTAAAAGCAGGTATAAATGCCTTAACATGCAATGTTCCACCACCGTCATCATCAGCGTTTTTCCGATCAGCTATTTTTTTAGCTATCAATTCATACAATTTCATTGCAGGATAATACAATACCACACCTGCAAGTGTGATAATGGCTGCTGTTCTGAGTGTCTTTTTCATAGTGATAAGCTTTTATACTATACCACAGCTAAAAAATCACGCCACCCCCTAGTGTAATAAAGCCAAAGCCGCATAAAGCAACATCAAGCCATCTACCAGCCCCATGTACGCTCGGTCTGTAGGATGGTCGCGTACATAGTCCAGCACCCATTTCGTCACCAATGCAGTAATGAAAATACCCACAAACTGCTCCACATGAAAAATACGCAGGTATTGCACAGACCCAAGCAAAATGAACAAGACTATGCCAATGTTCATCACTTTATAGCTTTTTTTTACACCTATAAGCACGGGTACTGTATTTACATTAGCTCTGCTATCGGCTTCTATGTCGCGCACATCAAATGCTATACATAAAATAGAAATAAATATAAGCCTGATAAAAAATTCGTAAGGGTAACTTGATATTTGTTTATGTAAATAAAGAACAGGCAGTATTGTTGTAACCGTGGTCCATACACTGGCCAGTACCAGTATTTTAATAATGCCAACGTCACGCATTCGTTTTAGTTTTTTGAAAGGCAAAAAGGGTAGGGAGTACCCAAAAGCAAACAATCCCATCACCACGCAAGCAATAATAACACCAGCTGGCATAAAAAACAGCGATGCAATACACCCTGCAGAACCTGCCATAAGAAAAAAGTACAACCAATACTTATTGCGCTGTGTCCAGGCATATAACTCAGTCCTTTCAGGGGTTGGCTTTTTAACCAATATATGGGTATTGTAAACTGCCAGGGTGGCCCCAAAAACAAGCAGGTGTAGCGGATTGATGAAGGCAGGGATGCCTCCTGAAACTAACCGCTCGGTACTCATACAAAGCCCTGTAGCACAAAATGCTGTAAATAGACTGGTAAAAAGGACCCAGTTTGTAAACTTTAATATCTGGTGCTCCATAGC
>Ga0207067_10109_pt1 | contig 27750 bp, 9 predicted proteins | sample Alteio_BWMinCont_25_FD_153484 | JGI IMG/M metagenome (GOLD analysis project Ga0207067, IMG submission 153484) | Enriched cells from forest soil in Barre Woods Harvard Forest LTER site, Petersham, Massachusetts, United States -... | ecosystem: Environmental > Terrestrial > Soil > Temperate forest >...
GCAAGCCTCCTTAAATATCCGCTCTTTGTTTGAAGGGCGCTGTCTAGATCTTGCCCGCTTCGATAATCTGATGATGGAAAATAAATCGGTTGGCCTTCCTTGTGAAGATCCTGTAACCAATGCCGTGAATGCCGCGAAACCCATTATTGATGCATTATCCGATCATGATCGGAACCGAGTCGAACTTCTCATTACATCGACCGAATCGGGTCTTGATTTTGGAAAATCGCTAAGTACTTATATCCACGACTATTTAGGACTAAATCGTAAATGCCGCTTATTTGAAGTCAAGCAAGCTTGCTACGGTGGAACCGCTGCTCTACAAATGGCTGCCAATTTCATTATGTCCAATGCCTCACCAGGTGCAAAAGCCTTAGTAGTGGCAACCGATGCCGCTCGCGTTGCAGCTAAAATGACCTACGCCGAGCCCTCTCAAGGAGTTGCAGCAGTAGCAATGCTTGTTAGTGATACACCCGATATTTTTACACTCGATTTTGGCGCAAATGGGTATCATAGTTATGAGGTCATGGATACCTGCCGTCCTGAACCTGATATTGAAACAGGTGATGCCGACTTATCCCTCCTTTCCTATCTAGATTGTTTAGAGGCCAGCTTCAGATCTTATAGTGATCGGGTTGAAGGAGCCGACTTTCAAGATACATTCGACTACTTAGCTTTTCACACACCTTTTGGAGGAATGGTCAAGGGGGCTCATCGGAATATGATGCGCAAATTCAAACGATCAACTCCGGATTTGATTCAAGCTGATTTTGAAAAACGTGCTGAACCATCCCTGCAATATTGCTGTCAAGTAGGGAATGTCTATTCTGCAACACTGTATTTAGCCCTCTGCAGTCTTATCGACCATGCAAACATTACTACACCCAAGCGCGTAGGCCTCTATTCATACGGCTCAGGATGTTCCTCTGAGTTTTATAGCGGAGTGATTACTCAAGAAAGTCGACGAAAATTAGCTTCATTAAGAATCGGTAAAGCTATAGCAAATCGCCATGCTTTAACGATGGAGGAATATGACCGGCTGCTTGATTTAAATGCTGAATGGAGATTTGGCATCAAAGATAAAGTGATGGATTATTCTTGTTTTTCCGCAATCTACAACAAGCAATTAGCAGGAAGGAAAATTCTCGTTCTGAAAGAAGTAAACAATTACCACCGAAAATATGAGTGGAGTTAGGCGTGAACCCAGTCGTTAAGCTCCACTTCCCTGAACCGTCTATTGCCGTTGTCGTCCTTGAAGATCGGGCGAGTAGTAACACTTTTTCCAGAGAGCTCATTGCAGGGTTGATGGAAGCTTTTCATCAAATTCATCAAAATGAAACACTCAAAGCCGTTATCATTCACGGTTATGACAATTATTTTTGTTGCGGTGGAACGAAAGAAGAGCTGCTCAAGATCTATTTAGGGAAAATCACTTTTGCCGATTTACCCTTTTATCGTCTTCTCCTCGATTGTGAAATTCCAACGATTGCAGCCATGCAAGGACATGCTTTGGGAGGAGGTCTCGCCTTCGGGTGTTACGCCGACTGGGTCATCCTTGGTGAAGAGTGCCTCTATAGTGCCAACTTTATGAAGTACGGTTTCACACCCGGAATGGGAGCGACCTATATGATCCCCAAAAAATTTGGGGAGCTTTTAGCTCATGAAATGCTATTTAGTGCGCAAAATTACCATGGCAAAACATTAAAAGCCCGAGGCGCCCTCGTCAATATTGTCGAAAAAAAAGCTGTGATTCAAACAGCCATGAATCTTGCAAAAGAGCTCGCAGATAAACCTCGAAATTCACTTATAGTCTTAAAAAAACACTTAACTCAAAAAATTAAACAGGAATTACCTCAAGTCATTGAGCAAGAATTAGCGATGCACCGCATCACCTTCACCGGGCAGGAAGTAAAGGAAAGAATTGAGGCCCTTTTTGGGAGATAAGATACTTTTTGTTCATATATTCTCCCTGTTTTCCCAGGGAAACTGCTGCTTTTCAATGAAGTTTTTAATGTTGACTCTCACTTGAGGTTTCGTCATCAGCCTGTCAAGTTCAGAAATCGCTTCGGCTTCCATTGCTTCTGTGATGATCCACATTTTCCGGAAATAGGTTTTCAGATCATGAATTGTTTCCTCTTGAATTCTTCTGAGGCGCAACGTGATCTGGCGCAAACTATCATGGGGCTGTTCCGTTAATTTATCTATGAGTCCAATTCGATGGGCTTCCGTGGCATTGATGGTTTCTGTTGTCAGGGTCATGAAGAAAGCTTTTTGAAATCCAATGCGTCGAATGAGAAATGGAGTCACACAAGCCGGCAACAGTCCCCATAAAGCTTCTGATAAAGCAAATTGCGCTTGCTGACTTCCTATCACAAGATCGCTTGCAGCGACAATACCAACGCCTCCAGCAAGCACTTGACCTTCTACTAATGAGATAATAATTTTTGGAGTGGTTGTAAAACGTTTGAGCAACTCCATGTATTTTGCGGAAAATAAAGGACTTTCGTTTGCTAAAGAATGCATTTGGGTCGCTTCATTAAAATCCATGCCTGTACAAAAAAAACCATTTTCTCCTTGTAGGACAATGCATCGGCACATGGGATCCCTTTCAGTTAGATCCAGCAAATTGTGTAAATCTGTAATCAATTGTGCATTGATGCTATTGCGCTGCTTGGGACGATGTAAAGTGACGGTTAAGCCATGCGGGGTTTTCTCTATTAAAAGCGTTTCATTATTCATCGATTAAAAGTTCCTTGCATCTCTTGATTGACTCAATTCTATCTTTTTCCTTAATGAAGATTAGGCTGCTATTTATGCCACCAAATCCAAATGAATTGCTCATGGCGACTTCAATTGTAGTTATCTCTTTTTGTTTGCCTGCAAAACGGCACTTGTCATCGATTGGATTATCTAAATTTATATTAGGATGGATAAATCCTTCTTTCATCTGGATGAGAGTTGCAATAGCTTCTATAATTCCTGCCGACCATAAGCAATGGCCGACTAAGCTTTTTGTGGAATTGATCCAAATATTGGAAAGATGTTCTTCAAAAACATCGCGAATGGCAAACAATTCGGTCTCATCGCCTAAAGGGGAGGATGATCCGTGGGCATTGATGTATTGAATATCGCGGGGCCTCTTAGAAGCCTTGTCTAGAGCTTGCTGCATTGCTCTTCTTTCCCCTTGCCTGCATGGTTTTGAAGAATGGCTGGCATCGAGAGTCATAGCTGTTCCTGCAATTTCCCCATAAGATGGAATCTGCTCTTTATCTGCTGTTCTTGATTCTAAGATTAAACACCCACTTGCCTGCCCCCAAACAAATCCGCTATGATCGCGATCAAAAGGACGGCACATTTTTTCCGGTTCCTTGCAGAATAGCCCCGAAGAGCTAAGAGCTCCAATATTGTAAAAACTCTGTAGTTCGAGAGGTGAAAGATCAGCTACAGAGCCAACTACCATGCAGATATCCACAAGATCTTGTTGAATAAGCCGATACCCATGCATAAGGGCAATATTACCACTTGCAGACGCTCCCCCAATAGTAAAACCCTCTCCTTCGATATTAAATATCTCGCTTAAAACACCTAACAGATTGGTGTCCATAAATTGCAAAGCATAGGAAGGAGGAAAATAATGAGGATTTTTCTGAAAGGTGGAGTATAAATTGTAGCTATATCCTTGAGTTGTATTTTGTCCTGCAACGACGAGCCCGATGCGGGAATTGTCTTTGGAACGCTGATGAAGCCCAGCTTCATACCAAGCCTCTAATGCCGCAATAATGGAAGCTTGGATTGAAAGAGGCGCTCGTCTCCCTATTTTTTGGGCAGCTGTTAGTAAAGCAGGAGGCAGATCTGCATGAGGGAAGAGAGAGTTGTTAAAATCAAAATCTTTAAGCTCTGCTGCTGCTAAAGAAAAGGATAACTCGGGAAAACGCGAGGACGCGATAATCCCCGATTGGCCTTCACGCAAAGCTTTGGTGAAAATAGAAATACCTTTACCCAATGAGCTAACAATACCCATACCTGAGACAATTACTTTAAGGGGCAAATAGACCTCTTCATTAGGACTCTCTATTCCTTTGTGCGATGAAAGTGGAGAATAACGACACACTTCATATAGTTCATCTTTTTTATGATCTAAAGAATTAGATAACTCACCTTACGCAACATGGCGCGTAAGGTGAGTTAGATAATTAGGTTAAAATAAAAGCTACTTTATGACTAGGAAAAATATGATTAAAATGTTATCGTATCTCTGTGAGCCATTATTCTCAAATATGGCGGAGGTAAATAGATGACTACATACATTTTTCCTGGGCAAGGATCGCAATGTAAAGGAATGGGCGGCAGCCTTTTTTCCGAGTTTCCAGAGTTCACCAAGAAAGCAGATGATATTTTAGGCTATTCCATTCAATCGCTTTGTTTGGATGATCCTCTGCAGCAGCTTGGAAAAACCCAATATACACAACCCGCTCTGTATATCGTAAATGCATTGAGTTATTTCAAAAAAAAACGAGAAGCATTGAAAGAACCAGCCTTTGTCATGGGCCACAGCTTAGGGGAATATAGCGCTCTTTTGGCAGCAAGGGTTTTTGATTTTGAAACGGGATTAAGACTTGTAAAAAAACGGGGTGAATTGATGAGCAAGGCATCAGGCGGTGCTATGGCTGCGATTATTGGTTTAAAAGCAGAAGATATTCAGACGATCTTAGACAAAAATCGACCTCTCAATGTTTCGATTGCCAATCATAATACGCGCACACAGATCGTAATCTCCGGATTAAAAGAGGATGTATTGCGAGCTCAGCAGTTATGTGAACAAGCAGGAGCGATGCTCGTTGTTCCCTTGAATGTAAGCGGGGCATTCCACTCCCCTTATATGAGTTATGCTCAAAAAGAATTCGAACTCTTCTTAAAAGGATTCCAATTTAACACTCCTTCAATACCAATAATTTCTAACTATACAGCAAGGCCTTATGGGACTGAAAATATTTCTGAAAATATTTCCAGACAGATCACACATCCGGTTCGCTGGACAGAATCAGTTTTCTACGTATTGAAAACGGGTGAACAAGAATTTGAAGAAATTGGACCGGGTTCAGTGTTGATGAGCCTTGTACAGCGCATTAAAAATGGGACGTGATTTTCTAAATTCACCTTACAAATCAACTCTCCTGCTACAACGCTCTGACAAACAGTTAACTGCATCTCTTTGCGTCAGTCGGCTAACTTTAGAGTCTCTGAAAGTTAATACCCTCGATTTTCTGCACATTAAAGAACAAACCTATTTTACCTCGCTTCAGTATCCAAAAAGACAACATAGCTACTTACTCGGTCGATTTTGTGCAAAACACGCCGTCAGTAATTATTTGCAAAACAAGAGTCTGTCATCCACATTGATTGAAAATGGAGTTTTTAACCAACCGATTATTTATCATCCCCTTCCAACTGATGTCCAAATCAGTATAAGTCATACAGATTCAATAGGAGCGGCCCTTGCCTTCCCAAATGCTCATCCTATGGGAATTGATCTGGAGATGATTAATGAAGCACATGTAATAACCATAAAAAGCCAGCTCACCTTCTTTGAACTACAAAAAGCTGCTCAATTTTCCGAGAATGAATCCATGGTATTCACATTGATGTGGACTGTAAAAGAAGCTTTATCAAAGGCTTTGAAATCTGGATTTATGATTTCATTTGAGTTGTTCGAGATAGAGGAGATGAAACAAAAAGAAAAATATGTGGAATGTTCCTTCAAACACTTTAAACAATTCAGAGCCTTTTCTTTTCCTTTGGCAGAAACTATCTGCTCTCTAGTTTACCCAATTGGCACCGATTTGCATTTTGACATTGAAGCCTTGCAAATACAGCTTACTATGCAAGAGGTCTAATGAAACAACCCATTATCTTTATGTTTTCGGGTCAAGGTTCTCATTATTATCAGATGGGACGAGAGCTATACAATCAAGAACCTGTCTTCAAGCGGAAGCTACAAGCTGCAGAAGCAATATTTAGAGACATCACAGGTTTATCCATTTTAGATAATCTTTATAACGACCGATTTAAAAAAAGCGACCCTTTTAGTCAAACTTTATTCACCCATCCCTCAATCTTTATGGTCGAATATGCTTTAGCTTGTCTGTTATTAGAGCAAGGAGTTATACCCGATTATGTTTTAGGAGCAAGCGTGGGAGAGTTTTGCGCTGCGGTGATTGCGGGGATTCTTACATTTGAGGAAGCATTTCAAGCTGTTATTGTTCAGGCGCAAATGCTGGAAACTTACTGTCCGCCGGGAGCGATGATGGCCATCATTCATCCACATAACCTGTATCAAGACCTTAGACTGATAAGAGAACAAAGCGAGCGAGCAGCGATCAATTTCCCCTCTCACTTTGTGATTTCGGGTAAAACCGATCACCTCAAACAAATTGAATCTCTTTTAGATGAACAAGACATCATTTTCCACAACCTGGCTGTAGTACATGGATTTCATTCAGCGCTAATTGATGATGCTGCGCAGCCCTTTCTTCAATTTCTCGAACGACTTTCCCTAAAAACTCCTCATACGCCTTTTATTTCTTGTGTTCGCGACATTCCATTTACTCCCCTACATTCCGGCCAATTTTGGGATGCCATTCGAAAGCCGATTCGTTTTCATGACATTATTGAGGCATTAGAAATAGAAAATCATTATACTTATTTAGATCTGGGTCCTTCGGGGACCCTCGCCACTTTTGTCAAATACAATCTAAAGAAGAGCTCTTCTTCCCGAATACACACCACCTTAACATCCTCAAGCTATTCGCATTATACCTAAAATCCTTTCTAGCTTCTCTTTATCGCCTGCAGCGACCAATACATTTGCTAACCCAAGAGATAAGCAAGAGTGAAAGCTTGCAAGACCTTGTTCGGTATCTAACAAATCAAATCCGCTATAATCCTGATAAACCCTCATCGCTTCTGCCGGCATATGCATCCCTCCTTCTTTCCAATAAGGCCATTGTATAGAGAGACTAAGTCCACGACGTAAACCCTGTTGAACTTGGTCTGCACGCCAATGCATGAATTCATCCATAAAGCGATTGCTAAAAGCATAACTTCCTACCCCAAAATCACCAAGTTCCGATGATATAGAAGAAAAAGTCACAAAAAAATCTAAAGGGTAGGTTTGAGTCGTCCGATCAAGGTGGACTGTACCATCAACCTTCACTTCGCATGCACGGAGAAAATCTGCGTTTTCCACAACATTAGCGCAATGAGAATTCACCACGCCTGCTGCATGGATGACGCCTTGAATTTCACCCACCTGATTGATCATATGAGTTAAAGCTATTTCTAAGGCAATTTGACTGGTTCCGATGTCTACAGAGATATAATAAGCTTCTCCGCCCAGAGCTTTCAATTCTGCCAAGAATTGTTTTTTATCGTCATCTAAAGATGAGCGGCCTAAGATTATGATTTTAGCTTGATAGCCCTTGGAGAGAAAACGGGCAAAGTGTTTACCCAAACCTCCACAACCACCTGTGATAAGATAGATACCTTCTTTACGCAATGGTAAAGACTGAAGTGAAAACGGATTAGCAGGCAAAATTTCGATCAAACGCCTTACCAAACGTTGCCCTGTGCTTGCATAATACACAGACTTATCTTGACGATGATGAAGTTCATCGTGCAAGCGCTCAATCCAATCTAGCCGGCGAGTATTTTCCGGATGGACTCCCAGTACTGACATGGTGAGATTTGGGGAGAGAAGCTTGACGGCACGACTCAAACTCGCAAGCGCTGCATAATAAGGTTGAGCTGTCGGTGATGTTGCTTCATATACCATGACGTAATGGAGTGGCTTTTCAGGTGCTGTTCCTTGCCAAGTTTTGAAAAACTGTAACCAATCTAAAAGACCCTTTAAATAACTCGCTTCCATGGAACCAATAGTGCTGTTTTCTCCATCAGTCACAGTCGAAGGAAGAATCTGCAACACGATGTCTGGCCAAGGTTCCATTCCATTCGAAGAAATACCGGAAATAAGGGAAGCGGAAAAAGCATCGTGTGGCTCACTCAACACCATTAAATTATTGAGATGACACAAATCTTTTTTTGACGAGGCTAGGCTTTCGTCTGTCCATTGAGGTTGATAATAATAGCATACTTCCTTGGTCTCTTCCCCTCCTTCTTTGATCTCTTCCCGTCTAAAAGGCAAAGCCTTAAATCCGCGGAACGAAACACAGAGCTCTCCTTGTTCCGTCAAAATGTCAACATCAATAACATGATGTTGGAGAGGTTTCTCTTGTTTCTCACTCCCACTCGGGGAGACCAAACGAGCGTAAGAATAAACCGTTGAAGGCAATTCTCTATATATCTCTAACGATTCCATATAAAACGGTACGTACAGGTCGGACGATCGTAGAATTTGATGTTGGATGGCAAAAATTGCGCGCAATGCACCATCTAGCAACATAGGATGCAACACATGCTGAGAGGCATTTCCTTGACAAATTTGCGGCAAACAGAGGAGAGCTACTCCCTCATACGCATTGCCATATAGCGCTTGGGTAACTTGAAAGCTTTGCCCGTAGTCAAATCCAATCTTTTTTAATCTCGCATACATTTGAGTTTTATCAAACAAATATTCGCAGCGTGCTAAAACACTCTTGAGATCTTCTCCTTGAATTAAGGAAATAGGGATCGAAGGTGCTGCGCTTTCATACTCAAGCTCCCCTTTTGCATGCAAGAGAAGCTTATCATCAACATTCGTAAACATTTGAAATATTGCTCCTTGTCCATTTTCAGTAGGATGCAATTTAAGCCGAACATCGATCGGTACCCCTTTACTCACAATGGGTATCTGCCACATCACATCTTTGAGCCTGGTGATCGGACGTCCTCCCGCCAAGGTTCCGGCTGCACGCGCCATCTCAAGATAAGCAGTACCCGGTAAAATGGCTTGGTCAAAAACCTGGTGATGAGCTAGAACTACCTCTGTAGGTAAGAGAGTCTTTTGGTAAATCTGTGATTCAAAAGTCGAAATATTTTTATCCAACAAAGGGTGCAATGCTCTTTGCACTGGCTCAAAGAGAACTTGGCTTAAATTCAAACTTGAAGCAGTTTCCTTTGATAACCAATAGCGTTCCTTTAAAAATGGATAAGTCGGCAGACGCACCTTCTGATGGCTTTCCCCGTGATGCAAAAGTTTCCAATCTAGCTGATAACCTTTGATATAGAGGTTTGCAAGCGCCTCCATATTTTCTTTATAAGTTGCTAAATCAGTCAACTCTATAGTTTTGAGCTCTTCAAATATCCGTTTCAATACTTTCTTATAAATTGCTCCATCCTCGTGTGCTTTATCGGCTTGCCCTCTAAAACAGCCTGCTGGGGTTTGAGCCAACTGTAATTTTTCTAAAGCAATTTTAAATTCTTCAATAGTTGAAGCCACAACTGCACAGCGGAAGTTAAAATGACTACGTCCTACATTAAGTGTGTAAGCTAGAGATTCTAAAGAAATGTCAGAACAATCTCTTAAATAAATATGCAAATCAGCGATCTGCTGTTTGAGCGAGTCTTGGTGTTTTGCTGATAAAGTAACAAGATAGTATGGTTTTCTTTTTCCATGTTGCAATACCTGTTTGGGTGCTTCTTCAAGAATAAGGTGTGCATTACTTCCGCCCGCACCAAAGGAACTAATACCCGCTCGAAGTGGATATCCAGCCTTAGTTTGCCAATCTGCTAACTCCCGCTGCACATAAAAAGGGGTCTCTGCAAAAGGAATATGAGGGTTTAAAGTCTCGGCATGAATGGAAGGAACAAGCTGTTTGTACTTAAACTGCAATAGCACTTTAGTCAGAGCAGCAATCCCCGCCGCACTTTCTAAATGACCCAAGTTACTTTTTATAGAACCTATGGGGCAACTCTGCTTCTCTACTCCCTCAAAAGCCTTATCCAATCCTCTAATTTCGATGGGGTCGCCTAAACTTGTACCCGTACCATGAGCTTCTATGTAGCTGAGACTCTGGGGAACAACGCTCGCTTGCTTAAGAGCATTTTGAATCAGTTCCCCTTGAGCCACAGGATTAGGAACAGTATATCCGTTGGTTTTGCCTCCATGGTTCACCGAACTTCCTTTGATCACCCCATAAATCTCGTCTCCGTCGCTTAAAGCTTGAGAAAGATGTTTTAATAGGACAGCTCCTACCCCTTCGCCAGGTACATAGCCATCTCCTCCTTCTCCAAAACTTTTACAGAGACCATCAGAAGATAAAAAGCGCCCTTGGCTTAACACTAAATATTTGCTAGGATGCGAAGTAATATTTACCCCTCCTGCAATGGCAGCTTGGCATTCTCCACGTTTGATACTTTCACATGCTAAGTGAATCGCCGTTAGCGATGAGGAGCACATGGTATCGACTGCTAAGCTTGGTCCATGAAAGTTTAAAGAGTAGGACACGTGGTTTGCTATGGATGCGTAAAAGGACGTCGGTAAAGTAAGATTATCTTGCGATGAACCATATAGCTGATAAGGTCCATACATGACTCCGACAAAAACACCTATCTTATTATTGGTGTTTTCATTTAACCCTTCTGGTGTATATCCGGCATCTTCCAAGGTTGCCCACACCACTTCTAAAAACAAGCGTTCTTGGGGATCCATCAGTTCTGCTTCTCGCGGAGAAATGTTAAAAAATAAAGGATCAAATTTATCGAAGTCTTGGATAAAACTCCCCGACTTACCATAACTCTTCCCCATTTCGCTTTTATTAGCATCATAGTGCAGACGCCAATCCCAACGTTCTTCGGGAATTTCTCGAACGGCATTATGTCCTTGTTGTAAATTTTTCCAAAACTCCTGCAAGTTTTTCGCATCGGGGTAACGTCCACTCAATCCGACAATGGCAATGTCTTCTGAAGTTTGAATGTTATTCTCCCCTACTTGCTGTGCAATGATTTTTTGTGGCAAAAAGCGGTCAGAGAATGTTGATTGATTTTTCATTGAGTGTTGGGAACTTGTCAAGGGAGCTGGGGGTAATGTGATTCTCTCTTGCGGTGAAGACGTTTTCTCTTTCAATAATTTTTCTAATGTTCCTTTATGAGATTGAATAAAGTAACGAGAAAGTTCAGTGATTGTCCGATATTCAAAAAACAATGTCTTCGGTAAAATACCAAAATCTTTTTCAAGCGTACGAGTGACATCCAATATCAAAATTGAGTCTAAACCATATTGATCAAAGGCTGTCTGTATATCAAGCTTGTGCTCTGGCAATTTTAGTTTGTTTTGCAGCAGTTTTTTAAGGTAAATTTGAGTTCGTGCAATTAGAGTATCGTCTAACATTTCAATGTTAGGTTTTTCTTCTTGCCGTGAACTTTGTGAAACAGAACTTTTCTGGCCTGGGAGCAAGTGACTTAAAATTTCTAGAAAACAGTTAGCTTCCCCATATGCCACGATCCCTTGGGAGAAAGATAAGCTTAAGAACTGTTCAAATGCTTCAAATCCCTTGTCGGTGGGCATAGACTTCATGCCAAAACGACTTTCCATATACTCTTGGCTTGCAGAATCGACCTGCATCCCACCATCAAGCCAGAGGGGCCAATTGATGGAGAGGGTTTTGCCTCGACGACGATTGGCCTGTACTTGTGCTTGCCGCCAGTGAGAAAAGTTGTCTAAAAAGGCATTGGCACTGGCGTAATCGCTTTGGCCCACATTTCCAAGTACACTCGACATCGAAGAGAACATCACAAACAGTTCAATGGGATCTTCGGCTGTCAAGGTATCTAAATGAATGAGACCCTCAACCTTTGGCGCTAAGACTGCCCTAAAGTCTTCAATGGACTTATGCACCAAGAGACTGTCTTTTATAATCCCTGCGCTATGGATGATCCCATGCAATCCACCGAAACGATTCTTGCCTTTTACCAAGATGTTTTGAACAGCTGGCTTTTGGCTGATATCCCCTGTCACATAGAGAACTTCACTGCCTAATTTTTCTAATTCTTTGAGTTGTGCTTTCTTAGAATCATCAAGCAGAGACCGTCCTGTTAAAATCAGTTTAGCCTGATAACGGGTTGCAAGGTAACGAGCAAAGAGAAATCCTAAGCCACCAAGACCCCCTGTGATCAAGTAAGTGCCTTTTTCCCGCAAAGGCAACTTGGTATTGGTCTCGCTTTGCATTGTGATGGGTTGAAAGCGCTCCTCATATCTTTTGCTCCCATTGTAGCGAATGACAGCTCCTGCTGGAACGGCATGGTTGATTTCTTGTAACCAGAGGTTTAAGACCTCTGCCTCTGTTCGTTTTGCTTCACATGTCAGCAGATGAAAGCGATAAGAGGGTTGCTCCTGCCCTAAACTTTTGATAAATCCACTTGTCATCTCATCTAGAGGAGGATTTACGTTTGAGAATCGGCAGATATAATAGCTAGAAAGTGTTGAAAACCGCTTGCTTCTTAGAAGCTCTTTAGTCAAAACAAATAAACTTTCCACAGCCAAGGCGGTGTCATTTTCTTTTTCAGCTGAAACCAGGTAAAGAAGATGGGATATGTTTGCAGGCAATGCCGCTATTTTCTCCGCTAGTGTTTCATGATGGATGAGGTCTTCTTTCGAAAATCCGACGACAGTGCAATCTAATGCTGCCTTTAACCTTTCACACTCTTTAGTGGAAACATCGACTGTCAAAACGCCGGTCACGAATGTGTTTGCTTGATCCAACGAAGAGAGCGGCACCTCTTCCAATTTTGTCTGGTAAAGTGCCAGTTCTGCTTGACTAGAGGAAATATTCTGGTTTTTGAAGACTTTAGCGCTCTTTTTTAGTTCTACCGCACGCATCCTAAAACCTTTAAATTGAAGGATGAGATTGCCTCTCTCATCTGCCAACTGCAGCTGGTAGCAAGGCATTTCCTCAGTTCCGCGCGAGTCTGCTTCCGCGAGTACGTACGCCTTTTCAGGGAATTGAGTGACAAACCATTTCACCTCTTCTACGCCAAAAGGCAAATAGGTTTCTCTCTGCTTCTCATCAAAATTGAAAACCATTATCGTTTGCAACACGCTATCGAGAAAACTCGGATGAAAAAGATAGGAACTATAGTCTTTTGCTTGAGAAACTTCCTGCGGCATCACGACATAACCAAGCGCCCGTTTGCCATCCGACTTTACATATTGCAAGCCCTGGAAGCTCGGTCCATAATGGATACCCATTGCCCGAAACTTTTTGTAGAGTTCTGAATGTGAGAATTCTTTTTCCATGGATTGTTGCAAGGCTTCGATGTCAAGTGCTTCAGGGCGAGCAGAAATTTCCCCATACACAACCTCTCCTTGGCTGTGTAAGCTATACTCTGCTTCCTCTTTGCTATAGACTTCATATTCTACCCGTTCTCCTTTAGGGTGCAGATATAAGGAGATTTCTTTGGGACTTTCTACCACAATGGGTTGCTGCCAAATAACATGTTTAAGCTCGCAAACCCCAACGGAAGAAGGACGAGCGAGCGCTCCACCGATACGTGCCATCTCGAGAGAACAGACCCCGGGTAAGATCTTTTTTCCCTTTATTACATGGTCCCTGAGGTAAAATGCATCTGCTTGAAGAAGGGTTTGGTAGCATTGACCCTCAAGCGTTGAAGCATTATCATCCAATAGCGGATGCAGCTTGCTTGCAATCTGAGTAAAAGAATGTGTTTGGCTGGGTAACAAATGAGAAGCGCTCTCTTCTGTTATCCAATAACGTTCCTTTAAGAAAGGATAGGTTGGTAAGCTTATCTTCTGATGCGCTTCCCCTCGATGCAATAAAACCCAATCTACTTCATAGCCTCTTACATATAAATTCCCTAATGCTTCCAATTGTTTCTTATATTCATTGGCATCTTGATAAATTTGATTGTTAAGTTCTTCAACTATACTTTTGAGAACCCTGTCATAAATCGCTTTATCTTCTAATCCATTTTTGGTATCGCCTTGAAAACATCCTGAAGGTTTCTCTTGTTTTTGGATTTTTTCAAGCTTACTTTGTAATTCTTCCATTGAGGAAATCACAAGTGCACATCGGTGATTAAAATGACTGCGACCAACATTGAGAGTATAAGCAATAGCTTCTAAATGTAGACCTGGATTCGTTTTTATGTGGGTGTGCAAGTTGACTATGCGTTGCATGAGTGCATCTTTATTCTTTGCCGATAAGGTAACGAGATAACAAGGCTTTGCTGATTTACACAACAAAAACTGTTCCGGCGCTTCTTCAACCACAACATGAGCATTGGTGCCACTAAATCCAAAAGAACTTACCGCAGCACGTCTGAGCATTCCTGCCTCTGTTTGCCACTCGCGGAGTGTTGAGTTGATGTAAAAAGGGCTGTTTTCTAACTTAATGTTATCATTTATCTCAGAGAAATTTAAATGGGGTGGAATCTTCTTATGTTTTAAGGCTAATAGAATCTTTATGAAGCTGCTTATCCCTGCAGCGATTGTCGTATGACCAATATTTGTTTTTACAGAGCCTATTGCACAGTAGCCCACGTTATTTGTATATTGCCTAAATGCTCGAGTTAATGCGGATACCTCAACAGGGTCACCTAAAGGCGTACCTGTTCCATGCGCTTCTACGTAACTAATCGTTTCAGGGCTTATGTTTGCTTTTCTGTAGACTTCCAGTTCAAGTTCTGTTTGAGAGTCTGGATTTGGCGCTGTAATTCCATTAGAACTTCCATCTTGATTGATTCCTGAAGCTTTAATGACCCCATAAATGATATTTCTATCTTGAATTGCTTGCTGGAGGGGTTTTAACACAATCACTCCTACCCCCTCGCCTAGGGTAATCCCGTCGGCTTTTTTATCGAAAGTCCGACAAACGCCGGAAGGTGAAAGCATCCCAACTTTTGCTGTTTTAATGTGCATTTGCGGTGTTAACAAAGTTGATACACCACCTGCTAAAGCAATATCGCATTGTTTCGTTAAAAGGCTTTCACAGGCGAGGTTTACAGCAACTAAAGAAGAAGAGCAAGCTGTATCAATCGCTAGACTTGGTCCTTTTAAATTGAGAAAATAAGAGATGCGCGAGGCTAAAATAGAGGGGGATAATCCCATAAAAGCATAGCTCTCGTTCTGCATTTGAACTTTATTTAATAACTCTCCGTACTCCCCTATTGCAGCACCTACAAAAACACCACAGCGCATATTTGTCAGCATGCGATCTGTGTACCCGGCATCTTCAAGAGCTCTCCAAGCTTCTTCTAAAAATATACGTTGCTGAGGATCAATTAGTTCTGCTTCTTTAGGGGAAATATTAAAAAAGAGGGGGTCAAATTTATCGATATCTTGAAGGAATGAACCAACTCGGCTATAAGTTTTATTCGCGACCGCGGGATCGGAATCGTAATGCTGATTGATATCCCAACGCTCTTTAGGGATTTCATCGACCGACTGAACCCCATTGGCAATGTTTTTCCAAAATAATGTTAAATTCTCTGCACCTGGAAAACGTCCTGACATGCCAACAATGGCAATATCGGTATCAACAAACTTTAATGGAGTTGATTGATTGGGTAACGGAGAAACTTCTTGAGGCGGCGCAATAGGTTTAGCAGAACTAGAAGTTATGTTCGTATTGAACTGGTGAAGATGTTCCGCTATTTTTTCTACGGTGCTATAACTAAAAAAGAATGCTAAATTGAGTTCAACTTTAAATTCTTTTGATAAAAGCGTTTGGAGTTCGAGTAAATTCAGTGAATCAAAACCTAGGTCACGCAATGCAGTCTGAGTTGTATAATGAGAAAATTGCTCTCTTCTCATCAACTTCAACACCGATTCTTCAACTCTGGTCACGGTCTGTTCCAAAGTAGCAACCGCTGTCACTGGCTTATGAAAAGGTAACGGAGAAACTTTTTGAGGAGACCCAATTGATTCAACGTGGCTAGAAGTTATGTTCGTATTGAACTGGTGAAGATATTCAGCCATTTTTTCTATGGTGCTATAACTAAAAAAGAATGCTAAATTGAGTTCAACTTTAAATTGTTTTGATAAGAGTGTTTGGAGTTCCAGCAAATTCAGTGAATCAAAACCTAGGTCACGCAATGCAGTCTGAGTTGTATAATAAGCAAAATACTCTCTTCTCATCAATTTTAGCACAGATTCTTCAACTCTGGTCACAGTCTGTTCCAAAGTAGCAACCAATGTCACAGGCTTATGAAATCTTGGTAGACTTGGGAGGGCAATATCTTGTAGATCATATTCAATATAAATTTCGTAAATATCTTGACCCTCAACATCTTTTTCAGTTGCTTTTTGCAAAACCGCGCCATTTTGGCAAAAAAATCTCACTTCAGGATCAAGCGGTAAACCATTCGCGTCAACTGCATGAACATAGGGTTGTTTACTCAAAACATTGCATGGAATCGTTCCTCGGATCTTTGTAATTCCTGCTTGTAATCCGCTGTATTGGATGACAAATTCCAAGAGAATGCGGGCAATACCCAACTCCCGTTTTGCAGGCAATACATTAAATGCAGAGATGTAAATGACAGTTCCTTTCGGATCATGCTCCTGGGGAAGTTTCACATCCTTAATCCGCTTTGTATAAATTACCGCACAAATTTCACCCTCTCTTGTTAACACACATTGGCCTTGAGAAAATTTTTGAATGTGTCGTTGGATTTCTTCTTTAGTGGTGGCATTGTTCAAAGAGCTGCTGGAAGAGCCAATTTCGCATAAATATTTTATTTCTGATAGCTGAGCACAACGAATATGATAAGGTTTAGGCTTAAACCAATTTAAAGTAATTCTTGCAAAAGGCAAGATACGAGGGTATTTGTGTGTGAATTGAGGGATTGGCAAGAGCCCTGCTTCACTGGCAGCTATTAAAAAATATTCAGGTTCAACAAGGGATTGTTTTGACAAGGAATGATAAGCGTCAAAATGTAAGTTTTCACACTGATTCAAAAAATTATATACTGTTTGAGGCGGCAAGCAATGCACTTCCAGTATCATAAGGCCATGTCTGCCAATAATCTTAGCCCAACGTTGAAAATGTTCGACCAAACTTTGCATCATCTCGCAAGGTGGAATCAATTGTCCTAACTCGTCAACATAAACTCCTGAGGACATTAACTGACTATACTTCGCTACATGTTTTCGTTGCTTTGGAGCAAGATAGGGACGATCGTGGTCTAAAAAAGAACGGACATGTAACATGTCATCAGGATCGGAAATATTCATGGCACGCAAATCAGCAAGCAATTTTTCTGGATCATTGATATCTCCTTTTAAAGTTAAATGGGGAATATCTTTGAGTGTTTCTCTCGTCACTACCAGAGCTTCTACATTATAATCGACGCCAATCATGACAAGTGGATAATTCGCTAATTCCAGCCCGCGCCCTGTTTTGCTTTCGATGTATTGGTAGATGCGTTTGAGCAGTGTGCCATCACCACAACCCATATCTATGATATACTTGGGCTGTTCATCATACGGGATTCTATTGAAAAGATGACCCAATGTATCAGTTAAATCAGCAAAATAATGTTCATGTTGAAAACCGCTCCCAATCACATTCAGTGTACGATCGATATGGGATTCTTGACCATTCAACTGGCGTTGAAATACAGTTTTAGCATCGCCAAATAATAAGGTATCGATATGTGAGAACATGAGGAAATATGACATTAGTGCGGCATTATTGAATATTCTCTCCCATATAAAAGCTCCTATATTACTGAAATAGAATATTTCAGGATTCCCATAGATCCATTTTTTTGTTTGGAAGAACTGAAAAAGTTCGTTACAAACAGTTAGATTGATCTTATCGCTGAACGTAAACTGATCTCCCCTTTTACTTACTATTAACTCATGACGTCGCATAGCCAATAATAGCGGAATGACTAAAAGGCCGTCTAAAAAATCAGCGAGGAGTGAATCATTTATAGCCCAACGTTGCATGCTGCGAAGGAACCAGGGATATAAAGGAGGAGTAGAATTGCAATTGAGCAAATAATCTTCAAATGGGAATTGAAATAAATCCAGGATGTCTTCTGGAATAAGTTCGTATTTTTTTGATATGAGTCGATACTTATTGTTATCTTGATTTGATGGCATAATCCAATTCATGGAATGCAATAAGCGTAAGGCAATCTGCAGGTTACCGCTATTTGCTTGTAGATGCTTTGCAAGTTGTTCGTTCGATAAATCAACTGATCCATTTTGAAAGAGCTCAAACATTCCATGTTCGCGACAAGACATTATGACAGGAATTGCAAGGTAACCATGAGCATAGCTGTTTAAGAGTTCAAGCATCTTTTAATCCTTATTCATTTTCGTTTGAATTCACCAAGAGTCCACTGCAAATTAAATTGACGGTGATCTTTATCACGATAAAATTGAGGCAAAATAAAGTGACGCATTAACAACTGAATGATATTCAAACGAATTTTTTCATCTTTTATTTCAAAAAGGTAATGACGATGATTGGCGGGCACTGATATCAAATCTAGAGAATCCAGCTCGGTCATAGGCGCATTTATAAATGTGATATTTCCATCAAAGCTTTGGGAAAGGAGATGGGCAATTGTCTCATGGGAAGTGGGTATTTCTAATATTTGTAACTTAGCTAATGCACTTCCCTCTTCAAATTCTTCTTTTGTTAAATGATTTCCAATTTGACGTATTTTATTGAAAAGTTTTTCATCAATGGAGCTTATTTTAGAGGTAATTGAATGCTGTAGTTCATTTTTAAGTAGATTTAACACCATTTTTCTTAGTATGCGATTGGGATCATGCAACAATTCCGAACCTGGTAATGCTGGCGCAATATCAGGAGAATTCCACAATAAAAGACCGTTCCTTTTTAAAACAAAAGCAAAATCCTGGATAATCTCAGACAATGTTTTGAGGGGTAAAAGATGAAAAACCATTGAAGCAATCAAGATATCTATGGACTGCTCAATAAAGAGATCTTTTAAAGAGAGAATTTTTCCGGTTTGCAAATCTTTTAAAGAGTAAAATTTAATGAAAGGATAATTGTGCAATAGCTGGTACCCTTTTGCAAACCAGCTATGGGGAAAATCCAATAAAAACACATTTACTTTTATATGATTTTCAAAGCATTTTTTGAAGAAATTGATTGATTCTAATTTCTTAATTAATTCAATGACCGCAAAACCTGTGCCAGACCCAAAATCGACAATATGAATGGGTTTTTTGGTTACCAATCTTTCTTGCAATCGATCTTGAAGATCTAAAACAACCTTATCCAACAACAAATCGGAACTTTCTCGACACCATTCTCTTGGCGAAGCGAGTCCACTATTTCCATAAAGATAATGATGTAATGAATCTCCATCTTCTAGATTTTCAAGATGACTTGGAGTCCACTTAGTGAGCATGAGTAATCTCCTTAATAAATGAAAAAATCATAAAGCAACGACCCTTGATTCATTTTTATCTTCGGATACACTTTTTATTGCTTCTACTTGCCTTGCTATATTTTCTATAGAAGGAAATTCCAATATATGTGCAACTCTTTCGCCAATATCAGTTTCAAAAATCTCACTTAATTTATTAATAAGTTGCGACAATAAAATTGAATCTATTCCTTGTTCAAATAGCGACTCTTTCAGATCAATTTCTTCAGGTTTTAATCCTGCAAATTCTGCAATTTGTTGGCGGATAAGGTCCTGCGAATTTCCTTCTGCTCTTTGTGCGGAATTTATAATTGTCTTTTCCTGCACCCAGAAAAAATCTTTCGCAAAAGGATAAGTCGGAGCTGAAATACGAGCTGGAAATGGAAATTCATATAACAACTTCCAATCCACACTTCCCCCATTACTCCAATATTCTGCGATTTCTTTCAGTTTGTTTGATGAGATCAATCGTGTAATATGATGATGTTCTCTGCGCGGTTTGGTTTTGTTATTATAAATTCCATTCATTTGCTTACTTTGACAGAATTTTTTCAATTGATGCATCAATGATTCAATGTTTTCTGCAAGGAATGCAACACGTTCCCCCATCGCTTCTCTACCAATCTGCAGAGTATATGCCAAGGATGCTAAATTAAGTGCGGGGTTTTCATGAAGATAGTGGTAAATATTTTTGGCATATCGCTGTAAACGTTGCTGATTTTTTGCAGAAAACACAAAAATATACTTCTTGTTTACGGGAAACTTTTGCGTATCGTCAGCTCGTGGAGGTTCTGCCAAAATAAAATGAGCATTAACTCCCCCAAAACCATAATTATGTACACCGGCATACCTGTTAGCATTTGATTTCCAACTTATAGGCTCATGGTTAAACCTAAATGGTGTTTCCTCCAATAGAATACGCGGGTTTAGCTCTAATACTGGAGACGAACCAGGAATCGTTTTTTCCCTCAAGGCTAATAATACTTTAATGATCGATATGACGCCTGATGCAGATTCTAAATGCCCGATGTTTGCTTTTAAATTACCAAGGTAACAACTAAAATCGGTTTTGTTAACAGCAGACGCTGTTTGCCAAGCATATTTATAAGCTTCAAACTCTACCATATCGCCCATTTCTGAGCCTGTAGCCTGAGTCTCAACGTAACTAATATCCGCAGGAGTTAATTTGGCTTGTTTCAAAGCAGCTTGAATCACTTCTCCCTGACGCCTTGCATTTGGTGATGTGATTGTGTGACTATGACCATTATGATTAACGGCTACTCCTTTTATAATCCCGTGAATATTATCTCCATCTTTAATGGCTTGTTGTAAGTTTTTCAGTAATAAAACTCCTACGCCTTCACCTTTGATCATGCCGTTACCACCACGAGCAAATGATTGGCTTTTGCCATCTTTACCCAATATACCTAATTGTTGAGTCCCTAAAAATGATCTAGGAGACAGAAGCAAACTCACTCCCGCTACTAATGCTAATTCACATTCACCCAGTCGTAATGTCTGAACTGCTTTATGAATCGCGACAGAAGAACTTGCACATGAAGTGTCAATTGTTTCACTGGGTCCAGTGAAATCAAAATGGTAAGAAATGCGATTTGCTAACATGGTTCTCGCAGTACCAGTCACGATTTTTGGATCATCTATTTCTTGAAAAAAATCTTGATAATCTATTAATTGTGCACCCACAAAAACACCAATATTTTTATCAGCCAATTCCGAAGGTTTATACCCAGCGTCTTCAAAGCAGTGCCAAGTTTCCTCCAATAATATTCTCTGTTGAGGATCGAGTAACTCCGCTTCTCTTGGTAAAATCTTAAAAAAATCCGCATCAAATTTTTCTACTTGTGATAAAAAACCACCCCAACAATAAGATTCATCTATCATCTCCTCATTATAATTTGGTAAGGTTTCCCACCATTTTTTGCGTTGATTAGGAAGTGGTTGGATATTTGTCTGATTTTTTAAAAGATTTTGCCAGAATTTAGCTGTATTATTAGCTCCTGGGACTTTGCAACTCATACCAATGACCGCAATATCATTAGGACATATTTCCGAGTTGTCATCTCTTAGAGATTTGGTGTGCAGTGGTGTTTTCCCGGATTCCTCGGTCAACTCAAATCTCGTTTCTACCGGCTCTAAAAATTTTTGAAAATGACTGTTGAATTGTTCTGGATAAATACTTAATAAATAATCAACTAATTGCTCTAGGGTAAAATATGAGAAAAATATGGCGGGTGTTATTTTGACGGCATAGTGTTGATTGATTCGATCTGCAGCAATCCCAAATAGAATAGAATCAAACCCATATTCACTGAAATGTTCCGCATCTAAAATCTGATTTGGATCCATTTTAATCGTTTCTGCCATGAATACTCGCAATTCGTCAATGAGACGAATTCGCATATCTCTTTGCGTAGATATTTCCTTTATATCAGATTTAGAACGTGTTGTCGTTTTGTCTGAACATTCGTCAAAACTGCAACACGCATGACTTTCTGTATGTCGAAGAATGAAAAATGCTTCATTAGCCAAGATTTTAGCTCGATTTCCATAGAATATAAGTAAATTTGGCTTATCTTGCTTCAAAGCATATTCTAAGGCTTTTATACCTTCATCATTTGTTAATGGAGATAAACCTGCTTCACTCTGACGGTGCAGATGAGATGCATCAATTTGCATTCCCCCCTCTAACCAATAAGGCCAGCCAATTGCTAGACATTTCCCATTTCGTAAACCCTTTTCCAATAACTGCGTTCGCCTGATAGCAAACTCATTTAAACACGCATTCGCACTGACATAATCACATTGACCTACATTTCCCAAATAGCCGACAAGCGCTGAGAATATGACAAAACAATCCAATGGTTGATTAGCCAGAACTTTATCTAAATGAATTGCTCCTTTAACTTTAGTAGCAAAAACGGTTTTAAAAGAAGACCATGATTTTTTTATCAATAATTCATCTTGAATAATGCCTGCGCAATGAAACACTCCATGGAGAGTTCCCCAAGATTGAAGAGCATGAGATACTAAAGCAACTGCGATGGCTTCTTGCGAAATATCACCAGCTAAATAATGAGTCTGAGCACCCATCGCTTCTAAAATATGAAGTTTGGATTGAATGTCGCTGTTTAATAGAGAACGACCCGTCAAGAGTAGTTTTGCCTGATAATTATTAGCTAGATAAGAAGCAATTTGAAATCCTAACTTACCTAAGCCGCCTGTGATTAAATAAATGCCCCCTTTGCGGAGGGGGACGTTATGATTCATCACAGCTTCTGACTGAATTTCTTCGTATTGTTCTATTTGACGAGTTTGATCCGTATAGCGTATATGGATCATTGAATCTGTTGGGACTTGCAATTCTTGACTCACATATTTTGCAATCACAGTCGGGCGATCAAGCAAGTCTAAACCGATTATTTTTATTGCAAAATGGGGATACTCTTGCTTTACGCTTTTAGCATACCCTACTAATGCAGAATTCATGATTGCATTAGCATTTGAATATAAGCTCAACATGGATATTGGCGTTGAAATTTTTTGTTTGATAATGGTTTGAGTTAAGAATAAATGCTGTTGTAATTGTTTTTCTAATTGTAAATAATTTTGCTCTGTTAGCTGAGAATTTTCTTTTAAAGAAGCTAACCCTGATGCTACGACGAAATGACTGATCGGGATCCCAGTCTTTGTCAAATCTGCAAAAAGTTGATCATAATCACTCCTCTCATTCATCCTGATTGCATAAGCTTTATCATGTAAAATTTGATATTGATCTCCGTTTCGTATGTGTACAATCAATGTATTAGGTAAAAACTTGGTGAGTGCATTCACTAAGAGAGTATCATCGGTGAAAATACACAAACTCTTGATAGATTGCGTCAATCCAATAGGTGCAGTAAGGGATTGATTCTGCCAAACAGGGGAAAAATAGTTCAGAGAAGGGGTGTTTTGAATGCTGTTTAAGTGAGGTTCTTTTTGAAACCAATAGCGAGTCCTTAAAAATGGATATAATGGTAAGCTTACTATTTGCCTGTTGGGATACAATTCCTCCCAATTGATATCAAACCCTTGCTGATAAAGATCTGCCAATATTCTCAGTTTCTCTTCGTACTCTGTTTCGCTAAACTCATGTTTTTTGTTTATTTCCTCTACTATGCTTTTAATCAGCCCTTTAAATGCTGTTTCATACGCTTGTCCGACTTTGGGTAGTTCTTTATGAAAATCAGTCAGACCTTTTTTAGCTTCTTTTAAATAAAGCAATAATTCTTTAGTAGATTTTACAACAAAAGCTTTTCTATATTTGAAATGCGTACGCTTGACATTCAAAGTATAGGCAATGTGTTGTAAAGGGACCGCTTGATTATCCCCTAACCATGTCGCAAAATCTGTTATTTTTTGGAGTAATGATTCGATCTGACGGGCTGAAAAAGTCAATACATAATGAGATGTATATTCGGCGATAACGGGTTCTTGTTTTGGAGCCTCTTCAAGAATAACATGTGCATTTGAGCCACCAAATCCAAATGAGCTTACTCCTGCTCTCCTTGGTATGGGTTTTTGATGCGAATCAACCTGCTGAGTCCATGGCTTTGCCTCAGCTATAAAGTAAAAAGGGGTATTTGTCAGATCAATGGCAGGATTTGGATGTTTAAGGTGTAAATTTGCCGGCAAGGCTTGGTGCGATAAAGCTAGTGTAGCTTTTAACAGTCCAGCAATGCCCGCTGCTCCTTCCAGATGGCCAATATGAGTTTTTACAGAGCCAATGCCACAAGGTAATGCTCAGGTGATGGATTTTTCATAATTTTTGTAGGAAATGTCAAAAGCTTGTTGCAGCCCGTCGATTTCAATAGGATCACCAAGACTTGTTCCAGTTCCATGTGCTTCTATGTAAGTAATCGTGGTGGGGTCGATAGCAGCTTTTTGATGTGCTCTAAAAATGACCTCACTTTGAGCCACAGGATTGGGAACGGTGAGACCATGAGTTTTTCCTCCATGATTCTCGGCAGACCCTTTTATAACAGCATGGATCCGATCAAGATCTGCTAATGCTCTAGCAAGTGGTTTGAGCAGTACTGTGATTACTCCTTCTGCACGCACATAACCATTGGCAGAAGCATCAAATGCTTTACATTTTCCATCAGGACTTAACATTCCCATTTTACTGAAAGTGGGGTAACCAAAGGACGGACTCAGTAACAAATTCACTCCACTCACAATAGCCATCTCACATTCTTTAGTATTAATGGCGGTGACAGCACGATGAACAGCAACTAAGGAACTTGAACAAGCAGTGTCGATAGGCGCACATGGCCCTTTAAAATTAAAAAAATAAGAAATCCGATTAGCGGCAATAGATTGAACAATCCCTGATACCGAATGTATACTCGTTTCTAAACCAGCCTCCTGCTGCATGAACACGTATTCATTACCCGTTGTTCCTACAAACACTCCGGTTCGTGTATTCGACAAATCACTAGGTTTATAACCTGCATCTTCTAATGTGTGCCATACCGATTCTAACAATAGACGTTGTTGCGGATCCATTGATTCCGCTTCCAAAGGAGAAATATTAAAAAATGCAGCATCGAATTTATCTACGTCAGAGATAAATCCTCCCCAGCGAGCGCCTGGCTGGTTAGCATAAGCTTTCCAATCCCAACGATCAGCGGGTATTTCTGTAATCATATCTTTGCCATTTATTAAATTTTGCCAAAAGATATCGATATTTGGAGACAGCGGTAAACGACCAGCAATTCCAATAATGGCTACATCACAACTCTCAGAATTTAAATCGATTTTTGAGTCTTTTTCTTTTTCTGTATTACTACTTGTATGGGAGTTAGAAGCATTTATTAAAGGTTGGGAACATGCCACATGAGCAACCGGTACCAGTTCAGAATAAGTTTGGATGAGATGCTGAGTTAATTGCTCAAGGTTTTTATAGCGATAAAATACTGGAGGAGATACGTTCAATCCATATTTGTTATTAATCCTCAAGCTTAATTCACTAAAACGAATAGAATCAAATCCAAGATCACCAAAATTAAAAGTGGAATCAATCTCGGTGGCTACACATTTGAGTATCTCTCCTACAATCACTTGCAACTCAGCAATCATAGTCTGACTTCTCACATCTTGCTGCTTTAGCGGTGATGAAGGTGCTAACAACGATGGAACTTTCTGAGCTAATTTCTTTTGAGTCAATGCTAGCAGTTGTTTTTTATCAGTTTTACCACTAGGAGAAAGTGGCCATTTGTCAATGCCTATAATATGTTCCGGTATCATATATTCGGCTAGGCTCTGCATGAGCAGCTGCTTCATATTCCCTTGGTTGAGTTGTTTGTCTATTTCCCAAGATAAAATATAAGCAACTAATTTCTTATATTTATTTTCATCTTCATATAAAACAACCGCCGCATGATTGATGTTTAAAATACTGCGCAAATGATGCTCTATTTCCTCAAGCTCAATACGCAGACCTCTTAATTTAACCTGTTGATCAAGCCTTCCAACATATTCAATATTTCCGTCTGGTAAATAGCGAGCAGCATCACCCGTGCGATATAAAATCAAGTTTTGTTGATTCAGCTTATCTTTTTCAGTCGCAAATGGATTGTTCAAAAACTTTTCGCTTGTTAAATCTGGACGATTGCGATAACCACGAGCTACGCCCACACCTCCAATGTAAAGCTCTCCAGTGACTCCAATAGGTACAGGTTGCAAATTTGGATTGAGTATATACAGTTGCGTATTGGCAATAGGACGGCCAATAGGAACGCTAGACAAGTTATCAACCTCTTTGCAATGCCAATAACTCACATCGATAGCCGCTTCAGTTGGACCGTATAAATTATGCAGTTGTGTCGATTTAAACTGGGTTAAAAATTTTCTTGTTAAATCAACAGGTAAAGCCTCACCACTGACAAAAACCATGCGTAATGTAAGTACAAAAGTGTGATCAACAAGCAGAAAAACAGGCAACATAGACGGCACAAAATGGAGGACAGTAATCCCCTGATGCTGAATGATTCGAGCTAATTCCAATACATCTTTATGGATTTGGGGTGGAGCAATGACTAATTGACTACCAAACAATAATGGCCAGAAAAATTCCCACACTGATACATCAAAACTCATTGGAGTTTTTTGCAATATTTTATCACGGGAAGTCAGTTGATATTCTTGTTGCATCCATTCAATACGATTCACTAAACTACGGTGTTTATTTTCCACTCCTTTTGGAATACCTGTGGAACCGGAAGTATAAATCACATAAATCAAGTGATCGGGGGTGGTCGAAGAGGTAGGGTTAAAATGAGGTTGCTCATTTAATAGCGCATCGATCTCATTGATCTTAATGATATTTCCTGAATAACCCAAAAATAAATGTTGCCATTTTGTATGTGTCATTAAGATGTTTGCTTTACTGTCTCGTAACATAAACTGCAAACGCTCAGAAGGATAATCGGTATCCAAAGGGAGATAAGCTCCCCCAGCTTTTAAAATAGCTAATAACCCAATTACGAGATCTAAAGAACGTTCCATACTGATAGCAACAACATCATCTGGGAGAACGCCTAAATTTTGTAAATAATGTGCGACCTGATTGGCTTTAATATTCAATTCATTATAAGTCAATTTTTGGTCTCCAAAGCATATTGCTATATGCCCTGGCGTTCGCTCAACTTGCTCAACGAATAGTTGATGTAATGTCTTATGCTCTGAATAATTTTTTTTGGTTTGATTCCATTGAGTCAGTAACTGATATTTTTCCCCATTTGTTAGCAATGAAAAATTGCCTACAGCTGTATGAGGTTGTTTGCAAATCTCCTGTAATAACTGCAAGAAATACTGCATGATACGAGTGACAGTTATTTCTGAAAATAAGCTGACATCATATTTTAAAGTTAATTTCAATTGCTTTTCTACTATGATCTCTAAATTTAAATCATAGGCCGGCCTCCCACTCTCAGTCCAAATCATTTCAGCTTGCGATTGATTTAACGCTAAATTCTGATCTGCAAATTGAATCAAATTAAATAACACTTGAAAAAGTGGTGGTGTATGAGGCAAGCGCGCAATTTTCAATTCTCTTAATAATGCAGGTAATGAAAAAGATTGATGCTTTCGAGCAGCTTCAATTAATCCTTGATTGGACTTCATAACCTCTATAAATGTAGGGTTGTCTATAAAATTAGTCCTTAAAGGTACCGTATTAATAAACAGTCCCAAGCCATCACGTATGTCATAGTTGTCTCTACCAAGATAAGGCACGCCTACAACAATATCTGATGCTCCACTGTAAAGAGACAATAACACTTGGTACGCAGAAAACAGGCAATTAAATAAAGTCACATGTTGTTG
>Ga0207067_10117_pt1 | contig 26824 bp, 23 predicted proteins | sample Alteio_BWMinCont_25_FD_153484 | JGI IMG/M metagenome (GOLD analysis project Ga0207067, IMG submission 153484) | Enriched cells from forest soil in Barre Woods Harvard Forest LTER site, Petersham, Massachusetts, United States -... | ecosystem: Environmental > Terrestrial > Soil > Temperate forest >...
CCGAACACACTTCGTTATTTCAGAATTCGGCGCCGGTTTGGGAAGCATTGAAGCAGATCCGCAGCTATTTAGAGCGTTCCCTGCAGCCGGCGATGAAGGGTAAGATGTTTGGCGCTCCTTTTATCGGCGACCGGGTTACCATCGGTTCAGGAACCGTCATCGAGAACGGAGCCTGTCTGAAAGGCCCAGCCTGGATCGGAAGCAATTGCGAGATCCGGTCTGGCTGTTACATCCGCGAGAACGTGATCATTGGCAACGGGGTCGTTCTCGGCAATTCCTGCGAATTCAAGAATTGCATCATTTTCGATGAAGCCCAGATACCCCATTTCAGTTATGTCGGCGATTCGATCCTAGGCTACAAAGCGCATTTAGCCGCAGGAGTCATCCTCTCCAACGTCCGCCTGGATCGCGGTGAAGTCTCCGTCAGGCACGAGGCAACCAAGATTGCGACTGGCTTAAGAAAGTTTGGCGCCATAGTCGGAGACAAGGCTGAGATCGGTTGCAACTCGGTCATTAGCCCCGGCTCTATCATTGGTCGTGGTTCACTGATCTACCCTCTCACGCACTTCAGCGGCGTCTTAGCCGAAAACACAATTCTGCAAAACCATCAGAACCTTCGTACGATCCCCCGTCAGGCGTTAGGCTAGAAGCCGTCCCACATCCTACTCGTCCTCGTGCTCGTGCTCGAATGAAAGCGTACCCAGAGTCGCTGATCAGCGTTCCACCCACAACCCGGCTGGACCCACCGCATCTCATAGGTCCTATAAGTCATATCCGTCGCACCACCCCTGATGTGGAGTCAAAAATGTAGACAGGTGCCCGAGATTTCGTCCCGGAGGGACTAGATGAAGGTAGCCTGGCGGTTTACTGCCTGGAATGCGTTTACAAAAAGATCCGTCCCAAAGGGCACGGTCTGAGTTGGTCTTCTTGCAGGTTCGCCATTCAAGGTTGAGACACGTTCGTTTCTACCCAATCATACCGTTCCCTACGGGACGGGTTCGGTTTCCTTGCATCCCCTGGCAGTAAACTGCCAGGCTACGATTACTTGGTCCCTTCGGGACAGAACGCTTTCCCGAGACCTGTCCACAAAATCGACCCCGCACCACCCCTAAACCTCCGAGGACGAGCACGAGCACGAGCACGATTTGGCCTCTACCCCAGGCCCTTCACTCTCAACAACTCCTCATACTTATCCTCAATCCACCGCATCTGTCGTTGCGGAGAAAAATCTTCTTCCATCAGTCGCTGAGCCGCTGCACACATCTCCTCGAGTCGCTCCGGCGAACCCAACAGTGCATGAACCGCTTCCGCCCATTGCGCTTCGTCCGCATCCGGCGCCAATAGCAAGGCTTCAGTGTTCAGCCGGCTGCGTTCCGGATTGTTGCTCACAATAGCGGTCGGTACCCGATGCGAAAAAGCTTCCAGCACGACCATCGGCAGATCTTCCCAATCAGAAGTAAGCACTAACAGCGCGATCTTCGCGTAAAAACCTTCCAGATTAGGAATGACCCCCGGCCAAAGGATGCGCTCGTCTAGACCCAACTGCTGAGCCTCCATCTTTAAGTCCGCGGCCAATGGTCCATCTCCAGCCAGGATGAACCGGTAATCGGGATCCAGCTTGCTCAGATGGGCCGCCAGCTTAAGAAACCTGGAGAAATTCTTCCAACCTACCAGTCGGCCGGCCGCACCGATCAGCTTCGGTCTTAGACGGCGGATGATTGCAGGCGACGGAGCAACCGCGTTTTTTACTACATAGATCTTTTCGGCGGGGATCTTTTCTCGCCGGACAAGATTATCTTTAATGTAGGTGGAAATCACAAAGATGGCGTCCGCGCACCGGTTAGATAAGCCGTCCCACCAGCGAACCGGCGCCCACTCAAAACGAAACCGGTCGTAAGAATGATCGTGAGAGATGATCACCGGAACCCGGAAAAGCTTCGCCAGAATTTTGCCCGTCCAGTTCGAAACGAACAGATGGCAATGAACGACATCGAATTGCCGGGAAGCAATCAACCAAGGCAAAGTCACGCAATAGATTGGTAACCATCTAAATGGAGATAGACAGATAACTTCGCAGCCTAGCTCTCGCATTTGTGGAAGAAATACACTTCGGCTGTTGCCGTGGCACGCGGCTAACACCAGGTCCACTTTGCTGCGGTCTCTATGTTTCAGAAACTGATAGATAACCGTTTGGCCTCCGCCTAGGTCAAAACTGTCAATCAGATGAAGAACGCGAATTCTACGCTGCATGCTCCGCTTGGTAGAGGCGATAATGCGTGCGGACACGGCGACCAACCGCCAGTAGCCCTAAACGAAATAGGGTAATCGGCAAGAGCCTATCTTGTCGAAAGATCGGCCAAAAAATTCGGTTCGCTTGCTCAAGTCTCCGATTCAATACCTGGATCATAACATCAGTTGCGACACATTCCCGGCGCCATTGCCCTAAAACTCGCCGTTGATCCTCGGTGATATTCGGATCCGCTAACAGACCGGCTATGATGTTTAGACCGTCTTGTTGCGCTTGTGACAGGCTGCTGTTGCCCGCATTCATGGTCAACGATCCTTCATGCCAGCGATAGCGATACAGAATGTTGGCCACCGGCGCGTCCGGAATATTCGCCAGAGCGGCTCGCAGCAAGAGATCACGGTCTGAAGCCATCGGATAGGCCAGATTAAATCGGCCGAGCTTATCGAACACGGATCGGCGAAAGACCCGCGCATTGATGTTAGGAAATCCTAAGGTGACGTTCCGAAAGTTCAGTTGGTTCTGCTTCGGATCATCATAGCAATGCATTTTGATCTCCTTGCCCGCATCGGTTCTCCGGAAAATCTCACAACCTCCTGAAATAATTTGTGTCCCTACCGCGTTCTGAAAGATCTGCTGAGCCAATGCCAGCGTCCCTGGAGTTAACAGATCGTCACTGTTAAGAAAGATCACCGCACCGCCCGTAGCCCGGTCCAGCCCCTTATTGAAGGCATCATAAACGCCCCGGTCCCGCTCGGACACCACGTGGAGATGCGAATAACTGCGGACGATATCGAGCGTTTTATCCGTTGAACCACCATCGATTATCCAGTGCTCAACATCGTCGTATTGTTGCGCCACGACGCTCTCGACCGCTTCAGCGATGAATTTCTCCCGATTTAAGCAAGTGGTAATGACGGTGAATCGCATTCAAGCTAGGACTGGCCTTTCACTAGCATGCGGTGCGAGAGAATCAATCGCCTGATCCGGTAGGGATGAGCTCCCGCTCATCCGTGGCTTTCGTCCCGGAGGGACTGAATGATCGTAGCCTGGCAATTCATTGCCAGGAATAGATCAAGGCGAGACCCGTCCCGGAGGGACGGTATGATCGGAGCAATTCGAGGAGGCCAGACGGGTGTGTTTGGAAAATGGCCGCTAACTCGCGGTACAGATCACACCGTACCCTACGGGACGGACTCCGCGATAGCGCACCCCTGGCAATGAATTGGCAGGGTACCATCATTCAATCCCTTCGGGATAAAGGCCTCCGCCCCCACCAATCACCACTTACCAGTCACTGATCACCAATCCACCCCTTACGCCTTGCTCGGAATCATCCCGGTTTGCCGGGCATAGTTGAAAATGCCGCCCGCCTCGATCACGGGACGAACATCTCCCATCGGCTTTAACGAATAAGTTTGATTCCGGACCGTCAGCGTATCCTTATCAAAATCCAGCGTCGCGATATCGCCCGTCTGGCAGATATCGATCAATCGCTCGCGCGATTCGTAGGGATAAAGTTCACCGGTGGCCACGCTATTACGGAAAAAGATCCGCGCATAGGACTCAGCCACTACCGCCTCAACCCCGGCAGCCCCTAGTGCAATCGGAGCATGTTCCCGAGAACTTCCGCAGCCGAAATTTTTCCCTCCGATGACGATCTTATATTCTGCTTCGGTGCTTCCTTCCGCCATGAACCGCGTCGGATACAATTCATCAGGGAGACCAACCATCGCATAGGAGCCGAGCTTTTTGTACTCTTCCGGAATGGTTGGCACCAAGGTGAGATATTGTGCCGGGATAATCTGGTCGGTATCGATATTATCTCCGACTACATAAACTGAGCTGGTAACTACTTTGGCCATAAAGTTCTAGGTTGTAGGTTATAAGTTTTAGGTTTTACGTTTTAAGTCCGAGGTCTGCGAAAGTGACGCTACGGGCCAAAGTCCCTTACGAAAACTTTCAACCTATAACTTAAAACCTAGAACCTAGAACTTATAACCTTCGCGTTTGGTTCAGCTCAAAAACTCGCGCGGATCGGTGACGTGTCCGGTCAGCGCCGATGCGGCAACCGTGTAGGGACTAGCCAAATAGACTTTGGCTTCTTTGCTTCCCATGCGTCCCGGAAAATTCCGGTTCGTCGCGCTGATGCAGGTCAACGGAGCATTCAACCGGGCAAACGTATCGGTCGGTCCACCCAAGCACGCCGCACAAGACGCGTTTTCTGTCATCCTTACGCCAGCATCAATTAACACGTCCCAGACCGATTGCGTGTCCCAGCGTGTCTCTTTTAATTCCTGCACCACATCCGAGGTCGCCGGTACTCCATACGTATCAATCTTTACATGACGGCCTTTGACCACTCTAGCGAACGCAAAAAAGTCGCTGGCCTTACCACCAGTGCAGGAGCCGATATAAGCGCGATCCAGTTTCTCCTTCTCCAGCTCTTTCGCTAACGCCCGATTCCCCGGATTCGGGTGCATCGCCACCGTCGGCTCCAATTTCGAAAGATCGTACACCTTATCGAAAATCACTTTTTGATCTTTATCGAGTTCGACCGGGTTATAGTCGGCCTTTGTCCCGTTGAGGCTGGTCCGCTCGCTCACGTACTCATGGGTCGCTTTGTCCGCCGGAAAGATCCCGTTTTTGCCGCCGGCTTCGATCGCCATGTTCGCAATGGTCATGCGGTCATCCATGTTTAATGAACCGACACCTGGCCCTTCCCATTGCATCGCTCGGTACGTCGCACCGTCAAATCCGATGTCGCCGATTACCCAAAGGATAACGTCCTTGGCCATCACCCCGGGCTGCATCGCGCCTTCCAAATAGAACCGCATTGTCTCCGGCACCTTCACCAGGAGCTTACCGGTCCCAAGAATAAAGCCGGCATCCGTGTTCCCGATACCGGTCGCAAACTCGCCAAACGCTCCGGCCATGCAGGTATGGGAATCTGTACCGAACAAAACTTCGCCTGGCCGCGCATGTCCCAATCGAGGCAGCGCCGCGTGGCACACGCCTTGATAGCGAGCTCCGTACTGGCGCTTTATCTGACCAACCTCGGTATTGAACTTCCAAGAGCCGTTGGGGTCATCAATTACATCATAGAAGTAAGGCAGCCGCTGCTCCTTAGCGAAATCGCGGAGAATATCTACGTTCCGATTCGACAGCCGGTCAGAAGTGAAAATGTAGTGATCCGGGATAATCACGATTTTCGACGGATCCCAAACCTTTGCATCTTGTCCAAACTCACGCTTAAACACCCCAATGCTCCCTGGCCCGCAGACATCGTGTGTCAGCAAAATATCGGTTTCGACCCAGACATTATCACCGGGCTGGACCCGGGGTCGCCCGCTTGCGCGTGCCAAAATTCTCTCGGTTAAGGTCATAATGAGAAGGAGCCAAGCTTGGCTCCACGCAGCCTCGAGATCAAGTGGAAAACCACAACTAATTTGTGTAAATGCGACCGGTGGGCAAAAGTTATCAGTATTCAGTTGGCGAGTAAGCAGTGTAGGAGCTAGGAGGGACGCGCATATGGGCTGTTCGGGTCCTCGTGCTCGTACTCGAATCCCATGCGACCGGAGCCCGTTAATCGCCGCGCTATCCCCGGGTGCGGCTAGAACCAAACGCTACTTATAAGTCATATAGGTCCCATAAGTCCCATCCCTCGCCGCACCTATGCACCTTCGAGTACGAGGACGAGGACAATTGAGAACGCTAACACACACGCCTCTCGTAGCTCCTAGCCCGTCCTGCTGATTACTGACACACTGATTACTGATTACTTTCCTTAGGCGGCACCAACACCGTCAACACTCCTGGCCGCACCCCAAACCGCACCGGCGTCGTCCCAATCAAAATTCCGTCGACATGCACCTGCAAGCGGGTCCGGGAAAAGACCTCAATACGATGGCTTTCAAAAGTCTCTATCTTCGGGTGAAGCCGGTAGGTCCCTCGGCTAATTGACCAGAGATGAAGCGCCAGCTCGCGCTTACTGAAATCCCGATAGACAGCGATGGTCAAGAGACCGTCGTCGATCTTCGCGCCGGGACATACCGCCAGGTTGGTTCCATAAAACGGACCGTTAGCGACCGCTAAGAACGAACACCGCAGCCGGACTCGATTTCTGGATTTTCGAAAGCGCCGCCTTCGACGCTGGAGAGGGACGTGACCTCGAAACGATGCTCGGTAAGCCTGGTTCACCGGCCGATCAAATCTCAATTCAACCGGAGTCTGCTGATGAATCAGTACCGTCCTTAAGGCTTGGAAAATCGCCAGAAAACGGCCTCGCTTAATCTCTTCTCCAATCGGAAACATCTGGGCATCGACACCCACACCGGCTGCTTCAAAAAACAAATTGTTCTCGTCTGCGATCCCGACATCGACGCGAATCGGCGTCCCGTTCTCCACCACTGCACAGGCAACCAGCGGATCCGAAGCAAGTCCGAGACTCAACGCGAGATTATTGAATGTGCCAACCGGAATGATGGCCAACGGAATATTGGTGCCGACCAAGTGAGAAGCGATTGGCCGGATAGTGCCGTCCCCACCCGCAACCACTACCAGATCCGGCTTTTTATCGAGCGCTTCCCGTACTTTGACTGGTGTTACTTCTTGTGTCTCGATCCCATATTCTTCAACCGCCGGAACCGAGGAGGAAATCCGTTCCCGAACCGAAGCCAGAACCTGCTCAGTCGCCTTCCCACTCAACAGGTTGTGGAACAACACCGCACGAGCGTAGCGAGGATGGCTAGAGGAATGATCGTCCATGAGGTAATCGGTGATAGGGCGAGGCTCCGTAACGTCCTTTCACGTTTCGCAGAGGAATACGCATTTGAACTGCCAGGAGGTCGTACTGCACCAATGCACGCGCCGAGCCGTGGTGTACGCGTCACCCCGGCTCGGCACGCGTTTAGGCCTAGCAACTCGGTTCAGTAAGAGGTGATCAATCGCTCCGCGAACCCAGTTAGGCCGACTGGGAGCCTCGCCCTACCACTGATTACTGATTACTTTCGAGCCACCGCTCAATTTGCTCTAACTATTCCGCGCGGCCCGCGTCACTCCCGCCGTTCCTGCGATTGGATTGCATAAGAATTATCCATGACGTTGATAATCTTAATGCCGGGAATGATTCGATCCGTCGCATAGTCGAGGTTGCCGTCCGGACCAATCACCGCAATCCCAAAGTCTCCCACTCGGTACGCATCCGCTGCTGAGCCCGGATCCGGTAGAACCACAAAGGGAACGTCCGAACCCGTTATCACACCGGTCTCCCTCGTGAAGGCAACGAAAAACAGAGCTTTGCGCTCAGCCAGGTTTTTATAAACCTTGGTGATATTCTTAACCTGTTTTTTGAATTCCTTCTGGTTCGGGTCAGTCGCAAAGATCAGCACGACGGGTTGGCCTTCCACGTCTTTTAGGCGCTTTACTTTGCCGTTCACGCTCGCCCACAGGAATTCCGGGGCTGGACGAGGAACATTCGGAACAGCTGCGCGTTTCTGCTTCTCCTTTGGCGACGGGGAAGCTTGCGCTCGTGCCGGCGCAGCTTGTGTCTGTGCAATGCCTGCGAGCAGGCAAATCACGAAGATGGTGACTCGCCCGAACTTCATACTTTCATTATATCCATTTCTTTGGTTTCTAACTGCTGGTCGACCTCCTTGACATATTTGTCCGTTAGTTTTTGAACCTCTTCTTCCAGATCGCGGCGACCATCTTCCGTGATCTCACCCTCTTTCTCGATCTTCTTTATTAGGTCGATCCCGTTTCGGCGAGCACCGCGAACCCGCACCCGAGCTTCCTCCGCCATGTGCCGGGCTCCCTTAACCAAGTCTTTTCGGCGTTCCTCCGAGAGTTCAGGAATGGGAAGCCGGATGAGTTTCCCATCCACGGAGGGATTAATTCCCAGCTTGGACTCGATTAGCGCCTTCTCGATGTCTCGAATAACACTAAGGTCAAACGGTTGGATAACGAGCAAGCGCGGCTCCGGAGTGGAAATGAGAGCCAGTTGTTTCAGTTTCATCGAAGCCCCGTAGGCGTTTACGTCGATATTGTCCACTAGGGCCGGGGAAGCTTTCCCCGTCCGCAGAGAGGCGAATTCGTGATTCATGTAGTCGACGCTCTTCTCCATTGCCTCTTCAGTTTCTAATAGAATGTCGTCAGGAGTCATAAGAACGGTTTAGCAGCCAGGTTTATAAGTTCGGCCAGGGCCGGCCCTCATCCCATTCGCAGCCTCAATCGGCCGTTACCAACGTACCTACCTTTTCGCCCCGCACCACCCTCTTGATGTTCTCTGGCTTTGCCATATCAAACACGATAATCGGGATGCGGTTGTCCATGCAGAGACTGAAAGCGGTTGAATCCATCACCTTCAATCGTTTCGTGAGCGCTTCAGTAAAGGTCACAGTTTCATAGCGCTGAGCGTTAGGATTCAGTTTGGGGTCACTATCGTAGATCCCATCCACTTTCGTTGCCTTTAAAATGATTTCCGCCCGGATCTCGCTCGCTCTGAGTGCGGCCGTTGTATCGGTAGAAAAAAATGGGTTGCCGGTACCTGCCCCAAAGATCACGACTCGTCCTAATTCCAGGTGCCGGATTGCCCGGCGAAGAATGAACGGTTCAGCCACATTGGCCATCTCGATCGCCGTTTGAAGCCGGGTAAGCACTCCCATTTGTTCCAACGAACTTTGGAGCGCCATCCCGTTGATCATCGTTGCCAGCATCCCCATGTAGTCTGCCGTTGTGCGATCCATGCCCCGATGGCTGGCGGTCAATCCTCTCCAGATATTGCCTCCGCCGATCACCACCGCGATCTCGACTCCTAAATCGCGCACTTGTTGTATCTGTTTCGCGATTCCGGAAACGATATCCGGAGAAATAGTTTCAGCGCTACCCGGCTCCCGTAACGCCTCGCCGCTCAACTTTAAAACGATCCGTCGATATTTTGGCTGCCCCGAGCCCGTCTGCGAAGTGGACATTTAAAAATTGCCCTAGCCCTTAGAGGAGTCTCTTCGCGAAGTCAAGAATTCGTCCGCTGCAATTCAAGTGAACATCAACGTTTCCCGGCGATGTGGAACAAAACCGCGACACGCGAATGGGCCCACCCCCGTCGAGCGTTGCCTCGCTTGCGAGGCCGATGCGATCCGCAACCAATCCGTTCGTCCCGGAGGGACTGAATGATCGTAGCCTGGCAATTTATTGCCAGGAAAGAGCGGAAAATGAAGCCCATGCCATAGGGAACGGCGGGAAAGGTTGGTACCCAGAGCTCGCACGCGAATGGAAATCTCGTTTGAAAAGGGCAGGTTGTTCCAAAAAAAAAAATCACGCCGGTAACCCCGATCACACCGTTCCCTACGGGACGGGCTCGTTATGCCGATCTTTCCTGGCAATAAATTGCCAGGCTACGATCATTCAGTCCCTCCGGGACATATTCGCCCTTTCGCCCTTCGCCGACACGCCGACACGCCGACACGCCCGGCGAACGCGCCGAACCCGGAACGCTCCCCCGCTACTTAATCAATTGCCGAAACTCCTCTTCATCCACAACTCGCAAGTTGAGCGAACGCGCCTTCTCCAACTTGCTGCCGGCCTCCTCACCCGCTAACAGAAAATCCGTCTTGCCGCTGATACTAGCGGCCACCCGACCGCCGTGGCTCCGGATCAAATCGGCAAACACCTCCCGCGGTTCGCTTAAAGTGCCGGTGATCACCCATGTCTTCCCTTCCAATCGGTCATCGACCTTAGCCGCTTCCTCGCCCTTGCCGAAATTCAGTCCATGACGCCGTAACGCCTCGATCAGGTCTTGGTTATCCTTATTATTGAACCAGTCCCGAATGCTCTGCGCCACCACGTCACCGGTGTTCGGCGCCTTTTGTAATTCTTCGAGCGACGCTTTCTGTAACGCATCCAGAGTACCGAAAAAATCCCCTAATTCTCGAGCAGCGGTTGCGCCCACATGCAGAATTCCCAATCCAAAAACCAATCGCCACATCGGTTGTTTTTTGCTGGCTTCGATTGCGTCGAGAAGATTGCGAACGCTTTTCTTCCCCATCCGTTCCAGACCACCGAGCGCTTCTTCGTCGAGCGCATAGATATGATCGACCCGTTTCACTAGCCCGCGCTCAACTAACTGAGCCACCATCATGATCCCTAAGCCTTCGATATCCATCGCTCCGCGATGCGCGAAATGTTCCAGCCGGCGTTTAACCTGCTCGGGACACTCAACATTCACACAGCGCACATCGATCTGGCCAGGTGTCTGCACCACCGGCTCTCCGCAACTGGGACATTTCGTGGGCATTTCAAAACGCTTTTCGTGTCCGGTACGCCGTTCCAAAACCACTTCCAATACCGCCGGTATAATCTCTCCGGATTTCTCGATCAGAACGTGATCGCCGACCCTGATATCCTTCCGCTTGATCTCTTCTCCATTGTGCAGCGTAGCCCGAGAGACCGTGGTACCGCTGAGTTGAACTGGGCTAAGATTCGCCACCGGCGTCAGCTTGCCTGACCGGCCGACCTGAACCTCAATCGACAGGACCTGCGTCTCAGCCCGTTCCGCCTGGTATTTATAAGCAATCGCCCAACGCGGCGCTTTCGAGGTGTACCCTAGCGCCTCCCGTTGTTGATAGTCATCGACCTTCACCACGGCGCCATCGGTCTCGTAAGGTAAATCGTGCCGGATTTCGTCCAACGCTTTGATCGCCTCGATCACGGCTTCAGGACTTTCCGCCGTCCAAGTTCTAGCCGGAGCCGGCAACCCCCATTCAGTCAACCTGGCCAAACTCTCCTGATGGGAACTCAATTCCGACCCGCTGTAATAACCAAACCCATAAAAGATTACCCCTAAGCCACGCGCAGCCGCGATCCGCGAGTCCAGTTGTTTCAAAGTTCCGGCCGCAGCGTTCCGAGGATTGGCAAATAAACTCTCGCCGGCTTGTTCACGTTCTTGGTTCAAGTTCCGAAAAGTCTTTTTCGGAAAAAATACTTCGCCTCGGATCTCCACCTCATCGGGAGCTAACCCCTGCAGAGAATAAGGTACCGCCCGAATGGTCCTGACATTTTGAGTCACATCATCTCCAACCGTTCCATTCCCCCGGGTGGCCGCGTATTGCAGGCGGCCGTTCTTATAAAATACCGAGATAGCCACTCCATCGACTTTGGGTTCGATCACAGTGCGTATCGTTTCCCCAGGCAACAACCGGATCATCCGCCGGAAAAACTCCATCACCTCAGCCTCTGAGTAAGTGTTATCCAGGCTCAACATCGGCGTTCGATGCGTAATCTGCGCAAACTCTTCCAACGGCGCGCCGCTCACACGTTGAGTTGGTGAATCGGGGGTAACAAGTTGCGGGTGTTCCGCCTCTAAGTCCTTCAGCTCCCGGTAAAGACGATCATACTCCTGATCGCTGATTTGAGGCACTGCTTCCAACCAGTAATGCCGGTCGTTCTCCCGGATCAGAGCTCGGAGCTCTTCGACCCTAGTCCTGGCGGCTTTGAGATTTTTCATGCGATCCGAGAAGTTAAAGCTGGCAGGTAAAACCCTCAACGGGAACGAGCGGGAACAACGCTAACGCCGGGACGCGTTCAGGCGGAGCATTTGCGCCGAAGGGGCGACAGGACGCAGCCCAGGATTTATCCCGAAGGGATTTAAGGACTGAACCTGGGGTTTTAACCCCAAGTACTCTTACAAAAAGATTGCCCGCCCTGTAGGGGCGGTAGAAAGGATTCCCGGTTACCGGATGTCGAATCAGCTTTGGAGACGGACCATTTGCCGCCCCTTCAAGGGCGGCCTCGTGGATTGGATCTATCCTGGGGTTAAAGCCCCACGCTGAGTCCTTGAATCCCTTCGGGATTCCCTTCAGCGGAGTTTTGCCCCTTAACCAAGACCGGCGCGGCCCACGTCACCCCACCGAACCCCACCCGGAGTGGCCACTTTTAGCCACCAAGACCGAACAACGCTTTAAGCTTCGCCAAAGGAATAAACGTTCTCGTCTGGGAAATCCGCCGATTCTAACCGCCGTCTCGTGAACGCTCACTGAAACCTGAGCTAGGAATAACCTCCTGGCACGCGCATTGCTTATCTCATCGTCACTAACGAGCGGTTACTATTAAGAAGGGGCACCGGCTCGGTTGGAAGGGAAAAGCTTGTCGGGAGTCTGGGGGGACACCGGCAACTTTTACGAGGGGGGAAGCCAACCGAGCCGTTCCTTTTTTCAGCGAGCCCGCCAGACCCGGGCTTCTCACCCTTCGACGTGATAAATGCTTGCTCAGGGCGGGCGTCACGTCTCACTTCTCACTACCAGCATTTGCGCGGCTGAAATCCTGGTGAAAATTAGGAATCGTCCCCACGCCTTTACACCCCCGCGATATGGATTCCATTGACTTCGAAATACTTGCGCTAATTCAGAATGACGCCCGGGTCGCACACGCCACGGTTGGCGAGCGGCTCGGTCTCACCGCGCCGGCAGTTCACGCGCGGATAAAGCGCCTCGAACGCGAAGGAATCATCCTGGGTTATCTCACCGCGATCGACCCAGGTGCAGTAAACCAAAACTTGCTGGCGTTTGTGCGCGTCACTAACAACGCCAAAGTCGGCGACGAAGAAAGGTTCGAGACCTTCGTGCGTCATGAACCCAACATTTTGGAGTGTCACGATATCTCTGGCGAAGATAGCTATCTGTTAAAGATCAGAGTCGAGTCCCCGTCCTCACTGCGGCACCTGCTTTTGCGGATCCGAGATTTCCCAGGTGTAGAACGAACCGTAACGTCGATCTCATTGTGCACGATAAAAGAAATGGGAGGCCCACCCCTCCCCACGCCCGTATCGGAAACGTCAGTCACCTGAACATTCAGAGCGGAACCGAGAATCGGTAGGGCGAAAATCTCGGCGTGCCAAGGACGTCGCAACGTAACGTGGTGGTGCCGCGCCGGATTTGAGCCGTGGGTGCGAACATCTCCCCAAAATCGGGCCACACCCGTCACTGTGATTTTTCAGGCCTATCATAGGCGCAGCCACATCACGCGCAGCGGCTCAAAACCGGCGCGATTTCACCCAGCTAGAATCCACATCGGCAGCGCGCCGAGTTTTTTCGCCCTACCAATCCGCTCTCTCACGCGAGAAATATCACTCCAGCTCCAACGCCGCGGTCTCATCAGCCCTGGGCACCAACTGGTTCCGCATGATGATCCTGGCGCAAGTATTCCAATGCAGAAGAGCGTCATCGTTCTTCGGCGGACGCAATGCTTCCGCTTTTTCGTACCAAGTCATGGCTTCACGCAGGAATTCGTACGCGTCATGGCTGGCGCCGGGATAACCTTGCTGAAGCTGCGCTTTCGCGCGGCGCTCACAAATAATTCCGGCATAATACGCGCGCTCATACTCGTCCCTGAGCGCCGTCAAAACGTGTTGCGCCTCCGTTACGCCGACTCCGTACCCTTTACCAAAACGGTCGGTAATCGCCAGCAATAGCATCACGAGCGCTTCCTGATTCTCTGGATCGATAGTGAGCACGTCATGACAAATACTTTCAGCTTCGGCCGGTTCATTCAGTAACCGATACCGTAAGGCTTTCTCCAGCGCCGCGGGGATTGCCTCCGGGGAAAGATGTTTCAATTCAAACATAGTCGCTACGCTCCGGTTATAGGTTTTAGGTTAGAGGTTTTAGGTTGTAAGTTTTAAGTTGTAGGTTCTAAGTTCTGCGGCCTTCGCGTTCTGATGTCTGAGGCGCGTCTATTCACTCCTCGGAGACCCGATATGTTGAGTCGGTGACTCACAACCTAAAACCTATAACCTATAACTTAGAACGCATAACTTTGAGTAACCGGCCCAGCGGATCATAAAATTCGTCAACCACCCTCTCTTTGAGCGGGATAATCGCATTGTCTGTGATAGTGATGCTCTCGGGACAGACCTTCGTACAACATTTCGTGATGTTGCAGTAACCGATCCCGTCCGCTTTTTTCAGCTCGGGCACCCGATCTTCCGTGTCCAGCGGATGCATCTCCAGCGCGGCCACAAACACCAAAAATCGCGGCCCGATAAACGCATCGTATTTGTTATGATCGCGCAACACATGGCAGACATCCTGACAAAGGAAACACTCGATACACTTCCGAAATTCTTGGACCCGGTCGATGTCCGCCTGCGCCATCCGCCAAGTGCCATCCGGTGCATCCGGCGGCCGCGGATTAAACTTCTTGATCTTCTTCTTTACTTCGAAATTCCAAGAGACGTCAGTTACCAGATCTCGAATCAACGGAAACGCTTTCATCGGTTGGATCGTGACCGGTTCTTCCAACGGCAATTCATCCAACCGCGTCATACACATCAGTTTCGGCCGGCCATTAATCTCCGCTGAACACGAACCGCATTTGCCGGCTTTGCAATTCCAGCGGCAGGCCAAGTCGGCCGCCTGAGTCGCCTGGATGTTATGAACCGCATCCAGCACCACCATCCCCTCAGAAACTTCCGTGGAATAATCAATAAACTTCCCCGAATTCGCATCCCCACGCCAGATCCTGAAGGTCGCCGTTTTCATTTAGATCCTTCGACACACCCAAAACAAACCCTCACAGCAAGGCCTCAAAGACCACAAAGAGGGAACCATCGCCTGGGGATTCTTGCGGCGCTAGACTCGCACCGACGGCTCCTATCTCCGTACATCGGCAGTTAGTTCGATCGTTCATTGGCGGATACGGATTCATTCTGCGGTTAGGTGTTTCATTCGTGTCCATTCGTGTCCATTCGCGGTTTCGTGTTTCGTGTCCATTCGCGGTTCCCATTCGCGGTCTATTTCATCTCCTCAATCACCTGCTTCAATTCCGCTGGCATGTCCGGGATCGCTTCCCGCTCCACCTGCATCGATCCATCCGGTCCCTTTTTGATTACGATGCTGACCTTGCCTTCGGCGGCATCCTTGCTTGGAAAATCGTCTCGAAAATGTCCACCCCGGCTTTCTTTGCGCTCGATCGCCGCTCGGGTGATTGCTTCCGAGACCGTCAAAAGATGCTTCAGATCGATGGCAGTATGCCAACCGGGATTGTATTCTCGATGACCAGGGACCGCGACTTTACCTGACCGCTCCCAAAGTTTTCCTAAACCTTCTAGAGCCTGCGTCATCTCTCCTTCGCGCCGGACGATTCCAACCAGGTTCTGCATCAAGTCCTGTAAATCGTACTGCACTTGATACGGTCCTTCGGCGTGGTTTCCATTAACGGCTGGATCGAAAGCCGCGACCGCTTCTTCAGCCGCTGCTTCGATCTCCGCGTCATCGAGTCCAGCCGGTTTGTGCTCCTGCGCGAATTTCGCGGCGAATTCGCCTGCCCGTTTACCAAAAACCAACAGATCAGATAATGAATTGCCTCCAAGCCGGTTAGCACCATGTAAGCCGGACGCCACCTCGCCCGCAGCAAATAAACCGGGCACATTCGACATCTGGGACTCTCCGTCTACCCGGACTCCACCCATGATATAGTGAGTCGTTGGCCCGACCTCCATCGGTTGTTGAGTAATATCGAGATTGGCCAGCTGCATGAACTGGTGATACATGCTCGGCAACTTTTTCTTAATATGCTCCGCCGCGTTAGGGAGCTTTTCTTTAATCCAGGCGATATCAAGAAACACGCCGCCATGGGGACTACCCCGGCCATTCTTGACCTCATCCATGATACAGCGGGACACATGGTCCCGGGTTAAAAGTTCAGGCGGGCGCCTGGAGTTCTTATCGCCTTGCGTATAGCGCCAACCTTCTTCCGGGTTATCCGCGGTCTGGTCTCGATAATTCTCCGGGATACTGGCGAACATAAAGCGTTCCCCTTTGTTGTTAAGTAAGACGCCCCCTTCGCCGCGGACACCTTCGGTAACCAAAATCCCCATCACACTCGGCGGCCAGATCATTCCCGTCGGATGAAACTGGACATACTCCATGTCGATCAGCTCCGCTCCCGCATGATAAGCCAACGATTGACCGTCCCCGGTGTATTCCCAGGAATTACTCGTGATTTTGTATGCGCGTCCCACCCCACCCGTGGCCAACACGATGGCTTTAGCCCTAAAGACTTTGAACCGGCCGCGTTCACGATCGTACCCGAACGCGCCGGCAACCCGTTCCCCGTCTTTCAACAAAGTCACGATCGTGTGCTCCATGTACACATCGATCCCCTGATGGATCCCGTGATCCTGCAGCGTCCGAATCATTTCGAGTCCAGTCCGATCCCCGACATGAGCGAGTCGTGGATATCGATGCCCTCCAAAGTTCCGTTGCAGAATTCTTCCGTCCGGGGTTCGATCAAACACCGCGCCCCAGGCTTCTAATTCGCGGACCCGAGCCGGCGCTTCCCTGGCATGAAGCTCGGCCATTCGCCAGTTATTGACGTACTGGCCCCCGCGCATCGTATCCGAAAAATGCACCCGCCAATTATCCCGGTCATCGACGTTAGCTAATGCCGCCGCAATTCCGCCTTCCGCCATCACCGTGTGCGCTTTGCCCAGTAACGACTTACAAACCAACCCCACTTTGACGCCCGCCGCAGAAGCCTCGATCGCCGCGCGCAACCCGGCGCCACCTGCACCGATCACGAGCACATCATATTCAAATGTTTGGTAGTTACTCACCGGCTAATCCGCAGATTTATTCACCACAGAGACACAGAGAACACGGAGATTCGGTTATAAGTTTTAGGTTTTACGTTCGAGGTCCGCGAGGAAAAGCGTCGGGGAGTTGGTGCACTAAAGCTCCTAGTAAAACTTAAAACCTATAACTTAAAACCTATAACCTCAAACCTGTGTGCGTAATCCGTGGATTTTTAATCTCCGTGTTCTCTGTGTCTCTGTGGTGAAATTTTCCTAAAAGATTCTCCAGTCGTGCCAGATGCCCAACGAACACAGGCGGACATAGACATCGCTGAATCCAACCCAGAACAGGCTCATCCAAGCCCAGAGCATGTGACGCCCGTTCAAACGGCTCACACAGGCATAACACTTGGCGTGGATCGGATGTTTGGAGACTTGATCCATGAATCCGCCGACCAAATGGCGAAGCGAATGGCACCCGCAGGTATAGCCGCCAAGCAAAATCACATTGAGGGTGAGCACTATCGTACCGACGCCGAGACCGAAATGGTGGTCGCCGGACGGACTTCTGAACCAAAACGCGCTCCAGGCGTCGTGAAGCAGCACCAGAATAAAGATCAGCGCGAGATACAAAAAATAGCGGTGAATATTCTGCAGGATGAGCGGAAAAGAGGTTTCGCCTGGATACCCGATGCGGGGTTCACCAACGGCGCACGCGGGCGGATCAGCCCAGAACGCTTTATAGTACGCGCCCCGATAATAATAACAGGTGAGCCGGAATCCGGCCGGCGCCCAAAGCACCAGGAGAGCCGGCGAAAACAAAAGCCAGGCAGGCCACCAGCCCGGCTTCGGCCCGAAAATCGCATGCGGCGAATTCCCAAACAGCTCCGGCGAATAGAACGGAGACAGATAATTGGCCCCGTTTTGATCCAACCAATAATGGTTCCCTTGGAATGCCGCCCAAGTCGAGTAAACCAGAAAAGTCACGAACCCTAAAAAAACAAACAAAGGCTGCGTCCACCAGGCGTCACGCCGCATGGTCGCACCAAATGCACGTCGCTTAGATGGAGCCGTCGCCGAGGACATAAGGTTCGCCCATACAGCTCTGGATTAGGTTTCCGGGGGTTGGGGGGAATGGTTGCCACTCTACATATCGGTAGCCCGCCCCCTTTTCAAGTTCCTTTACCATTTAGCGTTTATCGTCGGGCGTTTGGCGTTCGGCGTTCGCACCTCCTATCGTCCTCGTACTCGTCGTCGTTCTCGTCCTCGATCGGTGTTTGATACGGAGTCGATTACGTAAACAGCCCGGGCTCCGTCCCTTCGGGACAAAAACCCGGACAACACTCCATTACTCCAACACTCCATTACTCCAGCACTCCATCACTCCAATACTCCCTCACCCCGCATCACCCCACCCTTTCGAGGACGAGGACGACGACGAGTACGAGGACGAACCCTTGCGCGGTCGATTTTTTCCACCCCATTTGTCCCGTTCCTCATGCTTCATTCGTTGTCGCGACAAATCCCCACCCCTAACCAATACCCACGAACAGGAGATCACATGCCCAAAACGATGCCCTCGAACCCCAAGACCTCTAGCGTTGCCTTTTGCAAACCCCGTCTCGAACGAACGCATCAAGTCTTATCCGGTTACATCGACCGGAAAGAGATGCCTGGGCTAGTCGCGCTCGTCAGCCATGAAGACGATGTTCACGTCGAAACACTCGGCACATTGTCGTTCGACAAATCCGCTCCGGTGCAGACCGACACTATCTTCCGCATCGCTTCCCTCACGAAACCGGTAACGGCAGTCGCCGCCATGATCCTGATCGAAGAATGCCGGTTACGCCTCGACGAGTCGATCGAACCGTGGATCCCCGAACTCGCGAGCCGCCGGGTACTACGCTCCTTGTCCGGTCCGCTCGACGATACGGTCCCGGCACTCCGCCCGATCACCGTTCGCGATTTGCTAACCTTCCGCATGGGGTTCGGTAGCGTGATAGCGCCACCCGATACTTATCCGATCCAAAAATTAATCCGGGAATACCGGATCGGTGGTGACGGCATGCCTCGCCCCTCACAAGCACCTACAGCCGAAGAATGGATCCAGAGACTGGGTTCGCTTCCATGGATGGCCCAACCTGGCGAGCGCTGGCTCTATCATACCAGCTCCGACGTGCTCGGCCTCTTGATCGCGCGAGTGTCAGAACGATCGCTCGGGACCTTTATGCGAGAACGGATCTTCGATCCGCTCGGAATGAAAGACACCGGCTTTTACGTGCCCCCGGAAAAAATCGATCGTTTACCCGGGTGCTACAGCTTCAATCATCAAACGAACAAGCTCGATTTGTTTGATGATCCGGCCGAGAGCGCTTGGGGATCACAACCGCCATCCGAATCCGCCGGTGGCGGTCTGGTATCAACGATGGACGATTATTACGCCTTTTATCGGATGCTGCTGAACAAAGGCCGGCACGAAGACACAGAAATCCTTTCCCGAACCGCAGTCGAACTGATGACCTCGGATCAGATCACCGCAGAAAACCGCGTTGGAGCAGAACTGTTCTTTGGGGATTTTCGGAGCTGGGGCTTCGTCATGTCCGTCGATATCCGGAGCGACGACCTATCCCATAACCCCGGCCGATTCGGTTGGGACGGTGGGACCGGCACCACCGCCTACGTCGATCCAGCCGAGAATATGATCGGCATCCTTTTCACCCAACGCATGATGGATTCTCCGGAACCACCAAATGTGTTCAGCGATTTCTGGACCCTCGCGTACGCAGCACTGACCTAGGTCAACCGCGAATGGACACGAATTAACACAAAATTTCACCACAGAGGCACAGAGAACACAGAGATTCGGTTATAAGTTTTAGGTTTTAGCGTTTGAGGTCCGCGAGGTAACGCGTCAGGGAGTTGGTGCGCTAAAGCTCCTAGTAAAACTTCGAACCTATAACTTGAAACCTATAACCTATAACCGAATCTCCGTGTTCTCTGTGTCTCTGTGGTGAATTTCGTCTGCTAATGCGTTAAAACCTTAAACGCGTGGGTCCATAGGTTCTGGCGGAAGCCGGGCAGACACCAAAGAACACACAACGGTTCCAATGCCCGAGCGCTGATGATATTGCCACAGTCAAAAGGCTCCCAGCCAAATTGCTGGATAACATCGGCCACGACTTTCTTGGCGCCCTCATCGTTCCCACAGAAAAACATCGTTGGAACACCCTGTTCATAATGCGGATTGATCATTTGGCCGCTGCCAACGCTGTTAAACGCCTTTACCACGTGCGTCTCCGGAATTAACGCCTGCAGCTTTTCTGCAGCCGATTCGTTCGGGCCAGTGGTGAATAGCAGCACGCCGTCGACCGGCGGAGCATCCTGTATCGGATTCGTGGCATCGATCAGCGTCTTTCCTTTGAGATTCGCCGGGCCAGCCAGTCGGATAACCTCTTCCACAACTCTTCCGAGAACTGCTAACACGATCACTTCTCCGAAAGCGGCGGCTTCGGCAAATGTTCCGGCGGTTGCTCCCGGCGTTTCCTTTATCCAGTTCGTAACTTCTTCCTTTTTGGGGTCTCGTGTCCCCATCATCACTTGATGACCATGTTTCAAAAAGCCTGCTCCCAAAACTTGCCCTACTTCTCCTGAACCTAAGATTGCGACTTTCATGTAAGACCACCTTACAACAAGGACACCGCCAGAGAATGATGATTTGCAGAGCAAGACCGCAAAGGACGCAAAGTCATAGCTCCGTAGGAGCGAAATCTTTATAGGCACCACCGATCACACAAAGACATAGGCCTCGCGCAGCGGCCGCAAAGCCGCAAAGGAGGATGAATCGAACCGAAACAAGATCCTAAATGTTTGTGCGCCAGACTACGCGGTGCGCATATATAGCTCCGTAGGAGCGAAATCTTTATAGCTCACGGCGTAAAAAACGCGGCGAGCTCCGTAGGAGCGACATCTAATCGGAACGCTCGTCGCCTACGTGCGGCTCTTTGATGCTGCTCCTAACGGAGCTAACCCACGTTTAGATTGGCGTTGCCTATAAAGATTTCGCTCCTCCGGAGCTATATATCGGCTCCGATGAAACGGCGGCTAAGCATTCCTTCGCCGCCTTTGTGATCTCGCTGTGAATCGATTCTCCGTGTGGCTACACTCTGTTCGCCATAACAAATTTCTTAAACTGTTCGACCACTGCGGGCGCCCCCTTCTTCCGCCAGACCAAAGCGATTTCCGAGATCGGGATTTTATCCAGCACCTTGCAACCGACTACGGCTGCTCTGCAGTTTTTTACTGCGGATTCCGGTAACAGCGAAATACCCGCACCGGACGCGATCAAAGAGATCAACGTCGGCATCTCTCCTGCAACCTGTGATACCACTGGAATCACGCCCACCTTGGTAAGGATTCCGAGAACGAAATCGTGAAATCCAGGAGCATGCGGCCGGTCGTAGAGCACAAAGGTTTCCTTAGCGATTTCGCGCAGACGGACACCGGTTTTCCGAGCCAGAGAGTGCGCTGACGGAACCACCAACACAAAGTCTTCTTGATGAATTGCCGCCACCTCCAGGTTCGGTCCGGCATTAAACGGCAGCCGCAAAAAACCAAGATCAAGCGACCCTTCCTCCAGCATCGGTCCTTGATCAGCCGTCAGGATGTTGCGCAGCGAAAATTCTACCAGGGGATTTTTTGCCCGATACTGATTGATGAGCTCGGGAATCAGAGACTGCCCGGCCGTTGAAACAAAGCCCAGCCGGACCACCCCAAGTTTGCCTTCTGCCGCCAGCCGCGCGTTTTGGATCCCCTGTTCCAATTGGGCCACGCCACCCGTTGCCTCTCTTTGAAACGCAGCGCCCGCCGCGGTGAGAACAGTCTTTCGCCGGTCCCGTTCGAAAAGCTTAACCCCTATCTCGTTCTCCAGCGCCTGAATCTGCAAGGTCAAAGCCGGCTGGCTGAGATGCACAATTTCTGAGGTGCGACTGAAGTTCAGCGTCTTAGCCAATGAAAGAAACGAACGAATTTGCCGGAGCTCCATCTAAGAACTTATTTGGTTTCCTTATAAGTGGCTACAAGGAATTCAATTTCAAAACCGAGCCGGCCACACCGATTAAACAACCATCAGTTTAACTTGGAGATTCACATATGATTTTGAACTTCAGAAATTGTTCGCGTCCATTCGTGTTAATTCGCGGTTGGTTTTTCTTAGCACTTAGTTCAGTTATTCTCGCAGGTTCGGTTCTCGCTGCTCCCGCGACCAAAAACGTCGTGTTAGTGCACGGAGCCTTCGTCGATGGATCAGGCTGGCAACCCGTCTACGACATTCTGGTTCGTGACGGGTATCGTGTCACCCTGGTTCAAGAACCACTCACCTCCCTAGAGGAAGATGTCGCTGCTACCCGGCGGGTGCTGGATCAACAAGACGGTCCAACGGTTCTCGTCGCCCATAGCTACGGCGGCACCGTTATCACTGAAGCAGGCACGCACCCTAAGGTCGCAGCGCTGGTTTATATCGCCGCGCATGCTCCGGAAGCTGGCGAGACCGAAGCTGGGAACGGCAAGAAATTTCCAAATAGCAGTCGGCCCCTGGTGAAAACTCCAGATGGTTTTCTCTTTTTAGATCCAAATAACTTCCCGCAGGATTTCGCCGCCGACCTTCCCACTGCCCAAGCCGAGTTTATGGCCCACGCACAAATGCTCACTGCGGCCGCGGTGTTCACAACTCCCGTTACCAATCCCGCATGGAAACTGAAGCCGAGCTGGTACCTGGTGGCCAAGGCCGATAAAACCATCAACCCCGACCTGGAACGCATGTACGCCGAGCGCGCGCACAGCCACAAAGTAGAGATAGAAGGAGCCAGCCATGCAGTTTATATTTCGCACGCCAAAGAAGTAGCCGCTCTGATCGAAGAAGCTGCCGGTCAGGACCGCGTCGCCGGCTCTCACTAGTTCACCATTGGAAGTTGTCGAGCAAGTCCACCAGGACATACAGACTCACTGAGATTGAGATGACCGTCTTTTGGATCACTGATTGCGGCAGTTGGGACAAAAGACGGTCTAAGTCCAAGCTAGCGGGCGAATTACTACCACGTGGCAAAACCCGGTGTCAGAACTGCCACGGCGTTTCATGAAAGCATTACGTTTTTACGGGAGCAAAGACCTGCGCGTAGAAGAGACTCCAGGTCCAAAGATCTGCGGTCCGCGTCAGGTGGTCGTTAAAGTTGCCTGGTGTGGCATTTGCGGGACAGATCTGCACGAGTACACGGCAGGTCCGATTTTCGCGCCGAGGCAGCAAATCCTGGGACATGAATTCTCCGGAACGGTGGTCGAAGTGGGTTCTGAGCTAAGGGACTATCGCCGGGGTGACCGAGTTGCGATACAACCACTCTTGCCGCCCGGAAATGATTACTACTCGCTTCGCGGTCTCGGTCATTTGAGCGAGCAGAGCGCCTTTGTAGGAATCAGAAATTGGCCTTGGGGAGGAATGGGTGAGTTTGCGGTGCTCAACGATTACAACGTCTCTAAGTTGCCTGACTCAGTTTCTGACGAACAAGGAGCTCTTGTTGAGCCCGCAGCGGTGGCGCTTTACGCCGTTGATAACAGTGGCTTACAAGCAGGCAATACGGTGTTGATTTCGGGAGCCGGACCTATCGGCGCGTTAACCGTACTATCAGCAAGTGCCGCAGGAGCATCGCAGATTTTCGTTAGCGAACCGAACCCCGGTCGCAGAAAACTTATAGAATCCTGGGGGCTATGTACTGAGGTATTCGACCCCATTACTGAGGATGTGCCGGCGCAAATCCGTGAACGGACAACCGTTGGCGTGGATGCCGCCATCGAGTGCGCCGGGAACGAAAATTCTCTGGCTGCCTGTCTCCAAGCAGTTCGACGGCAGGGGACGGTGGTACAAGTGGGATTACCAACTGTAGCTGGCAACCTCGACCTGCAGCTATTGGTGATCAAAGACGTTACACTTCGCGGAAGTTTCTGTTACCCGATCTATTCGTGGCCGCGCGTGATCGGTTTAATTGCCGCCAGAAAACTACCGGTAGAAAAGGTCGTCAGCAGCAGGGTTAACTTAGATGCGGCTGTTCCCGACGGCTTTGAGCTATTAAGCACACCGGGAACTGACCGTCTCAAAGTCCTGGTCCAGCCAACGGCTTGAGCGAGTCGCATTCACATTTTCCGCTAAACTTACGCAGGCTCATCTATGATTGCTGATCCCCAAGATACGACAGTCCCGCGGACAAGATCCCGGAGGTAGTCGAGCGGTATGGCTGTTTCATCGTTGGGCGGCCGCTCAGCACGTAGTTCTTCTCGGATGCTGGCAGATTATTATCAACGCTCCTACCTTCGCGAGATCTTTTCGGCGTGAGTTAACTGCCGGTTCAGTTCTCTAACGGCCACCCTGAGCTACTCGACAGGCTCGAAGCAGGCAAGCGGGCGCCTCGAAGGGCCCGTCCTTAGCAAGTATAAGGCGTGTCGCAGGGTCCTGGCGCCCATTCAGACCAAGGTTCCGGCGGCCCGAACAAAAGACATCCGATCTCTCAAATACTCAGCTCTAGTTCGGACAGACTAATCAATGCGGCCAAACTATCCGTTTAAGACGGCGAGATCTGCAAAGCGTACTATCTATGAAACTAGGGTTCATCTGTCCTAACCTTCCGGGTCATCTCAATCCGATGACTACACTGGCACGTCATCTTCAGGCCCGTGGCCACGACGTCGTGTTCCTCTATTCGAAGGAGGCAAACGGTCTACCGGTTGTTTCTGCTCTCGAGAAGGATCACATTAGCGAGAACCGGGCCGAACAAAGCAAGCGCCAGGGCGAGGACGCCTTGAGATCCGGGGTCGCCCAAGTCCTCGCCCAAACGGAAGCGATTTTGAAATCATTGCCCGAAATTGTGCGGACAAATGGTGTCGATGCCCTTCTGCTCGATACCGTTCAATTCTATGCAGAATTGGGACCAATGCGGCTTGGCATGCCGTATGTACAAGTCTCGAATGGATTGCACTTCGACTATTCGGGCTGGACTCCACTTTGCCTCTATGACTGGCCTCACGACACAAGTCCTGCCGGCCTGGCTAGAAACCGGGAAGGCGTCGCCAATTGGGCTAACTTATTGGCGAGCGTCAACGGGGGCGTCAGAGCACATGCAGAGAGCGTCGGGCTAAAAATAGGCTGGAACGATCTCTCCTCCACTCTTTCTCCGTTCGCGTCCATTACCCAGACTCCCAGCGCCTTCGACTTCGAAAGTTCGCATTGGCCTGCGCAGTTCCATCACACCGGTCCATTCCATGATGGCGAGGGCAGAAAGAAGGTGGATTTCCCTTGGGAGAGGTTAACCGGGGAGCCGCTTATCTACGCTTCTATGGGGACGATTTTGAATGGACGATTAGATGTCTTTCGCACCATAGTAGCCGCCCTTGCGAAGCACAAAGATTTGCAACTCGTTCTTTCCATTGGCGATCAGATCGATCCGCAGCGGATCGGACCGGCTCCGAGCAATGCTATTATCGTAAGGCAGGCGCCGCAATTGGAGTTACTGAAACAGACCTCGGTCTGTTTAACCCACGCGGGATTGAACACCGTGCTGGAGTCTCTGGCTCAAGGAGTCCCGCAAGTAGCGATCCCGGTAACTTATGATCAACCCGCTGTAGCCGCGAGAATCGGGCACAAACAAACCGGTGTAGTCGTCTCGTTAGATAAGCTAACTGCGGACCACCTCTCAAGCCTGCTAGACAAGGTGCTAACCAACAGCATCTATCGGGATAATGCACGCAAACTCCAGAAGGCGATTGCCAAGGCCAATGGACTTTCGCTTGCCGCCGATCTGGTAGAAGAGTCGTTGGGCGTCAGGAAGAAGGACAGGCAAAGCGCCAAGTAGTTACGCCAAAGCGGACCGCAGTCTTACGCGGATCTTGCCGAGCATCGACCTCGCTATTGCCAAACTAACCTCATTGTTTGGCGATTACAGGGATATAAACGGCGGTAGCATTTATGTCGGCATCTTCCTCTGTTAACATCCCGGAGCTAATTGACCGGCACCCGCTCGGGCGAATGCAAATCACGATCATCGTGTTGTGCAGGGCTGGTAGCCCTGCTCGAAGCCGTGGCTGAACAAGTTACCGATTATCCGTTCCAATCGTCCTCGTACTCGTCGTCGTCCTCGTCCTCGATTCCGGCGCAGGGTGTTCTCCCGATAGTCACCTCAGCTCCGTAGGAGCGAAATCTTTATAGCTCATCACCGATCACACTGTCTACGTTTCGAGTTAGCTCCTCCTGCAAAAGGCGACGCGCTCTGTTCAAACGAGACATCACGGTTCCTAAAGGGATGTTAAGTGCAGCTGCTATCGCTTTATAAGACCAGCCTTCGAGTTCAAAAAGAGCTAAGGCCTCGCGAAACTTTGCTGGGAGCCGTGCCAAGGCTTGTTCGATCAGTTGGCATTCCCTTTCCCGATACTGCTCCGCTGGCGCGACTTCCAAGCACGCGGCGTGAATCTCCTCGTCAAACGCAACCAGCCGCTCGTCCGCTCGATGCTTCTTCTTAATCCAACTGTAAGCGGTGTTGCGGACAATGGTCAGCAGCCAAGCTCGCGGGTTGTTCCCGCGAAACCCAGAAAATCCTTTGAACGCGCGAACGTAGGCTTCTTGGACAATATCCTGGGCATCCTGATCTCCACCGACGATCCAATAGGCGAGATTATAGGCGGCATCTAGTTGAGGCAAAAAAAGCTCTTCGAAACTAGATTTGTGTTCTGAAGAAGTCGTTCCCAAGACATCCTCAAAGGTTAATTCTAAAATTGGTTCCCGGAGCAAACGTTCCTAATGCTACCGGCGCTCTTACCACGTTTTGGAGCCCCTGGTTACAGGTATTACAATAGCGCAATATCCATGTCAACTGACGGTAGGGATGAGCTCATCCGTGGAGCGTTGCCTTCCCGCGGCCGCGGGACGAGGCCGACAGCGGTCGGCACCCGAGATCCTTATTTCACTGCATTTTAGCGCC